>Ga0316628_100005282_pt1 | contig 10315 bp, 9 predicted proteins | sample OWC_Aug_M2_C1_D5_FD_207648 | JGI IMG/M metagenome (GOLD analysis project Ga0316628, IMG submission 207648) | Wetland soil microbial communities from Old Woman Creek delta, Ohio, United States - OWC_Aug_M2_C1_D5_C | ecosystem: Environmental > Terrestrial > Soil > Wetlands | place: USA: Ohio... | reverse complement strand
AGGCTTGAAGTCGGGATTCCGCTGAACCCATCGAAGGAGAAACGCATCCTCCTCTTTGACATCAGTGAGACCGGCGCGCTTCCGTCCAATTCCGAAACGGTCCAGATGCTGGCGGCTTTCGGAAATTACCGGTCCCTCGCGGCCGTGCCAATTCCGGACGAATCGGTTTCCGGATATATTATCTTTTCGGATCGAAAAGCGGGCCAGTTCGATCCAGACGATCTGGCGTTCTTCGACGAACTCGCCACCCTGCTGCCCGGTTTTCTGGTCATGGAAACCCTCACGTCCGAACCGCCTTCAGCCCCTGAGAATCCCGGAAGCAGGCTGCCCTCCATCCCCTTTGCCGGAGTTCTCGTCACACGGAAGGGGCTCATCGAGAGGAGCAATACCTGGGTCCAGCAATTTCTCGGCGGCGATGAGGAACTGCTCCGTGGAAAACTGCTGGTGGAATTCATCGATCCGGAATTTCAGCATGCTTTGCTGGATATGCAGGGTTCGGAGGACGCCGAACCCGTCAAGCTCAAGGTCTGGACCCTCGAAGGGAAGGCGCGGTTTGTCCTGTGCGCGACGGAAAAGACGGCTGCCTCTGCCGAGGAGGAACAGGTCTGGTACTGGCTGGACATCCCGGAAATAGTCGATCCCAAACAGCAGATACTCCAGATGAAGAAAATGGAAACCCTCGGTCTGCTGGCGGGAAGCATCGTGCTCGATTTCAATAATCAACTGGCCTGCATTCTCGGCTACAGCTCGCTCCTGAGCGAGGAAATCTCCCCGGGCAGTCCCCATTACCAGGACCTGCAGCAGATCATCAAGACCACCGAAAAGGCGGTCGAGCTCACCTCCAGGCTGCTCGCCTGCGCCCAGGGAAGTCCCTACGTGGTCGAGGATCTGGACGTCAATCCCCTAATCAACGAAGTCGCCAGCATCATGTCCAAGACGTTTTCCAAGGAATTGTTGATCCGCGCCGAACTGGATCCATTCCTCCACCGCATCCACGGCGACGCCAGCAGGATCCAGCAGTCGATTCTCGAAATCGCCCTGAACGCCAAGCAGGCAATGCCGAACGGCGGCAAGATCGTCTTTCAGACGCGAAACGTCGCGCTCGGGGAAAAGGACCTGCGGTCGCGCCAGAATCTCCGGCCCGGGGACTACATTCAGATCACGATCAGCGACACCGGGACCGGGATGACCGCCGAACTGAAGAAACAGCTGTTTGATTCCGCATCCGACCTCACCGGGGACGGCGGGGTGGGGCTCTCCATGGTCCGGCAGACCGTCGAGGATCAGCGTGGATTCATATCGGTGTTCAGTGAAAAAGGCCAGGGGACGGTGTTCAAGATCACCTTTCCCGCCCAGGGCAAATCCGTCCGCAGGTCGGTGGAAACGAAAAAGGGCGAATTGTCAGGCGGCCGCGAAACCATTCTGCTCGTCGATGATGAAACCGCGCTGCGCGAAACCGGGCAGAAAATGCTGAAGCGGTACGGCTACCAGGTGATCCCGGCGGAGAACGGCAATCAGGCCCTCGAACTGTACAAGAAGCAGGGCTCAAAAATCGACCTCATCCTTCTGGACATGATGCTGCCGGGTGTCGAGATCAACAAAATTCTTGAGTGGTTCTACAAGTTGAATCCGAAAACCAAGATACTCGCGGCTGTCGGCGCCGGCGAACGGGATTCGGTCGAAAAATCGCTGCACTACGAGGTCACCGGATTTGTGCAGAAACCGTTCCACATCCGTCCGCTGATCCATACCATCCGCAGCATCTTGAATGCGTGATCCCGGCACGGTCATGGCACTCCCAGAGAAAAGTTCCATTCTGCTCGATTTGAACGAGGAGGAGTGGTGCCGTTTCCTGGGAGAAATTGCGCATAAAATGAAGAATCAGATCGGGGGGATCCACGGATTCTGTTCCCTGATCGAGAAGGACCTCGCGGAGGAGGATCCGAATCGGCGTCTGGCCGCCAAGGCGCAGGAGGGGATACTTCAGCTCAACTCCCTCCTGACCCTTTTCATGAAAATTTTCCACAAGGTCGAGCCGCAACCGGAGAACGTCGATCTGGCCGCGCTGCTCAAAGACACCCTGCACCGTTTCGGCGGCCGGGAGAAGGGCGCAAAGGCGACTGTCCTGGTCGCGCCGGCGCGGACTCTGAAGGCACGGCTGGATCCCGACTGGCTGAAGGAATGGAGCTGGCAGGCGCTGGTTTTCGCCTCGGGCATGTCGCAGAGAATCGAAACGCTCCGCCTTGAGGAATCGGACGGCGGACGTTTCCGGATCGGGGTCGAATTCATCCTTTCCAGGGACGGACATTCCGCAAACCGGGCGGAACAGGTCGGCGACCTGCTGATGAAGGCCGAGCCGTTCGAACTGCGGCTTTCACTGGCCATCGCCGCGCGTTACAGCCGCCTTCTGGGCGGTATCCTGGAGTACGGCGCGCCCACGCAGACGAGACGGGTGATCACGCTTCAACTCAATCAAGGACGATGAAATGACAGCTGGCAAACGCATACTGGTTGTGGACGACGAGGAAATCATCCGCGATCTGCTCAAGGAGACCTTCAACCGGAGGGGATACGAGGTGGAGGCCGTCGACAACGGAAAGGACGCGCTCCAACTGCTCGACGAACAGCGCTTCGACCTGGCCGTCACGGACCTGCGGCTGCCGGACATCAGCGGAATGCGGATTCTTTCGGAAGCCAAGAAAAAACTCCCAGACCTCGGCGTCATCATGATCACCGGATACGGCTCCATCAAGAACGCCGTCAAGGCGATGAAACAGGGGGCTTTCGACTACATCACCAAGCCATTCGATCTCGACGAAATCGAAATGGTGGTCGACAAGTTCTTCAAGTACCAGAATCTCGTCGACGAGAACCAGTACCTCCGTTCGGAGCTCGACCGGAAATTCAGTTTCTCCAACATCGTCGGCACCTGCGCGCCGATGCAGAAGGTGTTCGATGCGGTCCGCATGGTCGCCAAGAGCAAGGCCACGGTTCTCATCCAGGGGGCGAGCGGAACGGGCAAGGAACTCGTCGCGCGGGCGATCCATTACAACAGCGAAAGAAGGAACGGGCCCTTCGTGACGACAAACTGCGCCGCACTTCCAGAGGGTCTTGTGGAGAGCGAACTCTTCGGCCACGAGAAAGGCGCGTTCACCGGCGCGTACCGAATGGCCAAGGGGCGGTTCGAAATCGCCAGCGGCGGCACTCTGCTTCTGGACGAAGTCAGCGAAATCGGGATGAACCTCCAGGCCAAACTGCTTCGGGTTCTCCAGGAGAGGGAGATCGAACGCGTGGGGGGAGGCAAACCCATTTCAGTGGACGTGCGCATCATCGCCACCACCAACCGCGACCTGAGAAACGAGGTCCAGGAGGGGCGGTTCCGGGAGGATCTTTTCTATCGGCTGAACGTGGTCCCCATTTACCTGCCCCCGCTGACGGAACGCAGGGAGGACATCCCGCTCCTGATCCAGCATTTCGTCAAGCTGTTCGCCACCGAGAACGGGAAGGACATCAAGGGCATTGCCGAACCGGCCATGAAAATGCTGAGTCAGAGGGAATGGCCCGGCAATGTCCGGGAGATCGAAAACTGCATTGAACGCGCCGTTGTGATGAGCGGTCCCGATGTGGACATTCTCAACGTCCAGCATTTCTACTTCGGCGAATCCCTGGTGTCCGAGACCCGGTTGAACCAGTCGAATCCCTCCATGACCCTGCGGGACGTCGAGAAGAACCTCATCCTCAAGACTCTGCAGGAAACGGATGACAACCGAACGAAAACAGCCGAGGTCCTCGGCATCAGCGTCCGAACCCTCCGCAACAAACTCAACGAATACCGCAAGGAAGGACTGGACATCTGACGGTTTTGAACATTTATTAACAATCGGCAAATAGCACCAAGGCGGGGAAAAGCTTTCCAGAATCCCCGCCTTTTTTTCATGTGGTTCTGACTGAAAATGAAAGTTGATAAATTATTGTAAATATTGAAATAATATACATATCAAAACCGCTGGCATGGTACTTGCCTAAAATCCTTTTGTCACAAAGGTGAATGGGCAGGAGACCTCATGAACGGTGAAAAAAATCTGTTGTTCGTGGACGATGAGACCGAAATCCTCGAGATCCTCGTGGATCTGTTCTCGGACGAAGGCTACCGCCTGCATACCGCCACGCGCGCCAGCGACGCCATGCACATCATGGAGAACAACCCGATTGATTTTGTCCTCTCGGATTTAAAACTTCAAGATTCCTCCGGATCCGATTTTCTGGAGAAGGTCCGCGAGTCGCACCCGGACGCCGTGAGGGTCTTGACATCAGGGTATTTTGACGTTCAATTCGGCCAGGTGAAGGAGGACGCCAAGAGCGGCACCCTCTATCTGTCGAAGCCGTGGGATCTCGGAACGCTGAAAAACCTGGTCGAATTGAAACTGGGATAATGTTTCATGGAGGCAGTCAGGAAAGTCCTCTACATCGACGGGGATCCGGAATACCGGGCGGCCGCCGAGGCGGCGCTGAACCACGGCGTCTACGATTGTCGCTTCTGCGACAGCGCCGAGGCGGGACTTGCGCTGATTGACGAGAATGCGCCCGATGTCGTCATCGTGGACGGTTCGCTCAAGGACATGCCGGGCGAGGAAATGTACATGCGTTTCCTCACGGATCTGCGGTTCCGGTCGAAACGGGACATCCCGTTCATCATCCTCACGCAAAACGGAAAAACCGACAGGTCGCACCTTTACAGTCTCGGATTCAGCGCGCTCCTGTCCAAGCCCTTCACCACGGACAAACTCGTTGAGTTCATCGAAGACGTCCTGGTGGCGCACCAGCTGAAGATGGGGGAGGTCAACTGCTGGGAGACCATCCGGGAGGCCAAGGATTTTCTGGAAAGGGTCGTTGAAAGCTCGGCCGACGCCATCGTGACCACCAACACGCGGGGGCTCATCACCTACGTCAACCGTGCCGCCGAGGATCTCTTCGCCTGTCCTTTCGAGGAACTCATCGGAAAGCGCGCGAGCGGATACATGGTGAACGGCGCGTCAGAGTTGCTGAAAATAAGCGCGCTGATCCGGAAGCGGAACAAGGTGCAGAACTACAGGTCCCTTCTGCTCAGAAAGAACGGAGAACAGCTCGGCGTGAACCTCTCCATCTCCATCATGCGCGACAGCTACGGAAAGCCGATGGGCACGCTGTGCATCTGCAAGGAAATCGACAACGACAATTTTTCGGAATACGACAAGAATGAATCGGACCGTGTCACGGCGGTCGTTGAAACGGCCGTGGCGGTGAACCACGCGATCAACAATCCGCTCGTCCCCATTCTGGGAAACGCGCAATTTCTGCTTCAGGACGAGAGGATGACGGATGAGGACGTCCGCCGGAGGCTTCGCGTCATCGTGAAGAACGCGCTTCGAATCCGGGACATCACACAGAAACTGGCCAACATCCAGCGTCCCGTCACCAAGGAGTATTTAAAGGGAACCCGCATGCTCGACATCGAGGCCTCGACCTGACCCGTAAATATTCAATATAGTATTATATATAGAAAAAATTATTTTCCCGCAAGAAACCCGCCCGGCGGAAAATCCCTCAAAGTTGAAAACCTCCTTGCTTTTTAGCCTGCAGTTGCGTATTTTTTAGGCACTTAAGGCTTATTCATGAAGGGAGTCCCCGTGCGCGCTCAGCCCGCCGGATTGCTGTTCTTTATCGCGTGGTCTGCATCCGTTCTCAATTCGGCATCGATCCATTCCTCCAAGTACAGCATGGAATACGCCCGTGCGGGCGTCGGGGCGAGGGCCGAGGGGCTCGGCAATGCGGGCACCGCCGTGGTGCGTGACGTGACCTCCCTCTACTGGAACCCCGCGGGCCTCGCTTCCATCTCCGAATGGCAGTGCCACGCCACGCACTCCGAACGCTTCGCGGGCGCGGTGAACGTGGATTTTCTCGGAGCCGCCGTTCCCTTCGCGGGCCGGTCCGCCATCGGCTTGGGTATCTACCGCCTCGGAGTCGACGGCATCCCCATCACACGTCTGACCGATCCGGCGAAGCCGATCCGTTACCTCGACCCGGATGGAACCTGGCAGACCAACCGGCCTTACGTGGATCATTATGTCAACGATCAAGAGTTTACTTTTTTATTATCTTATTCCTATCGGAAAAGCAGCCGTTTCGCCTATGGGGTCAATCTGAAATCCATTTACAAGACGCTTGAAGATTTTTCGGCATGGGGAATGGGCCTGGACTTCGGAATTCAGTTCATGCCGTGTGGAAATGTGCAATTGGGCGCCGTCCTCAAGGACGCCACGGCAACATTCATCGCCTGGCGCGGGGGGGAAACGGAATGGATCCGTCCGCGTCTGCGAATCGGCGCCGGAATCCCGCTTTCCCTGAAACGGTTCAACCTCCTGCCCGTGCTCGATGCGGAGATGGGATTCAACCGTCTCGGCGCAGCCTCACAGCTGTCCGCCGGGGATTTTGATTGTGAACTTCACGCCGGCCTGGAGGCGAGATACCTGGACCGCATCGCGATCCGGCTGGGCAACAACGCCAACCGTTTCACGGCGGGAGCTGGATTTCGTTTCTCGGTTGTCTCGATGGATTATTCATTCTCATCTCATCCCGATCTCGGCTCGGGACACCGAATTTCGGCAACTTTGATCTGGAACAAGGACCGCCTTTTTCGCCTCTAAATTTTGATAACTTTTTTAAAAACAACAAAAAGTAACAAAAAATCCATTGACAAGCATAAAAAAATTTCGTAAAATATAAACCTAACATTCTTTTGGAGTTAGTCTCTTTTTCGGGGAAGCATGGCGACCAGCATGACGGGACTCGGGTCGGCCGAGGTCCCATTGAACAACAGTCTCATCACGGCTGAGATCAAATCCTTCAACAACCGGTTCCTGGAAGTGTCGTGCCGGCTGGCGCAGACGGTAACGCCTTTCGAGAAAGAAATCAAGGACCTCATCCGGCAGTCGATTCAGCGCGGAAAGCTCTATCTCTCGATCTCCATCCAGGGCGACGATCCGGGGGACATCGGGCTCTGCGTCAACGAAAGAAAGGTCCGCGCCGTCCGGCAGATGCTGGAGGAACTTCGCAGGACAGCCGGCCTTGACGAAACGCCGACGCTTGAACACTATCTGAAATTCTCGGAAATTCTCGAACCCACGGCGGAACCGGATGAAGCCGGGGCGCTGTGGGAATCGGTCAAGCGGGTCGTGAACCTGGCGCTGGCCAACCTTCAGGCCATGCGGGAAGCGGAGGGTTCCGCCCTCGCGAAGGACATGATCGCACGGCTGGATTGCATCGCCGGACGCGTTGGCGCCATCGAAAAACTCGCCGGGGAGCGGATCTTCGACATGCATCAGAAAATGCGGGAACGCGTCGGGCAACTCGTCAAGGACAGCTCCCTGGACGAGAACCGGCTGCATCTCGAGATCGCCATGCTCGCGGACCGGATGGACGTGACCGAGGAATGCGTGAGGCTGAGGAGCCACTGTGAGTTGTTCACGAGCACCCTTCGGAACGATAAAATCGTCGGAAAGAAACTCACCTTTCTGCTTCAGGAGATGAACCGCGAGGTCAACACCATCTGCGCCAAGGCCAGTCACTCCGAAATCAGCCATCTCGCCGTGGAGATGAAGGAGGAGATCGAAAAGCTCCGCGAGCAGGTGCAGAATCTCGAATGAACCGCGCCGCGGGCAGACTGTTCGTCGTCTCATCCCCCTCGGGAGGCGGCAAGACCACGGTGATCCGCGAGGCGGTGAAGCGGAACCCGGAGCTTCGGTACTCCGTTTCCGCGACCACGCGGCCGGCGAGGGCGGGGGAACTGGAGGGTGTGGATTACATTTTCATGAAGCGCGGGGATTTCGAAGAGCGCCGGGAAGCGGGTGACTTTCTCGAGTGGGCGCGCGTTCACGGAGATTTCTACGGAACGCCCAGGAAGCCCGTGTCGGCCTGGCTCGCCGAAGGGCGGAACATCCTCCTCGATCTTGACGTTCAGGGCGCAGCCGCGGTGAGGCGGGAAATGCGGGAATCCGTCCTGATGTTTCTGGTCCCGCCGTCGATCGCCGCGCTTCGCAGGCGGCTCGAGAAGAGGGGGACCGATTCCGCCGAAACCATCGAAAGGCGCGTCCGGCAGGCGGAGGAGGAACTGAGGCAAAGTGAAGAATATGATTTTATCATTTTCAATCACCGGGTCGAAGACGCCGTGACGCAGCTTCTGTCCGTGATTGCGCATTTCGAAAAGTTGTCCCCGGTCGGGGAGAAGGTTTTCTAAAAGAAAAGGAGCATCGTTCATGAAGGAATTGTCTGTGGAGGATCTCGCCGAAAAAACCGGCAACATTTACGAGGCCGTGGTGGTGATGTCCAAGCGCGCCCGCCAGGTGACCGACGAGCAGAAGACCATCATCGACCGCGACCGGGAAGTGGTGCCGACGGTCGAAAACAAGGAAAACGAGGATTTCGACGAAGTGGAAATCGACCATGAGGCGCTCATGAAAAATCATGTCAAGTTTCCCAAGCCCGCCCGCGTGGCGATCGAGGAAATGGCCGCGGGGGGAGTCCGGTGGGAGATCAAGCCCCCGGAGACGCAGGGCTGAGAATTCTTGGACGGGCGGCTTCAAAACCGGCGTATCCTGCTGGGGGTGACCGGCGGGATCGCGGCGTACAAGGCGTGCGACGTGCTGCGGCGACTCCAGCGCGAGGGGGCCGAGGTCCGCGTGGCGATGACCACCTCGGCGAAGAAATTCGTCACGCCGCTGACGTTCGAGACGCTTTCACGCAATGAGGTCGCCTGCGAAATGTTCCCGGCGCGCCGGACGGTCGTGACCCGCCATGTGAATTGGGCCGAATGGGCCGAATGCATCCTGGTCTGTCCGGCGACGTTGAACTGCATGGGTAAGGCGGCCTCGGGAATCGCGGATGATTTTCTGACGACCACCATCGCGGCCGCCCGATGCCCCGTCGTCTACGCGCCCGCCATGGACCTCCAGATGGCGGCCAACGCCGTGTTCCTCGCCAACTGCGAAAAACTGAAGGCGCTGGGAAACGGCATCGTGATGCACGAATCCGGCGAACTGGCCAGCGGCGCCGAAGGACCCGGCCGGCTGGCCAGACCCGAACGCATCCTGGACGGCGTCCGAACCGCCCTGCTCGGATCCAAGCGTCTGAAGGGCTTCAAGGTGCTCGTCACCGCCGGTCCAACAGTCGAGCCCATCGATCCGGTGAGGTTCATATCCAACCGGTCATCGGGAAAGATGGGACTGGCCCTTGCGGAGGAGGCTTCCCTTCGGGGCGCCGGCGTGACTCTGGTCTCGGGGGCCCGTTTCGCGCACGTGATGGACGGAATCCAGTTTCTGCATGCGGACTCCGCTTCCGGCATGGCGGATACCGTGCGTTCGGAATGGGAACGTCACGACGTTCTCATCGCCGCGGCGGCGGTCGCCGATTACCGGCCCGTCGCGGTCTCCGCACGGAAAATCAAAAAGGGTCCGGAGGAGATGGTCCTCAATCTCGAACGGACCGTGGACATCGTCCGGGAGGCCGCGGCCGTGAAGGGGGACCGCATCGTCATCGGTTTCGCGCTGGAGACCGAAAACGGTGTGGAGAACGCGCTCCTGAAATTGAAGGACAAGAATCTCGATATGGTGTGCCTGAACCACGCTCTCGAACCCGGTGCCGGATTCGGGACGGACACGAACCGGATCACCCTGATCGGACGCGACCGCCAGGTTGTCGACCTGCCGCTCTTGCCGAAGTGGGAGGCGGCCCGGTCCATACTGGACGCGGTCGAAACCCTGATCAAGAACAGGTGAAGGATGACGGATACCCGGTTTGAAAATGTGTTTGAGGAATCCCGGAATTACCTGGAATACCAGGCGGAGATCTACGGGCCGGATTTGATCGTGGCCCCTGAAAGCCGCATTCAGGGAGTCCTGCGGTCCGCGAATCCGGCATTGGACGAACTTCGCCGGGACATACAGAACTGCGGCCGGTGCGGCCTGTCGAAGACCAGGACGCATTTCGTGTTCGGGGTTGGCAATCCGGCGGCCAGCCTGATGCTGATCGGCGAGGCGCCGGGAGAGGAGGAGGACCGCAGGGGGGAGCCGTTCGTCGGGGCCGCAGGGCAGCTTCTCGACAGGATTCTCGCGGCCATCGGATTCGACCGCGCCGAGGTGTACATCGGCAACATCCTGAAGTGCAGGCCGCCCGGCAACCGCGATCCGCTTCCCGGGGAGGTGGAATCCTGCCTGCCCCATCTGAACCGGCAGATTGAGCTGATCCGTCCGAAGCTGATCCTCGCGCTGGGCCGTGTCGCTGC
>Ga0316628_100005281_pt1 | contig 10315 bp, 7 predicted proteins | sample OWC_Aug_M2_C1_D5_FD_207648 | JGI IMG/M metagenome (GOLD analysis project Ga0316628, IMG submission 207648) | Wetland soil microbial communities from Old Woman Creek delta, Ohio, United States - OWC_Aug_M2_C1_D5_C | ecosystem: Environmental > Terrestrial > Soil > Wetlands | place: USA: Ohio... | reverse complement strand
ACGCTGCGCCCAAGAAGCCTCGCCCCGTCCCTCGACATTGCATCCCCCGCACATGACCCGGTGCCAGGGGGTGACCATTCACCCTCCGGGGCCACTACGTCCCCCTGACCTGGTCGGACATATCGAGGGCCGCCCACGATATTAATAAATTTGGCAGGGTGGGGGGGGCTGACCGGGACGGGATGGCACGTGGCATCCCGAGGTGTGCGCCCCGAGCGATCCGATATGGGTGCCGCCCTCGCCCCCACCAGGCAATGGGCCCGGGCCGGTCCCCGCCCCGCTCCCGTCATAGGGCGGTCGTTCTCACAGGATGCGAAGAGTGCCGTCGTCAGCCTCATGACGGGGGGCGGGAGGACCCAGGCCCGAAGGATGCTGGCAGCGACATCGTCGACCCATATTTGACATTCGCAGCTAGGGATTATCAAACGGTAGATTCGCATCACAACCCCCATAAATAGGGAAATCCTCGTCGTTGGTGCCAAGCGGAGCGTGCGCATTGGCCCGGGTGTCCTTGCCGGTGGGCACGTCACAAGCAATGGCAGAGTATGATGACGATGGGAAATCCAACAACCTCCCGTGAGCCCCTTGTGAGTAGGGAAGTCCTCCTTATCGTGGCGCTCGTGCTCGCCATAGCGGTCCCGGCAGTCCTGATGCTGGCCGCCCATCCTGCGGTCGCGGGCCCCGCGATGGACGAGACGCTCTACCTCCACAACGTGACCGAGTCGCGCCAGGTGGGCAGCATCGCGACGCTTCGCGTCATGGACACCACGATGGGCACGACCGAGCTCAACGTCACCGTGAGGACCTCCAACTCCGTCTCGGACGACTGGTACCTCTACCCGGCCCTCGCGAACGACACCACCGTCGGGGGGATCGTCAGCGTCCACATATGGGCCCTCCGCACGGCCACGTCAGGGAACAGCCCCGGCGTCACCATGAGGTTCACCCTCTCGGACATCGATGCGAACGGCAACACCGTCGGCACCATCGCCACCGCCAACCTGGCAACCGACATGCTCAACGACTGGAAGGAGTACCTCGTCAGCAGCGCCCCCATCCCCAACTACACCATCGCGAGCGGCCACTCGCTCCACCTCCTTATCACCGTCCAAGGCAACTCCGCCAACGACTACCAGCTCGCCTGGGGCGACTCCGTCTTCCGCTCCAGATTGGACCTGTACAGCCAGGACTACGCTGTGGTCGCGGCGGTCGAGGTCCTCGATTCGGACGGCGTGGCCCAGGTCAACCTCCCGTCGGACGTGCCGGACAAGGGCGTCACCTTCCACGCCACCGTCGTGGACCCGTTCGGGGGCTACGACGTCAGGGAGGTCTGGTGCACCCTGACGGACTTCGATGGCAACGTCATCGTGGACCACGCGCCCATGACGAAGGTCGGTGGATTCTTCAATACCTACAGCAACGAGTACGCGCTCGCCTGGGACTACACCGGCTTCCCCACTGGCCAGTACAACCTGACCGTGGACGCCGTCGACAACACGGGCTGGTACTACCGCTACCCCGCCCACCCAGAGGACGCCACTTTCGGCGGCCATCTCGTGTCGGCCATGACCACGTTCTGGATCGGCGGGCTGCCCAGCAGGGTGAACATCACTGTCCTCGACGCCGCGGGCGTTCCCCTGGAGGGGGCCCGCGTCGCGATCTCCAGGTACGGCGGGCTCACGGACGCCGACGGCAACCTGACGCTCATGATCGTCAACGGCACCTACCTCCTCGACGTCATCTGGCAGGACGTGACCGTCTACTCCGAGCCGGCCGACATCGCCGGCGAGACGAACATCTCGGCGACCGCGCGCGTCTACGACCCGGCCTTCATCGTGCAAGACGACCTGGACGCGCCCGTGGGCGACGCGGTCGTCTTCATCCTCCACCCCAACGGCACCCAGCTGTCGGAGTTCTGGAGGACGGACGCCTCCGGCGGCTTCGCCCTCGCGCACATGGCGGGCGGCGTCTACGGCCTCGACGTGCTGTGGCGCGGCGTGTCCGTCTTCGAGGGCACGGTCAACGTCGACAGCTCCGGCCCGTTCATCATCGACAGCATGGTCTACACGCTGACCGTCGCCGTGACGGACGACCTGCTTGCCCCGCTCTACCTCGCCCAGGTCGTCATCGCGAACACGACGACGGGCACTGTCTCGGACTCCCGCCTGACGGACGCGAATGGCCACATGTCCTCCCGCCTGCCGGTCGGCTCCTACGACATCGATGTCTACTGGCGCGACACCCTCGTCTACAACGGGACGAGGGGCTACCTGCTCGACTCCTCTGGCGCGCTCGGGCTGAGGTGCCGCGTGTACACGGTCGAGATCGTGGTCATAGACACCCGCGGCATCCCTGTCGAGAATGCCATGGCCATCGTGAAGATCGCCGGCACGGAGCAGGTCATCGACACCGGCCAGACGGACGCGATGGGCCGTGTCTCCACGCGGATGCCCTCGGGCTCGTTCGACTTCGAGGTCTACTGGCGCGACATCCTCGTCAACGCGTCGAGCGGCTTCGTCGTGGCCGGCAACGAGCAGATCTCCGTCATCGGTGCGGTCTACTGGGTCGAGGTCCATCTCCTCGACTCCCGTGACCTGCCCGTGGCGGCCGCGCTCGTGACGCTCTTCCACTCGACGGGCCAGAGCTTCGGCACGCAGTCGACGGACCTCGCGGGACAGACCACGTTCCGCGTGCCCATTGGCCTGTACGCGGTGGAGGCCGTATGGATGGAATCCCCCGTCTACGACGCCACGCACGTGATATCCGCGGGCGGGCCGCTCGTGCTCCATTCGCAGGTCTACTACATCGACATGCGCGTCATCGACACGACCTCGGCCGCGCTGGAGGGCGCCATTGTCGAGATCTGGAACACCTCGACGGACCGCTCGATGTCCGCGACGGTCACGAACGCGACGGGCGTCACCCACTTCCGCCTGCCCACCGGCTCGTACAGGGTGCTCATCGTCTGGTCCGAAAGCCCCGTCTACCAGGAGACGTTCGCGCTCAGGGCGGACGTCGATCGCGTCGTCGTCGCCCTGGTCTACGTCGTCACGTTCCGTGCCGTCGACTCGAAGGGCATCGCCCTCGAAGGCGCGACGATGCAGGTCACGAACTCGTCGTCGGCCCGCCCGATGGGCACGCGCACCACGGACGGGGCCGGTACCATCGTGCTGAGGCTGCCCATCGGCAGCTACTTCGTCTCTGTGGTCTGGGAGAACACGAACGTGTTCTTCGGCAAGGTCGCCATAGCGAGCAACGACGAGGTCGTGATCAACGCGGCCGTCTTCTACTTCACCTTCCACATCGTCGACGGCGACAGCATCGACCTCGGCAACGCAAGGCTCGTGGTCGTCAACTCCACCTCGGCGCAGGTGCTCGGAACGCTCACGACCCCGGACGACGGAACGGTCGAGCTGCGCCTGCCGCAGGGCGAGATCGCCTTCGACGTGTACTGGATGACGGTCAAGGTCAACTCGAGCGCGGGCATGGGAGTGCACGCCAACGGCCTCGTGCTCGTGAGGGCGAGCGTCTACCACCTGACGGTCAAGGTCATCGGCTCGGACGGCGGCGCCGTGCGCGGGGCCAAGATCCTCATCGAGCGCGGCGTGGAGGTCTGGAGCGCTGGCACGACCGACCGGAACGGCACCGTGCGGTTCCGGCTGCCGGGCGGGTCCTACAGCATCAACATGACCTTCAAGGCGACCTACTACATGACGCGCATCCACGTGAGCAGGGTCGTCCCGATCGGGCTCACCTCCTCGATGACAGTGGAGATCAAGCTCAAGGACACCGAGTACCCCATCCCGTGGTACAAGACCACCCTGTTCTCGGTCGCCTTCGCCTACGCCCTCACATTCGCCGTGCTGTGCGTGGTGTTCTACCTGATACTGCGCAGGTACGCCGAGAGGACGCGTCCGGAGGAGGACGATATGGAGCCATCCACTCTCGATAGGGGTGAGGAAAGGGACACGGGAGTGGAGAAGGGAAAGGGCGGGGATGAGAGCAAGGCCGGGGATGAGAGCAAGGCCGAGGATGAGAGCAAGGCCGAGGACAAGGGCAAGGATGAGAGCGAGGACGACATCGACGAGCTCATCCGGGACTCCTCCGGGAGGGAGAAGGGGCAGTAACCGCACGGGCGGAACGTACCAATCCCCCCCTAGCCGCCACTGACGTCCTGCGAGGGCAGGCTGGTCCGATGCCGGCCAGGACCTCGTCAGAACTTGAAGTTGCGGTTCTTCCTGCCCCGGTGCAACCCCTTGCCCATCGCGTAGCCCACGATGAGGGGCAGCCCGATGGACAGCTCGACGAAGACCATCTGGGTCGTCGCCTCGTGCTGGATCTTGCCCCAGCTCTTGGCCTCCGACAGGGTCGAGCCAGAAAGGCCCCCGTCGTGCTCGGTCGCCATAGTGAGCTGGATGGCGTAGCGGTGGGCGAAGTCGCATCCCGCGTCGTCGTGGACGGCGTACTGGGCCATGATGACGCCGTCGTTGACGTAGTTCTTGGGCACGCCCCCGCCGAGGTAGATGGACGATGTGGCGGGGGACTGCAGCACCGTCTGGATGAGGTCCATGTTGTCCTGGATGGAGTCGATGTGCATGTGCGGCCGCTCGCCGGCCTCCTGGTAGAACTTGGTGATGCCGATGCCCAGCGAGGAGTCGTTGATGGCGGGCACGAACAGCGGCGTGCCCCGCTTGGCCGCGGCCCAGAGTATGGAGCCCTCGTCGTGGACCGTCTTTGAGAGCGTCGACATGAACTCGCGCGAGCTGTAGCCGCGGGGCTCGAGCGTAGAGGCGAACCTCCCGGCCGCGAGGTCGGTCTGGTAGAACCGGTCCTCGTCCACGAGGGTGTCGTAGACGCGGTCGACGTGGAGCTTCTGGAGGACGACGTCGTCCATCCTGGGGTCGGTCCTGTGGTGGTGGCCCCCGAGGGACTCGTAGAAGTCGTGGTAGAGGATGGCGCCCGTGGAGACGATGACGTCGACCATCCCGTAGTAGACCATGTCCCTGATGACCCTGCGAAGCCCCGCCGCGATGAGCGCGCCCGTGAGCGAGAGGTATATGGTGGGCCTGTCGGGGTCGGTGAGCATGCGCTCGTAGATCTTGGCCGCGCGTCCGAGGTTGCGGGCCTGGAACGACATCCGGGACATGTTGTCGACGAGCTCGACGACCGACATCCTGGGGTCGAGCTCCACCTGGTTGACCACGCTTTCCTTCGAGAGCAGGTCCTTGCGCTTCAGTGGCATCCTCATGACCTCCCGCCGGAATCCTCCGCGGGCGCGGGATTACGTTGCCCCTGGATAACCCTTTTGGAGCGGAGGGCGGGTCGCGGGGGTCCCGCGGCGGCGGGCGGTCCGCGTCGCCATCGTCGTCATCTTTAAGCCGCCGAACCGCGCTCGGCCGTCGCGTGAAGAGGGTCCTGCTCGGTCTCAGCACGCCCACGTTCGTCTCGTCCGTCGACGAGTTATTGGAGCGCACGGCCCGCGACGGGTGGGACTTCGCGGAGTTCAACCACCTGGACCTCCCGCCGTTCAGCCCCGAGCTGCTGGGCCCGGAGGACAGGGCGCGCGTGAGGGATGTCGCGGGCTCGCTCGGATTGGCCATCACCCTGCACGCCGGCGACTGGGACCTCCTGTCGCTCGACCCGGGGCTTCGCAGGTACGCGGTCTCGCGCTCCCGGGTGGAGGCCCAGCTCACGCGAGACCTGGGGGCCGAGTACCTCGCGACACACGTGGGCGTGCCCCAGCGGATGATGCTCTACAACGGCGGCCGGAGGTGGGCGGACGAGTTCTTCGACTACGGCCCGCGCATCGAGGAGGCGGCGCGGATGCTCGGCGCGCTCGCGGACGAGATGGGCGTGCGCATCCTCTTCGAGAACACGTTCCGCCTCGTCGACCCCATCATCAGGGCCTTCGCGGCCAGCCCATCCAGGAGCCTGGGATTCCTCCTCGACGTCGGCCACGCCAACATCTGCGGCGGCATCAGGGAGCTGCACGCTGCCATGTCCGCGGGCGGCCGCCTCGTGGCGATGCACGTCCATGACAACTCCGGCGTCCGCGACGAGCACGCGCCCCTCGGGGCGGGGACGGTCGACCTCACGGGCATCGCGCTCCCCAGGTTCGTCGCCGTCGAGGTCCGCGACTGGCAGAAGGCCGTCGCGACCCGCGAGGACCTCAGGCAGAGGTACATGTGACGGGATCCGGCACCTCGTGCGTGCTCGGACCCGATGAACGGGATCGAGGCCGTTCTCCTACGGCCCTGCCATGTACTCGACGAGCTCGGTGCGGTCGGTGCCCCCCTTCACGGCGACCTCGAGGACGCAACCGATGCCGGCCGCATAGTACTTCTCCTCCGCGACCTTGGGCTCCAGGGGGGTCCACTCCTTGGTCCGGAGGACATGGCTGAAGGCGCCCTCCGGGACCGAGGCGGAGGCGTCGAGCGACAGCACCTGTGCCATGTCCTCGGCCACCCCTTTCAGGTACTCCTGGTGGTAGGAGAGCCCCACCTCCGGGTCGGCCAGCATGATGATGCCGGGCATGGCGCCGTCGACGCCCGCCTCCCAGGAGCCCGCATGGCTCACGACCTTGGCACCCTCGTACTCGGTCGAGTCCTCCCCGAAGTACCAGACGTTGCCGTCGACGTCCTGGGCATACCAGTCCGCGGTGACCTCGATGTTGGACCCACCAATGGAGACCGTGTCACTGACGACGACGCAGGTCACCCCCAGCACCACCTTGGTGAGAGCGGTGACCTCGACGACGTCCTGCTCGGTCCCGTCCTCGGTCTTGGTCTCATAGACCCACATCGTTCCTGGGATGAGCGGGAAGTAGGTGTTGTTGACGCCCGCCACGAAGTCGGACGGGACGATGACCGGCGCGTACTGGACGTCGGTGCCCGCACCGCCACCGTCATCCTCTTCCTCATCCTCGGGCCCGATGTGCAAGTCCATCTCCTCGACGAGCCCTCCCAGGACGGCGCCCATGATGACCGACAGGACCACCAGCACAATCGTGAACAGCTTGTTCTTGCCCGCGCCTTGGACGCCCTCCCTGAGGGCGTTGTGACGGGCGGGCTCCTCCTCGGCGACCATGGTCTCACCGCCCCAAGTATTGGCCCGCTAGGGATATAGGGATTCTGGCACAAAGGGGGTACCATGGCCCACCGGGACCCGGCCAGGCCTCCCCCCGCAAGGCCCCTCAGGGCGGCTCGCCCTGCGGGAACTGCCGGTCGTGCGACTCGTCGTGGATCTCCCCCATGACCTTCTCGATGAGGTCCTCGAGCGTGATGATGCCCATGAGCTGGCCGCCGTCGCCGCAGATGAGCGCCATGTGGACGCGCTTGTGGCGCATCTCCTCGAACAGCTGCGCCGCCTCCTTCATCGGGGAGACCAGGTAGGGCGGCCGGACGAAGTCGTCGATGATGTCCCCGGGCTTGCCCAGGAGGTCCTTGACGTGGACGACGCCCACGACCTCCGTCCCGCACGTCATCGGGTCGGCTCCCTCCACCGTCGGCCTGACCACAGGGACTCGCGTGAACCCCCGCTCCGCCAGGATGCGCTTGGCCTCCTGGAGCGGCGTGCCGGAGGGTAGCGTGAAGACGCGGTCCCTTGGGACCATGAGGTCCCTCACCTTGACGTCCGCGAAGTCGAGCACCTTCGAGATGATGCGATGCTCGATGGAGTGGACGGTGCCCTGCGACAGCCCGAGCGCGGCGAGCTGGCGGATGCTGTCGTCCGAGACGAGGAGGTGCGCCCGCTCCGCCTCGCTCATCCCGGCCCACTTGAGCAGCCCGCGCGCCGCCCAGGAGAGCGCTCTGACGAGGGGGCCGAGCACCCATGTGAGGCTCATCAGCCAGCGCGCGTTGCGCAGGCTGAGCTTGACCCGGTTGTCGACCGCGTACGCCTTCGGGGTGATCTCCCCGAAGATGAGGATGATGAACGTCACGATGCCCACGATGACCGACATCCCGATGCTCCCGACTATGTGCTCGGCCACGACGGTGGTCAGCGACGCGATGGCGGTGTTGACGACGATGTTCGCAACGAGGAGCGTGATGATGGTGCCGTCGAGGTCGGACTTGAGCGCGGCGACCAGGTCCGCACGCGTCTCCCCCTTGTGCACGAGGTTCGCCACCTCGACGTTGGAGATGGCCGTGATGGCCGTCTCGGCCCCCGAGATCCTGTTGGACAGGTACAGCAGCACGGCTATGATAGCGGAGGCCGTTATGGCCAGATACGCGGAGGATGCGGTGAGGACGAGCATGCGTTAGCCACTCTGGGCACCCACTATGTTGCCCTGGCAGAAAAGGATAACGGTCCATTTCGCGCCTGCTGGCGGCCGACGGGTCGTATTGGGGTCTCATAGGACGCCAGCTCGATGCGCGAAGGGAGGCTCAGTCCACGACGTGCAGCACGCGCACCCGGCCGTGGCCGTCGTAGGCCTGCCAGTCCTCGACGCCGAACGGGTTGCCGCAGATGATGTGGACGTGGCCGAACCTGTCGAAGAGCTCCAGGTCCGCGCCCGACGGCCAGTAGACGCCCGAGGGGTGCGAGTGGACCGTGCCCACCACGCTGTGGTCCACGGGGAGCATGTAGAACTTGAACAGCGCCGCCCGCGCGCCCTGCTCGGTGCCGGGCAGCACCATGACGTCGGTGATGACGCCGTCGTACGCCCGCAGCACTCCGCCGAACTCCTTGGGCATCGAGCCCTTGGCGGACTCCAGGATGAGCTGGAGCACGTCGCGCTTGATCGCCTCGACGGACCCGCCCCCCTTCGGGGCCGGGCCCCTCGCGGGCGCCCTCCTCTTAAGCTTCATTTGAATCCCGCGGGTACACGGAGATGAACTTCCTCCTCAGCTTGTCGTAGAACGTGCCCCGCATGCGGACGAAGCGCGCGGGCGACTCGGACTCGGTGAGCTCGACCTTCGTGCGGGTGCGGAAGTGGATCTCGTGCTGGCCGTCGATGACGACCAGCCCGGGGTACCGGTCCTCCACCACCGAGATCTCCACCATGCTCGGCGCGGGCACGACGATGGGCCGCGAGTGCAAGTTGAAGGGCGCGATCGGTGCCAGCACCATGGCCCTCACGCGCGGGTCCACTATGGGGCCGCCCGTGGACATGGCATAGCTCGTCGAGCCCGTGGGGGTCGCGACGATGAGGCCGTCCGCGCGCATCCTGTCGACGAACTCCCCGTCGATGGACAGCTCCATCGACATCATCTTCGAGACCGCGGCGGTGTGGACGACGACCTCGTTGGTGGCGTCGAGCGACCTCCTACCGTTGACCAGGCTCTTGATGCGCATGCGCTCGTCGAGGGTGTAGTCGGCCGCGAGGAGCCTCCTCATGCCCGGCTCGACCTCGTCCAGCTGCAGCTCCGCGAGGAAGCCGACGGCCCCCGTGTTGATGGCCAGCACGGGCGCGGTGGTCATGTGCAGCGCGTTGAGGATGGTCCCGTCCCCGCCGGCGACCACCATGACGTCGACCTCCATCGCGGACTGCGGCACGCCTCCGCCCTCCCGGCCGAGGTGCCGGGCGAGGTGCTCCTCCAGCACCACCGACACGCCCCCCTCGGCCTCCAGCACGCCGATGGCGCGCCTGCAGGCCTCGTTCGCGGCCTCTATCTGGAGGTTGGAGACCATCCCCACCCGGGACGGCCTGCGCACCTCCGGCCCCGATTGTGCGGTCACGGTCCTCCGCCCCCCAGGTCATCATCGCAGCTGCCACGCATCCCCATCGCGACCGAGTACAGGCGGTCGAGCGCGGACGGGTCGCCCATCGCCAGGACCTCCCGGCGGTCGTCCATGTTCAGCGCCATCTCCAGCATCGCGCACTCGGACGTGTAGAGCTCCCCGCCCGCCTCCCGCAGGACGAGCCCTGGCGCCGCAAGGTCGGTGACGCGGAGCGGCTGGCCGTCCTGGAAGAACATGTCGGCGGAGCCCTGCGCGACCGTGCAGATCTCGAGGGCGGCCGAGCCGAGCGAGCGCACGCGCCGGGGCTGGGTCGTGAGCATGTGCGCGCGGCCAGTGGCGGTCCTGCCGGAGTAGAGGCAGTAGAGCGAGTCCGAGTCCTCGTACTTGCGCGTCCTGATGGGGCGGCCGTTGCGCGCCGCCCCCCCGCCCCTCACGGCCGTGTACTCGTCGCCGGACACGAGGTTGCGGACGAGCGCCTCCTGGACGTCCGAGAAGCGCCGGTCGCCCACGGCCAGGCAGAGCCCGTAGAAGGGGATGCCGTGCGCGGCGTTGTAGCTCCCGTCGATGGGGTCGACGACGAGCGTCGCGCCCTCCCCGCGGTCGATGTAGCCGATCTCCTCCGAGAGCACGT
>Ga0316628_100005280_pt1 | contig 10317 bp, 4 predicted proteins | sample OWC_Aug_M2_C1_D5_FD_207648 | JGI IMG/M metagenome (GOLD analysis project Ga0316628, IMG submission 207648) | Wetland soil microbial communities from Old Woman Creek delta, Ohio, United States - OWC_Aug_M2_C1_D5_C | ecosystem: Environmental > Terrestrial > Soil > Wetlands | place: USA: Ohio... | reverse complement strand
CCCCCTCGCGAGGGAGGACGTGGCGACGATGCACCCCTCCGGCCTGCCGGAGGGCCTGTGGGTGGCGGACCTGTCGCTCGCGCCGCGCTCCCAGGGGATGCCGACGATGCTGCTGGCGGCCGCGCTGTCGCTGAGGGTCACGAGGGAGCTGATGAGGTCGATGTCGATCGTCGATAGAGGAGGAGACATAATTTAGAGGAGGAGACATAACATGGAGAAGAGCACAGCAGGGATGAGGATAGAGTACTTCCATGCCTCGAAGTTCGGGAACGGGGCGATGGTGGCGGAGGAGTTCAAGAGGCGGATGGCAGCCAGGGGGGCCCTGGTCAGCGTACACCACATCCGGGACTCGAGGCCGAGGGAGATGCCGATGGCCGACCTGTACCTGTTCAGCGCGCCGGGGCGCATGGGCAGGCCCATAGGAGGGATGCGCCGGTTCCTGAGGAAGTTGGCGCTGCCGTCGGGGACGAGGTACGCCGTCCTGACGACCGAGATGGCGCCCCAGCCGGACAGGAGGACGGGGCGGATGCCCACCGAGGGGGAGCTGGCCAAGCACCAGCGCGTCATCCCCGTCATGGACGAGATACTCCAGGGCAAGGGCCTGGTCAAGGTCGCCGGGGGAAAGGTCCTGGTGACCGGCCTCAGGGGGCCGCTCGAGGAGGGGTGGCAGGGGAAGGTCGAGGCCTTCGCCGCCTCGATCCCCTTGGGCACGGCCCGCTGAACGCGCCACCGGGAGGGCGGGGCGGGTCCCCGAGGGCGAGGCGGCGAGGCAGTCGAGGCGCAGGGCCCCGCGCGCGGCCATGCTGAGGGCGGGGCGGGAGGGGGCGCGGCCGTCGGGCCGTGGGCGGGACCCGTGGGATGGCGCGCCGTAGGACCGGTCCCGGTGGATGCGGGGGGACCGGCGCCGCCGGTCGCCATCCACAGAGCCGTCGACGTGGCCGATGGCGAGGGCCGCGGCCTCCCGACGATCCCAATTCGTGACAAGATAGTAATACCTCGGATATCGATTGTCCGACGGCGCAAGGGATGGACGATACAGACCTGCGGCTCTTCCAGCTGTTCTACGGGAACACGCGCCAGTCCTATCGGGACCTCGCGGAGAGGCTGGGGCTGACCGTGCAGGCGGTCCACCGGCGGATCAAGGCCATGGAGGACGAGGGGATCGTGGAGCGCTACACCGCCCACCTCTCGGTGCCGTACCTCGGCGCGGTCCCGGTGTACCTCTCGGGCCGGTCGCGGGCGGCCTCGGCGGACGAGGCCCTGGAGAAGCTCAGGAGCGACGATTCCGTGGAGCTGGTGATGACCAGCGGGGGGAACATGCTGTTCGTCCGGTTGCTCCTCCGGAGCATCTCGGAGCTCGAAGAGCACGTCGAGTTCGTCAGGGACGCGGCCAAGCTGGAGGACGCCAGCCCGATCGGGCTCGAGGGGCTCGTCCAGGTGGGCGACCAGTCCACCGCGCAGCCGCCGAGGAGGACGTTCGAGCCCTCCCCGCTCGATTACCGGATCCTCAACGAGCTGCACAGGGATTCCAGGGCGGCCGTCGCGGACATCGCCGGCGCCCTGGGCGTGTCCGCCAAGACCGTCGCCCGTCGGCTCGACCGGATGACGAAGGAGGGGGTCATAGAGTTCAGGGTCATCGGCAGGCTCGGGGCGGTGCCGGGCTCTGCCGGGATCATGCTGATAACCCTCAGGCCCGGCACGGACAGGACGCAGTTCAGGAGGGAGCTCAAGGCCGCCTTCGGCCTGAGGCTGATCCAAGCGATGACGTATGCCAACCTTCCCGAGAAGCTCTTCTGCCTGGCCTGGGCTCCGACCAACGCGGGTTTCAGCGAGATGGTGGACCGCATCGCGCGCGATGAGCACGTCGCGGCCGTCAGCTCCCATGTGATATTCAAGGAGTACCATCTCGACACATGGCGCGACAAGCTGGTGGCCGAGAATGCCAGGAAGGGGTGAGGGAGTGGACGGGGCCGACCTGCGGCCGTGCCATATCCCCATCGTGAGCTTGAGGGTCCCCCACCGCGAGATCGCCTAGCGGCCGGGGATGACCGTGCAGGCGGTCCATCGGCGGATCAAGGCCAGGGAGGACGAGGGGATCGTCGGGTGCTGTCGCCACGCTCATTCTATTGCGCAGGCATCGCGGTAGGGCCGGGAAATGAGGAACTCCGTGGGGGAAGACGTCCGAATATCATTTCTTATGCGAATAGTCGATTGGATGATACCGATTGCACAATTCCTCAGCCAAGAATCCTTGAGAAACAATGCTATGTTTCCATCATTCATACGGGCGTCCAGCTGGAAAGGGCGATTGAGTCGGGATCGGGCCAGGATGAGAAAGTATTTATCACTGGACGGTCAATCGATTCTCATCCGAACAAGTGTCTTCGCGGTTGAGTGAGGTCTATGGCACGACACATTGGACTAGGCGGCCTTGTGTTCCTGATCGTTGCGCTTGTCGCCTCAGCGCTCATGATACTGATCTCGACCTCAACTGCCGTCGAGGCTGCATCAGGGACGAGGGTGGTCATCACCATCCACAGCCTGGAGGTGCTGGATGAGCTGGAGGGCCTGGGCGACCAGGCGGACCTCGCCGTGGTCGCGTGGGTCGACGACGGCCTCGTGATCGACGAGGGCCCTTACAACGACCAAGACCTGGCCGTCGTCGACATCATCCACCCCTTCTACTGCACCAATGCCAGCTTTCAATTCGAGATGCAGGTGTACGAGGTCGACACGCTCTACAACGACGAGGTCGACATCTCCGCCTACGAAGGTGGAGGCATCGACGATTACAGCAGAGCCTCCCGCGGAGCGGCCTTCGTCTGCGTCTTCGACATCGGCACGGGGAAGCTGGCCGGGGACCAGGTCGAGCTGGCCGGCGATTGGTACGTCACGAACGGCGAATTTGATGGGAGCACCTCGACCGACGAGAACGACGGAAGGGTCCTCTTCGACATCGAGGCCAACAGGGAACCGACGGTACGGAGCATCGACCCCGCGACATCCGAAGTGACGGTCGAGGAGGGCCAGGACCAGGGCTTCTCGGTCGACGTCGCGGACCCTGAGGGGGACGCCCTCACCCTCACATGGTGGATCGGCGGGACGTCCTACGAGGACCGCGGCGCGGACTTCACGGTGTCCACCCGCGCCGGCAGCGAGGGGACCTACAAGATCAGGTGCGAGGTGTGCGAGGGCCTGAGCACCGTCCCCTGCAGGATACTGGCCTGGGACCTCGTCGTGCTCAAGTTCAACTTCCCTCCGGTGGCCGTCCTGAACGGGCCGTCGAGCGGGAAGGTCTTCGAGACGCTGGTCTTCTCCGCGGCGGATTCGTACGACACCGACGGCACCCGCCCGCGGTTCAACTGGACCGTCGATGGCGAGCTGTGGGACGACGAGGAGAGGCTCTACATCTTCTTCGTCGAGCCTGGGGCCCACAAGGTCGAGCTGACCGCCTCGGACGGCTCGAAGAGCTCGGACGCGACACGGTCCGTCGACATCCAGCCGATCGTCATGCCCTCCCCGACGAAGGAGGTCATCAACACCGGTACGGTCACCCCCAGCACCGATTACGACTATGGGCTCATGTCGTCGAGCTCCTGGGGCATGCGCATCACGGGATGTGACGCCTACGCCTACTATCTCAACCTCGGCCTGTGGTACGAGTACCAGGTGGAGCACCAGGGATCGGCCGAGGTGTCACTGAAGGTGTTCGAGAACGGCACCGACAGGCTCGACCTCCAGGTCAAGCTCGTATCATCCCAGGACATGTACAGCGTGAAGTTCAGGCCCACGCTCTTCGTCCAGATCGAGAAGAGGTACATGGATGGCCGACCGACCGACGTGCTCGTCCATGCGCCCCTCCCGCTCCCCTCCATGGTCGATGCCGACGGGGACGGCACCTCGATACAGCTCGGAGGAGAGACGATCTACCTGTGGGACTCGTGGGTCGAGATATACCACAAGGATGGGGCGGACATCCTGGGGGACTTCTTCGACCATGACTACCAGGCGACGCTGGCGTCGATCGACGTCCTCGACCTGATCCAACAGCTCGACCCCCTGATCCCGGGCATATCGCTCGTGGCGTCCATCCTCGATGTCTTCATCGACGTCCAGCTGGAGTTCAACCTCAATATCGTCGTGGGGTTCTCGGAGGACCTGGTGCTCTTCGATGACATGGAGAGGGCTGACGGGACCGCGTGTGTGAACTTCTACCAGCCGGAGGAGGACACGACCGTCGACACCCTCTACGGCATCATGATCGGGGCCCCCAACTACGCGGCCCTCCACACCTACATGGACACCGAGGTCTACGGCTCGATGGACCTCGTGGTGAGCCTGGACTACACTTCGATCCTGACCGATTTCGTCGACTTCCTGCTCGGGAAGGAGACGGAGGAGCTCAGCTACCCGCTGCTGAGGAGCGGATCGATCTACGGCTCGACCGAGGGCCTCACGCTCACGGACGTGTCCTTCACGGCGAGGAGGGTGGACCTGGTGACGCCCACGGTCATCCTCAAGGACGTGACAGAGGACGGGGCCTCGCTGGAGTGGGTCAAGTCGCCCGACGCGATCGCGCAGGAGTACAGGGTGTATGTCACCCCGCTGGTGCAGCCCGTCCCGGGGCAGACGAGCCCATATGCCATCGTCAAGGCGCCGGAGTGCCAGGTCGTCCTCGGGAACCTCCAGGCCGACACCGAGTACTGGGTGGTGGTGGAGGCGGTCGGCGGCGACTTGAGCCACAAGTCGTCGCCGCCGTTCCTCCTCAAGACGGAGGCGAGCGAGGCGACGCCCGCGGGCGTGCTGGCGGGCAGGGCTCCACTCATCGGGATTGCCGTGGCCGCCATCCTGGTCGTACTGCTGATCGTCATCCTCATCGCGAGGGGGCGCCGGAGGACCTCGACGGGCCTCGAGGGGAAGGCGGATGGCGTCCCGATCGCACAGCTACCAGTCTCAACCGTGGTCGTAGAGGATAGTCCCAAAGCGGAAGCGGTCCCCAAAGCGGAACCGCCAAGCCCGAAGGGAGCTGAGGCATCCGCAATGTCAGGGATGGTCGAGATGGACTCCGCCGCGGTCAAGGCCGAGGAGCAGGGACAGATCCCTGTATCCTCCAGGATATCGAACCTCCCTAGGTTCTGTCCCCAATGCGGCGCCAAGTTCGACGAGGCCGCGAGGTTCTGCAAGGATTGCGGCCATGCAAGATAACGATTATATTGGATGAATCATGGAACGACATTTCCAGACATACGCTGAAGGGACGAGACGATTGCGCCTTGAATCGATGCAAGAATCTCCATCATGCGATTGTCGATACGAATAGTGGGACAGGTGCCAGCCCTCACGGGGATGTCTCCTTGACTTCTCAACTGTCCAAATCCCGACAGCAACGGATGGAATTGAACGACAAAAGGCATCAGGTTTTGGCACGATGACGAACCAGAGTGTAGGCCAGAATGATCGCGAGGGAGAGCACGACCACGAAAAGGACCATGCTATATATGCTCCCATCGTGGAAATACGTGCTCTCCGGTACATTATCCACGAGTATCTCGATCGAAGCTTCGCTGGAGTATTTCTCGCCGTCGAATGAACGCACACTGATCCGATGCGCCCCGTCCGGGACCGTCGTCGAGTCCCAAAGATATGACCAGCTGGCCCCGCCTTCGAGCCGCTTCCAGGGATCATCGTCCACGCGCAGGAACACAGCAACAAGTCCGTGGTCATCGGCCGATGTGCCTTTGCACTCGACCGATCCCCGGATAAGAGCATCTTGCCAAGGGAATTCCACTTGGAGGGTGGGTGGGTCATTGGGGTTCTGAAAGGAGTTGAGGACCGTGATGCGGACTTCGGCCTCGCTGCTAGTGAGGCCGTACCCTGTCACCCATACGTGGAAGTCGTGGTAGCCATTCTCAACGAGATGTGTATCGAAGACGATGCTATTGTTCGCATTCGCGACCGCGCTGAGTGCTGAGAGCTGGTCCACCCTGAGCCAGATGCGCTCCGGGAAGTAGCCGATGGGCTCGGATACAACATCAACACTCACCACGGCGTCATCGGATATCTGTTGGCCAGGGAGAGGTTTTAAGATGGCCACCCTTACATTCTTGAAATAGTTGACGGGCTGACGCACGAGGAGCATGACGGTCGTGTCTCCCGATCGCTGGTGACCATCCCACGCCCATGCAGTGATGTTGTGGTAACCATCCTCCAAGGTGCTCGAATCCCAGACAAAGGACCATTCCCAGGCGTCAGGGATCATGACCAGTTCACGACCATCCGCCTCGAGAACGACGAAATCCACTGAGTGGTCGTCGAACACGCTGCCCGAGACTGTCACGTTGCCGAAGACGATCTCGAGATTCGTAGGCCTGGCTATACTAACGATTGGCCTCGCGTCAGCTTCGGGAGGGATAAGCACCTGCACGGTGACTGTCACGGGATCGGACCATACAGCGCCATCGAACGCCCGTGCCGATATGCGATGTCGTCCCGCAGAGATGCCAGAGAAATCCAGCGTCCTGTTCCACACGAGCGAGTCGGAGAAGTTGAGAAGTGGCTCATTATCGATTCCCACTATGTACACGAGCGTCCCGTTCTCGTCCTCCGCGCGCGCGATCAATTGGAAGCGTCCTTGGACGGTGTCCCCATCCTGGGGCGAGAGGATGTTCAAGCGCGGGGGTCGATTGGGCACGGGAATCCTCGTCAGCGTGAAGTTGACGATCGCGGTCGCGGAGTAGAATCGCCCGTCGAATGCTCGGACGTGGAGCGTGTGAGCACCCGGCTGGACCGACCCCGAGATATCGATCCATGACCAGGACACGGTGCCGCTGGCGAGCTGCCATGGATCATCGTCCACCTTCAAGAACACATACTGGACTCCGTGGTCGTCGTCGGCGTCCCCGAAGGCATAGGCCCGATCTTCGAGCGACCCCCCCTCACTGGGGAACGTCACGTCGACGGTGGGTGGTCGGTCGTCAAGGGCGCCCCCGACGACGATCCAGCAACGGATGGTACTGCTGTCTCCATAGGTATAGAGCACATCACCGTCCATGCCCCACTTCAGATCGGTGAAATCGGTGGAAAATATCTTTTGTTGATATTCTATCCAATCATGCGTGTTGTAGATGATGAGGTCTTGACCTCCGCCCATGGCAAGGTATTTGCCGCTTGGGTGAAATCGGCCAAAGAATCCGTCCACGCGTCGGATGAGCTTCCAACCGTCGTCGCCATCGACGATGTCGTTCTGGTTCTGGAGTAGCTTGTGGGTGCCGGGCATCCATCTCGCAGTGCCGTCGCCACTCTGGTTCGACCAAACCTCCTGCCTCGTGGTCAGATTGAAGACCCAGAGTTGATTGCCGATCACCGCTGCCAGCATCGTCCGGTCGGACGAGAATTCGACTTCCGTCACCTCGGCGACGTCCGGTCCCTGGAGATTGAAGAGCTTCCGCCAATCGGATGTGTCGTAGATGTAGACCTTCCCGTCCTGCGAACCCGCGGCGAACCATTTGCCGTCCGACGACCAAGCCCCATCGATGCTCCACCCGGTCGGGGATTCCGTTCCGGTGAAGGTATCCATCCAAGTCATGGTGTCGTAGACCGCGATGGTATGACGGCTGGTTTGATTGTCACTACCAACGATCGCAACGCGGAGGCCATCGGGGGAGGAGATGACATCTCTTATTATCCGAGCCGTGTAGAGGCTCATTGTCAATGTTTCCGTGGTTGCATTCCAGATGTCCAATCGGTCGCGCCATACGTTGACCGCCAATAGCGGCGTCGCTTGGATTGGATCGAAGTCCAGGGGGTCCTCCGGTGATCTGATCCCGGTGAGATTGTATTCATTTATCAGATCCGGAATCGTCCCGGCATCCACGGAGCGCGAGAGCGATGGTAGCATGATCAGTATGGCGCCAAGGACGATGAATGAGATGCCAGCGACCACTGTCGGGGTTCTATGGCTCGTACCATAGGCCTCCGAAGAAAAGACCGAACTGTGGATTGAAGAATCCCGCCTGTTGGTACGAGAATTCCCATCCACCGAACCTAGCATACGTCCAGGGATCTCCTGCATTTACCTTGTATGCGTACAATGTATCGCTGTTCTCACCCATATAGTCTGGGTTGTTGCACGATCCTGTCTTCATGGCCGCATAATCTGGTTGTACATTGTCCTTCCAGATCCAATTCAAGTCATAGTGTGCTTGACCCATATCGTGGCCCAGCTCATGCATCAATACTGAGTTGAAATTTGCTGCATCATCGTCGATCGCTCCATGGAACAATGCGAATCTGCAAGAGACCCCTCCGGTGTCTGTCACCCCGTAGAAGGGTGATGTGCATTCATCTGCGACGAGGCAGTAGAAGAATATTTTCTTCCTGGCGGGGGTCATGTCGGAGCCGTAGTATCCTAGGGCTTCGGCGGTGGTGATGGGTGAGTCCAATGTAAGCTTATCATCCAGTACCACATGCAAGATGATATCGTGGAATCCAAAGGCGCTGATAGCACTTGAGTAGTCACCGACGGCAGGCATGAACCCGTCCATGTAGTCTACCTCGATGTAGATGTCCTTCCTCAGTACGTCCGCCTTGCCACCGTTAAGTCCGCGATTCTTGAGATCCGTCTGGAACACTTCCATGTTGTCATATAGGAAATCGCCGTCCGTGTCTCGGAAGAAGGGGGAGCTCCCGAAATAGTAATACTCCTCGCCGTCGAGGAGGTAATGGTCCGCGTTCGCCCCGCCCAACCTATTCTGGACCCATGCCTCCGAGTAATCATCGTCGATGTTGTCGTCGTGCTCATCGCTGGCCCCGTAGATGCGGATGCTGTCGATGTACCATCCGGGGTAGTTGTTGTGATCAGATTCGGTCTTGAATTGGAACCGGAGCTTGATCACGTGCCCGATCGCACCGGCAGGAATTGCCACCTCGGCCCTTTGCCAGCCGTTGCTATTCCCCGAAAAACCCGACCCTTGGAGGGCTTCGACATTGTTGTAGTTGTAGAACGAGGGGTACGAGCCGAGGGGGACGAATGCACCCCCACTTATCGAGAGGGTTATGCGGCCACCGTCATCACCAGCCTCGAAATGGTACCAGTGCCAGAAAACAAGGCGAGCCGATTCCACATTCGTCAAATCGATGCGTGGAGATGTCACATAGTCGTCGAGGAAGGCCACATCGTAGTCATCGTCCACCTTCGTGCAGAGAACTGCGCCTCGATCAGGTTCGCTCGGATTTGTGGACACGTCCATCCAGCCATGCTTGGGGTCACCGGCTTGATCACCAAAGTAGGCGGGTGTCGGTTTTGCCACCTCCCATTTATGATTGGCTCCGTTGCCACCGTCGGTCGTGGGCCTGGACATGCTGTCGTCCCAACCGGCCTCCTCGAAATCGAGGGAGGATTCGAAATCCTCGTACCACAAGATTATTTCTTCAGCCGTCTGCCCATTGAACACACCCGTTTCAAAGGCATCGCTCAACAGGTCATCGTCAGAATCGATTGAGGTGTCCGTTTGGATCTCCATCTTGAGGTTGTCGATGTTGATTTTCGCAAACTTCCAATCGAAATTGTCACCAATCCGGATGACTGGAAGAACGGTCGTCGTCGAATAGAATGCACAATTCGTCGCTTTTGAGACCTGATCGACCTTTATCTCGTATTGCGATGCACCTGTACGGACGACCTCGAGGAAGTACCATCTACTCGTCTGGAGATTCATCACGAATTGTTCCCCGACATTATCCCAGAAATACAGGGAATTTTGCCTGACGTACACAGAGAATTGTCCATTGTGGGCAAGGTAAGAATATGTGCTGCTCATGGGGATAGGGTAGAGATAGAAATCCAGGGAAACGGTCCAGAAGTCGTTTGGATTATAGTCGATGTACTGTGTCTCCGCCCATCCATCTTTTTGAACAGCGATGAATCCCTGCCAGGTCGTATCGATGAAGAGCCGCCCATCGGAGACCCGCCATATCGCATCCTCCGCGGCAAAGGAATTCGACCAGTCATGCATATTGTTATCATTGAAGTTCTCGAAATACTTGGCCGCGGAGAGTCCACGGACCTCGAAATAATCCCACAGGCCGCCACCATAATAAGCATCCGTAAATGGATCCCCGAAACGGAATTCCTCATCCAGTTGATAGTTGTCATCTGTCGGGAAGTCATCGACTTTGAGGACCCCGTCGATATACACTCTACAGTACATGTATGCGACTCCTGGTTGTTGACCATAGACCTCAACATAGATCTTATGCTCGTACGGAGGATTGCTGAGATCGATGAGCTCGTAGTAATGTTCTGTGGGATTCCCAGGA
>Ga0316628_100005279_pt1 | contig 10317 bp, 12 predicted proteins | sample OWC_Aug_M2_C1_D5_FD_207648 | JGI IMG/M metagenome (GOLD analysis project Ga0316628, IMG submission 207648) | Wetland soil microbial communities from Old Woman Creek delta, Ohio, United States - OWC_Aug_M2_C1_D5_C | ecosystem: Environmental > Terrestrial > Soil > Wetlands | place: USA: Ohio... | reverse complement strand
GTCCTCCTGGGGCGTGTTGCCGCTCACCCCGATGGCGCCGACGACGCGCCCATGGTGGACGATGGGGATGCCGCCCTGGAGCGCCGCGGCGCCCGGGAGCGCGAGCGCGGCGATGCGGCCGGCCTTGACCTGGTCCTCGAAGACCTTGCTCGGGCGGCGGAAGATGGCGGCGGTCCGGGCCTTGGCGACGCCGACCTCGACGCTCGCCACCTGCGTGTCGTCGAGCCGGTGGAGGACCAGCAGGTGTCCCCCGTCGTCCACCACCACGATGACCACCGTGGCGCCCCGGCGCTGCGCCTCGGCCTCGGCGGCGTCGGGATGGACCTCGCCACCTTCAGCGTCAGCACCTCCTTCGTGGGGAGATTGTCCGTGCCGGCCGGAGTGCCGGCCAGCGCGAGGACGAGGGGGAGCAGGGCGTTCATGCCCCGAGGTGCGCGCTCCCGGCCCGACCGTGACGTCGGTCGATTGCCCCGCGTAGAGTTCGAAGCGTGACGCTTCCGACGGTGAGCATCGGCGGACGCCAGGTCCGGGTCTCCGCCCGGGGCGAGCCAGGCGAGGAGGACCTCGTGGCACTGCGTGAGATGCTGTCCGATCCGGACTCGCTGGATCGCCGCTGTCGCGCTGCCATCCGCCAAGATGCCGAGGTCGATGCCGAAGGCCCCAGCCGGCTCTACGTGATCCACCACCTCGGGCAGCTGGACAGACTGGCTCCGAGGTCGGCGACCGCTGCTCCGCAGAGCCCGACCACATCGGCGGTCGACGCCTTCCTGGCGTCGATGTCCGTCGACTCGATCTGGGCCACGCCCGAGTCGGACGACACGTTCCTTCATGTCGACTACACGATCGACTCAGAACGGACGGACTACGTTCTTTCCGTGACCCTCGACCGCCGGGGAACCGTCGAGTCAGTCGAGATGGAGCGCTGAGCCTCAACGCTCCCGCGCTGTGGGCCGGCTGCTCCGAACTAGTCAGGTAAGTTCCCTGTCTATTTCTCGAAGATAGTTAGGAAACCTACCTGACTATTCCGGGCCACGGTGCGGACGCTCCCGCCACATGGTCTTTCTGGACGGCGGCGCCGCCGCGAACACCTCGGGCACAAGGAGCGCAGGGGGCCTCGGGACGGCACCGAGGCAGGGGCGCTACCGCCCACCCAGCCGACCCGTGTCCCCTCGAGGCGGGAGTGATCCCGTTCCGAGGCGCCGGACTCGAGCTCGCGCGACGCTGCCCGGATGCGCGATGTCGAGACCCTGGACTACTGGTGCCGCGCGTTGTGCTTCGCGGCGTAGATGCGCCGGCTCTCCCGGTTCTCCTGCCGGTTGATGCTCCGCCGCTCGGCCCCGGTCAGCTTGCCGCCGTTGGCCGCGCGGTCACGGGCGATCTCGTTGTCGATCCGGCCCTCCTGCCTCTCCAGCCGGGATGTCTCGCCGGGGGTGAGCTGACCGCTCTGCACGCCCTCGCCGATGCGCTCCTGCTGCCGGGCCTCGCGGCGATCCACCTCGGCCGCCATGGCCAGCGACGACAGCGCGGTCACCACCAGAATCGTCCTGATCATCGTCTTCACCGGTTCGTTCTCCTGACAGCGGGCGCGGCAGCAGACCGTGCCCGTTCGGACGATCGAACCCCATCGGCAGGCGAACGTTGCGGGGCCGCCGCCGTGTCGCCGGCGACCCTCGGGCGCTCAGCGCGCGGGTGGGACGATGACCACCCCTTCCTTCATCACGAAGCTGACCCGCTCGGTCGCGGTGATGTCCTTGAGCGGGTCGTCCTTCATCCCCACCAGGTCTGCGTAGGCTCCGGGAGCGAGCGTCCCCAGCTCGGACTCCTTCCCCAGGAGCGCCGCCGCGGTGACGGTGGCCGAGCGGAGGGCCTGCCAGGGAGTCATCCCCCGATCGACGTAGCGCTTGAACTCCTCGGCCTGATTCAGCTTGGCCCAGTCGAACCCGCCGGCATCGGTGCCGAGGGCGATGGGCACGCCCGCCGCGAGTGCGCGCCGGAAGGACTCGTCCGCCGCCTTGGCGATCTCGCCCCAGATGGGGTTGAGCTTGCTCCGGGGCGCGTCGACGTACGCGGTGACCGTCAGCGTCGGTGACAGGTACACCTTCCTCTGCGCCATCTGCTTCGCGGTCGCCTCGTCGATCACCTGCCCGTGCTCGATGGAGTCGACGCCCGCCGCCAGGGCGATGGCGTGCCCGGTGGGCGTGATGCTGTGCGCCGCGACGCGCCGGTTCGTCCGGTGCGCCTGGTCGACGATGGCCTTCAGCTCCTCCTCGGTGAAGTTGGGGAGGCTGCGGATCTGCCCGTCGGGCCGCTTGTAGTAGCCGCGATCCGCGTAGACCTTGATCCAGTCCGCGCCGTGGGCGATCTGGTCCCTCACCGCCTGCCGGCAGGTGTCCGGCCCGTCGCAGAGCTGGACCCCCTTGGGCATGTCCAGCTGCCAGGAGTAGGTGGTGCCGCCGAGGCCGTAGGCGCCGGTCGGGGCGAGCGCCTTGGTGGCCACGAAGAGCCTCGGGCCGACGATGACCCCCGCCGCGACCGCTCGCTTCAGATCCACGTCGGCGAAGCCGGCGCCCTCGTTCCCGATGTCCCGCAGCGTGGTGAAGCCGTGCTCGAGGGCGATCCGCATCGCCCGGGTGGCCCGCAGCGCACGGTACGGGAGCGACTCCTTGAGGATCTGCTCGTCGTACTCGACGTCGGTCGGATCGCCCTGGAGCAGCACGTGGGTGTGGGTGTCGATGAAGCCGGGCGAGACCGTCAGGCCCGAGGCATCCACCACCTGCGCTCCGGCAGGCACCGCGTCGCCCACCGACCGGATGCGCCCGCCCTGGACGACCACCACGGCCCCGGCGCGCACCTTCTGGCTGGCCGGGTCGAGGAGCCGCCCGGTCTTCACCGCGATCACCGGCCCCTGCTGCTGCCCGAGCGCGCTCCCGCAGACGAGCGCTGCCACCCACGCCACGATCCGCATGTGCCCTCCCCTTCCCTGGTAGGAACTCCCGGGGAGGAGTGTGGCACGCCCTGAGGGTCAGCTCACTCCCGGAACGTCACTCCGGCGTCGCCTGGACGATGAAGCGCTGGGGCGCCGATCCCACGAAGTAGAACGGGTAGCAGGTGACCAGGGTGAGCCGGGCGCCGCGCGTGGGGGCGAGCACTCGCACGTCGTCGGGCTTTACGATGGACAGCTCCGCCACACGGAAGCGGCGCACCTCACCGGGCAGGGCCAGCTCCATCTCGTCTCCCTCGGCGATGTCCTTCAGCACACGGAAGAAGCCATCGCGGTGGCCGGCGATGCCGACGTTCCCTGCCTGTCCGGGGCGGGCAGTCCCCTCGATGTGGCCCAACGCACGGTCCAGCGTCCACTCGTCGGTGCCCTCGAGCACCGGCACCTCGAGCCCGAGCCGCGGGATGCGGAGCACGGCCAGCGGCGGAGGCGCGGGACGGGTCAGCGCATGCGTGTACGCCAGGATCCGTCGCCCGTCCCAGAGGCTCTGGTCGACCCGGAGGCCGGGAGCGCCGGCAGTCGTGGGCACGGGCGCGGCCGTCGTGGGCATGGGCGCCGCGGACGTCGCGGCCCGCTCCGCCTCGTGGAACGCGGCGAGCGACCGCCGCTCGGAGGCCCAGGCGAGGCCGCGGGCCCCGGCCCAGCTCACGCCGAGCACCGCGGCCAGCACCCAGGCCACCCGCTCCACCCGTCGGAGGCGGCGAGGCCAGGAACCTCGCCGCTCCAGCGTCGACTGCGAAGCCACCACTTCCTCCGCGATGGCCTACACGGCCCTGCGGGCCGCCCGCAGCGTCAGCGCGATTCCCGCGGAGAGAGCAGCGAGCAACCCCACCAGCGGCAGCGGACTCGCGGTCCTGGGGAGCCGAGCAGGCGCCGCGGCCACCGCGACGGGCTCGGACGCAGGTGCAGGAGCGACCGCCTTGGCCTTGACGCTACGCTGGGAAATCTGCTGCGGCGGCAACGTGGTGACGAAGGTGCCGGACAGCCGCTCGCCCTTCTTCACGCTGCGCGCCGAGACCTCCTTGCCGTCCTTGATGTAGTAGAGGTCGTTCCCCTCGGCGTCCTTGAAGTCGTAGCTCTTGAGGTCGCCCTTCTCGTCCTTCACGACGATGCCGCCCGGGGCGACCTGCATCACCGTGCCCGAGGCGACACGAGTGATGGTGACCTGGCGGGTGGTCACCTTGTCGGTGATCAGAGCGCCGATCATCATCCCCGGCTTGATCTGGTCGACACCGACGTCCTTGCCGTCGAGCTGGAACTTGAATCCGTCGGGAACGGTGTACTCGTGGAGACCGTCGGCCTCCTTTATCACGACCTTGTTCCCGTAGACCGCCTGGACCTCTCCCCTCTTCACCTGTTGGGTGACGGAGGTGCTCTCCGTCGTGGTCGTCTGCGCCAGCGCAACGGGAGCGAGCGCGAGCGACAGAAGGCATGCAGCGATTCTCGACTGGAGTGACATAGGACGGGTCCTCCCTCCGGACCCACGAGCCCACGGGCGGTGGAAGCACCGCTGCAGAGGCCCAATGGGCTCCTTAACCATCCTGGAATCCACAGCGAGATTGCCCCTTTGGGGCGGGTCATTTATGACCCACGAAGACGATGGGCATCCGTCGTGCCGTCGGGCGTTTGGCGCGGGAAACAGGCGCGAGCCGTGCACTGGGCCCCGAGCCTCCCGACGGCGCAGACTGATCCCCGAGGGGGAAGGAGTCGAGCGTGATGGCGAAGACCCTCCTCATCGTCGAGGACGACCCGTTTCAGCGCGAGCTGCTCTGCACCCTCCTGGAGGCGCACGGCTACGCCTGCATCGGCGTCGAGGACGGGCAGCGCGCGCTCGAGGTGCTGGCCGGTGAGCAGAACCCCGACGCCGTGGTGCTGGACATGGTCCTCCCGCGGCTCAATGGGCACGAGTTTCTGCAGGAGCTCGGGGCGCGCGGGGAGCGGCGTCTGGGGGTGGTGGTGGTGAGCGGGTTCGGACCGGTGTCTCGCTTCGCGGAGCGGCTGCCGCTGGTTCGGGCGGTGGTGCAGAAGCCTGTGGACCTCGATGCGCTGCTCGAGGCGGTGCAGAGCTGCTTCGGCGAGGGAGCCACCCCGACCGCGCAGCACTGAGCGTTGGCCTCGCACGGGGGCAAGCGGCGCTCGAGCGGTGTATGCGCCGCTCGTACGCGCACTCCCCCGGGGCCCGCCCTCGCGGCAGGGGCGCTGCCGCCGAGCAAGCGCCGGGCCTAGACTCGGCCGGGCGATGACCCTCCCCCGCCCCATGCTCGCCGGACTCGCGCTCGTGCTGGCCCTCGCCGGGTGCGATCTCGGCGCGTCGAACGGGCCGGGAGACGGCGGGCCCACGGCGTCGGACCCCACGACCGACCTCGCCCGGGTGGCGCTCCAGGCGCACGACCAGGTGCGGGCCACCGCCACGCCCACTCCCAGCCCGGCGCTCCCCACCATGCAGTGGTCCGACCAGGTCCAGGCCGTGGCCGCGCAGTGGGCGGCGAACTGCGTGTACCAGCACAACGCCGGCCGGGGGAACCTGGGCGAGAACATCGCCGCCAGCTCCCCGGATTACTGGCCCACCATCGCCGGCGTGGTGGAGGCCTGGGCGTCCGAGGCCGCCGACTACGACTACGCCTCGAACACCTGCGCCGCGGGGAAGGTCTGCGGCCACTACACGCAGCTCGTCTGGCGAAGCAGCACCCTGCTCGGCTGCGCCTATGCGCGCTGCACCCAGAACTCGCCCTTCAGCGGGGTCAGCACCTGGGACTTCTGGGTCTGCGACTACAGCCCTCCCGGGAACTGGGTCGGCGAGCGTCCGTACTGAGGGTCGAAGCCGCACCGCGCCGTCGGCTTTGCCTGGAACGCGCCCCGGGCTGACGTAGCATCCGCCGCCGCCCGTTGAACGAGGAGGTCCCCGATGCGCTCCGTCTGCACGTTGCTGGTCCTCGTCGTCGGCTGTGCCGGAGGTTCCGCCGCGCCTCCTCCCCCGGCCGCCGCCACTGCCGCCGCTGCGAAGGCCCCACCGGTTCCGCCGGTGCCCGCCTCGGTCCTGGTCCTCGCCCAGGGGGCGCAGCTCTTCGACGACCTCGGCACGCACAGCCGGCCGGTGGGCGCCGCCTCGCCCGAGGCGCAGCGCTACTTCGACCAGGGGCTCCGGCTGGCGTACGGCTTCAACCACGACGAGGCGACCCGTTCGTTCGCCCGTGCGGCGGAGCTCGACCCGGGCTGCGCCGCGTGCCTCTGGGGCGTCGCCTGGACGCTGGGCCCCAACTACAACGTGCCGATGCTCCCCGACCGGGCGCAGGCGGCGTGGGACGCGCTGCAGGCCGCCCGCGAGAGAGCGACCACCGCCCGCCCCGTGGAGCAGGCGCTGATCACCGCGCTCGCCGCCCGTTACAGGGGGCCCCAGCCGGTGGATCCGGCCGGACAGCAGCCGATGAACGAGGGCTTCGCCGGCGCGATGCGAGAGGTCGCCAGGGCCCACCCCGACGACGACGACGTCCAGGTCATCTTCGCCGAGTCGATGATGGACGTGAACCCGTGGCATCTCTGGACGCTCGACGGCAAGCCCGCCGCGGGCACCGAGGAGATCGTCGCCACGCTGGAGCGGGTGCTGACCCGCTCCCCGCAGCACCCCGGCGCGAACCACTACTACATCCATGCGGTGGAGGCGTCCCGCAGCCCCGACAAGGCCGTGCCCTCGGCGGAGCGGCTCCCCGGCCTGATGCCCGCGGCGGGACACATCGTCCACATGCCGGCGCACATCTTCCAGCGCGTGGGCCGGTACCGCGACGCGTCGGAGGCGAACCGCCGCGCCGTCCGCGCCGACGAGGCGTACCTCGCCCGGACCAAGCCGCCCGGCTACTACGCGATGTACCTCGGCCACAACCACGGCTTCCTCGCCTATTCGGCGTCGATGCTCGGCCGCTCCGAGGAGTCGCTCCGGGCAGCGCGCGAGGCGACCAAGGCCATCCCTCCCGGGATGCTGGACATGATGCCCGGCATGGACTTCTTCGCCGCCGAGCACCTGCTGGTGATGGTGCGCTTCGGGAAGTGGAAGGAGCTGCTCGCCGAGCCACGGCCGCCCGAGAAGTACCCCAACCTCACCGCGCTGTGGCTCCACGCCCGGGGAATGGCGCTCGCCTCCACCGGCAAGACCCGTGAGGCCCAGAAGGCGATGCGCGAGCTCCGGACGCTGGCCACCAGGCTGCCGCCGGACCTCCTGGCCGGGCAGAACCCCGCCTCGGCCATGTGCCGCCTGGGCGCGGATGCGATCGAGGCCCGGATCGCCGAGCGGGCCCGGCGCTGGAAGCCGGCGCTCGCCGCGTGGCAGCGGGCCGTCGTCCAGGAGGACGGGTTCGCCTACAACGAGCCGGCGGACTGGTTCTACCCGATGCGGCACTACCTGGGCGCTGCGCTTCTGGATGCGAAGAAGCCGAAGGAGGCCGAGGCCGTCTTCCGCCAAGACCTCGAGCGCAACCCGAACAACGGCTGGGCGCTCTACGGGCTCGTGGCGTCCCTCTCCGCGCAGGGCAAGAAGGACGAGGCCAGCGCCGCCCGGAAGAGGTTCGAGGAGGCGTGGAAGGACGCCGACATCAAGCTGACCCGCGCCGCGCTGTGAGCGCGGAGTGAGCCTCGACGCGCGGCGCCTCAGCGCGCCGACATCATGAGCGAGAGCACCGTCGCCACCTCGCCGTCCGCCCAGGTGTTGAGGATGGTCGGCAGCGTCACGCCGACCTGGATCAGCCCGCCACCGCAGGTCCTCGGCCCGACGTAGGCCTGGCCCTGGAAGCGGATGTCGTAGCCGCAGCGCCCGAAGCTTCCGTTGATCCGCGCCTTGCTGACGGTGACGGTGGACGGGGCCCCGCCGATCAACCCGTTCACCACCATCCCATCGGGGCCCGGCGTGACGCGGAGGGTGAAGGGCGTACGGCCGACGATTCCCTCCGCGGCGTCGGCGGTCACCGTGAGGTTCACGTCCTCCCCGAACGCCTTGCCGCGCCAGGCCGTGACTCCGCCCGGGCCAGGGTAGCGGCCGAGGTTTACCCCGGGACCGAGGATGCCGGTCTCGCTCACCAGCTCGACGATCGGCTGCCGGATGCCGGTCAGCACGAAGCGTCCGCTCTCGGGCAACTTGCCCGCCTCGGGCGGCAGCACGTCCGGCGGCGGGAGCGGCTCCTCGTGTGCACACGCCACGAGGATGGAGGAGACCACCACCAGGAGAAGCCCGAGTCCGGAGCGCCGCATGCCCTGACCCTAACGACGGTCCTTGCGGTCGACCACCGCGTTCAGGATGGCGCGTGTCACCCCGATGACCAGGGCGCCGAGGAAGGCAGGGACGAAGCCGTCGACGTGAAGGCCGAGACCGAGGGAACGCGCCGCGGCGCCCGTCACCCAGAGGAGAATCGCGTTGATCACCAGGGCGAACAGCCCGAGGGTGAGGAAGGTCACCGGGAGCGCGAGCAGCCGGAGGATGCCGCCCAGCACCGCGTTCACCAGCCCGAACAGCAGCGCCACCAGGAGGAGCCCCGGGAGCGGGCCCACGTAGCTGAGGCCGCTCACCAGCCGGGTGGCGACCCAGAAGGCGACCGCGGTCACCACCAGGTGAAGGAGAAAGCGCATGGTCCCCTCCAGCGCGTCCCGGGCAGCGCCCCCGGGTCCATCCGGCGGTCACTGGCCGCCGCGCTCGACGCTTACCAGATCTTGCTCGTCCGGATGCCGTTCCAGCCACTTCTTGACGAAGGGACAGGTCGGCACGAGCCGCATGCCGTTCTGGCGGGCCCAGTCGAAGGCGGCCTTGGCCAGCTTTCCCCCGATGCCCTGGCCGGCGGCCGCGTCGGGCACGCCGGTGTGGAGCAGATCCAGCATCCCCTCTCCCAGCGGGCGGTAGACGAGCTCGGCCGTCCCGCCGGTCACCTCGAGGAAGAATCGGTGCCGTTTCGGGTCGTGCTGCACGTCCATCGGGCTCCTCCCGGGGAGCCCGAGACCCTCGGACACCGGCCGCCCCCGCGTCAACCTGCAGCGCCGGGGGTGGCCTGCCGGCTCACTTCCCTGGCTTGGGCGCCGCGGCGTCGGCGGTGGTGGTCGCCGGCGGGGTCGGCTGCGGGACCCGGTTCTTCACCGCCGGGATCGTGCGCAGGTACGCGAAGACGGCCTTCAGGTCCTGATCGGTGAGCTTGCCGATCATCTCCCAGGGCATGGGCGGGAGAATCGGCCGGCCCCGTCCCATGTGCCGGCCGGTGCGCATGGTGTCGACGAAGTTCTGCTCGGTCCACGCGCCCAGGCCCGTCTCGCGGTCGGGGGTGAGGTTCGCGGTGTAGCTGATGCCCCACGGACCGGACCAGGCGGTCATGGTCCCGACGGTGGCCGCCATCCACGGCCCCTGCAGCACGGGGGCGGGCGCCACCGGCATCTGCTCGGGGTGGCCCGAGAGGAGCCGCTCGGTGTCGAGCTCGGGGCCCTTGGGGCCCATCTTCTTCGGGGTGTGGCAGTCGTGGCAGGCGCCGAACATGACCAGATATTCGCCGCGCTTCACCGGCGAGGTGGGGGTGGTGCCCGGCGCGGCGAGGGCGAGCGAGGACATCGAGAGAGCAACGAGCAGCGTCTTCTTCTGGGTCACGGCGTTCTCCTGTCTGCGAGTGAGTGAATCCAGCGCTCGAGGAGCGCGAGGGCGTCCCGGTCGGGCTTCTCGGTCCCGAGCGGAGGCATCTGGTCGAGCGCGTCGCGTGCGCCCATGCGACGGAAGAGCACGCTGTGCTCTGGCTGACCCGGCTCGACCCGCATCTCCGCTCCGCCCACCGGCCGGAGCGCGGGCACCGCGAGCGCCGAGCTGCGGGTCCGCTCGACCGAGGCCGGCCCCTCGGCGACGCTCTGGAGCAGGTCCAGGCCGATGCCCGCCAGCGGGCCCTCGCGGTTGTGGCAGACCCCGCAGTTGACGTGGAGGTAGCCCAGCGCCGCGCGCTCGTCGGCCGAGCTGGCCGCGATGCGGGGCGGCCTCCGCAGCGACGTCGGCAGCCCGCGGAGGAGCCCGCGGTCGAGGAGGTCCTCGAGGTGCACCTCGGCGTGCGCGGCGCGGGCGTGCGGCGCGCCCGGGTCCCGGTCCGACGAGAGCTGGAGCGCGGTGAAGCCGAGCACCGGGTTCGGCTGGCCCTCGTGGCAGGCCCGGCAGTCGGCGGTGCCGGGAATCCCCCAGCGCCCGCCCGAGGGGATGGCGACGCTCACCCCCGCGGGCGGGGCGAGCACCGCGTCGGTGCCATCCTCCGTCCAGACGTAGGCCGCGAACCGCCAGCCCTCGCGGGTGCGCTCGAGCATCCGCGTCTCCAGACGCCGGC
>Ga0316628_100005278_pt1 | contig 10317 bp, 10 predicted proteins | sample OWC_Aug_M2_C1_D5_FD_207648 | JGI IMG/M metagenome (GOLD analysis project Ga0316628, IMG submission 207648) | Wetland soil microbial communities from Old Woman Creek delta, Ohio, United States - OWC_Aug_M2_C1_D5_C | ecosystem: Environmental > Terrestrial > Soil > Wetlands | place: USA: Ohio... | reverse complement strand
CTTCCAGCGAGTAACCTGGAAAATGCATCACACCCTTCACGGCCTGATTCATGAATCGCTTTTCCGAAGGCCAGCGTGCCGCCCAACCGGTGCGCAGGAGGACCAGGCATCCGCGCGGCATGGGGCCGTGTGCCTGCTCCCAATTCTCAAGGTCGGCAACGGCCACTCGATAATCAGGATCGGAGCGCACGGATGCGGAGACATCCACGACAACCGCCATCGCCAAGAAATTCTTGACGGGAAGCTGATCGACGCTCTTCCCCGCGGGGTCGAAGTGGCGGGGAGCATCCATGTGCGTGCCGAAATGCTCGGGGATTTCGATTTGCCGCCCGAAGTAGCCGTCGCGCTGGTAGGTCTCTGTGGTTTTGGCACGAAATCGAGATGGGGCGTTTCCCTCCCGCCAATGCGGCACCTGCGGGCCCAGATTGTGGGTCAGGTCAACGACCGTGACCTTGCCCTGCTGCACGGCTTGGAGGAGTTCCGCTGGGATGCTGGATTGTTGAGCCATGGTCGGGACCGTATCGAGGAAGAGGAGAATCCGCAGAGCCGCCGTGCGCCTGTGCTATCTGCCATCCGTAAGTCCTGCGGCCCCAGGCGCGCTAGACCGCGACTTTGATATCGGCCCCCTCGATCATGACCTGATAGGTGGCCACTTTGATCTCAGGGTTGGCGACGAATTCGCCGGTGCGGACGTTGTATTCCCACATGTGCCAGGGGCAGGTGACGACTTCGCCCTCCAGCAGGCCATCGCCGAGCGGCCCGCCGCGATGCAGGCAAGTGTTGTCGATCGCATAGACCTCGCCGCCGACGTTGAAGAGCGCGACGGCCTTGCCGCCCACTTCCACCGGCTTGCCGGAACCGGGCTGCAGCTCGGCGAGCGTGGCGACTTTAACAAATTCCGCCATCCTTGCACCTCCGTCTTTCGTGGCTGTTTGGGCCGAAGGAGAGAAGCTCAGCCCATTTGAACCAGTTCCGGGGTTCCCGCCTTGCCGATCCGAATGCTCTTCTTGAACTCTTCGATCATGCTTTCGTCAAGGCGCACGCGCGTGGGCGGCTCATTGAAGTGCATCTTGTCGATCTTCTCTTGCAGCTTCAAGAGGCCATAGAAGAGATTTTCGGGCCGAGGCGGGCAGCCCACGACGTAGACATCTACGGGCACGACCTTGTCGACACCCTGCAGGACGGCATAGGTGTTGAAAGGCCCGCCCACGCTCGAGCAGGCTCCCATGGAGATGCACCACTTGGGATCCGGCATCTGCTCCCAGATGCGCTTCACGACCGGCGCCATCTTCAGCGAGACGGTGCCCGCGACGATCATCAGGTCCGCCTGGCGCGGGCTGGGGCGGAAGACCTCCGCGCCGAAGCGCGCCATGTCAAATCGCGACGTCGTGGAGGCGATCATCTCGATCGCGCAGCAGGCCAAGCCGAAGGTCAGCGGCCAGAGCGCCGATTTGCGCGCCCATTTGAAGACTTGGTCGACGGTCGAGATGATGAAACTGTCTTCATGCTTGCTTTGGAACTGTTCCATGCAACAACCTCAGGCATTCACCCGGATCGGACCATGCAGAAGCAGACGCCCCAATTTCACCCGAATCCATTATAACCCACGGGCGCTGGCCGTGTCGGGTAGGCGATTTCCCCGTTAATGGGAAGCGGGAATCATACCACGCACTCGGGCTGCTTCCGTCGTGTCGACGGCAACCCCGCGTGCGTGAGGTTCCGCAGGGTAGGCCCGCCCAAAGATGAAGAGCAATATCCCCAGAGCGCGGTCACGAGGAAGGAGGCTTGGAGCCGTAAACGAGCAGCGCGCCTTCCTGCTTGAACTTGCGTAGCTGTTCCGCATCCTTGAACCAGGGACCGGCGTAAACCTCGGGCGTCGGTGAGTTGTCGCGAATGCGCCGGTGCGCGACGTCGATGAAGCCGGCGTTGCGTAAAATGCCAGCCCATTCGTCGGCGCTGAGAAGATGCGTGGGCGTCTTGTAGTGGGCGCCCCACTGGTGGCAATGCGGATTGTCGCGATAGTAGTTGATGAGAATCCACGCCAAACCGCCGGGCGCGAGAACGCGGAAGATCTCGCCCAAGCCGCTTGCGGGATCAGGCCAGTAGTAGGCGGACTCGACGGAAATCACCTTGGTGAAAGAACCACTCTCCCAAGGAATCCGGTCAACTCCTCCGAGCATAAAAGTGAGGTTGGCAAAGCCCGCTCCGGCTTGCTGGGCGCGGCGCGCCATCTCGTCTGAAACGTCGATGCCCACAACTTGGCCGTGGGGCACGAGCGCCGCCAGCTTTTTCCCCAGCCAACCCGTCCCGCAGCCGACATCGAGAATGCGGTCCGAAGGGTGGATGTTCATGAGGGCCAGCGTCGGCTCGACGATGGGCAGATGATGCTCCTCCATCTTCTCGCCGAGGCCCTCTTCGGCCCAGCGGTTGAATTCTTGGCGGAGTCGGATTTCTGGCCTGTCCTTGGGCATGGGGATGTCAATATACCGCGGAAGGAGAATGGAGGGGTTCTGAAAACCCCCTCCATTCCGAACCGAGACAGTTTCCTTGCCGTCTACTTGTAAGAGATGATCACCGATTCCGGCGATTGCTCGAGGCGAACGTGCTCGCTGCGCGCAAAGCCCGCGTTGCGCAACATGCGGTCGAATTCTGCGAACGTGTAAGCATCACCGTGCGGAGTCGAGCCCAGCATGATCAGGCTGAAGAACGCGGCTTCCGGCGGCGAAATCCGGTCATCGTTGGGGACAAATTCGAGCGTCACCGCGCGGCCGCCGGGCGCAAGCGCCGTGTGCACCTTCCTCAGCAACGACTCGCAGGTCGGGATGTCGAAATGATGCAAAAAGTTGGTGAGCAGAACAATGTCATAGCCGCTGCCGAAGTCAGCCTCGAATGCGCTACCGGCGATGGTCGAGTAGCGGCTGTCGACTCCCGCTTTGCGGGCGTTCTCCTTCGCCACCTGAAGCACAGTGGACCAGTCGAGCGCTACAATCTCCGCTTGAGGATTGTGCTTCGCAATGGTCACGCCGAACAGCCCGTGCCCGGCGGCGATATCGAGCACGCGACACGGCCCGCTCCCCGCCGCCATTTCCGCGATCGCCTGCGCGGGTATCATCATGAGCGGCGCCATGGACCGCGCGAACTCCACCCAGATCGGGTTCTCCGGGGTGACCGTTCCGTCCCCGTCCATCGCGGTGCCGCCCTTGCGGACCGCCTCGGTGAGATGGTCATAAGCGTGGAGCATCTCGGGCGCGTTCAGGAAGCGCGCGGCGGTTCCCATGTAGGCGGGCGAGCGGCGGTCGAGGAATACGGCCGCATCGGGAGCCAGACCGTAATGCGTCGAATTCTTGGTCAGGAAGCCCAGGATTGTCAGGTTGTCGCACAGGATACGGGTTCCGCGCTCGGAGGCGTTGGCGCGCTGGGCGATTTGGGCGATGGTGTTCTGGCCTTCGCCGACGGCCGTGAAGACGTCGAGCTCAATCGCAGCCCGCAGCGCCGCCGTCTGCTGAAACGCGTTGAGGGTCTGAAAAATCCGCAGCGGGTTGGGCTGTGTGCCGGACGGACCTCCCTCGCGGGACTTTCGGGACGTGCGTTTTCTGGATCGTTCTAGTGTTGCGGTGGTACCCATGGTGTTTCCTCCTGGAAAAGTTTTGAATCGAGCGAGCTATTCGTAATCCTTTTGGCCAACGAACGACGGAACGGCCTGAGGGCACTCGTGCGCTCCACACCCTGTGGGGCAGGCAGGTCGCCCCCCGTCCTTAGGAGGCTCGTTCTTGCCCCCTGCGAAGGCAGTTCATTTTTTCGGTCAAGCCCTGAAAAACTGTAAAAAGGCTGCGAATCACGCAGCGCCGCGCAACCCCGCCACCCCGCGGGGCAGCACTTCACTCAAACCCAAACTATTTGACCCCGGTGCTCACTGGCTTCGCGTTCTGGATGACAACCTTAGGTTCGCGAGAGGGTGGGGGAACGGGCAGACCCTGCTCGCGGAGCAGAGCCACATGCTCTTCCATTCCCCAGCGGGCTTTGTACAAGCAGTCTTCGATGGAGTTCCCCACCCCCGTGAACCCTTCAAGATCGGGCGAATAAAACCCGAAAAAGTTGGGATCCTCGGTGGCTTCGAAAACGAGTGTGTATCCACGAGCCATCAACAGCTTCAGCCAACACCTCCATCCCTGTTCACTAACGCAGGACTATTCCGAGAGACCCGTTAGATTTTCCCAGGACGGCCGGGCCACGAAATATCAAAAAGTCTTCGCCTCTGTCCTGAGCTATAATGGCCCCACTATTTCCGTAGACTGTTCCTTTCAGACTGCATATGTCCCCGATGGCCTCTATACCGAGGAGAAGCTCCTCTGAACGGCTCAGGATGCGATATCCATTCCTTGTCATCTCCTTATGGCAATCCGGACCCTGTGGGAAGTTGTTTACAATCTCACACACCTTCCTGCCGGCGCGGTCCAAGAGTGTTGCATCAACAACGAAGTCGCCCGCATCAATCCGACATTCAAGGTAGTATTCAGTTGCTCCTTTTACTCCCAACTCCAAATAGTTAGTCAAGTTAGATGCAACTCTGAAGCATCTTTGACCGGGCTGGACGAAGATGTAGTTTCCTGTCATTACTACGCTCATGGTGTTTCCCCTCTTTCGGTCGGCCAAGCCGGATCGGCTCTGGCATATTCGACTGAAATCGCATGGTTCAATCCTACGTATGTGTATTTGAGGGTGAAATCGATAACATCCCGGACTAGAGGGAAATCGGCAGAAGAGGGATGACTACTCCAAGACCTCAACCTCTGGCTCAGCGCGTCGCGAAGTTCGTGACCAAGCGTGTTGATACCAACGACTTCACCTGAATCCACGTGGACCATGGGACCACCCGAATTCCCAAATTGAACCAATGCGTCGGTTACAATTGTGCGCATTTGGTGAAGACTGTTAATGTGGCTGGGACGCCTAAGCACCGCAGAAACGATCCCGGCAGTCGCGATCAGGGATTCGAAGTCCAGCGGAAAGCCCAAGCAAAGGACTTGGTCCCCACGTCGAACCAGGCCGGGATCACCTGCTCTTAAGTAGGGACCCGCTTCAATTCCGTCCACTTTCAGTATCGCGTAGTCGTAAACACTCGGCTGGGGCGCATCTGTCCTGCTCACCACGGCAGCGGGATACCGCTTGCCAGCTACGACGACTTCTATTCTCTCGGAATACTGAAACACTAGCGCTCCGCCCTCAATTTTCGGTTCAGCCACAACGTGGTTGTTAGTGACCAGGTGCCCCTCCGCAGTGATGAAGAACCCTGATCCTTTCGAGCCTCCAGCGTATATGTCTTCACATTCGACGATCGCTAGTGCGGGCTCCACAGCCGCGACAACGTCTCTCAGCAAGGGTCGCGCCTCCCAGTTGCATTGACAGACTTACCGAATCTATCCTTGAACCTTTGTCAACAGCTCGACGAATTTCTGCTCACGTTCGTTCTGGTCGAGGCCCAGATGTTTTTCCAGCACCTGCGTGGTGTTCATGGAGCAGAATTTGGGGCCGCACATGGAGCAGAACGCGGCGTCCTTGTAGTAGTCGTCCTGGAGCGTCTCGTCGTGCATGGAGCGCGCGGTCTCGGGGTCGAGCGAAAGTTCGAACTGCTTGTTCCAGTCAAAGAGGAAGCGCGCGTAACTGAGCGCGTCGTCGCGGTCGCGGGCGCCGGGCCGGTGGCGCGCCACGTCCGCCGCGTGGGCCGCGATCTTGTAGGCGATGATGCCCTGGCGGACGTCGTCCTTGTTGGGCAGCCCCAAGTGCTCCTTGGGCGTGACGTAGCAGAGCATCGACGCGCCGTGCCAGCCGATCATCGCCGCGCCAATGGCGGAGGTGATGTGATCGTAGCCCGGGGCGATGTCGGTGACGAGCGGGCCGAGCGTATAGAACGGCGCCTCGTGGCACATCTCCATTTCCTTGTCCACCTGCAGCTTGATCTGGTCCATGGGGATGTGGCCGGGGCCTTCGATCATCACCTGCACGTCGTACTCCCAGGCCTTCTGGGTGAGCTCGCCCAGGACTCGCAGTTCGGCGAATTGCGCCTCGTCGCTGGCATCGGCGAGGGAGCCGGGCCGCAGGCCGTCGCCGAGTGAAAAGGAAACGTCATATTTCTGGAAGATTCGGCAGATTTCTTCAAAGTGCGTGTAAAGGAAGTTTTCCTGATTGTTCTCCACGGACCACTGCGCCAGGATGGCGCCACCGCGGCTGACAATGCCGGTGACGCGCTGGCGGGTGAGCGGAATGAACTCGCGCAGCACGCCGGCGTGGATGGTCATGTAGTCCACGCCCTGCGCGGCCTGCTCTTCGATGACTTCGAGCATCAGTTCGGGCGTCAAATCCCGCACGCGCGTCACGCGCGTCAGTGCCTCGTAAATGGGCACCGTGCCGATGGGCACCGGGCTCGCGCGCAGGATCGCCTCACGAATTTGGTGGATGTCGCCGCCCGTCGAGAGGTCCATGGCCGTGTCCGCGCCGTAATGGACTGCGGTGTGAAGCTTATCCAATTCCTGCTGAATGTTCGAAGCGGTCGCGGAGTTGCCGATGTTGGCGTTGATCTTGCATTTCGCCGCGATGCCGATCGCCATGGGCTCGAGTTCGGCGTGACGGATGTTGGCGGGGATGATCATGCGCCCGCGCGCCACTTCCTCGCGGACCGTCTCTGCCGGGAGGTTCTCGCGCTTCGCCACGTACTCCATCTCCTCCGTGACGACGCCCTGCCGGGCATAGTGCATTTGCGTGACGATGGGCCCTGTCCGCTTCCGCACCCATTCAAGCCGAGTTGGCGACTCCATGGCTACACCTCTTTCGGCTGAGAAGAACCCCTGAGTCTCCAGTCTACAACCGGCGGCTACGCGGCGCAAGCCACAGCCGCTTGCCTCCTTGGCTGGCGGCGCGCAACGGCGACTCTGTAGGGGCGGGGCTTGCCCCGCCCTCGGGGGCGCCGCAAGCCAGCTCCGTCTGTGTTATGCTCTCGACAACACTGTAGCGCCGCACTATGAGCGGCGGCGTTTGCTTGTGTAGGGGAGCGCTGTGCGCTCCCGCGGGAGCCCGGAGGGCTCCCCTACCCGCCGGTCACAGACCGGCGCTGCTGCGACCCGTCTGTGTTATGCTCTCGACAATAGGCGTTTTAGGTGTCATCCTGAGCCCTTCGCTTGTCATCCTGAACCCCTCGCCTGTCATCCTGAGCGAAGCGAAGGATCTTTTTCAGTTTCTGCTCAGGGTAAATTCCGCGAAGGGGCTTTTTCATTTCGAAATGCTGGGATTCTTCGCTGGCGCTCAGAATGACAGCCGGAAGACGGCGGTCATAGACCGCCGCTACAGCCCGTAGAGACGGTCCGGTGGGCCGTCTCAGCCAACCGGAGACGCCACAACGGGCCGTCTTTTCTCCCGGGAGACGCCCCACCGGGGCGTCTCTACGCCGAACCCCTTTGTGTTATGCTCTCGACAATATGGACGCTACGAACAGACTCTACTTCGGCGACAACCTGAAAATCCTTCGCGAGCGGGTAGCCACGACGAATCGGCGGTTTGATTCGTCGTGGGTTATGGGCGGGAGGAAACCGAGGGCGGCAAGGGAATAACTCCAAAAGCCCACGACGAGGAAAGGCCCTCGTCGTGGCTACCACTTCTGCGTGCTGGGTCTGTCTCCGGGCGGGAGCCTACCGGCGCTCCTGCTTCAACGCTTCGGCCAGGGCTTCGGGAGTTTGAACTGGGGGCTGGCAAGCCGTACCCGAGCACACCAGGGCGACCGGCACGCCGTCGAGCGGCAGGTTGGGGAGCGTCGCTGCGAGGCCTTTAGGCAAGTTCCGCGCCTTCACTTCTTCGGGCTCGAAGGTCAGCACGTGCTTGCCCGCGCGCGGCGATTGGTAGGCAGCCCTGAGTAGAGCGCGAGTCCGCTCGTCTCTCGCCGGACCGATCACCACGATCTCCAGAGACGCTCGCAGGTGATGGCTCAGTGCCAGCCCGTAGGTGGCCGCGAACAGTCCATACTCGGTTGCCTTCGCCGCGAAGAGATTCAGAATCGCTTGCGCCTTCTCGCGAAAATCCGGACGTTCCGCCAGCGCCCCAAGCCGGTCGAGTACCAGAACCGCCGCCGAATTTCCCGAGGGAGTGGGAGAATCCTGGAAGGGCTTGTGCGGGACGTCCAGTCTCCCCTGGCGTTGTTCAAGATCCCGGGCCGTATCGAAGAACCCGCCTTCGCGCTCATCCCAGAAACGGCGCAACGTCGTCTCCATCAGCTCCAGCGCGGTATCGAAATACCGCCGCGCGCCCGTCACCTCGTAAGCATCGAGCAGCGCCGCCGCCATGAAAATCTGATCGTCAAGGAAGCCGAAATCGGAAACTCGAAACTGGAAACTCGAGACTGGAAACCGTGAACCCGTTTCGTGTGGAGTGCCGCCACCAGAGTGAATCCGCACCAGACTGTGGGCCATGCCCTTGGCGGGGTCATAAGCCTTCTCAATCAGCAGGTCGAGAGTCAGCAAGGCGCGGTCGCGCGCGCCTTCGAGGTCGAGGATCTTGTAAGCCTCGAGGAGAGCCGAGATCATCATGCCGTTCCAGCCCGCATAAATCGTCGGGTCGACAAACGGCGTGGAGCGCTTGCCGCGAGCTTGGAGCATCTTGGCTTTGGCGCGAGTCAGAATCTCCCGGACCTCTTCGGGTGGCCTCTTGATGCGCGCCCCGATCGCATCGAGGGGTTGATCGATGAAGAGCACGTTCCTCGCCGGATTGTGATGCATCTCGCCCGTCGGCTCGACGTGGTAATACTGCGCGACGACTTCCGCTTCGAGCGGGTCAAGGGCGGCTTTTACCTCGTCGAGCGTCCAGGTGAAGTAGTCGCCGTCGTCCTCCAGGCTGTAATCGGCGTCCTGGCTGGCGTAGAAGCCGCCGTCGTGAGGCGAGAGGACGTTCTCGACGAAAGCAAGAATTCCCAGGGCGATTTCCCGAAAGAGCCGCTCTCCCGTTGCCTGGAACGCGTGGAGGTAGTTCACGAGCAGCCCCGCGTTGTCATAGGACATCTTCTCGAAGTGGGGCACGCGCCAGCGCTCGTCCACCGAATAGCGATGAAATCCGCCGCCAATCTGATCGTAAACGCCGCCGCGGCCCATTTTCTCGAGTGTGGTGTTGACGACGTTCAAGATCCACGTTTGGCGAGTTTCAAGATAGGCATCGAGCAGCAAGTCCAGCGCCGCCGGATGAGGGAACTTGGGCGCGGAGCCGAAGCCGCCGTGCTGCGGATCAAACATCCGGCCGATGCCTGAGATGATGGCCTCGAGGACGTCAGCGCCAGCCCGGGCGCCGTCGGACAGGACGCCCTCCACCTGGGCTAGGGCCGCGGAGATTTTCTCCGCACTGATCAGGATGTCCTGCCGGTGAATCCGGTAGTTGTGCGCGATGCTTTCCAGTGCACGCTTCATGCCGGGGCGGCCGAAACGATCGTCGGGAGGGAAGTAGGTTCCGCCGTAGAACGGCTTGCCCTCGGGGGTCAGGAAGGCCGTGAGCGGCCAGCCGCCCTGACCGGTGAGCGCGCTCACGGCGATCTGGTAGCGCGCGTCGATGTCCGGACGCTCATCGCGATCCACCTTCACGGCGATGAAGTGCTCGTTGATGATGCGCGCGACATCCTCGCTTTCGTAGCTCTCCCGGTCCATGACGTGGCACCAGTGGCACCACACGGCGCCGATATCGAGAAGGATCGGCTTGTCCTCGCGCCGCGCCTGATCGAAGGCAGCATCGCCCCACTCCCGCCACTGGACGGGCTGACGCGCGGCGCTGCGCAGGTACGCACTGCGGGCACGCGACAACTCGTTCTTGGACTTCACATCGGTCATCTGAAAATGATGGAGTAAGCCCGAAAAGGGAAGTGTTTACTGCACGCGCTCGGGGCCGGAGGGGGACTCATCGGAAGCTTCGCCCTCAAGCGGCTTGCGGCCGGCAAAACCCTCTTCCACGCCGTGCCAATAAGCGATGCGCTCCTCACCCAGCTTCCAGCAAAGGTAGACTTCCTCGCCTTCGCGCAAAGTCGGGAAGTCCACCAGCCCCTCATCGAGGTCCTTCACCAAGCAGCCGGTCTCCTGGATCTGCTGAATCGCCTCCTGCAACTGGGCGACGAGTTTCTCGCGCTGCTCGCGGCTGGCGGCAAGCTTCCCGTGTGCGGGAAGCGATCCGCCCAGCGCCATGATCCGGGCGGAGGCCAGCGACAACTCCCGGTCCAATCCCTCCACCTGCTCCTTGCTGTCGCGCGCCTGGCGAAGGCAATGCTCGATCAGCGGCAGGAGCTCTTCGGCTTCCTCGCGC
>Ga0316628_100005277_pt1 | contig 10318 bp, 4 predicted proteins | sample OWC_Aug_M2_C1_D5_FD_207648 | JGI IMG/M metagenome (GOLD analysis project Ga0316628, IMG submission 207648) | Wetland soil microbial communities from Old Woman Creek delta, Ohio, United States - OWC_Aug_M2_C1_D5_C | ecosystem: Environmental > Terrestrial > Soil > Wetlands | place: USA: Ohio... | reverse complement strand
TAAGACCACCAAGGACGTGACCCTGGTCAAGGTGGATGATCATATACCGCCAGACTTCAAGTATCTGAAAGGAAGCACGCTTATCAACGGAGTCAAGGCGAACGACCCGGCCGGCAATCGTACGCTGACCTTCGATATCGGGACCGTGCCAGCCCTGGTTGATACGAATAATAATAACATCGCCGATAAAGGCGAGTCCGGCTATATGAAGATCAGCTATCAACTCGTCATCGGCTCGGGGGCGACGCAGAAGGATTATGTGAATACGGCACAGGCAAGGGATGTCTGCGACTCGTGCTCTATTTCGAATACGGACAAGGCCACGGTAACGGTCACCCTGGACCCCCTGTTCGACCTCGGCACCATTATCGGCAAGGTCTTTGAAGACAAGAACAAGAACGGGTGGCAGGACCCGGATGAGCCGGGCATACCCTCCGCAATGGTCGCCCTTGATAACGGCACCTATGCCCTGACCGATGAGTTCGGCAGATATCATCTGCCGGCAATAAAACCGGGGCAGCATGTCGTCAAGATCAATCTGCAGGGCCTCCCCAATGGGGCCGTCACGACAACGGATGAAGCGCTTATCGTCGACGTTACCTCGGGACTCCTGGCGAAGGCCAACTTCGGGGTAACGTACGCGTACGATGTAGAGAAGATAGGCAAACCGGCCGAGACGGGCATCGAAGTGACCAGCGAGGAGAAAAAAGCTCCGCTGAAGCTCATCGGAAACACCGAAGCGTTGACGTTGCTCATGAATGGAGAAAAACTCCCCCTGCATTCCAGCGAGGTCCAAATGCAGGTCGAAGGACCGGATGACATCATCACGACGAAAGGGAAGAAACTGGAAAAGGACATTGAATTTCTTGCCGAGGTCGCCGCGCCTGACGCGGTGAAGGCATGGAAACTGAATATTTTCAATTTCTCCGATGAGGTCGTCAAGACCCTTCAAGGGAGTGGAGCGCCTCCGACAGCCATCACGTGGAATGGCGTGACGGAGAAAGGACAGATCATACAGGGAGGAGAAGTCTATCAGTACCAGATGGAGCTAGAATATCTTGACGGGACTGGTTCAGCCAGCACTCGACGGACTTTTGGCGTCAATAATGTATCCATCATTTCAGTGCGACTGACCGGTTCGGCGTTTAAGACCGGCTCGACGACGCTGAACGAGAAAGCAAAGGAAATACTGAAGCAGGCGGCAATCGTTTTCCGAGAGTATCCTGATGAGAAGATCATTATTGAGGGGCATTCTGATTCGAAAGGAACGAATAGAGTGAACCGCGAGATTTCTCGGGAACGAGCCCAGGCCGCCGCCGATTACCTGGTCCAGGAAGAGAAGCTCGAACCAGGCCGCTTCAATATACGATGGTATGGGAAAACGAAACCAATTGCGAGCAACAAGATGGCGGAAGGAAGAGAGCAAAACAGGCGTGTTGAGGTACAGGGAGAGGTCAAAGAGGTTGAAAATTCCAAACTGAGGGACTATTACCGTACTGAACCATCGATATCAATCAATGGTAAGTCATTGCGCGTAGACTCCCTGGGGAGATTTTCCGCGACGCTTCAGGACCCGCTAACGGAAAAACTGGATATCAGCATGGTGAACAGCAGGGGTCAGTCGGTCAAGATGAGCCTGGCCGTGCCGTCCTTCGAAATTATTGAGCCGAAAGGTGAAATGCTGCTGCCCTTTGAGAAGACCGAGAAAGGCTATCGTGTCTTCAGCGCCTCTGACAAGGAAAAAGTGATGGCGTACCGGCTGGTCGGCAGAACCGGGCCCGGCAATGCGATCGAACTTGACGGCGAACCGCTGCTCGTATCGGCCGGCGGTGACTTTACCGCTGAGATCAATATCAAGGTTGGGCGCAATAGTTACGGGCTGGTCGTCAGGAACAGGGAAGGGGTCACCCTTCTGGCAGATCTTATCATTGATGTCAAAGATACTGATGAAAACGGAAAACCGATCATAGTGACGAAACCCATACCACACCTCTCGGTAAAATTTCCTCCTGCCAAAGCACGGTTGACGAGCGAGATGTTGATCGTTTCCGGCATAACGGACGCGGGCAACACCATTGAGATCAACGGGAAGCAGGTAAAAACCGATGCGGAAGGGCAATTCTCCACCACCCTGAAACTCCCTCTGGGCAAGAACACTGTTATCGTAAAGTCCGTTGACCCCGAAGGGAACGTCGGCACCCTTAAACGTGAACTCGAGGTGACCGACAACAAGATATTCCTGCTTGCCTTTGCAGACGGGAAAATAGGCCAGCTCATCGGCAAGGGCAATCTGCAGGAAGCCGGAATGGACGCGCAGAAGGAATACTACACCGAGGGACGGGTTGCATTCTATCTCAAGGGCACGATCAAGGGGAAATATATCATTACTGCGGCTTTTGACACGGGCTCACACAAGTTCGGTGACATGTTCAACAACCTTGACAGTACGGAAAACGACAGCCTGCTGACCAATCTCGATCCGGACAAACTGTATCCCGTGTACGGTGATTCCGGAACCGTGGTGAATGACGTCCAAAGCCAGGGCAAGCTGTATCTTGCGATTGACAGCGATGAATTGCACGGGATCGTGGGCAATTTCGCATTGAACCTCGGTGACACGGAATTGGCAGCGTATCAACGCACGCTCTATGGAGGACGCGTGGCGTACCAGTCCGTTTCCCGCACGCAATACGGACAGCCTGATACCACCGTCTTGATATTCGGCGCCGAGGTGCGACAGGCGCATATTCAGGACGAATTGAGGGCCACCGGCGGTTCGCTCTATTACCTGAGCCATAAGGACATTATCGAGGGGAGCGAGCAGGTTTCCCTCATCATCAAGGACAAGACCACAGGACTTACCCTGTCGGAGGTCACGCAAAAGCAAAACACCGATTACACGATAAAATATGAGGAAGGCCGTATCCTTTTCAGCGGGCCGATCCTCCAGAGTGTCGAGGGGACTTCTCTGGTGAGCCTGGATACGACTCAAGGGAATCCCGTCACTATCCGAGTAGATTACGAAACCCGTTTGACGGCGTTTGATAAGAAGGCTGATGGCGGACGAGTGCGAAAGCAGATCGGCGATCACGTGGCTGTCGGCATGTCGTATGTGAAAGATGAACTGCTTGACGCGCAGTATGAATTGAAGGCAGTGGATTCCGAGGTCAGGCTGGGGAAAAACACCAGGATAACGATGGAATACGCGGAGAGCAGAGGGGTCGGCTCCCAGACGTTTACGAGCGATGACGGCGGTTTGGCATTCCAACAGATCACCGCCTCGGGGGACCAACGGGGCCGGGCGTGGAAAACAACCGTTGAAACGGATGTGGGCGAATGGATCGATAAGCCCGGCCGCCTTTTCTTGGGCGGATACCTGAAGAAACTGGAGCCCGGTTTCATGTCGAACGGCACTGCCATTGACGAAGGCACCGAGAAGCTCGGATTTAACGCCAAACTGAAGATAACCGAGGCCGATACATTGCTGTATCGGTTTGACAGCGACAAGCTGAGCTCTTCGTCAACAACGACCGCCGGCTCAAGCTCATCCGATACGACCACCATCCAGGCGCAGCACCATGACAAGCGGTGGTCCGCGGAGGGCGAATATAAGTCCGCTGCATCGGACTCCGACCTGAACCCCGGAACCCGTGCCAGCTACGCCGCGGGAAGATTTACGTACAAAGTCACCGATAAGCTCACGACCAGCATCGAACGTCAAGAGACCATTACGGGGACACGGAATGACCAGACTACAGCGGGCGTCGGTTACCAGGTATTACCTTCGCTGACTCTCAAAATCAGCGAGACACAGGCCACTGCCGGCGACTCGGCACAGGGCGGGATTGTTTATAAAGAAGATAACAACAGTCTTTACGTGACCGAGCGTCTGACAGACGATCAGGCGGGTAATAACACGACGTCCACGATCGTCGGAGGGGAAACCCCGATCGGGCACTCCAGCAAGCTCTATTCCGAGTACCAATGGAACCGCGAAGACGGTTCCGCGCGCGATGTTTCCCTCATCGGGGCACTCAGGAACTGGGACGCCGGAAACGGGCTGAAGTTCATGCTTTCGGGGGAGCAATCGATCATTGACTCGAATACCGATCACACGACGCGCTACAGCCTGGCCTCAGGCATCTCGAATGCCGGCAAGACCGGATTGAAGGTGTCGACCAGGAACGAGATCAGGCGGGACTACGGTACGAATGAAGCGGTCCAGTATCTCACCGTGAATAATCTTGAATATAAACTGAACACGGACGTCACCATGATCGGGAAATATCGCTACAGCCTGTCCCGGGACCTCAGTAGCAGCAACACGGTTACCGCCGGGTTTAATGAATCCTGCATTGGATTGGCCTATCGGCCGGTCAAGCATGATTGGTTCAATGTCCTTGCCAAGTATACGAGCTTGTCCGAGCAGAGTGTGTCATCGCTGGATTCGACGCAAGAGGTGAAGACAAAGACCGATGTGTTCTCCGTTGAGTGGTCGGCTGAGTTGACACGGTACGTGGAATGGGTTGAAAAAGAAGCTGCCAAGATCAAGATGGAAGAGACCGAAGACAGAGACCCGGTGACCACGCATACCATGCTCTCGATTCACCGGTTGAATTTCCACATCTGGAAGCCGATCGACCTCAGCATCGAATACCGCGTGTTGCGGCAGAAAGAGGCTCAAGACCAGAAAGAAGGATTTGTAACGGAAATTTCCTGGAAGATGGTAAAATACCTTCGCTTCGGAGTGGGTTATAATTTCACGGACTTCTCGGACAACGAATTTTCAGACAACAATTACTCGGTGCACGGATGGTTTGTGAGGCTGCAGTCCAAATACTGAGATCACGATGAATTTTGGCAAGAACAATCTGAGACTGTTGATGGAATTGGTCGTGGTCGTCGGACTGGTGCTGTTGTTTTTCAGCATCTTCCTCGGAACGCTCAATGTCATGTTTCCCACCGGCACCAGCTTCAGCGAATTGATGGGGAAGGGGGGAGGCTTGTCCCCGGCTTCGTCGAGAGGTCGAACAGGCCGGGATGCCAACGTCCTGGAGCAGCCGATCGTGTTGAGCAAGAGTACCAATATGGCCAAGAACAAGCGTTCGGATGATATTGTGTGGACATTCGCACACGTCGGACTGAACATATATGATCGGGACGCGGTCCAGACGTTCAAAGACGCATCCGTTCAGCTTACGATAGACGAGGGAGAGAATTACCTTGAGATGGGTGAAAATTCGCTCATCATTATCAGCCGGAATGAAAAAGATGTGGAAAAAAATGAGAAGAGGTCCCTCTTCGTCATGGTCGATGGGCAGCTCAGAGGCAAGCTGTCGCAACACGGCAAGGAGAGGCGCACAATGGAGATCTCGACCTCATCCGCCGTTCTTCGCGTTCCTGCGGGAGGAAAAGACCTGAGCGGCGCGGAATTCAAGGTCTCCATCAACAAAGACCGGTCTTCAACCTTCACGGTCCTGAATGGGACGGCGGAAGTCGTCGCACAAGGGCAGTCCGTTCTACTCAATGAGAATCAGACCCTGACCGTCGGCTTGAATGAGCCGCCTCCGGTTCCGCAGGAATTACCTCGTGAAGTGACGCTTACCGGTCCGATGAATGAGCAGATCCTGTATTATCGGGACATTCCTCCCCGGGTCAAGTTTTCCTGGCTTCCTCTTTCCAATGAACGGGAGTATCGTATTCTCGTTGCGAAAGACAGGGATTTCAGCACGCTTGTCGTGGATGAATGGGTAACGGAACATTTTTTTGTCCACGGAAATCTCAAGAAGGGAGACTATTTTTGGAAAGTGGGCCTAAGGAGGAAGAGTACCTGCGAGACGCGGCAAGTACACATGGTGCGAATCACGAAAGCCCCCACCATTCAGCTTGAGACGATTCCCCATGTCGTACGATCAGATCGTTACGTGATCAAAGGGACGACCGACCCCTACGTCCGGGTAATAATCGAAGGCAAGGATGTGGAAACGGACGGAGCGGGCAGATTTGAATACACCCTCAGGCTGCAGCGGGGTGCCAACAGGATTGTTATTGAGGCCGTGGACAAGGCAGGCAATATAGCCTATGGCGTCGTCAGAATATTTGCAAAAAATTGAACGAGGTGTCTATGTTGAAAAAAATTTGGTTCCCGATACGCTTTAAAATTCTTGTCATTTTGCTTCTTCTGGTGACATCGGTGGTAAGCCTCATTACCGTCACGATGGCGAAGTTCTTCCACGACGATAAAACAACCTATATTCGTGATATCACGTCAGTGGTCGCTCTTCATATGGCGGAAGAGACCCGCTCGATGATGATCGGATATGAGGAAAAGCTCCGGATATTTTCAAACCTGATCTATGACCGGGAGCTTTCGGAGGAGCAGAAGTCCGAATTGCTTAAGCGCTTGTTCGCGGACTTGCAGCAGTTCGTGGCGATTACTGTTTACCAGAACGGTACGGAGCGGATGGTCGTGCACGATGCGTCGACGTTCAATACAACGGACTTTACGATGGATGCGTTTGCGCAATACCGCCTCGCCCATCCGCTTCCCCTCGAGCGAATACAGGCGGGCGAGGTCTATGTGGAAAACACCCTGATTTCCGGAAAGGTGCCTACCTTTACCATTGCGATTGCTCAGCCGGTGCCGAACAGTACTGCGCCCGTGGTAACTGCCGCTCTAGTGCGGATGGAAAGCCTGATCAATCTGTCTTCCCGCGCAAAGGTTTTTGAGACTTTCATTTTTGATGCGAATGGTGTATTCTGGTCGCACACCGATCCCGGCCAGGTCTCCAAGCAGGTCTCAAAAAAATGGTTGGATAACGTTACCGGGCTGCGAGAACGGAAAACCGCCGGGACGACAATCGAGTATACACAGAACGACGTCGACATGATCGGCGGGTTTGCCAATGTCAATTTCGGCGGTTTGACGGCCGGCGTGCAGATCCCGAAAAAGGTCGCCTATCTGACCGCCCGGGAATTGCTCAACAACCTCATCTGGGTCGCCTTGGCCATTCTTCTCGTGTCCGCAGTTGTGAGTCTCTTCGGATCACGGATGCTGACAAAACCGATCGAAAAACTTTCAGAAGCTTCCCGAATCATCGCCAAAGGGCAGTTTGACGTAAAGGTGGACGTAACCTCGCGAGATGAGATCGGTATGTTCGCCGATTCATTTAACCAGATGGCTTCAGAGCTCGAAATCCGCGAGAAGGCACTCAAGGACGCTCAAACCGCGCTTGTTCAATCGGGAAAGATGGCCGCCTTCGGGCAGTTGGGGGCCGGTATCGCGCATGAGGTAAAGAACCCGCTGGCCGGCATACTCGGGTTCGCCCAGCTTGCCTTGCGTAAGATCGAGAAGGACAATCCTCTCCACGAGAACCTTGCCATGATCGAGAAAGAGGCGAAGCGGAGCAAGACGATCATTGAAAATCTTCTCAAGTTCGCCCGGCAGGAAAAAGTCGTCTTCGACAAGATCGCCATCAACCGGGTTGTTGAGGAGTCTGTGGCAATCGTCAGACATCAGCTCGAACTGAACAAGGTAAAGCTGGATAAGGAGCTGATGCCGGACCTGCCACCCATTGATGGTCATGCCAATCAACTTCAGCAGGTACTGATGAACCTCTTCATCAATTCCCAGCAGGCAATGGACGGCAATCCCGGCAGGATACAGGTGTCGACGCGTCTGCTCAGTCCCGATACAGTAGAAGTGCGGGTCAGCGATTCTGGTCCCGGGATGTCCAGAGATGTTCAGATGAAGATATTTGAACCGTTCTTTACCACGAAACCGTCGGGGAAAGGCACCGGGCTCGGGCTTTCAGTAAGCTATGGGATCATCAAAGAGCATCGGGGAGATATCCGTGTAGAGAGCATTCCGGGAGAGGGGGCGACGTTCGTAATCACCCTTCCTACGGCATCTCAGCCCGAAATGACCGCTGTGCCCGGGTGATAACAGTGGTTCTCCGACACGACGTTGAGGTATGATCTGGATCGTTATGATTCATTCTGACAAGGGAGGGCTCGCGTAGATGGGTCCCGTAAATGGAAAGGATGCAAAACCTTTTCGCATATTGGTTGTGGATGATGACGAAAGGCTCAGGGATATCGTTTCACAGACCCTGAGCGATGACGGTCATGAGGTTACAAAGAAAACAAACGGTGAGGAAGCATTGGATGCCTTCCGGGAAAATCCGTTTCCCCTGGTCATCGCAAATATTGAGATGCACAGTATGAGCGGCATAAAGCTTCTTCAGGAGGTCAAACAGCTTCACCCCGATTCCGAGGTCATCCTCATAACGAACTATCCCGTAATCGAGACGGCGATCGAAGCGCTCCGACACAAAGCCTGTGATTATATCATGAATGCCTATGACAGCCTCGATTTGATCTCGTCCGCGGTAAACCGCGCAGTCGAAAAGATACAACAATCCGAAGAACATTGCAGACTGCTCGATATGCTCACGAAGTATAATAAAGAACTGGAACATTCCTGGAGAACATTCCAAGACTCCGCTGCCCATGATGAGTTAACGGGATTATACAATGCCCGATACTTCCATGAGGCCCTCGCTGTTGAATTGAACCGGGCCAGCCACTACCATCGGAACTTATCCTTGGTCTTTCTTGATGTCAAATGGCATTACTATAACAACCGCGCCCAGGGACATGAGGAAAAGGCGCGTCTACTTTGCACCGTATCCCAGATTGTAAAAAAGAGACTCAGAAAGTCCGATCTGCTCGTGCGATACCGAGACGAAACTTTTGCAATGCTACTCCCGGAAACACCCCGGGACGGTACCCGGTGCGTCATCGAGAGCATTCGGCGGCTTTTTTCTGAACATCCCTTTCAGGGACCGGAGGGAAACATCACGGTCAGCATGAGAATTGCTGTTTACCCGGAAGACGGTGCCGACGGCGATGCCTTGATTAGTAATACTACCCAATGTTAGACACGGGATTTGGAGGCAATTATAGCTTGCTGAGATGTTCTCCAATATCCCCGAATAAAATGATCGACCCCTCCGATTCCCGATTCGGCCCCGTGCGTGATTGTTTTTTAAACGCCCCGGTTGATATTCCTCGGACATCACTGCATCGGATGGGAATCCAAGCACTGAATATCTTCTGTATAGATTTGCAACGTGGTTTTGAGGTATGATATGGGTCGTTACGATTCATTCTGACAAGGGAGAGCTCGCGTAGATGGGTCTCATGAATGGAAAGGATACAAAACCTTTTCGCATATTGGTTGTGGATGATGACGAGAGTCTCCGGACTGTGGTGTCCCAGGTGCTCACCGAAGATGGCCACGAGGTGATGACAGCAAGAAGCGGCGAGGAGGCACTGGAGGCTTTCCGTAAAGGTTCCTATCCACTCGTCATCACCGATATAGTGATGGGAAACATGAGCGGCATGGAACTCCTTCAGGAGGTCAAGCAGCTCCGCCCCGAGACCGAGGTAATCATAATGACCAGTCATGCCACGCTGGACACTACCGTTCTCGCCATTCGGGCCGGCGCCTATGACTATCTCATCAAGCCCTTCGAAGAGATTGAGTTGATTTCCACTGTGGCCGGCCGTGCACTGGATAAGATCCGCCTCACGGGGGAGAACCGGAACCTGATACTGCAGCTCAAGCAACAAAACGAGAAACTAGAAGGGGCAAACACCCTCCTCAAGGAACTGTCCATCCGTGACGGACTCACGGGATTGCACAACCATCGGTACTTTCAGGAGTACCTTGCCCTGGAGATTCTCCGGTCCCGCCGAAACGGAGTGATATTTTCCCTGATCTTCATGGATGTGGATTTTTTCAAGCGGTATAATGACACTTATGGTCATCCAGAAGGCGATAACCTGCTCACCTTGCTGTCGAAAGTTCTGAAAGAATGTCTCCGACAGTCCGATCTTATAGCGCGGTATGGAGGAGAGGAATTCGTCGCCCTCCTCCCTGAAACATCGAAAGAGCGTGCGTTCCGGGTTGCCGAGAGTGTCTGCCAGAAGGTTGCTGACTATCCTTTCCCCGGAAAGGACACCCAGCCATCTGGTAAGCTTACGATCAGCCTGGGAGTCGCTGCCTTCCCGGAAGACGGCAATGACGGTTCCACCTTGATCAAGCATGCAGATCAGGCACTCTATCGGGCAAAGGGGAGCGGAAGGAATAAAGTCTGCTGAGGGATCCCGCTCTGCGGTTGGCTTTTCGTTTACCCACTTGCTTGTTCCGCCCATCTGAGCATGCACGTTTTCTTATAAAACTCCATACACCTTGATGTGTGGCAGTGCGTCTATCATTAGAGCGACAATACAATCTCATGTAGCCAATTAG
>Ga0316628_100005276_pt1 | contig 10319 bp, 8 predicted proteins | sample OWC_Aug_M2_C1_D5_FD_207648 | JGI IMG/M metagenome (GOLD analysis project Ga0316628, IMG submission 207648) | Wetland soil microbial communities from Old Woman Creek delta, Ohio, United States - OWC_Aug_M2_C1_D5_C | ecosystem: Environmental > Terrestrial > Soil > Wetlands | place: USA: Ohio... | reverse complement strand
TTGCTTCCACGATCTGTACGAGCGTCGACCATCCAAGTGTCGATATGCCGAGAAAACCGCTGCGGAATGCTGAACGGCTCTTGCCCTCGAGCGCTGCCGGATCGGCATTCCAGAAAGCGAACGCGCCGGACACCGCCCACTCGCCGGGCTCGGCCGCGTGTTCGAATACGAATGTGTCCGAAGTGTCGAGCCGTATGGTGCGAAGCAGCTTCACGCGCGCGGCCCCCTCGCCTGGGGATCAAACCAGGCCGCTTGATCCAGCCGCGGTAGAAATTTTTTGCGGGTGACATCGGCCTTGCCCATGCGGCGGATCAGCAAGTCGCCATTGTCGTCGATATCGCGACGTACGCCCTGCTCGCGGGGCAGCCGCTCAATATAACTTTTCGCGACCACGCCAAAGCCGCTTTCTTGCCAGGCATCAACCGCAACCATGAAATGCCGCGCGAAGCTTTCCACCACATGGCCGGACATCACGTCCGTGAAACCTTCCTCCTCCAATGCCGTGACCAGCGGATTCAATCCCGGCTCGGCGCCGGTCATGGAGACTGTGCGGATCATTCCGGCAAAGACGAGCCACGGTGGCGTATCGATTTCACGCGTATCTTTCGGCCAGGCAAGCCGGCCGCCGCCGACAAGACCTCCATTGACGAGGATCGAATCCGGCCAGTCGATAACGATAGAGGTTTCCGGCTGTGCGCGAGCTGCCAGTGCATCGGCGAGCGCCGCCATGCCGGCATAGAAAACGCGCCGCGCCTTCAGCAATGGTTCGTCCGGCTCGAGCACCACGGCGAATTCGGCGAGGTCGAAGCGTCCTACGTAGACCAGCGTGCCGGCACCCATTTGAGGGGCAACCGCTATCGCATGGGCAAAGGCGTCTCCCACCTCACGCAGGCGAACCGCCGTGAATGGCGGGGGTAACGCCAGCTCCGGCGCGAGACGCGTTTGTGGCCGGGCCGTCTCAAGCGGCATTGGTTCTCGCTCTACCATTCATATTTGAATACATATAATTATAGCGTTGGAAGGTTCCGAGGCCAGACCCGCGGCCTCTGGGGTAACCGAGAAGGCAGGGCAGAACGTGCCTTTAGCCTTGGATTGGCGGGACAAGCGAAAAGGTTAACGAGCCCGATGGCCGAACGGCCGCGCAATATCCTGATCTGCTCCTGCGAAGGCACCATACCGCTCGACGGCGAAATGGTGCGCCGCGTCTGCCACGATTCTGTCGTGGTCGAGGGCCGCCAATTTTGCCGCGCGGAACTTGAACGATTTCGCAAGGCGGCAGCTGGCGGCGAGCCGATTTCGGTCGCCTGCACTCAGGAAGCGCCGCTGTTCAGTGAAATCGCCGGCGAGATCGGCGCCGAGGCCCCCACATTCGTCAATATTCGTGAAATGGCCGGTTGGGCGAAAGACGCGTCCAATGCAGGACCCAAAATGGCGGCCTTGATCGCGGCAAGTACAGCGACCGCACCGGAAGCGCCTTTCGTGGCGCTGACAAGCGAGGGCGTAACACTTCTTTACGGCAAAGATGAGCGAGTCATCGAGGCGGCCGAACTACTCAAGGAACAACTCGACGTCACCGTCCTGATCAAGGCAGGCGCCGAGCTCGCGCCGCGGCGCGTAACCGAATTTCCGGTTGTGAAGGGCGTCATCCGTACCGCCAAAGGTTACCTTGGGGCGTTCGAGGTCACGGTCGATGATTACGCGACGCCCGCGCCTTCCTCGCGCGCCGCCTATGAGTTTGGCTCTGCGCGCAACGGCGCCGTGTCGCGGTGCGACATCCTTATCGATCTTTCGGGCGGCCCCTCATTATTTCCCGGCGCTGACCTGCGCGATGGCTACTTGCGGGCGGACCCCGGCGATCCGGCCGCTGTTTTACGGGCCGTGCTGAAAGCCCGCGATCTTACCGGCACGTTCGACAAGCCGCGCTACATAAATTTCACCGAAGACCTGTGCGCGCATTCGCGGTCCAAGATTGTCGGCTGCCGGCGTTGCCTCGATCTCTGCCCGGCCGGTGCCATCGCGCCAGCCGGCGATCACGTCGCTATTGATGCGCATATCTGCGCCGGATGCGGCCAATGCGCCGCTGCGTGCCCGACGGGTGCGGCGGCTTATGCGCTGCCGCCATCCGACGCGCTTCTGGGCAAATTGCGAATACTGCTCGCGACCTATCGCGAGGCGGGCGGCACGAAGCCCGTTGTAATGTTCCACGATGCCGAGCACGGCGGCACATTGATCGCCGCGCTCGCGCGACATGGGGATGGACTGCCGGCGAATGTGTTGCCGGTCGAGGTCAACGAAGTCACGCAAGTAGGTCTCGAAGCTGTTGCAGCGGCGATTGCATATGGTGCCGCCGCAGTGCGTCTCCTGATTCGCGCCAAACCGCGCCACGATGTCGCCGGCCTGTACAAGACCATCGCGCTGGCAGAACCGATCCTGGACGGCCTCGGCTTCAAGGGAGTGCGCGCCGCGACAATCGAAACCGACGACCCCGACGCACTCGGTGGCGCGCTGCGCGAAATACCTTTGCTCCCTGCAACAACGAAACCGGCATCATTTTCGGCCACCGGCCGCAAGCGCGAGGTGATGCGGCTCGCGTTGCGCGAACTGCACGCGGCCGCGCCTGCTCCGGCCGACATCGTGCCGCTGCCGGCAGGCGCCCCGTTCGGCACCGTCGAGGTCAATATCGAGGGCTGCACGTTGTGTCTCTCGTGCGTCTCGGCATGCCCCACTGGCGCGCTGTCAGACGATCCTGAGCGGCCGACGTTGCGTTTCGCCGAGGACGCCTGCGTGCAGTGCGGGCTGTGCAAGGCAACGTGTCCGGAAAAAGTGATCAGCCTGAAACCGCAGATCGATTTCCGCGCCGCCACGGCCATGAACCGCGTGATCAAGCAGGAGGAGCCTGCCGAATGCATCCGCTGCGGCAAGCCGTTCGGTGTAAAAAGCTCCGTCGAACGTGTCGTTGCCAAGCTCGAAGGCAAGCACTGGATGTTTAAAGACTCGAAGAAACGGCTCGACGTCATCCGTATGTGCGACAATTGCCGTGTCGAGGCAATGGCGGAAGAACAGTTCGATCCGTTTGGCGCGCCACGGCGAGCACCGGTGCGCACCACTGACGACTACTTCCGCGAGCGGGAGGAAAAGGGCGAGAGCTAGCTACTTTTTCGCCGTGGCTTTTGCCAAGAAGTCCACCAAGGCCTTGCGGTCTTCAGCAGACCCGATCGTCTGCTCCGGCATCTTGGTGCCGGGCGTATAGTTTGCGGGCCCGACCTCGAACAGCCTGGAAACAGTCTCCGGCGTCCATACGATGTTGAGCTTTTTCAACGCCGGCGAGAAATTGTAGCCCGGCAGCGTGGCGATACGTCGCCCGAATACTCCTGAAAGCGTGGGACCGGCTTTGTTGCCTTCATCAGGAGACAATGTGTGGCAGGCAACGCAGGCGCGGAATATCTCGGCGCCATGATCGCCGGCATAGGCCGCAAGCGGATCGTCCTGTGTGCCGACGACAGCCGCACCAACCGGCTCGCCGTTGGATGCGTCCCACCGGCGGATCATTCGGTCGGCGCCGCCTGTCAACAGTGTACGGCTGTCGAGGAAAAATGCCACCGACCACACCGGCAAACCCGGCCCAACAAGAGTCTGCGTGAGCTTGCGCGCCTTGCGGTCGATGACTGCAACAGAGCCGCGAATGCCCGCTGCGGCAACGAGCTTGCCGTCGGGCGAGATCGCGATCGAAATGATGGGATTGGACGACGCCTCGACTTCGCCGAGGGCTTCGCCTTTCGGTGACAGAAAGTAGACCTTTCCGTTCGCGCCAGCCGTGGCGATCTCGCCGTCGGGGGCCACCGCAACAGTATTCAGCGGCGTCGGCAGAGTGCGAACGGCCGCATCACCACCTCCAAGTGGCCAGATGCGCAACGTAGCGTCATAGCCGGCGCTCAGCACATTTTTTCCATCCGGAGCGAACGCAACGCCATTAATGTTCTGTCCATGGCCCTCGAGCACGCGCACCGTCCCGCCGTTCAAAGGCCACAGGCGAACGCTACGATCCCAGGATGCCGATGCGATCAAGCTTCCGTCCGGCGAAACCGCGAGACTGGAGATGGGACCAGAATGCCCATCGAAAACCTTGTCGGGCTGCTGCTGCCCGGCAGCCCAGACGGCGATATGCGCATCCGCGCCGCCCGTAACAACGCGTCCATCCTTGAGATAGGCAACGGCGTTTACCGCTCCATCATGAAAGCGCAAAACCTGCTCGGCCGCGTTGCGTGTGAGCGACCAGCGGATTGCCGACGTGTCGAAACTGCCCGACAACGCATGCGTCCCGTCTGGAGAAATTGCCAGCGCCTTCACCGGCCCGCCATGACCGCGCAATTGCGCATGCACCGAGCCAGTGACGAAGACCAGCAGCAGCAAACCGATGCCTGAGAATTTCATCACGTGCAGCATCGTAACACCCGATATGCCGCCGGCGCGGCAGAATTTAGTCGGAAGGTTCCATTCCGATCGCGCGAATACGCGCACGCACATGCTCCTCGCGTAACGACGTGAGGAAAGCTTGCAAGGCCGGGCGTTCGCGCCGGTTTTCAATGATGAGAAAATCATAGTGCTCGGGTGACACCGGCAGGAAGCCAAGACCGTAGAGCCTTGCGACCGGTTCAATGGCGAGACCCCAGTCGGCGCGGCCCTGGGCAATCGCCGCCGCTACGGCGTTGTGCGATTTCGGCTGGTTTGCGTAGCCGGCAGGACGCGTTCCGTCGAGCAGCCGGTCCATCAGCACGCGCGTGCCCGCACCGGAATTGCGGTTGACCATCAGCGCCGATGCATCGGAGAGGACGATCTTCAGCGCCTCTTGCGCGCTGCGGCCCTCAAAGCGCTTATCGCCCGGCCGGAAAACGATTCCCTGCATCCGCCGCCAGCCGGGAATGAGCGAGAGCCCCGGTTCCACCAGATGCTTATTATATTGTCCAGTCGCGGGATCGATCAGGTGCACGGGGGCGACGTCGCATTCGCCACGGCTTATTGCTGCTACTCCGCCAAGGCTGCCGACCGCCAAAGTACGCGCTGCAAAACCACGGTCCGCAAGCTCGCCGACGACGACGTCAAGCGCGATGTCGTGACTGCCCATGATCACCAAGTCGAGCGCGTGGGTGGCGCCGCCGAGCAGTGTCACGTGCACCTCGCTGCCGGCATCGAGCGTCGCGGAGAGCGCATCGATTTCGACAAAGCCATCGGCCTGCGAGAAGCTGGTCACCGCGCCCGAGCCCTTCCCGGTCGGAAACGCGAACGTCGCCTCTTCGCCTTCAATGAGTGACACAAGCATGAATTCCTTGCGCCCGAGCTCCGAGACGACACGCACCGGAACGCGCGCCGTGACTTTTTTATCGGCTTCCGGCAGCAACCCTGCCCTCGCGCGGATCACGGGAGCAACAAAAGCGTGGAATGTGAAAATGGCCGAGGTTGGAAAGCCGGGCAGCACAACGATCGGTTTGTCGCCGATGACGCCAAGGCATAACGGCTTGCCTGGCTTAAGCGCGACTCCGTGCACGAGAATTCCCGGCTTGCCAAGCCGCGAGACAACGCGATGCGACAGATCCCCTGCACCTTTCGAAGTTCCGCCCGAGAGCACCACCATATCGCTCGCGGCGAGCGCTTCACGCACAGCCTTTTCCAGCGCCGTGGCGTCGTCGGGATAAGCGCCACACATGAGCGCCTCGCCGCCCGCTTCGGCGACCGCCGCAGTGATGATCGCGCCATTGCTGTCGTAGACGCCGGCCGGCCTGAGCGGTTTGCCCGGCTCGACGAGTTCATCGCCGGTCGAAAGCACCGCGACCCTGGGCCGTCGAACCACCTCGATGCGATCGAGGCCACACGCTGCCAGCATGCCTATTTCGCGCGCACTAACGCGCGTGCCGCGTCTGAGCAGGGTCTCGCCGCGCGCGATATCCGATCCTGCATAGGAGACGAATTGTCCCGGCAATGCGGCGCGGTGCAGTTCGACGCGCGGCATGCCTTCTTCAATCAGTTCCGTTTGTTCGATCATGACCACCGCGTCGGCGCCGCGTGGGATGACCCCTCCGGTGGCAATGGCCGTGCATGTTCCTGCCGTCACCGTCGCTGCCGGCATGTGACCGCAGGCGATGACTTCGACATTGAGCGTCAGCACCTTGGGATTGCCGTCGGTAGCTCCCACGGTATCGGCGGCGCGCACGGCAAAGCCGTCGACATTCGAGCGATCGAATGGCGGGGCGTCGACCGCTGCAATCACATCTCGCGCAAGAACGCGGTCGCGTGCATCGGCAAGCGTCACGGTCTCGGCGGGAAGCGGTCTGAGATCGAGATGCCGCTCGAAGCGGGCACGCGCCTCCTCCGCCGATACAACTTCAAGGAATTGCTCCTGGCGGGCGGCAGCACGCACGCGCGCAATCAGATCACCGTCCCCACTCGGCCGCGGCTTTCGCGTCTCGCTCATTTTGAATGACTCATGGCCACGGTCTTACTTGAACCGACGAACCGGCAGAATACCCTTCGCTGTCGGCGGGCACCAATATCCAGCCATCGGAACGCGCCAGCGACGACAGCGGGAGATATTTGCTTGCGAGCGGCTCCGCCTGACCGGCATTGCGGCGGACCGGAACGAGTTCGGCCAGTCCGACGGTCGAAGCGACTTTGCGAGCAAGAGGCAATGTCTCCGCGGCCTCACTGTCGCTGCTCTTCGCCGCGGCCAGCCGATCAAGCATTCGCCGCCCCACCACAAGCCAGACCGCAAGTGCCGCATCGAGCCGCCCGGGCAGCAGCAGCACCGGCGTTGCGCCGACGAATCCGACCGCGGCGGTTTCACCCGGCGTGAGTGCTATACCATGCACGGCAAGCCGGCCTTCGCGCGCGAGCACCTGCACCGTGTTGTCGTTCCGCCCGCTGCCGGTGCCGCCGATTGCGACGATCGCATCCGCGCTTTCAGCCGCCATCGCCACGCCGAGACCACGGCCGCTGTCGTCAAACCGCGCCGCACCGCCGCGGCGCTCGATATCCGCGGAAACCAGACGGGCTGCGGCGGTGATGATGCCGCTGCCGCGCAGCGGCAATACACGAAGGCGCGGTTCTCTCACCGTGACGCGTGCGATGCCGGCGCCCGCAAAAGCGGCAAGATCCGTGGCACTCAATCGCTCGCCGGCCCGCCGCAGCGGAATTGCCGGATCGCTGTCACCGCCTGCCGCCAGCACTCCCTCACCTGGATTAATCGGCGTCAGAACCTCGGCGAGTCCGCCGGCAACCTTCACGGCGCCGATCGGCGCAATGCTGTCGGTGCCGGCGGGCATTGCCTGCCCTGCTTCGACGCGCGACGGCAGGCGCGCAAGTGGAGCCGGCGCGTAGCCGCCCGCACCGAGCGTTTCGTCGGAGCTCAGCGCCCAGCCATCCTGCAAAGCGATCGCCGAGGCGGGACGGGCCGGCGCCATGGCGTCGGACGCGAGCGCGCGCCCGGCGGCTGCGGACACATCGATCGTGCGCGGCGTGACCGGCTTCACCTCTGCGTCGATCATGACCAGCACATCCGCAAGCGGCGTCAGCCGTGAAATCGTCTGTATTGCTTCTGACGCCGCCATTCGCAGTGCTTGACCTTGTTGCAATCGAAGACTTCAGTTTAGCTCAACGACGCGGCGGATGCAGCGCGGCTTTCTATTGATGAAATCGGGAGAAGTACGCGTGTTTACGGCAACAAAAGGCAAGGCTCTCCTCACAACCACCACCGGGGCGCTGCCCCGCCCAAGCTGGTACACCGAGAACCTGCGCGGCATTCCGTTGTCGCAGGGATTTTCCCGCCTCGCCTATCGCGAGCAGCATTTCGACTGCCTCGCGTGCCACGTAGCTGCCCAACATCGCGCCGGCATCGACATCTTTGTCGATGGCGACACGCGTCTTGACGATGACGTCGCCGGGCGCGCGTGGGTGAGTTACGTCACCGAGCGCATCGCGGGCATCGGGACGCCGCGTGTGGAAGTGCCGCCCGCCGGATTTATGGCCGACAAGGGCCCGGGCGATCTGATGTGGGAAGTAATCGAAACGCGCATGACGCCGCCGGTGACCGGCAAGATTGGCGACACCGCCTTGCAACTTGATCGCGCCTATAAAGCGATCGCACCGATGACGGAAAGGCCAGTGAAGGTCGGCTCGATATCGGCGCAAATCCTGGCGCTGATGCTGACAAATGAGCATTACAAAAACCGTCTCGATTTGCTGATGGACCTCTCGATTGCACTTAATAAAGAGTACCACGCGCTCGCAGATGCCGGCGCACCGCTCGTGCAAATCGAAGAGCCGGCGATCCATCAGGTAATTGCCGACCCCAAACAGGCAATCAAACCGGAGCAATGGGTCGAAGCCTTCAACTTCGAGGTCAAAGGCCTGCGCAAAAAATGTGAAGTGTGGTGCCACACATGCTGGGGCAGCCCGGCTGCCCAGCGCGTGGCGAGCAAAGACCAGTCCTACAAGGCTGCACTGCCCTATCTCGATCAGCTCGACGTCGACGTGCTGACCATCGAAGGCGCCTTCAACCGCGGCATGGATTTCGAGCACGTCGGCAAGATGATCTCGAAGGACAAGAAAATTGCCGTTGGCGTGATCAGTCACCGTACCCTGCAGGTGGAACGGCCGGAGGAAGTTGCCGACCTTATCCGCCAGGCACTCAAACATATCGAGCCTGAGCGATTGATCCTGACCAGCGACTGCGGCTTCGGCCGGCAGTCGATGAGCCGCATGCATGCATTTTACAAGATGGTGGCGCTCACGCGCGGCACGAATATCGTGCGCAAGGAATTGGGACTCGAAGAAGCCTACGTTCCCGCAGCGGACAAACAGTTGTCGATGGTTCCTCTCAGCGCATGACTGAAACGGTGATGAACCTGCGCGGATTGAAGTGCCCGTTGCCGGCGCTGCGGGTCCGCAAGAAATTGTCCGGACTCAAAAGCGGCGACCTGATCATTGCGGAGTGTACCGACCCCCTAACCACTATCGATATCCCGAATCTCCTCCAGCAGACCGGCGACACGTTGGAAGAAAAATCGGAAGCTGGCGGCGTGCTGACGTTCCGCATCCGGAAGGCCTGATGCGGCCAATCAATCGAGATTGAAACCCTTGGCCCGCACGAAGGCGCCGAAATCGGCGCGCAGCGGCACAGCGTATTGCCGCGCTTTGTCTTCCGACCAGCCGTAGAATTCGATTCGGCCGAAACGCTCAGGCTCGCGTTGATTTCGATAGGGACGCGTAGCCGCGCGGCGGCGGTCATAAATATCAATTTTAGTGACCAGGTCGCCCTCCGTAAAACGCTCTTGATGCACCGTCGTATCGAGTGACAGCCGGGGCGTGATGCCACCTTGTTCCGCCGGCCAGCCCAAGCACATGCCGGCGACAGGTATGATCTTTGCCGGGAGTTCAAGCATTTCACTTATTACTTTGGCGTGATCACGGATGACGCTGATCGGGCAGCAGCCAAGGCCGACGGCTTCGGCCGCGCGCATAAACGTCGCCATGACAAGGGCGGCGTCGACCGTCGCATTGAAGAAAAGATCGAGGTGATCGTTGGGAAAAGGCTTGCCGCGCATTCGCGAAACTTCCGGCAGCCGGCGGCCGTTGGCAAGAAAGACCAGGAACACAGGAGCGTCGCGCAGCCACGGCATTTCAGGAAGCAGGTCGGCGATGGCATAACGCTTCGCATTTTCCCGAATAATGAGAATATCGGCTTGTTGCAGATCGCTCTTTGAGGGCGCAGATAGTGCGCATGCACACAGGAGACGCAGCAATTCGGGCGCGACGTTACGCGCAAGATACCGGCGATGGACGCGGTGCATGGCGATCCGGGCAAGCTCATCCAGGCCCGGTAAACCGGCGTCTATTTGCAATCGCTCGCCGAAACGCTCCATCAAGGCCGCCTGAATGAAAGACGCGGGGTTCGGCATCGAACAACTCCTTGACCGAATGACTGCTTGCCGCGCTATCGTAGCGCAGGGGATGATGAGCGAAACAGAACAAACGACAAGCCGCATGGGAGAACATTAATGAGCAAGTTTCGCCGGGGCCGTTGGCTTTGGCTGCTGCCCGTCGCAGCAGCCTCCATGTTCGTCGCCAACGCCAATGCAGAGACGCGCACTGTCCGCATCGCCACACAATACGGGATTTCCTATCTGCCGCTCACCATCATGGCGGAGAAGAAACTGCTCGAAGCCGAAGGCAAGAAGCTCGGCCTCGATCTTGCAACAGATTGGGTCCGCTTCACCGGCGGTCCGCCGATGAATGAAGCGCTGATTTCCGGGAATCTTGATTTCGCATCC
>Ga0316628_100005275_pt1 | contig 10319 bp, 8 predicted proteins | sample OWC_Aug_M2_C1_D5_FD_207648 | JGI IMG/M metagenome (GOLD analysis project Ga0316628, IMG submission 207648) | Wetland soil microbial communities from Old Woman Creek delta, Ohio, United States - OWC_Aug_M2_C1_D5_C | ecosystem: Environmental > Terrestrial > Soil > Wetlands | place: USA: Ohio... | reverse complement strand
ATTCCGGCGGTGGGGGGCCGTCGCGGATTCCTCGTACAGAAAAACGGGCAGCTTGAACCGGTCGGCGGCCGCGGCAGCCACTTGCTGCGACAGCTCGATCGCCTCCTTCATCGTCACGTTCCTCACCGGAATGAACGGCACCACGTCCACCGCTCCCATGCGGGGGTGCTGGCCCTGGTGGGTGCGCATGTCGATGACCGCAACCGCCGCTCCCATGGCCTCGAGAACCGCGGCTCTGAGCGCAGCGGGTTCGCCGGCCACGGTCACGACGCAGCGGTTGTGGTCCTCATCCCGCTGGTAGTCCAGAAGCTTGACCCCTTGCTGTGCCCGGAAGGGCTGGACGATTTTTTCGATTTTTTCCAGGTTTCGCCCCTCGCTGAAGTTGGGCACGCATTCGATGATATGGGTCATGCCGGGCATGGATCTGCTCCTTGCGTTGGGTTTTCTATCGGCGGCTCGCCTTGGCAAAAGCGTTATTCACACTATCGGAAACAAGGCCCTCATCCGCCAGATACGGCAGGGTGATGTGGTCTGCGCCGCGCCGCAGCTCGTTGTATTGGATGCAGGTCTCGATGGAGGCCTCGTTGCGGGCCCAGGCGCGGCGGGCGACGCCGCCCATGACGTCCCAGGGGATCGCTCGCCGGATGACGGCGTCGACCCTTGTGCTGCCGTCCAGCACCAGCCCGAAGCCGCCGTTGATGGCCTTGCCGATGCCGACCCCCCCGCCGTTGTGCAGCGCCACCAGGCTCATGCCGCGCGCCGCATTGCCGGCAAAGCAGTGGGTCGCCATGTCCGCCATGATGTTGCTGCCGTCGCGCACGTTGGCGGTCTCCCGGAAGGGCGAGTCCGTGCCGCCGGTGTCGTGGTGGTCGCGGCCGAGCATGACCGGCCCGATCTCGCCGTTTCTGACCATCTCGTTGAACTTGAGGGCGATCGTCATCCGGCCCAGGGCGTCCTGATAGAGAATGCGGGCCCGGCTGCCGACGACCAGCCGGTTTTTGAGCGCGTCGCGGATCCAGATGTAATTGTCACGGTCCTGGAAGCGGCGTTCGGGGTTGATGCACGCCATGGCGGCCCGGTCGGTCTTGGCGAGGTCCTCGTCTTTTCCGCTCAGGCACACCCAGCGGAAGGGGCCGTAGCCGTAGTCAAACAGGATCGGGCCCATGATGTCCTCGACATAGGACTGGAAGATGAACCCGTCCAGCGGGTTCTCGCCGTTCCTGCAGATGTCCGTGATGCCGGCGTCGTAGACGGCCTTGAGAAAGCTGTTGCCGTAGTCGAAGAAATAGGTGCCCCGCGCAGCGAGGGCCTTGATGAGCTCGTAGTGACGGCGCAGGCTCGCATCCACCAACTCCCTGAAGCGGGCGTGGCCGCTGCGCAGCAGCTCCGTGCGCTCCTCGAAGCTGATCCCCTGGGGGCAGTATCCGCCCTCGTAGGCGGCGTGGCAGGAGGTCTGGTCTGAAAGGAGGTCGATCTGGATATCCTGGCGCGCGGCGTATTCCAACAGGTCGACCACGTTCCCGTAAAAGGCGATGGCATATCCCCGGCGTTTGCGCTGGCATTCACGGGCAGCGGTGAAGGCCTCAGCGGGGCTTTCCGTCACCTGGTCGATCCAGCCCTGGTCGAGCCGGCTCTGGATCCGGGAGTGGTCCACCTCGGCGATAATGCCCACCCCGTTGGCGATCACCACGGCTTTGCCCTGGGCTCCGCTCATGCCGCCCAGCCCCGAGGTCACGAACAGCCGTCCGGCAAGGTCCTGGTCCGGCGGGATGCCGAGCTTGGCTCGGCCCGCGTTCAGGATCGTGCTGTAGGTGCCGTGGACAATGCCCTGTGGGCCGATGTACATCCAGCCGCCGGCCGTCATCTGGCCGTAGTTGGCAACTCCCAGCGCCGCAGCGCGGTGCCAGTTCTCCGGGTCGTCGAAGCAGCCCACCATCAGGGCATTGGTGATGATGACGCGCGGAGCCTCGGGCGAGGAGGCGAACAGCCCCACCGGGTGGCCGGAGGCCATCACCAGGGTCTGCTCGGCGGTGAGCTCCTCGAGGTAGCGCTGGATCAGCCGGTACTGCATCCAGTTCTGGCAGACCTGCCCGGTTTCGCCGTAAGTCACGAGCTCATACGGGTAGAGGGCCACGTCGAAATCCAGGTTGTTGTCGACCATCACCTGGAAGGCCTTGCCCTCGATGCAGTTGCCCCTGTACTCTTCGATGGGCTGGCCCTTGATGGCCCCCGCCGGACGGAAGCGGTATCCGTAGACGCGGCCCCGGTTCATCAGCTCATCGAGGAACTCCGGGGCCAGCGCCTGGTGCCACTTCCCGGGGATGTAACGCAGCGCGTTCTTGAGAGCGAGTTCGGTGTCCTTCTGCGACAGGTTGAAATGCCGCGCGGGCGCACGGCGAATACCTGGCCTGAAATCCGGCATCGGCGGCAGCTCGTCGAAAAGGGCTCCGAGATGAATTTCCATGGCTTTGGAGATGTCGGCATTTGCGACCATGATGCTTTTCCTTCTGCAGGGTCATACGAAAGATGAATTTCCAGATCGGCAAAGTTTAAGTAACTAATACCTAAATTGAGCGATTTTGTCGAAGGCCATCTGGGCCCGGGGGGCGCAGACCCCTCCGGGCCTTGCTGTCAGAATCCAGCCCAGGATCGCTCAAGTTAGGTAATATAGAACCTGATGCAATTCAATAGGCTTGCAGGAGAGGCAGCTGCGGCAGAGGGACTCGAGTTTGGAAAGGAAGGTATTTCCGGGCATGGTTTGGCATGGCGAGCATCTATTTCCGTGGACACGGCCGGCGGAGTGGTGCCGTTGACACAGACCCGGCATGTCAAGACAGAAACGGGGAGCCCCTCTTTGGCAACCATTTGCCGAGGCTCCCCGTTTCTGAAATCGACAGCGTGAAAGAGCTACTTTTTCTTTCTGGCAGTGCTCTTCTTTGCGGGCTTCTTGGCCGCCGGTTTTTTAGTGGACCGTTTGGTTTTTTTTGCTGCCGGTTTTTTCGCTACTTTCTTCTTGGCTTTCTTGGCTGGTGCCATCGCATCCTCCCGTTTGTGGATTTAGGCGGCGCCATCCGAATGAGAACCACGGATTCGCCGCCCCGCTGGTTGTGTTACATTACACTATAACCTGCAATGTTTAGAGATGCAATTCCTTTTTGCACATATGCTGAATTCTTTACTTCCCCGGCCGATCGATCTAAGATTTGACGACTTCGTCAAACGGTCGATCTCACGGTGGGGCGCGAAAAGAATAAGTTCAGCGCTTCCATTCGTCAATGCATGCGATCAGCCAGGAGAGCAAATCCGATGAGAACCATTATTCTCGACATGGAAGGCATGACGATTGAAGACCTTGTGGCAGTTGCCCGGGAAGGTGCAGTTCTGCGGATGAGCCCCGCGGCGGAACAGCGGATTTCGGACAGCCGGGAACTGGTGGATCAATGGGTCCGGGAGGAGAAACGGATCTACGGGGTGACCACGGGATTCGGCGCTTTGAGTGACGTGGCCATCTCGAAAAAAGACACCCGGCGGCTGCAGGAGAACATCTTGATGAGTCATGCGGCCGGCGTGGGCAATCCCCTCGATGCGGAGACTGTCCGGGCGGCCATGGCGCTCAGGGTCAAGGATTTCGGTCGCGGCCACTCCGGCATCCGCCTGAAGACGGCAAGGCAGCTTCTGGAAATACTGAACCGCGGCATCGTGCCGGTGGTACCGGAAAAGGGTTCCGTGGGGGCCAGCGGGGACCTCGCTCCGCTGGCTCATCTGGCCCTGGTACTGATGGGAAAAGGCGAGGCGTTTTATGAAGGGCGCCGGATCAGCGGCAGCGAGGTCCTTGCGGCCTGCGGGCTCAAGCCGCTTCAACTCGAGTCCGCCGAGGGGCTCGCACTGGTCAACGGCACCCAGGTGATGACGGCCATCGGCGGGCTCGCCGTCCACGACGCCACGAATCTCTCCAAGCTGACCGACGTCGCCGCATCCATGAGCCTCGAGGTGTTGATGGGCAGCCGCACCGAGTTCAACCCCCGGATTCATCAGGTGCGGCCCCATCCGGGGCAGATCGCGGCTGCTGCCAACATGGAATGCATCACCCGCAATAGCGAGATCATTTCCTCCCACAAAGACTGCTCCCGCATCCAGGACGCTTATACCCTGCGCTGCTCGCCCCAGGTGCACGGCGCCACGAAAGACGCCATCGCGTATTGCCGCAGGGTGATCGAGACCGAGATGAACTCATCGACCGGCAACCCGCTTATCTTCGCGGACTCCGGCGAGTTCCTGCTGGGCGGCAATTTCCACGGCCAGCCGGTGGCGCTCGCCATGGATTTCATGGGCATGGCCGTGGCGGAGCTCGCCAACATTGCCGAGCGGCGCATCGAGCGACTGGTCAATCCCAACCTGAGCGGGCTTCCGGCGTTCCTGGTGAGCGACGGCGGGTTGAATTCGGGATTTATGATCGCCCAGTACACGGCGGCCGCCCTGGTCTCGGAGAACAAGGTGCTGGCACATCCGGCGAGCGTGGACTCCATCCCCACCTCGGCCAACAAGGAGGACCATGTCTCCATGGGCACCATTGCCGCGCGAAAGTGCCGCGAGATCGTGGATAATGCCGAAAACGTGGTTGCCATCGAACTGCTTTGCGCAGCCCAGGGCCTGGACCTTTTCACCAACTTGAAGCCGGGCGAGGGCACACTGGCCGCCTACCAGGTCATCCGTCACTCCATCTCCCACCTCGATACCGACCGCTTCATCTCCCCGGACATTGCCGCGGTGCGGGAGTTGATGCGCAGCGGAGCCATTCTGCGCGCGGTGGAGGAAAAGGTGGGGGTGCTCAGCTGAAATGGAATGGGGTCTATCATGTATGTTACAGGGGCCAGGTGGTCGACTGGCACCGCGGCTCTGCCCGGGACATGCGAGTTCAGGTGAGGCTTTAGCATGCATCCCGGCGTGGTGAATGCCGCGGTTCCTTTGGCGGCCCAGCCGCGAAAACCGTGAGTTTCAGACCGTCTGCAATGAATTTACCCGCCTCATTTGATGCGGGGCATGAAATACATTATCCCCCTCATTTCGCCTCGTCTTTTTTTCTGATATTGTCAGGCCGGTTATCGGTTCGGTGTACCGATGCCCCGGAAGATTTCCTGAAACGAAAGGATGCATCAGCAGCGAAAAGCGCTTGCCGTTCCGATTTCGCATAAGGAGGAAGCTCATGGCGGCTAATTTCCAGGTCACCTGCGATGCAAAGGACACGGGGATCATCCTGAAATTATCAGGCGATTTTGATGCGACCTCGGCCTACGAGCTGATCGACATCATAAAGAAGCGCTCCAAAGGCGCTTCAAAGGTCCTCATCCACACAGACGGTTTGAAAACCGTATATCCTTTTGGCTTGCATATTTTCCACAATTCACTAAAAATAATGAATGGCCAATGGGCGAAGATTGTGTTTACCGGCAATAAAGCCAGCGGGCTGTCCCCGGAATGATAAAACCCTTACTCGACCGCCCGGATCGCTGCCTTGCCGCAGAGGTTGCGTCCCCATTTTAGCACCGTTTTCTGATTGTGCTGCACCCCATCAGCCGGGCCGTTGGCCGATTCCCGGGCGGTGGCCAACGCCCGACCACGTCATGCCGGTCAAAATCCCTCCGAAAAATCGTCGACCTGATGTTCGATGTGGAGTTCAATGATGATGGAAGAGCTGCGACCGGATCTGTTCCGGATCATGGTGCCGCTGCCCGACAGCCCGCTCAAGTTTCTCAACTCCTACGTGGTTCGATCGACCGGCCGGAATCTGGTGATCGACACCGGGTTGAACCGGGATGAGTGCTTCGAGGCGATGAAGGCCGGGCTCGAGGAATTGAAAATCGATCCGGACATGACCGATTTTTTCATCACGCACCTGCATGCGGATCATTTCGGCCTGGTTAAGAGGCTGATCGCCGGATCGAGCCGGGTCTATTTCAACCGGCCGGATGCCGAGATCATCGAGGCCTGGCCCGGCTGGGGCCCGATGCTCGCCTATGCCGCCGAGAACGGTTTCCCGGAAGATGAGCTTCACCGGGCTATCGAGCAGCACCCCGGGTTCAAGTTCAGCTCGGAATGGGTGCCCGAGCTGAATATCCAGCAGGACGGTGACATCATCGACGTGGGCGATTACCATTTCCGGTGCGTTCAGACACCGGGCCACAGCCTCGGCCATACCTGCCTGTATGAGCCGGAAAAGAAGATACTGGTCGCCGGCGATCACATTCTCATCGACATCACGCCCAACATTCAGTGCTGGTCCGAAATTCATAACCCCCTGAAGAGCTACCTGGCCAGCCTGGATCTCGTCCATGACCTCGACGTGGAGATAGTGCTCCCGGGACATCGCCGGCTGATCTTCGATCACCGGAGCAGAATCGCCGAGCTCAAGGTACATCATTCCAGGCGCTGCGATGAAATTTTGCGCATCATCAGAACCAGCGCTCTGACGGCATATGAGATCGCAGCCCGGATGACGTGGGACATCCGATGCGACAGCTGGGCGGCATTTCCGCTGGCGCAAAAGTGGTTTGCAACCGGAGAAGCGATCTCACACCTGAGGTATCTGAAGGAGAGGGGCGGGATCGGCCGGACGAAGGAAAAGGAACATTATAGGTACCACTCCATCGACGGATAGGGTTCCGCGGAGCGCCTCCGTGACGGCGGAGGCTGCACCAGCACTACGGAAGGGCGTTGCCGATGAACCGTTTCGCGGCCTGCCTGATAATGATCTTGGCGAGTCTCATCGGCGGAGGATCGCTTCTGCTTTGCGGAATTTTCATTATTATCGGACCCGTTACCATCATCCGCTTTGATGCCCCAGAACATCAGATGCTGCTGTGGGACGGGTTGCTCTCCATGTTGTTCTTTGTTCAGCATAGTGGAATGGTCAGGGCGTCGTTTCGTAGGCGGCTTTCTTCCATCGCGCCGAGTCGTTACCATCCATCCCTGTATGCAATCGCATCGGGCGTAACCCTCACAGCAGTCCTGCTTTTTTGGCAAACCCCGCAAACGCTCCTCTTTCAGCTCCAGGGGCCACTTCGCTGGCTGCCCCGCGCCGTCTCAGTGCTTGCGATCGCCGGATTCATATGGGGGATCCGGTCGCTGGCCTCATTCGACACCTTCGGCCTAGCTCCTTTCATGGCTCGTTCATGGGGAAAAGATCTCCCACCACCCCACCTGGTCGTTCGCGGCCCGTATCGTTGGCTCCGCCACCCTCTCTATTTTTTCGCGATGGTGCTCATCTGGTCAGTCCCTGACATGAGTTCGGACCGCCTGCTGTTCAATTCACTTTGGACTCTCTGGATCGTCATGGCCTCCTTCCTGGAGGAGAGGGATCTTGTCGTTGCGTTCGGTGAACCTTACCGTAAATATCAAAAGGCCGTACCGATGCTTCTCCCATGGCGGGGTCCTGCCGGCCGACGGTTGTGAAACTTAAAGAACTACCCATAATTTTTAGCTTGACAGCCGGAGTATGTTCGATGGTATAGAACGATCCTGCGGAAGAGGTGAGGTGGAATGACGGACACATTCGGCAAAACATTGCGCAGACTGAGGATGGATGCCCAGGTCGGGCTGCGTGAGCTGGCGCGTTTGGTGGACAAGTCCCCGGGCTACATCAGCGACGTGGAGCAGGAGAAGGTCGCCCCGCCGTCCGAGGAGCTCATCGTCAGAATCGCCGACGCTCTTGGAGCGGACAAGCAAGCGCTGCTTTCGGCGGCCAGCAAGATGGACCCGGAGCTGTCCAGGTATGTGGCGAACGAGCCGCAAGCGGCTGACTTTTTGAGGCGCGCCAAGGACAAAAGCTTTGGCAGCGAAGATTGGAAAAAGCTCGAGCGGTTGGCTGAGATCGCCGAACTTGGGAAGGACGAAAAGGGTCTCAAATGAAGGTGCCTTGGATGGAGAAGGCCGATATCGCGTGTACGGCCGGAAACGTGATATCCGAGTTCGAGGTGAGGACCGGCAGCTGCGTTGCGCCTCCGATACCGGTTGACAACATCATCGAATTTGGTCTGGGCCTCAGGCTGAACTTCGAGGACCTGCGCCGCAAGCTGGACATGGAAGACGTGCTGGGCGCCACCTACGTGCAATCCCATAAAATTTGCGCCGACATCAGCCTGGATCGCCCCGAAGGGGAAGGCCGACTGTGCTTCACCCTGGCCCACGAAGCTGGCCACTGGGTGCTGCACCGCGAGTTCATCGATCGGTCCGGCGGTGGCGAGGGATATCTATTCTGCCGCAGCCGGGACGCCCGGAAGCCCATCGAGTGGCAGGCGGATTATTTTGCCTCGTGCCTGCTGATGCCCGAGGCGTTCGTCAGAGATGCGTTCAGCCGGGTTTTCGGGCCGAAGCCGCTTGTCCTGTACAACGTTGAAAGCGCCTATGCAGGGCCGATCTGCTTTGACCCCTGTGTGGCCAACTGGCCGGCGATTGCCGATTGCGTTCGCCGGGCGGGCAATTTCTTCAACGTTTCCAAGCAGGCCATGATCATTCGGCTGCAGGACCTCGGATGGGTGCGGAACGAAACCCGCTCCCCGCTGGCCTGGCGCGGCAGAGTGACGGCATGATGACCACCGCCTTTTTTTAGGGGCATTGTGTTCTATTATAGCGAACACCTGTATCATCGCCATAGGTTTCTAAGGATTCTCTTGATCAACAGGGAAGGGGCGCAGATGGGATCCATCAGCGAGATCGAGCTCGATATCCTGGCCGGTATTCCCCTGATGTACGTGGTGACCACGGAGGAAGAGCGCTTTCTCAAGGAGATCGAGCGCATTTGCATGCACCGCCGCCGCAAGCTGTGGGTGCACACTATCAGCAACGGCATTTACAGCATTTCCTTTGCCTGTTCCGACGGAATCTGGAAGGAGCCTCGCCGGGGCTGTCTGTTAAAGCAGTTGGCCGACCCCGTGGCCCTTCTCCAGGATCTGCGCGAAAGAAACGCCAACGAAGGCGTATTCGTTCTGCTCGACTTTCAGGTGGTGTTGAAGGACGGCTTGCTGAGGCGGCTGCTGAAAGAGGTGGTCCAGAGGTTCCGGCAAACCCGCAACACGGTGCTGATCGTTTCGCCGGTGGTGGATCTGCCCGGCGACATCGAGCACGAGGTCGCCCTTTTCCACTTTCCTCTTCCGGGCCGCGCGATCCTGGCGGCCAAGCTGGAATCGGTATTGGCGAGCCAGCGGCTGCGCGGGACTCCCATCAAGCTCGAGCCCGGGAATGCTGATCAAATTTCCGAAGCCGGCCTCGGGTTGACCCTCACGGAGTTCGAGAACGCTCTGAGGCGAACGACAGCCCGCGGAAGCGGGCAGACAGGGGCCCAGGTCATCGCGGATGTCCTTCTGAGCAAGAAGCAGATTATCCGGAAATCCGGCGTGATGGAGTGTTGCGACACCCATGAATCCATGGATGGTGTCGGTGGGATGAAGGTTCTCAAAGGCTGGCTCCGCAGGCGGCAGCGGGCCTTCACGGCCGATGCGGCCGACTTCGGCCTCCCCCGACCCAAGGGCATCCTGCTCCTCGGAGTGCCGGGCTGCGGCAAGAGCTTGGCAGCCAAGGCCTGCGCCGGTCTGTGGCGCCTGCCGCTGCTGCGGATGGACGCGGGCCGGTTGTTTTCAAGCCCGGTGGGCAGCTCCGAGGAAAACTGCCGTAGGGCCATCCAACTGGCCGAGGCCACCGCGCCGTGCATCCTGTGGATCGACGAGGTCGAGAAGGCCTTGGCCGGAGTGGGGAGCTCCTCCTACACGGACGGGGGTACGGCGGCCCGGGTGTTTGCGACCATGGCCACCTGGCTCCAGGAGAAGAAAGCCGCGGTGTTCGTTATTGCCACGGCCAACACGATTGGCTCAATCCCGCCGGAGCTGATCCGCAAGGGCCGCTGGGATGAGGTTTTCTTTTTGGACCTGCCGGGATTTCAGGAGAGATGTGAAATCCTGCGCATCCATCTGGGAAAATCCGGCCGCGATCCCGGAGAGTTCGAAATTGAGCGCCTGGCAGAGGCCTGCCTGGGGTTTTCCGGGGCTGAAATCGAGCAGGCGGTCATATCGGGGCTCTACGATGCATTCGATGAAGACAGGCCTCTCTTCACCGAGGACATCATCCGCCACATTCGAACCGCCATCCCCCTTTCCAAGACCATGGCGGAATCCATGCAGGCGCTGCGCAGTTGGGCGCTGACCCGGGCCCGGCTGGCTTCCGACGAGCGCCTGGATGCAGAGCAGAGATCCAGACGCAGCGGAGCCATCCGGCCGGTCTAGAAGTGGCTTCACAACCCCGTCTGACGCCCGATGGCGGCGTCGCAGGCC
>Ga0316628_100005274_pt1 | contig 10320 bp, 1 predicted proteins | sample OWC_Aug_M2_C1_D5_FD_207648 | JGI IMG/M metagenome (GOLD analysis project Ga0316628, IMG submission 207648) | Wetland soil microbial communities from Old Woman Creek delta, Ohio, United States - OWC_Aug_M2_C1_D5_C | ecosystem: Environmental > Terrestrial > Soil > Wetlands | place: USA: Ohio... | reverse complement strand
AAGAAAAATTTCACCATGCCATCCAACGGTTGATAAAAATACATGAAAGCTTAAGAACTTCATTTGAAACCGTAAATGACGAGCCGGTCCAGCGAATATATAATGAAGTGAAATTTGCCATCGATTACTATGAGTCAGGCCATAGAGGGAAGCGAATGCCAGCAGCCAACTGCCCGCAGCCGGAGTCCATTATAAAGGATTTCGTTCGTCCATTTGATTTATCCCATGCCCCCTTGATGCGAATAGGTTTAATAAAAACTGGAAAAGAAAAACATATATTGATGTATGACATACACCATATTATCACCGACGGTACTTCGATGAATTTATTTTTAAGGGACTTCCTGGTCCTGTACGGGGGGGATGAATTTCCCAGCCTGCATATCCAGTACAAAGATTTCTCCGAATGGCAAAATCGTTTGCTGAAAGACCACACGATCAAAAAGCAAGAAGAATATTGGCTCAACCAGTTTCCAGGCGAAATCCCTGTGCTGGAACTACCCACGGATTATCCCCGGCCATCCATGCAAAGCTTTGCCGGGAAATCCATCAGGTTCCAGGTGGGCAAAGAAGATACCGAAGCGCTAAAAAAACTGGCCCTGAAAGAAAATATCACGTTATTTATGGTATTCGCGGCCATATATACGATCTTCTTATCGGAAATCAGCGGCCAGGAAGATATTGTCATCGGGTTTCCTGCAGCCGGACGCACTCATGCAGACCTGGAACCGATCATGGGTATGTTTGTCAATACCCTGCCGTTAAGAAATTATCCCGCAGGCGAAAAGACCATCCAGGAATTTTTATCCGAGATAAAAAAACAAACCTTAGAGGCCCTGGAAAACCAGCAATACCCGGTAGAAGACCTGGTGGAAAAGGTTTCTATTACCAGGGATGCCAGTCGAAACCCCCTGTTTGACATCATGCTCGTTTTACAGAATATGGATTTTACTGAGCTGGAAATACCCGGATTGAAACTAACACCCATTGAACCTGGAAATAACATATCGAAATTTGATATCACTTTACAGGTGATTGAATCAGGAACAGAATTATTCTTAACCCTCGAATATTGTACAAAATTATTTAGAAAAGAAACCATTGATCGATTTATAAAATATTTTAAGAAGATTGTATCTTCTGTACTCGAGAGTTCGGAACAGGAAATTGCCAATATAGAAATTCTTTCGGAAGAAGAGAAACAGCAGCTATTATATGAGTTTAATGATACACAAGCCGAATATCCGACGGATAAAACCCTTCATGAATTATTTACTGGACAAGCAAAGAGAACACCGGACCATACAGTCCTTGTAGGTGAAGAAGGGTGGAAGGGTAGAAGGGGAGAAGGTAAGAAAGAAGAGATGCCCTTCGGGCAGATAAGCGCCTTCGGCGAGATTCAGCTTTCTTACAGTGTACTAAACGAAAAAGCCGATCAACTGGCCCACCTGCTCATCCAGGAAGGCGTCAAACCTGACACCATCGTGGCCATCATGATGGAACGATCGATTGAAATGATCATTGAACTTTTCGGCATATTAAAAGCAGGCGGAGCTTATTTACCTATAGAATTGGGCTATCCCGAAGACCGGGTTAATTATATGCTTAAAGATGCAAAGGTAAATATTTTGGTAAAAGAAGATAATATTTCTAGCAATTTTACTTTCCCGGAAGATATCCGGGTGATTTCTATTGATGATATTTCAAATAAAATACGCCCGAAGGGCGTCCCTTCTCACCTGCATCTACAACCTGCACCTGTCACCTCTTTAACTTACATCATCTACACCTCCGGCACCACCGGGAAACCCAAAGGTGTGATCGTAGAACACCGCAATGTGATTGCTTATTTGCAGGCCTTCTTCCAGGAATTTGCCATAACCGCTGAAGATACAGCACTCCAACAAGCATCGTATGCATTCGATGCTTTTGTAGAAGAGGTTTATCCTGTGCTGTTTAGCGGCGGAAAAGCGGCCATCTGCCCAAAATATGTCATCATGGACCCCCAGGTGCTGCATCGATTTATCCTTAAACACGATATTACCTTTATCAGTGTTTCCCCTCTATTATTAAATGAAATTAATCAACTACCCGATACCGGCAGAATTCGGGTGTTTATCAGCGGAGGAGATGAACTGAAAAAAGAATACGTAACCCACTTATTAGATAAAGGTAAAGTTTATAACACCTATGGACCCACAGAAACAACAGTCTGTGCCACTTACCATCGATGTTCCCCCGGGGATAATGCCAATCCACCCATCGGGAAACCCATTGCCAATTACAGGATTTCAATCCTGGACCCCAATCTCCGGTTGGTCCCCATAGGCATACCCGGCGAGTTGTGTATTGCCGGTCCCGGCGTAACCAGGGGATATTTAAACCAACCGGGATTAACTTCAGAAAGGTACCTGGCGGGAACAAGGGGGTTTGCCCCCCCGATGAATAAGGTGCCAGGCGAGAATGTGTATTATAGGTCCCATAGGTCCTATAGGTCCTATATTTACAAAAGCGGCGATTTGGCCCGCTGGCTACCCGACGGCAGCATCCAATTCCTGGGCCGCATCGATCAACAAGTAAAAATCCGGGGATTCAGGATAGAGATGGAAGAAATCGAGAGACAATTAACCCGCCATCCTGGAATCGCCCAGGCTGTGGTGCTGGCAAAACAGGACCAAACCTCAGAAAAATATCTATGCGCTTATTTTGTTTCCCAACGGACCATCCCGGTATCGGAACTGAGAGATTATTTGTTGAAGGTACTGCCGGATTATATGATCCCTTCGTTTTTTGTCCAGGTGGATAAAATCCCCTTAACACCCAATGGAAAAATAGACCGGAAAGCTCTTCCCGCACCAGGAATAACAATAGGCAAAGATTATATCGCCCCCCGGGATGAACTCGAAAAAAAAATGGCGGAAATATGGTCTGAGGTTTTAGGTCACACCGGGACCCCCTCAGAATCGCTGGAACACCCGGGGATCGGCATCGATGATAATTTTTTCGAACTGGGCGGTCATTCCTTACGAGCCGCTGTGGCTGCCTCTAAAATCCACAAAACCTTCAATATAAAAATCCCCCTGGGGGAAATATTCAAAACCCCTACCATCAGGGGACTGGCAGCATATATAAAAGAAGCCCGGCCGGAAAAATATACTTCCATAACCCCGGCAGAAAAAAAGCAATATTACCGGTTATCTCCCTCGCAAGAACGGCTGTATATGCTCCAGCAGATGAAGGAAGAAGCAGTAATTTACAATATGCCAGGAGTCCACTTGCTGGAAGGAAAAATCAACCGGGAAAAATTGGAACAAATATTCTATAAGCTCATCCATCGTCATGAAACCTTTCGAACCGGTTTTATCGTATCCGCCGGCGAGGTGTACCAGGAAACCCGGGAATCGGTTGATTTTGCCATCCAATACTACGAAACCAACGGCAAAGCCCAGGACACAGGGGGAAAATTTGCCGCTGTAATAGACGATTTTATCCGGCCCTTTGATCTAAGGAAACCGCCTCTGCTGCGGGTGGGATTAATCAAAATCTCCCCCCAGGAACATATATTTATGATGGATATGCATCACATCATCTCTGACGGCACCTCTCAATCTTTACTGGTAAAAGAGTTAATGGCCCTATATGCAGAAGAAACACTCCCCCTGTTAAGAATCCAGTACAAAGATTACTCGGAATGGCAGCACAACAGCGACACCAGGAAAATGCTGAAAATCCAGGAAGAATACTGGCAGAAAGAGTTTTCCGGGGAGGTGCCGGTATTGAACCTACCCACCGATTTTCCTAGACCGGGAGTAATGCACTTCGAAGGCAGTATGCTCGATTTCGAAATCGCAAGCGAAGAATCGAAAGCATTAAAAAAAATTGCCATCGAAGAAGAAGTATCTTTATTTGGGCTGCTGCTGGCAATATTGAATGTACTCACCTCTAAAATTTCCGGCCAGGATGACATATCCATCGGGACCCAGGTGGCCGGACGCCGGCATACGGATTTGCATCAAATAATCGGCGTATTCCTGAATACCCTGGTGCTGCGAAATGACCTCGACAAAAATAAATCATTTAAAGACTTTCTCCACCAGGTAATGAAACGAACCCTGCAAGCCTTTGAAAACCAGGATTATCCCTTTGAAGACCTGGTGGAAAAAGTCATGGGAAAACGGACACCCGATCGAAACCCCTTGTTCGATGTTATGTTGGTGTGGCAAAATTTTGAAACCGAAGAAATCAGGATACCTGCCCTGAATTTAAAACCTTATCACTATGAACACAAAAGCCGGGCATTGATCGATCTCAGTTTATATGGCTTTGAACAGGAGGAGAAACTGTTTTTTACCTTTGAATACAGTACCGAACTCTTCAAAAAAGAATCAATCGAAAGATTTATTAATTATTTTAAAGAAATTATCTCCACAATCACTGCCAATAAAGAAATAAAATTGAGAGACATCAAAATAACTCATCACCTGGGAATGGCAGCACCTGGGATTTCCCGGGAAGAAGATGAGGAATTCGGATTTTAGGAGAAAAGACATGTCGGAACGAAATTATGATAAGTTGGCCGCTGCAGCCGAGCAAAATGTCAAAGAAAAAGATTTTTGGCTGGCTGAACTGGCCGGGGACCTGGTGAAAACCTCGTTCCCCTATGACTATAAATATAACCGCCCGGGCAAAACCCCGGACGCGGAAACCGTTGACCAATGCCTGATAACATTTAACCAGGACCTTTCCTCGAAATTAATGCAATTAAGTAAAGGCTCGGAAGTAAAACTGCATATGATACTGACCGCCATCTTAGTACTGTTATTAAATAAATATACCGGCCAAAGCGATATCATCATCGGCGCACCTATTTATAAACAGGAAACAGATATCGATTTTATTAATACGGTATTGATCCTGCGGAACCGAATCCACACCGGCACAACCTTTAAAGAATTGTTATTACAAATCAGAGAAACCCTTGTCCATGCCGCTGAAAACCAGAACTATCCCATTGAAATATTGATGGAACAATTGGGTATGCCTTACCAGGGCAGGGAATTCCCCCTGCTTGATGTAGTCATTATGCAGGAAAATATCCATGACAAAAGATATCTAGGGTATATCGATTATAATATGCTTTTCGCCTATAAAAAAACAGGCGAATCCATAGAAGGGGCAGTAGAGTATAATCCTCGATTATATGAGAAAACCACCATAGAACGATTGATCGATCATAACCACCGGCTGTTGTCCCGGGTGCTGGCCAATATGGACACACCGGTCCTTGAAATCGATATCCTCTCAGAAGAAGAAAAAAAGAAACTCCTATATGATTTTAACAATACCCGGACTGAAAACCCGAAAGGCATAGTTATTCATGAATTATTTGCAGGACAGGCGGAGAAAACCCCGGACAGGATTGCCCTGGTCAGCGAAGAGCTTTTACGCGACTTTCAAATGACCTACAAAGAATTAAACAATAAATCCAATCTATTGGCAGGTTTCTTGAGAAATAAGGGGGTTAAACCAGGCATTATCGCCGCAATGATGCTGGAAAAATCCCTGGAAATGATGGTAGGCATATTAGGAATACTGAAAGCTGGCGGTGCTTATTTACCCATCGACCTGGCCTATCCACCCACACGCATCGAATATATGCTCAAAGAAAGCGGGACAAGAATTTTATTAACCTATGGCCGGAACACACTGCCGGGATCATTAACCGGCGATCCGACAATAGGACCGGAGATCGTCGACATATTTTCACCTGCTGTAAATGGCAGCCGTGCCGACAATGTAACCGCAGTTAATCGACCCCAGGACCCGGCCTATATCATCTATACTTCCGGCAGCACCGGGAAACCCAAAGGCGTGATCGTAGAACACCGCAATGTGATTGCTTATTTGCAGGCCTTCTTCCATGAATTTGCCATAACCGCTGAAGATACAGCACTCCAACAAGCATCGTATGCATTCGATGCTTTTGTAGAAGAGGTTTATCCTGTGCTGTTTAGCGGTGGGAAAGCAGCCATTTGCCCAAAATATGTACTCATGGATACCCGGGTGCTGCATCGATTTATCCTTAAACACGATATTACCTTTATCAGCGTTTCCCCTCTATTATTAAATGAAATTAATCAACTACCCGATACCGGCAGAATCCGGGTATTTATCAGCGGAGGAGATGAACTGAAAAAAGAATACGTAACCCATTTATTAGCTAAAGGTAAAGTTTATAACACCTATGGACCCACAGAAACAACAGTCTGCGCCACTTACCATCGATGTTCCCCGGGGGATAATGCCAATCCACCCATAGGAAAACCCATCGCCAATTACCGGGTGGCCGTCCTGGACCCCAATCACCGGCTGGTCCCCATAGGCGTACCCGGCGAGCTGTGTATTGCCGGTCCCGGAGTAACCAGGGGATATTTAAACCAACCTGAATTAACAGCAGAAAGGTTCTTAGAGGGAACAAGGGGGCTTGCCCCCTTGATGAATAAGGTGCCAGGCGAGAATGTTTACTATAGGTCCCATAAGTCCTATATGTCCTATATTTACCAATCAGGAGACAAAGCCCGCTGGCTCCCCAACGGCAGCATCGAGTTCTTAGGCCGCATCGATCAACAGGTAAAAGTCAGGGGATTCAGGATCGAACCGGGAGAAATAGAAAATTGCTTGCTAAAACATGAAGACATCAACGCTGCCCTGGTCTTACTAAAAGAAATAAATAAAGAAAACAAAGAAACCACAGACCAACGACATTTATGTGCATACATCGCCTCGAAAAAAGAATTAACCGCCCCCGGGCTAAAAGAATATTTATCCACTTATTTGCCGGACTATATGATACCTTCATACTATGTGCTGCTAGAACGGATCCCCCTGACTCCCAATGGAAAACCGGATATCAAAACACTGGAATCGTATAAACCCATTTCCGCCGCGCAAGCCGAATATATTGCCCCCACAACTGAAACTGAAATAATCATCTCCGATACCTGGAAAGAATTACTACAACTGGAACGAATCAGTATTCATGACAACTTTTTCGATATTGGCGGTAATTCCCTGCTGCTGCTAAAAGTCACCAATAAACTCCGGGAAGCCTTTAAATTTAAAGGAGATATACCTTTTATGGTTATGTTCCAATATACCACCATCAGTGCCCTATCCGGCTATTTAAACCAGGCAAAAGTGGAAAGCCTTGAAACTGCAAACAAAAAATACAGTGACCAGGCTGAAACGTTAAACAAAGGTAAAGATCGGATGAAAAAAATTATCCGCCAGGCAAAGGAGGCTGCCCATGGGTGAGACCGGACTGGAAATCGCTGTCATCGGTATGAGCGGAAGGTTTCCCGGCGCCGGGACTATCGATGAATTCTGGGAGAATTTAAGCAGCGGTATCGAGTCTCTTGCTTTTTACAGTGAGGAGGAATTAGCAGGGGACGGGATCGCTGCGGAACTGTTCCGGGACCCCTATTATGTAAAAGCCGGCGGCGGTATTATCCAGGAGGAGGAGTATTTTGATGCGGAATTTTTTGATTATGTGCCCAACGAAGCCATGGTAATGAATCCGCAAACGCGGTTGTTCCATGAGTATGCGTGGCAAGCCCTGGAACATGCCGGTTATGACCCGCATGCTTATAAAGAAAAAATAGGGCTATATGCCGGGGCTTCTTCCGGCTTTAGTTGGGAGACCCTCACCGCCCTGTCCGGCAAGGCCGATGAAGTGGGACGATTTGCCGCATCGACCTTAGCCAGCATTAATTCTTTGACCACCCGGGTAGCATATAAATTGAATTTAAAAGGTCCGGGATTCACCGTGCAAACTGCTTGTTCCACCTCTTTGGCAGCCATTGTCCTGGCCTGTCAAGGCATATTAACCGGTCAATGCAATATGGCCCTGGCCGGGGGGGTATCTGTATCCACGGCAAAACAAAAGGGCTACATTTTTAAAGAAGGTATGATCCGCTCAGCAGACGGCCATTGCCGCGCCTTCGACTCTGAGGCAAAAGGAATGGTGCCGGGAGAGGGCATAGGCATCGTGGTGTTAAAACTCTTAGCAGATGCCCTTAAGGATGGCGATACCATTCATGCGGTAATTAAAGGCTTTGCCGTTAATAACGATGGAAACCGGAAACTGGGTTACACTGCGCCCAGTATCGAAGGTCAAGCGGAAGTGATTCGCGCCGCACTCCTGGTGGCGGAAGTCGAACCGGAAAGTATTACTTACATTGAAACCCATGGAACCGGTACAACCCTGGGCGACCCCGTGGAAATCGAGGCATTGAAACAGGGATTCGGTACGGATAAAAAGGGATTCTGCCGGATCGGTTCCGTTAAAACCAATATCGGGCACCTGGATACTGCCGCTGGCGTCGCCAGTTTTATAAAAGTGGTACTGGCCTTAAAGCACCGGCAAATTCCCCCCAGTTTGCACTATGAAAACCCCAATCCCAAACTCGACCTCCAAAACAGTCCTTTTTACGTTAATACGGCATTAACCGCCTGGAAAAACGACAAATATCCTTTAAGAGCAGGGATCAGTTCCTTTGGAATCGGCGGCACCAACGCCCACGTGATTTTAGAAGAGTGCTCCGAGGGGACAGGGGGGCTTGCCCCCCTGCATCTTGCCCCCTTGTCGAATCGACAATACCAATTGATCCCATTATCCGCTAAAACCGAATCCGCCCTGGACCAAATGACCTCAAATTTAGTGGAATATTTTAAAAATAACCCGGGTATTAATTTGGCCGACGCCGCTTATACATTACAGGTGGGACGGAAAGCTTTCAAAAATAGGAAGATGTCGGTTTGTTCGACCTCATCCCCGGAAGAAGTCACCCGGGAATTATCGACCCCCGGTTCTGAAAAAGTATTATCTTTTGCGGCCTGGGAAAAACCTCCCTTCGTAGTGTTTATGTTTCCCGGTCAGGGTTCCCAGTATATCGACATGGGATGGGAACTTTATCAAAAGGAACCCATATTCCAGCAAGAAATGAACCGTTGTTTTGAGATATTAAAACCGTTGATGAGTCTTGATATCAAAGAGATTATTTATCCCGCTGAACTGGTCAATAAGTCCTATAGGTCCAATAGGACCTATATTAATCAAACCGACATTGCCCAGCCGCTGCTTTTTGCCATTGAATATGCCCTGGCAAAATTATTAATCGATTGGGGCATCGAGCCCAATGCCATGATCGGTCACAGTATTGGAGAATATGTGGCTGCTCACCTGGCGGGAGTTTTTTCATTGGCCGATGTCCTGGACATTGTGGTCACCAGGGGGAAACTAATGGGGCAAATGGAAACAGGTTCCATGTTGGGTGTTTCTCTCTCTGAAAATCAACTAAAACCTTTACTGGAGCAAAGCAAGGGTGATGAATTATCGCTGGCGGCGGTGAATGGGGCCTCCAATTGTACGGTATCGGGTCCGACCCGGGCCATCGAGGCATTTGAAGTGCAATTGAAAAATAAAGGTTACCAGTGCCGTCGGCTTCATACTTCCCATGCGTTTCATTCTGTCATGATGGACCCCGTGGTAAAGGTCTTTGCAGAAAAAATCAAAACAGTACCCATGAATAAACCGGCAATACCCTACATATCGAATGTAACCGGTAATTGGATCACTGCCCGGGATGCGGTCGATCCTTTTTACTGGGCAAAGCATTTGCGAGCTGCGGTTCGATTTTCGGAAGGGGTCCGGGAATTATTAAAAAAGCAGCAATCGCTCTTTATCGAAGTAGGCCCGGGGCAGGTATTAACCACCTTTATCAAAGACCATCAAGCGGAACACGGCGCTTATCTTGCTGTAAACCTGCTCAGGCATCCCCGGGAGGAAGTAGCGGACACCTATTTCTTATACCAAAAAATAGGGCAGATGTGGCTTTACGGCAAAGACATTCACTGGCCTGCATTTCATCGCGGAGAGCAAAGATATCGTATCCCATTACCCACTTACCCCTTCCAACGTCGGCGTTATTGGCTTGAAGAATCCAGTATCGACAATGAAAAGTTTTTGCAGGGGGGTGCAGGGGGGGCAGTTTTTTCAAAAAGCGCCACCCCTGGCCGCCGGAGGCAAGAGCCTTTAGCAAATTGGTTCTATCTCCCCAATTGGAAACGGTCTATAAAAGTACCCAATCGCCGCGCCCATCCCGGCAAGGACAAGGGCAAATGGCTGGTATTCCTTGACAAGTGCGGTCTGGGTAATCTCCTGTTAAAAGGTTTACAAGGCCAGGGGCATGAAGTGGTCACCGTGACAGCCGGACCGGGATTTACCAGCCCGGGGCAAAATCAATATGTCGTTAACCCTCG
>Ga0316628_100005273_pt1 | contig 10320 bp, 8 predicted proteins | sample OWC_Aug_M2_C1_D5_FD_207648 | JGI IMG/M metagenome (GOLD analysis project Ga0316628, IMG submission 207648) | Wetland soil microbial communities from Old Woman Creek delta, Ohio, United States - OWC_Aug_M2_C1_D5_C | ecosystem: Environmental > Terrestrial > Soil > Wetlands | place: USA: Ohio... | reverse complement strand
TGATCCGTCTCGCGGCTCGTAAGCCCGCCTATTTCGCCCTGCTCCACGCCCATTTCATCCCGGTGACAAAATTCAACCTCGGCGCCGGGTAGCCTAAGACTTCCTCGTACGACTGGTTCAGCAGGTTGTGCAGACTGCCGTAGGCGGTCAGGCCAGCGTGTAACCGAATATTCAGGTTAAGGCCGAGGTCCGCAAAACCCGCCGCGCGGAACAGGCCGGCCGACGCGCCGAAGTTGGGTTCCACGTCCAGGTCCGAGCCGCGAAAATAGCCGGTCACGTTGGCCGAAAGCCGCCCGTGGCTGAAGGTCGAAACAACCGAGCCGGAGTTGGCCGGCCGGCGCACCAGCGGCTGGCCCACACGGAAATAGAGCGGCGCCAGACCGCTGGAGCCATTCAGAGAGAGTATTTCCGAACTTAGATATGTGTAAGATCCCGCCACCCACATCCAGCGGGCCGGCCGGAAGCGTGCGGACAACTCCGCGCCCTGCGCCCGCGAGTTCGACAGGTTGTCGGATTGATAATTACTCAACCGCGCCAGGTCGCCGCCGAGCGAGACGATCAGATCGTAGAAGCGGTTATAGAAATACGTCGCATCCAGCGAGAGCCGGTCGCCGAAGAGCCGCTGATCGACGCCGAAATCGAAGCTGGCCATGCGCTCGGGTTTCAGTGCGGGATTGTTGGTGAAGGCGAGTTCCAGGCCGGCGGGCGGCCGGATCCCGGTGCCGAACGAACTGTGAAAGCGCGCGCTGCCGAACGCTCCGCCCCGGTCCGCGCGCAGCACATAAGTGGCTGCCACCTTGGGGTTCACCTGGGTGATGGTATCGGCCGGGAACGCGGGCCGCCCGTCCGCGAGATTCTCCTGGATGAACGGTGTCCGGATGATCTCGCCCCTTACGCCCACATTGAAGAAGAACCGGTTGCCGGCCTGGAAACGGTTCTCCCAATAGATGCCGGCGTCGTCGCGGCGCAGCGGAAAGGCGCTGAAGTTGTTATCGCTGAGGTAGGTGTTCTTAACTTCCTCGCGGGCCAGGCTCACGCCGAACGCGGCCGTGTACCAGGGCGTGACGCTGACCACGCCGCGCGTTTCGAGCTGCCCCCGCAGGTCCTTGTTGAAGCTGTATCCGTACGGGCTGGCGAAGCCGCTGTTGTTCAGGAAGAAGCTGGCGAAGGTCTCCTGGCGAAAACGTTGGGAGACGTCGATCCGGTGGTGCAGAAAGTATTCGGAAAAATCGTTCTTGTTCCGGCTCACCAAATCGATGCCGGCGAAATTGTGAGCGGGGTCGGAACCATACGGCCCGGGAGCGCCGGCGTCGTTGGCGTCGAAGCCGCCGCCGAAAGCCAGGTTTTGCCGGCCGAAGGAGCGCGTGATATGCACGCCCACGTTTTCGTTTCGATAATCGCTGTTGGCGACCGGACCATTGTTGTCCAGGCGGGACGCAAACGCCGCCACTCCGAACCCCAGCAGCATGCCGGCCGAGCTTATGGCGAAGCGGCGGTCCTGGTAGGTGCCGCCTTCGGCGAGCAGATCGAGGTGCGGCGAGTCTTCCGCGGAGCGGGTCACGAAATTGACCACGCCGCTGTTGGCATAAGCGCCATAGACCGCCGATTGCGGCCCCTGAACAACCTCGATGCGGTCCAGCCAGTCGGTGGGGACGTGCGCGAAGTCGAACGCTCCGCCAAACGAGTTCACGGTGACGCCATCGATCTGTACCAGGTTGAAATTGTAGTTGGCGCCGCGGATGAACAGGTCGGCGACACCGCCGCGGCCGCTGTTCTGGCTGATCGTCAAACCCGGCAGATAGCGCAGCAAATCCACCGCGAGGCCCTCATTGCGTTGCTCGATCTCCTCGCGCGGGACGATGCTGATGCTGCTGCCCTGCTCGCTGACCGGCACGTCGATCGCCGACCCTACCACATCCACGCGATCCACCTGTGGTGCAATCTTCAGGTGCACGGTCAGCGGCTCCGCTTCGGACGCCGCCAGCGGGATGCTCCTGGTTTCAAAGCCGGGCGCCGTGACGACCAGCCGCAGCGGTCCCCCCTCGCCGATTCTCAATGCAAATCCGCCGGCCTGGTCCGCCACCGCCTGGGCAGCCACTCCCAAGCGGTTTACTGCGGAAACCTGCGCACCAGCAATAGCCGCGCCGGAAGGATCTAAGACGGTTCCGTGAATGGTGAACGACGTTGCCATGGCCGCGGGCAACAACCCGAGCCATAAGAAGCAAAAACGCATTGTAGGCTCCTCCCTCGAGAGCCGCAATTCCGGAGTCTTGCCGGTCGGTCTCCTGACTTGCGCTTCGACGGATCGGTCAGCCTTCCCATCCACGGGGACAGTGGCTCGCGTTCGACCGGTCCTCCACGCTTACAGTGGCGGGGCCGTGCTGGATTTGCACCAGCTTCCCATCAAACACCGGCAAACTTCTGAACGACTTCAGCGTAGCTGCAATTGTGCGGGAAGACAAGTGGGTGAGAGACGCCCTGGCATCTAAGTCTGTGTGCGCTCGGCGCGCAGGGCCAGCGGGCAGTGCGTCAGCTTGCAACTGGAGAGGTATTCGAGCAGCAGGATCATCTTGTGCTCCTGATCGTTGGGGCATCCGGCGTGCCGGGACCGCAAGCGATCGAAGCGCGTGATGCCGTCGGCCAACTGGCGGCGGTCGCACGGCGTGTGCCCCGAAGACTCCAGAAAGCAAGCGCCCAGGAACTCTGCAATGTACTGCAACTCATCGGCGGAAAGTCCCTGCAGAAACCTGCGGGACTTCCTCTGAAGGCGCTCATCCACACATGCACTAATGGCGGAAATCAAGGCTGTTCGCAAACCCGGACTCCTGCGTTACACGAGCGATTTCATCCGTGCTGTAATTATGGCGAAAACGAACACCGGGCGCAAGGGGCGGCTAAGGTGCGGGCTCGACGTGTACCAGCACATCCGCCACCCAGTGCAGCGATTCCTTGATGGCGATGCGCACGTTGGTGGCGATGTCGTGCGACTGCCGCACGGTGATGTCGGGATCGACTTCAAGGTGCAAGTCCACGTGGTATTGCAGGCCGGTCTTCCGCGCGTAACATTTCTCCACGCCGCACACGCCGGGCACGGTCAGCGCCACGCGCCGGATCTTGGCCATGGTCTCCCGGTCCGGCATGGTATCCATAAGTTGCAGGGCCGTGTCGTGCCCGACGCGCAAGCCGGTGAAGATGACGATCAGCCCCACGGCGAAAGCGCCCCAGTGGTCCGCGGCCAGGAACCGTTGCGGCGCCAGAATGGCCAACGACACCGCCGCTAGCGCGACCAGAGCGGAAAGGATATCCACGCAATCGTTCCAGGCGTCGGCTACCAGCGCGGCGCTGCGGATTTTTCTTCCGTAGTGGAACTTAACGGCGGAGAGCAGTCCCTTAACGGCAGCCGACCCGATCAGCGGCCAGATAACGAACCGCGCGGGGGCCGGGTGCACGCCGTCGAGTCCGTGGAGCGCATTCACCGAAATCGCCACGCCGGCCAGCGCTAGCATGAAACCGACAAACAGGCCCGTCAAAGTCTCCACGCGGCCATGACCATACGGATGATTCCAGTCCGCGGGCTTGGCGGCCAGCGTTAACCCCAGCAGGACAATACCTGAAGCCAAAACATCGCCCGCGGACTCCACGCCATCGGCGACAACCGACGTGGAATGGCCCATCAACCCAGCCGTAATCTTGATTGCCGCAAGTGCGCCGCTGGCCAACATGCCTGTGAGCGCCACGCGTTGGCCGATATGCATTCTGATTTCAGTGTAAGAGATGCGCGGAGGGGATGGTCTCGCCGGGAGGCTGCTAATCACCCAGGAACTTGCCGACCTGCCGCAAGCCCTTCACGTTGTCGCACACGGCCTTAAACGCCGCCGTCATCGGAATGGCCAGGAGCAGGCCGGCGGCGTCCCAAAGGAATCCCCACAACATCAAAGAGAAGGTCACGGCCAGCGGGTTCAGGTGCACCCGGGAACCCACGAATTTTGGATACAGCAGGTTCAGCGCCAGCAGATGGAAGACGGAGACCAGAGCAATCACCAGCAGATACCCTGAGATGGTTTTGAAGGCCGTAAGAGCCACGAACAGCGGTGGCAGCGCCGCAAGCGGGAGCCCCACGTAGGGAACCAGGCTCAGGAGGCCGCTCAGCGGTCCCACCAGCAGCGGATAGGGCAGGTGAATCATCCAGAAGGCGAAGGAACTCATGGCCGCGAGCAGCACCCCCAGCAGGGAATTGCCCACCACGAAGGCGCGCACCATGTCCGCGATGCCTTGCACGCTGCGCGCGGCCGCGGCCCGGTCTTCGCCCTGGAAGAATTGCAGAAAACTGCGATGGATGTGATCGTGCCAGCTCAACATGAAGTACACCAGGAACGGCACGAAAGAGGCCATCAGGATGATCTGGTAGAACGAGCCGAGGCGCGCCACGACGTAGTTCATGATCGGCGCCGGGGGCTCTTCGTGAATACGGACCTCTGGGATCACCCCCGGGAAGGCCGGAGGCGGTTGCGTCTCGGCCGGGCGGCGCTTCTTCCTTGGCAACTCCGGCGCGGGCGGTGGGGCCGGCTCCTGCTTCTGCTGGCGCGCGGGAATCAGGATCTGATAGGTCCGCTGCTCCATTCCTTCCACCTTCTGCCTGATGTCTTCCACCAACTCGCCGATGCGTTGGGTATATTTCGGCAGTTCCTCGACCAGTCCCGCCATCTGGGAGTAAGCGCCTAGCCCGATGAGATAGACCGTCAACAGCGCACCCGCGCAGACTACAAAGCTGGCCAGCGAGCGCGGAAATCGGATGCGCACCAGCAGTATCACAAAAGGCTCGAGGATGATCGCCAGGATGACGGCCGTCAGGGACGTGATGAAGACCACCCTCCCAAAGTAGAGGATGGCGAGGATCACGCCCAGAGCGATTACGGGACCTCCGATGCCGCGAACTTCTTCCTCGGCGGCACGTAAAGGCTTTGACAGTATGGCCACAAAGCGACTCGACCCTTGACTCGAATCTACCACGCCCGCGCTTATAATGAAATTGGTTTCCCGCTGCATGTCACCCCCTAAATCCAGGATTCTGGCCCTCGATCTCGGGAAAAGGCGGATCGGTATGGCCATCAGCGATCCACTGGGCATTACCGCGCAAGGGCTGCCCAATTTGGAGCGGACCACCAAGCGCGCCGACCTGGCCGAAATCGCCCGCCAGGCGGCGGAACGCGAGGTCGGGCTGATCCTGATCGGCAACCCGCTGAATATGAGCGGCGCCGAAGGCCGGCAGTCCAGGTGGGTCCGGGAGTTTGCCGAGGCGCTGGCTGAGCGTGCCGGCCGGCCCGTGCGGCTGTGGGATGAGCGCCTCACCACCGTAGAGGCCTCCCGCGTTTTGCGCGCGAGCGGCATCAGCATCGAGAAACGCGCCCGAGCCGTGGACCGGCTGTCCGCCGTCATCCTGCTTCAGAGTTATTTGGATTCCTTGTGAGATTCCTCCGCGGGCTCATCCTGGTTCTGCTGCTGTGCTCCTTCGCCGCGGTGGCGTACATCGCCTTCAGCCTGACGGCGCCATACCGTGGTTTCGGCCAGGAAGCCTTTCTCGATCTTCCCAAAGGCACCAGCACGCTGCAGATGGCCGGAATGCTGCGCAAACGTGGCGTGATCCGGCATTCCTGGGCGTTTCTCGCGGCGCGCCTGGTGCGGCGCGGCGCCAGGCTGCAGGCTGGAGAGTACCGTTTCACAAAACCGGCCTCCGTGTTGGAGGTGTTCGACCGGATCGCCCGCGGCGACATCTTCTATTACGAACTGGTGGTGCCGGAAGGGAAGAACATGTTCGATATCGCGGCGGAGGTGGAGCGTATGGGCCTGTTTCCGGCCGCGCAGTTCCTGCGGGCGGCTCGGAATCCGGCTTTGGTCCGCGACCTGGACCCCGAGGCGCCCACGCTGGAGGGCTACCTCTTCCCGAATACCTACCGGCTAAGCCGCCACACGAGCCCGGATCACCTCTGCCGCATCATGACCGGGGAGTTCCGTGATGTCTGGCGCGGCCTGCACACGGGCGCTGCCGTGCACCGGACCGTCACGCTGGCCTCGCTCGTGGAGAAGGAAGGCAAGCTCCCGGACGAGCGCCCGGTCATCGCATCCGTCTTCCTGCGCCGCCTGGCCATCGGGATGAAGCTGGATTGCGATCCGACCACCATCTATGCGGCCTTGCTCACGGGCAACCAGCACCGCGCCTTATATAGGTCCGACCTGGCAAACGGCAACCCCTATAACACCTACCGCCATGCCGGACTGCCGCCGGGCCCGATCGCGAACCCCGGACTGGCGTCGATCGAAGCTGTCCTGCACCCGGCGGACACGGATTATCTCTATTTTGTGCTACGTCCGGACGGCTCTGGCAGGCACCATTTCTCCACCAACCTGGTCGCCCACCAGGCAGCCATCGCCCGGTACCGGCGCGCCCTGGCGAGGTAAATCCAGGCCGGTCTGCCCCAGCCTTTGGCGATACCCGAGACTGCCTGCAGAAATACCCTAAACCGGGTATTCTTTTGCCACCGGCCGCTTCCCTATGATTGGCATAGAGATACAGTTCGACGAGCGTGCTGCCATTGGCGCCAGGTCTTGCAGCCAGGTCATGAATACTCTCAAGGGAACCAAACAAATCTCCGCCGAAGTTCTGGAACAGTTGCGGGGCATCGACACCTGTACCGTGTCCAATGCCATCGAGCGGCTCGATGTCAGGCTCCGCAACGAAGGGTTTGCCGACCGCTCCGTGCGGTGCTTGTCCCCCGCTCTCCCACCGATGGTGGGATACGCGGCCACCGGCCGGATTCGGACCTCGAAGACCCCCACCACCCAACACTGGTACTACGAACGGATGGACTGGTGGGAGTACATCTTAACCATTCCCGCACCCCGTGTGATCGTCTTGCAGGATGTCGATGAAAAACCTGGGTTTGGTGCCCTCTTTGGCGAGATCCATGCCAACATCTGCCGCGCCCTGGATTCCATCGGATACGTTACAAACGGAGCTGTGCGGGACGTTCCCGGCGTCGAACGAACCGGTTTTCACCTTTTCGCATCGGGCATCGCCGTCTCGCACGCTTACGCGCACGTGGTGGATTTCGGCGGGCCGGTTGAAATCGGCGGCCTGCCTGTCAAACCCGGAGATTTACTTCACGGGGACCTGCACGGCGTCCTCTGCGTCCCTGCCGCCGCGGCTGCCCGCGTGCCCGAAGTCGTGGCGGAACTGCTCGCGCAGGAGCGGGAGCTCATTCAATTCTGCCGGTCGGCGCAATTCTCCGTCCAGGGTTTGCGCGACCGGATCGAGAAACACTCTGAATACTCGGTATCCCACGGGAAGTGACATAACGAGACATGAATCAAAGTTGCTGCAAACTGATTGGCATCGCATCTCTGGCAATTCTGGCAGCCGGCCTGATTTCCTGTTCCCGGGGCGAGACGGCTCGAGCGAACGAGACACCCCAGGCGGCTACCCTCGTTGTAGGCGTGACCCCGGTGCGCCGGATGCCGCTGGAGCGCCGGTTGACCCTGTCCTCCGAACTGGTGCCATTCCAGGAAATTGACGTCTACGCCAAGGAATCCGGCTTCGTGCAAAAGCTGAATGTGGATTATGGCTCGCGGGTCAAGAAAGGCCAACTGATGGCAGTCCTGGAAATTCCCGAGCTGCAGGCCCAACTCCAGCAGGATCAAGCCACGATCGACAGCATGGCGCAACAGGTGACCCACGCCGATCACGAACTCAATCGTGTGGAAGCACAGCACACCGTTGTTCACCTGCAATACAAGCGCCTGGCGACGGTTGCGGAATCGAAGCCGGGGCTGGTGGCCCAACAGGAGGTGGATGATTGGCAGGGCAAGGACCTGGCCGCGGAGGCCCAGGTAGAAGCGTCCAAATCGGCATTTGAGTCCGTGCAAAGCCAGCTCGCCGTCGCCAAGGCCAGATTGGTGCGCGACCAGGCCCTCTACGATTATTCCCGCATCACGGCTCCGTTCGATGGCGTAGTCACGCAGCGCTATGCCAACCTGGGTACCTTGATGCAGGCGGGCACCGGTTCCAGCACCCAGGCTCTGCCACTAGTCAGGCTGTCGCAGGACAACTTGTTCCGGCTGGTCATACCGGTGCCGGAATCCTACGTCCGATTTATTCGGATCGGCGATCCGGTCGAGGTGCGGGTCCCCGCACTGAACCGGAGCTTTCCCGGCAAAGTGGCGCGGTTCTCGGTGGATGTCAAGGAAGACACCCGTACGATGCACACGGAGGTGGATGTGCCCAATCCGAATGGTGTGCTGATTCCCGGCATGTACGCCGAGGCGGCGCTGACACTGGAAAGAAAAAACAATGTCCTGGCGATTCCGCTGCAAGCCTTGAGCCAGGAGAACAACAGCTCGGCTGTTTACCTGGCAGACGCCTCCCGCAAGATCGAAGTGCGGCCAGTGACTACGGGGTTGCAGACCTCCGGTTACGTCGAAATTCTGTCCGGGGCAGCGGAGGGTGACCAGGTGGTCATCAGCGACCGGAGCGGGTTAAAGCCAGGCGAGCAGGTGCGTGCCCAAGTGATTCCCGTTCAGCAGTACCACAACGAGGAGTAGGGCGGATCGAGCAGAGACCTCGAACGTCCAAGTAGATGTCACGCTTTTCGATCCGTAATCCCTATTTCATCGCCGTGGTGTGTATGGCGCTCATCGTCATTGGCGTCACCAGCCTCGCGCGGATGCCGGTAGACCTGTTCCCGGCCATCAACATTCCTGAAGTCGTCGTGGCGACATTTTACTCGGGCATGCCGCCGCAGGATATCGAAATCGATATTACCAACCCGCTGGAGCGTTTCTTCACCCTGGCCAGCGGCATCGACCACATGGAGTCGCGCTCCCTTCTCGGCGTCAGCATCATCAAGGTGTATTTCCAGCCCGGAACCAACGCGGATGCGGACGTTACCGAGTTGTCTAACCTGGCGCTGGCGGATCTGAAGCGCCTGCCTCCCGGTACACTCCCGCCCGTGGTGCTGAAGTTCGACGCGTCCAGCCTGCCCGTCTGCCTGGTAACTCTCAAGGGCAAGGGATTAAGTCAGACGGAGCTCCACGATGTCGGCCAGTTCTCGATCCGGAACCAGATCGCGGTGGTCAAGGGCGCCGAGATTCCGCCGCCGTTCGGCGGCAAGTACCGCCAGATCATGGTCTATGTCGACCCGTACAAGCTTCTGTCGCGTCAGTTGAGCCCGATGGACGTGGTGGCGGCCATCAACCAGTCCAACCTGATCCTGCCCTCCGGAGACGTCAAAGTCGGGCCGTTCGACTATTACGTCTACTCGAACAGTCTCGTCTCCAACATGGACCAGCTCAATCAGGTGCCCATCAAGACGGAAGGAAGCTCATGGGTCAGGGTCGCGGACGTCGGTAAGGCGGAGGACGCCAACCAGATTCAGTACAACTTAGTCCGGGTAGACGGGCAGCGGTCGGTCTACCTGCCCATCATGAAGCAGGGTGGGGACACCAATACGATAGAGGTCGTAAACGGCATCCGCGACTTGATCCGGCATCTCTACGACGTCCCCAAACAGCTTGTATCCACGGTCGTCTTCGACCAGTCGGCGTTCGTCAAGGAAGCCATTCAGACCCTGCTCCACGAAGGTCTCATCGGACTGGTGCTCACCAGCCTGATGATTCTGATTTTTCTGGGTAGCCTGCGGGCCACTTCGGCGGTCTTTCTTTCGATTCCGCTCTCGGCCGTGACTACCTTCGTGGTGCTCTATCTCCTGGGCGGCACCGTCAACACCATGATTCTGGGAGGATTGGCGCTCGCGTTTTCACGTGTAATCGACAATTCCGTGATCTCGCTGGAGAATATCTACCGTCACTTGGAGATGGGTGAGACGCCGGAACTCGCCGCCGAGGCGGGAGGCGCGGAGGTGAGCCTCGCGGTGCTGGCCGCCACCCTGACCACGGTCGTGGTTTTCTTCCCGGTTACGTTCCTCTACGGAGTGAGCAAATTTCTGTTCTCGGCTCTGGCGATGGCCGTGGTGATATCGCTGTTTGCGTCTTACTTCGTCGCAATGACGGTCATCCCGCTCTTCTGCGCCCGGTTCCTGAAGGGTGTTCACCACGTTCACATGGAGGTGTCCGGCGCCGCGCATGCGCCGCGTGTTTCGCTTGGGGACCGCTTCAATAGCGGCTTTAACCGGATTTTCGCCAAGCTCCTGGATTACTATGAGCGGTCCGTGAGGCGCGCCCTGGTGCGGCCGAAGCTTACGGTAGCTCTCCTGGCCGGGCTGTTCCTGGCCAGTCTGGCCATCTATCCTTTTCTCGGCCTGGCCTTCT
>Ga0316628_100005272_pt1 | contig 10321 bp, 8 predicted proteins | sample OWC_Aug_M2_C1_D5_FD_207648 | JGI IMG/M metagenome (GOLD analysis project Ga0316628, IMG submission 207648) | Wetland soil microbial communities from Old Woman Creek delta, Ohio, United States - OWC_Aug_M2_C1_D5_C | ecosystem: Environmental > Terrestrial > Soil > Wetlands | place: USA: Ohio... | reverse complement strand
AGCACCACGCGTACGTCGCCGTCCCAATCCTGGCCGATGGCGAGCGCCTCTTCCACCGCGTCCACCTGCTCCACCTGGCGATAGATCTCCGCCGTGCCGATGCGCACCCCGCCGGGGTTGAGCACGGCGTCCGACCGGCCGTAGATGATCATGCCGCCGCGCGGGGTGATCTCGGCGTAGTCGCCATGGCACCACACGCCGGGGAAGCGATCGAAATAGGCGGCACGGTATTTCCTGCCGTCAGGATCGTTCCAGAAGGCGACCGGCATGGACGGGAACGGCTGGCAGCAAACCAGCTCGCCCTTCTCCGCCACGACGGATTTTCCGTTCTCGTCGAACACCTGCACGTCGAGCCCCAGGCCGCGCGACTGGATTTCGCCGCGCCACACCGGCCCGATCGGATTGCCGAGCACGAAGCACGACACGATGTCGGTACCGCCCGAAATGGACGACAGACAAATGTCTTTCTTCACCCGCGTGTAGACGTAGTCGAAGCTTTCCGGCACCAGCGGCGAGCCGGTCGAGGTCATCGTGCGCACGCTCGACAGGTCGTGCGTCTCGATGGGCGCGACACCGGCCTTCTTGGCCGCGTCGATGTACTTGGCCGAGGTGCCGAACAGGGTCATGCGCTCCTGTTCGGCCACGTCGAACAGCACGTCCGCCTTCGGATGGAAGGGCGAGCCGTCCCACAGGATCAAGGTGGCCTCACAGGCGAGCGCCGAGACGAGCCAGTTCCACATCATCCAGCCGAGCGTGGTGAAATAGAACACACGGTCGTCGCGCTTCACATCGGAATGGAGCAACAGCTCCTTGGCGTGCTGGATCAGCGTGCCGCCGGCGCCGTGCACGATGCACTTCGGCACGCCGGTCGTGCCCGATGAATAAAGGATGTAGAGCGGGTGATTGAACGGCAGGCGGCGGAAGGCGATGTCGCGCGGCGAGAACTTGGCGATGAACTCGGCGAGCGTAACCGCGCCCGGCAGCCCGCCGAGCTTGGTCGCGTCGCCCGCGAAGGGGATCACGATCGTGCGCTCGATGGTGCCGATCTTCGCCGTCGCCTCGCGCGCCTTCGACAGCACGTCGACGATCTTGCCGTTGTAGAAATAGCCGTCGGCCACGAAGAGCGCGCGCGGTGCGATCTGCCCGAAGCGATCCACCACCCCGCCAACGCCGAAATCGGGCGAACACGACGACCAGGTCGCGCCGATCGCCGCGGTGGCGAGCATCGCCGCCGTCGCCTCCGGGATGTTCGGCAAATACCCGGCGACGCGATCGCCTTCCTTGATCCCCACCGCCGTCAGCGCCTGCGCCATGCGCGAGACGAGATCGTACAGCTCGCGCCACGACAGCTCACGTCGCTCGCCGTTCTCGCCGCGGAAGATGATGGCCGGTGCATCGTCACGCCGGCGCAGCAGATTCTCGGCGTAATTGAGCCGTGCATTGGGGAACCAGCGCGCGCCCGGCATGGCCTGCGGATCATCGAGCACCGCGTTGCCGCGCGTCTCCGCCCGGATCGCGGCGAAATCCCACATCGAGGTCCAGAATTTCTCTTTCTCGGCGACCGACCAACGCCACAGCGAATGGAAGTCTGTGCAGTCGGCGCCCCACTGGTTGCGCAGCTGCGCGATGAACCGCGTCGCGTTGGCGGCCGCGATCTTATCGGGAGAGGGTTGCCATAACGGCTGGTCCATCATGCAATGATAGCATCTGGCACGCGGGTGCAAATGCCCCTAACGTGCGCCGATGCCAGCGCTGTCCATCCTGCCGCGCGCACGGGCGCGATTCCATTCCCTGCCCGGCGCGGTTCGCGGCGCGGCCTGGATGACGTTCTCCTCCATCCTGTTTTCCTGCAACGCTGCCGCGGTGCGCCACCTCGCGGGCGAGGTGCACCCGTTCGAGCTCGCCTTCTTCCGCTCTATCATCGGCGTACCGCTGATGCTGCCCTGGCTGCTCGGCGTCGGTCTGGTGGCGCTGCAGACGCGCAACCTCCGCATCTACGCGGTGCGCGGAACGCTGTCGGCCGTTTCCACCATCGCCTGGTTCATGGCACTGGCGCTGATCCCGGTGGCGGATGCGACGGCGATCTCGTTCACGACGCCGATCTTCGCCTCGATCGCCGCGGCCATCGCGCTGCGCGAGACGATGCACGCGCGGCGCTGGAGCGCGGTGATCGTGAGCTTCATCGGCGTGGCAATCATCCTGCGTCCAGGATTTGCCGTGATCAATCTCGGCACCTGGCTGGTACTGATGAGCGCGGTCTTCGTGGCCGTGAACTCGATCCTCGTAAAGACCGCGACGCGCACCGACACGCCAGACATGATTGCCTTCTGGCAGATCCTTGTGATGATTCCGATCACCTTCCTGCCCGCCGTGTTCGTGTGGAGCTGGCCGACCGCGGCGCAGTGGATCTGGATCGTCGTGATCGCCGTGATCTCGATGGTCGGGCACCGCGCGCTGGGACGCGCCTATGCCGCCGCCGACGTCTCGATGGTGCAGCCGTTCGACTTCACCCGCCTGCCCTTCGCGGTCGGGCTCGGCTGGTTCATGTTCTCCGAGCTGCCCGATCTGTGGACCTGGGTCGGCGGGCTCACGATCTTCGCGGCCTCGGTGTTCATCGCGCACCGCGAGGCGCACCACGCCCGGCGCGGCGCGTTGAAGGCGGAGCGCGCCTAGTGGCGACCCGCATCGCGTTCCGCCTGCCCGCCGGCGCGCAAGCGCGCGGTGTGTTCTGGATCGTGTGCTCGATCACCGCCTTCACATGTTTCATGGTGGCCGGGCGCCATGTGACGCAATCCATGCACCCGTTCGAGGCGCTGTTCTTCCGCTCGATCTTCATGCTGGCGTTCATGATGCCGTGGGCGATACGCCACAGGCTCGGCCCGTACACCGTGCGGCGCATGGTGCCCTTCGCGGTGCGCGGTATTCTCGCGATGGCGAACATGACACTGCTGCTGTCGGCGCTGGCGCTCATGCCGGTCGCGGAGGTCTCGGCCATCAACTTCCTGCGCCCGATGCTGACCACGCTGCTGGCGGTCGCGTTCCTAAGCGAATCCGTCAACGTGCAGCGCTGCATCGCCATCGCCGTTGGATTCGTTGGCGCGCTGATCATCATCCGGCCGGGCTTCGCCGACATCAACCTTGGCGCGTTCCTGGCGCTCGCCTCCTGCGCCACGGCCTCGATCACCTTCATCCTGGTCAAGACGCTGACCGGACGTGAATCGCCCGACATGATCGCCTTCTACCAGCCGGTCTTCGTCATGCCGATCGCCGCCGTCTGCATGCTGTTCGTATGGCAGGAGCCGACATGGGCCGACGTCGGCTGGTGCGGCGTGCTCGGCTTTTTCGCCATCACCACCCACCGCACGATGAACCGCGCCTTCGCCGCGGTTGAGCTCTCGTTCCTCCAGCCGCTCGAGTTCATCCGCCTGCCGATCGCCGCCGCGCTCGGCTGGATCGCGTTCGGCGACACGACCGACATCTACACCTGGATCGGCGGCACGGTGATCTTCTTCGCGTCGATCTACGGCACGCGCGGGCGCGCCGCATGAGCTCCAACCTGCAAGGCGCCATGTGGATCGTGGTCGGAACGCTGCTGTTCTCGCTCAACGACGCGGCGGTGAAGCGGCTCGGCCGCGCCATATCGCCGGAGGAGATCACCTTCGTCCGCTTCGTGCTCGGGGCCGTTCTGTTGACGCCGGTTTTCGTCCGAATGGGCTGGCAGCGGCTCAAGACGGACCGGCTCGGCACGCATGTGCTGCGCGCCTGCATCGCGAGCGTGGCGCAGTTCGGCAGCTACTACGCCATCATCCACATGCTGCTCGCTTCAGTGACGGCGATCGGGTTCTCGCGGCCCTTGTTCCAGACCTGCCTCGCGCTGTGGCTGCTCAAGGAAGCGGTGAGCGGAAAGCGCTGGGGCGCGACGGCGGTCGGGTTCCTGGGCGTGCTGATCATGATCCGGCCCGGCGCCGGCACGTTCGAGCCCGCCTCGCTGGTCGCCATCGCGGCGACGGTTTTGTTCGCGCTGACCATCATCCTGATCCGCCAGCTTTCGCGCACCGAGCCGACGCCGCGCATCCTGTTCTATTACCATCTGGTCTCGGCGGCGATCTTCGCCGGGCCGGCGATCCATGCCTGGGTGACGCCGGACGAGACCCAGGCCGTGCTGCTGTTCTGTGTTGGCGCGCTGACCACCGCCGCCATGTGGTGTTTCGTGAAGGGCTACAGCCTGGGCGAGACCAGCTTCATCGGTCCGATCGAGTACGTGCGCCTCGTCTACGCCGCACTGATCGGCTACTTCATCTTCGCCGAGCTACCCGACGCTTGGACCTGGGCGGGCGCCGGAATCATCGTCGCGGCGACGCTTTACCTTGCGCGGGTCGAAAGCACGCGGCCGCGGGCGGTCGCCGCATGAGCGCGCTCGCATCCATCAAGGATTCCTGGAAACGGTTGCCGCACAACGCGCGCGGCATGCTGTGGATGACCGTGTCGTCAGCGACGTTCGCGGTGCATGACGCCTCCGCCAAGCTGCTTGGCCAGCACTTCAGCGTCTACCAGATCACCTTCATGCGGTTTTCGACCGCATTGGTCCTTTTCCTGCCCCTCGTGTGGTGGATGGGCTGGCGGACCATCGGCACCAAGCTGCCCTGGGTCCAGGGCACGCGCGCCGCGCTCACGGTCTGCGCGCAGATGCTCGCCTACTTCGCGCTGGCGCACATGCTGCTCGCGCACGTGACCGCCATCGCCTTTACCCGTCCGCTGTTCGTCACCCTGCTCGCCGTGTTCATCCTGACCGAGAAGCCGGGCTGGCGGCGCTGGGCGGCAACCGTCATCGGCTTCGCGGGTATGCTGCTGATGGTGAATCCGGGCGCCGGGGCGGGATTCGCCGGGCTCGGCTGGCCCACCTTGGCGGCGATGATGAGCTCGCTGCTGTTCGCCACTGTGGGCGTGGCGGTGCGGCGCTATTCGGGCTCCGAGCATCCCAACGCCTGGATGTTCTACTACATGGTGGCGGGGGTGATCATGTCCGCGCCCGGCGCCTGGCTCACCTGGCAGACGCCGAACCTGCATGAGGTGATGATCGCCCTCATGCTGTCAGCCATCGCCATCATCGCCCAGGCCTGCTTCATCCTGGCGTTCACCGTGGGCGAGGCCTCCGCCGTCGGTCCGGTGGACTACACAAGGCTGGTCTACGCCACTATCTTCGGATGGTTCATCTTCCACGAGTTGCCGCAAACGATGACGTGGGTCGGCGCGGCGATCATCGTGGCCGCCAGCTACTACGTCGCGCAGCACGAGGCCCGGAGCAAACGGCGATGACCGCGCGCTACACAAAGCCCCCTTCGCTCGCCGAGCTCGAGGAGATGGCGCACGAGGCGCTCAAGACCATTCCGGACGAGATCAAGCGCCATACCCATGACGTGGTCATCCGCGTCGACGATTTCCCCGACGAGGAAACCGAGAAGGAGATGGGGCTGGAGACACCGTTCGACCTGCTCGGGCTTTACCGCGGCACGCCGATCGGCGAGAAGGGAGCCGGGCACACGGCGCAGAACGTCGACATGGTGTTCCTGTACCGCCGCCCGCTGCTGGACTATTGGTGCGAGATGGAGGAAGACCTGCTCGGGCTGATTCGCCACGTGATGATCCACGAGATCGGCCATCACCTGGGACTTTCGGACGACGACATGGAACGCATCGAAGCGGAGGCCTGATGGCGCCGACCCGACCCCTCGATCCGGACAAGCTCTATCGCAAGCTCGACCCCGCGTCGCTGCCGTTCAAGACGACGGAAGAGCTGGAGACCCTGTCCGACGCCTTCGGCCAGCAGCGCGCCGTCGAGGCGGTCAAGTTCGGCATCGGCATCCGCCGCGACGGCTACAACATGTTCGCCCTCGGCCCGACGGGCATGGGCAAGCACAATTTCATCCGCCGCCACATCGAGGCGCACGCGACCAAGGAGCCGGTGCCCTCGGACTGGTGCTACGTCAACAACTTCTCCGAGCCTCACAAACCCAAGGTGCTGCGCCTGCCCGCCGGGTTCGGCATGCGGTTCCGCGACGAGATGGCGCGTCTCGTGGACGACGTGAAGTCCGCCATCGTCGGCACGTTCGAATCCGAGCAGTACCGCGCCCGGCGCGAAGCGATCGAGAACGAGCTCAAGGAGCGGCACGAACAGGCCTTCAACGAGGTCCAGAACCACGCGCAGGAAAAGAACATCTCGCTGATCCGCACGCCCATGGGGCTCGGCCTCGCGCCGACCAAGGACGGCGAGGTTCTGCCGCCCGAAGAGTTCCGCAAGCTCGACCAGACGAGGCAGGACAAGATCAAGGCCGACATCGCCTCGCTCGAGGGCGAGCTCGCCAACGTCATGCGCCAGGCACCCAATTGGCAGCGCGAGTTCCGCGACCGGATCCGCGCGCTCAACCGCGAGGTGACGGAATCCGCGGTCCGTCACCCGATCGACGAGCTGCGCCACCGTTACCAGGAAATGACCCAGGTGCTGCCCTACCTGACCGAGGTTCAGGAGGACATCATCGAAAACGCGGACGAGATCCTCGCCGCGCAGCAGCCCGAGGCCGAAGGCCAACAGCAACCTTCGCAGATGCAGGTCGGGCTACGCCGCACCTTGCAAGGCCCGCCCGTGCTGCGCCGCTACCAGGTCAACGTGGTGGTCGACCACCGCGGCGACGCCGGCGCGCCGGTCGTCTATGAGGACAACCCGACCTACGTGAACCTCGCCGGCCGTTCCGAGCAGATGGCGATGTTCGGCGCGCTGTTCACCGATTTCAACCTGATCAAGCCGGGCGCGCTGCACCGCGCCAACGGCGGCTATCTCATCCTCGACGCGCGCAAGGTGCTGCTCCAGCCCTACGCCTGGGAGGAGCTCAAGCGCGCGCTGCGCAGCCGTGACATCCGCATCGAATCTCTGGCGGAGAACCTGGGTTGGTCCACCACGGTGACGCTGCAGCCGGAGCCGATCCCGCTGTCGGTCAAGGTCGTGCTGATCGGCGACCGGATGCTCTATTACCTCCTGGCGCAGGCCGATCCCGACTTCTCCGAGCTGTTCAAGGTCGCGATCGATTTCGAGGACCGCATCGAGCGCGACGGCGACAACCTGCCGCTCTACGCGCGGCTGCTTGGCACGATCGTGAAGCAGGAATCGATGCGTCCTCTGGATGCCACGGCCGTCGCGCGCGTCGTCGAGCACGCGTCGCGGCTGGCCGGCGACAACGAAAAGCTGACCGCGCATATCCGCTCCATCGCCGACCTGTTGCGCGAGGCGGATTACTGGGCGCACCAGGCCGGACGCGACACGGTCACGCGCGCCGATGTGCAGCAGGCCATCGACGCCAAGCGCTATCGGGCCGACCGCATCCAGGTGGATTCGCTGGAGCAGATCACCCAAGGCACGGTCCTGATCGACACCGCCGGCGCCAAGGTGGGCCAGGTCAACGGCCTGTCGGTGATGCAGATCGGCGAGCTGATGTTCGGCCGCCCGACCCGCATCACGGCGCGGATCCGCCTTGGGCGCGGCGAGGTGGTCGACATCGAGCGCGAGGTGGCTCTCGGCGGGCCGCTGCACTCCAAGGGCGTGTTGATCCTCTCCGGCTTTCTCGGCCAGCGCTTCGGCGAGGCGCATCCGCTCGCCCTCTCCGTCAGCCTGGTGTTCGAGCAGTCCTACGGCGGGGTCGACGGCGATTCCGCGTCCTCGACTGAGCTCTACTGCATCCTCTCGGCGCTCTCGGACCTGCCGATCAAGCAGTCGCTCGCCGTCACCGGATCGGTCAACCAGCGCGGCGACGTGCAGGCGATCGGCGGGGTGAACGAGAAGATCGAAGGCTACTTCGACGTGTGCCGCGCCCAGGGGCTGACCGGCGATCAGGGCGTGATGATCCCGGCCTCCAACGTGCGCCATCTGATGCTGCGCGAGGACGTGGTCGCCGCCTGCGCCGCCGGGAAGTTCCATATCTACCCGGTGGAGAGCATCGACCAAGGCATCGAGATCCTCACCGGGGTCGAGGCCGGCACGCTGGGCCCCGACGGCAAATGGACCGAAGGCTCGGTCAATGCGCGCGCCGCCGCGCGGCTTGCCGAGTTTGCCGAGCGCGCGCGCCGCTTCGGGCCGGCCGGCGCCGATCGCAAGGAGGACACGACATGAGGACTCCGACGCGACGCGCAAGCGTGCAGGTGCGGCGCATCGTCGTCGCGGCCGACGCCTCCGCCCCCGGGCGGGCGGCCCTCGACGCAGCCATACGCCTCGCCCAGCGCCTCGAGGCGGAGCTCGAAGGGCTCTACGTGGAGGACATCAACCTGAAGCGGCTGGCCGAGCTGCCGGTCGCGCGCGAGTTCCGTTTCGCCGGCGCGGCGCGCGACGCCGCCGCCATCGCCGAGGACCTGCGCAACGAGGCGATGCGGCTGCGGCGCGCCTTCGAAGAAGCGGCAAGTCGCGCCCGCGTGCAGGCCAGCTTCCGTGTCGCCGAGGGGCAGATCGAGCACGGCATCCTCGCCGAGGGCGGCGCCGCCGACCTGCTGGTGATCGGGCTCGAGAGGCGGCGCAGCCTTGTCCCGACGCGCATCGCCGCCACCACAGCCGCGATCGCAAGCCGGCCGATGGTTCTTTACGACGGATCGGAAGGCTCCGCGCGCGCACTGGCGCTCGCGTCGCGGCTTGCCGCCGACGACGCCGGCGCGCTGACCGTCGTCATCCGCGCCGCGACCGAGGCCGAGGCGCTCAAGCTGCGTCGCGACGCAGCCCGTATCCTTGCTGAACGCGACCACGGAGCCCGATTCCGCTCCGCCGTGCGGCCTTCGCTGTTCGACCTCTGCCGCGCCGTTACCGCTGACGGCGCCAGCGCGCTGGTGATCGCGAGCGACGATGAGCTGCTCGAGGGCGGCGGCTTTCGCCAGCTGCTCGACGATCTGATGTGCCCGGTGATCGTGGTCCGCTAACCACGCCGCTCGCGCCGCGCGAGGTCGTAGGTGGCGGTGCAGATGACGGCCGCGCCGAGCCAAGTCCAGAGTGACGTCTTTTCGCCGTAGAACACGAGACCGGACACGGCGACCAGCGGCAATTGAAGAAAGTTGAACGGCATCACGAGGCTCGCGGGCGATGCCGTGAGCGAGCGCACGATGCATTGCTGCGCGCCCAGGGTGCCCAGCGACACGGCGACGATCCAGGCGAGGTCCACCAATTCCGGCGTTCGCCAAACGAGCATTGCCGGCACCAGCGCGAGGACCGACTGCAACCCGTATAGGTAGAACACGTTGAGGTTCGGGTCCTCGGTCGAGGACATGTATTTTGTGATCGAATGGCTGACCGCGAAGATGCAGGAGCTTGCCAACGTGACTAGCGCGGCGAAGCTCACCACCTCGACACCGGGGCGCAGGATGACAAGCGTGCCGGCGAAGCCGATGCCGAGCACGATCCAGCGGTGCGTCGTCGCGGCATCGCCGAGGAGCAGCATGGCGATCAACACTACGAACAACGGCGAGGTGAAGTTGAGCGCGTTCACGTCCGCCATCGGCAGATGCGCAACCCCATAGACCCATAGGACGCCCGCGACATAGGTCGCGGTCATGCGGCATGCGTGCAGCTTGAAGCGCGGCGTGCGCAGCACGACGAGTCCCGAGCGGGCGAGCCACGGCATCATGAACAGGGTGCAGATCGCCGAGCGCAGGAAGATCAGCTCGAGCGCGGAATAGCCCGCGGTGACCTGGCGCAAGGTGACGTAGAGCGAGGCATAGCAGACCACCGCGCCGCACATCCAAAGGATGCCGCGGGTGTTGGCGGGAAGGGCGGCCCATCCCGGAATTGCGCGATGCGCGGGCGCCATCGCTTCGTATTATGGGGCATGGACCTGCCCCGCAAGCTCGCCCTTAGACTCACCCTGCGAGTCTGGTTTGCGACAGGCGCGGGCGCGACGGAGAAGCCTTGATGCGCGTGCTGTTCGTCTGCACCGGCAACATCTGCCGCTCACCCACCGCAGAGGCCGTATTCCGCGTGCTGGTGGAGCGTGAAGGCCTCGCCGGACGGATCGAAGCCGAATCCGCCGGCATCGGCGACTGGCACGTAGGCGACCCACCCGATGCGCGCGCCCGCGCCGTTGCCGCCGCGCGCGGCTACGACCTGGAGCCGTTGCGGGCGAGCCAGGTGAGCGCGGAGGACTTCACGCGCTTCGACCTGATCATCGCGATGGACACTACCCATCTGCGCGCGCTGGAGCGCATGCGCCCGGAGGGCGCGCGCGGCGCGGTGCGGCCGTTAAAGGACGTGGACGTGCCCGATCCGAATTACGGCAAGGTCGCGGATATCGAGAGCACC
>Ga0316628_100005271_pt1 | contig 10322 bp, 11 predicted proteins | sample OWC_Aug_M2_C1_D5_FD_207648 | JGI IMG/M metagenome (GOLD analysis project Ga0316628, IMG submission 207648) | Wetland soil microbial communities from Old Woman Creek delta, Ohio, United States - OWC_Aug_M2_C1_D5_C | ecosystem: Environmental > Terrestrial > Soil > Wetlands | place: USA: Ohio... | reverse complement strand
CAAAACCCTTTCAAGGGCCCCCTAACGAGAGCCTTCCTTCAAAACCACTTCCCATATTGAACTCAAACGTCTCTATACCCCTCTGGACGTTGCTGACTTGGATTACTGCGATGAGTTGGGATTTCCCGGAGAGCCCCCGTTCACAAGAGGGGTTCAGCCCACCATGTATCGGGGCCGTTTCTGGACCATGCGCCAGTATGCGGGTTTTGCCACGCCCGAGGAGACGAATAAGCGATATAAATACCTTCTGGAGCATGGGCAAACAGGTTTGAGCGTGGCCTTCGATCTCCCCACACAAATTGGTTACGATTCCGATCATCCTTTATCCGATGGTGAGGTCGGAAAGGTCGGCGTGGCGATTGATACCCTGAAGGACATGGAGATCCTTTTTGAGGGCATCCCTCTGGATAAAGTCTCCACTTCCATGACGATCAATGCCACGGCGGCCATCCTCCTGACGATGTATCTCGCGGTGGCGGAAAAACAGGGGGTTAAAAGTGAAATTCTTCAAGGGACGATACAGAACGATATTCTGAAAGAATATGCCGCGAGGGGAACTTATATCTATCCCCCCCTCGAATCCATGCGCATCGTTACCGATATTTTTGCATTTTGTAAAGATCGCGTCCCCCGATGGAATACCATCAGTATCAGTGGCTATCACATGCGTGAGGCCGGTTGCACGGCTGTCCAGGAAGTGGCCTTTACTCTGGCAGACGGAATCGCTTATGTGGAGGCAGCGATTCGGGCAGGTCTGGATGTGGACTCTTTTGCCTCCAGGCTCGCATTCTTCTTCTGCTGTCATAGCACTTTCATCGAAGAAGTTGCCAAATTCCGGGCGGCTCGAAGACTCTGGGCAAAGATCATGAAGGAGCGATTCAAGGCAAAAAAGGACGAATCCTGCATGCTCAGGTTTCACACCCAGACGGCCGGCTGTTCGCTCACCGCTCAGCAACCCGACAACAATGTGGTGAGGGTGGCTTTCCAGGCCCTCGCTGCCGTGTTAGGCGGGACGCAATCCCTCCACACAAATTCCAGGGATGAAGCCTATGCCCTGCCTACGGAAGATTCTGTGAGGATTGCACTTCGTACCCAGCAACTCATCGCCTACGAGAGTGGCGTCGCCGATATGATCGATCCCCTGGGAGGGTCTTATGCGGTGGAAGCCCTCACGGACGAGATAGAAAAAAGATCCGAAGATTATATCGAAAAGATTGGAGCCATGGGTGGAGCCGTCAAAGCGATTGAATCGGGTTACATTCAGGGAGAGATTGGGGAAAGTGCCTATCAATATCAAAAAGAGATCGAAGCCAAAAAGCGGATCATCGTTGGCTTGAACCAGTTTCAGATCGAAGAGGAGCCTCTGAGGGATATCCTTCGCATCAAGCCGGAGGTGGAACGATACCAGAAGGAAAAGCTGGCCAGGGTTAAAAAAGAAAGAAACAACGCCAAAGTGAAAGAGGCCTTGGCTGACTTAAAGAGGGCGGCCCAGGAGACCGGGAATGTGGTGCCTCCGATTTTGGAAGCGGTCAGGGCTTATGCGACCCTGGGAGAAATTTCAGACACCTTGAGGGAAGTGTTTGGAGAGTATCGAGAACGGTAGCCATCGCAATAGGGCATGGGGCATAGAGCGTAGGGATATGGAAGCACCAAATCACAAGCACCAAATTCCAAATAAATCCCAATCACCAAAATTCGAACCCCCTCACCCCACCCCTCTCCCCAAAGGGGAGAGGGGAAGGGTGAGGGGGTCATTTGAAATTGGAATTTGGAGCTTATTTGAGATTTGGAATTTGTGATTTTGGATTTTGGACGCTATGCGCTCTGCTCTCTGCGCTTTGCAAATTTGGAGGTGCTTATGGCCCGAAAGATAAGAGTGCTCATCGCGAAGCCGGGGTTGGACGGCCACGACAGGGGGGCGAAAGTAATTGCACGAGCCCTGAGGGACGCCGGGATGGAAGTGATCTACACCGGGATACGACAGACCCCGGAGCAGATTGCCAATGCTGCCATCCAGGAAGGCGTAGACATCGTAGGCCTCTCCAGTCTTTCCGGTGCCCATAACAGCCTCTTCCCGAAGGTTGCTCAGATTCTAAAAGAAAAAAGGGCGGAAGATATCCTTGTTTTCGGAGGAGGAATTATCCCGGTCGACGATATCCCGGAACTGAAAAAAGCCGGGATCCGGGAGATCTTCCAACCGGGAGCCTCGACCGAGGACATCATTAAATACATTCAGAAGAATGTAAAAACTTAATCCCACTCCCACCCCGCCCTCCCCCTGAAAGGGAGGGACATTGCGTAATCCTTTCCCTTCAACGGGAAGGTCAGGAAGGGGATGGGGTATCGGTCGAAGTAGTAGTTGTATTGGAATGATCCCTTCGATAAGTTTTGCCCGATATTCGGATTTCGGATTTAAAGGAGTTAAATATGCTCAAAAAAATCAATCATATCGCCATTGCCGTAAACAATATCGAAGAGGCGGCAAAATTCTACCAGACTGTCCTGGGCCTGAATCTTTCAGGGGTTGAAGTGGTGACCGCCCAAAAAACGAGGGTGGGATTTTTCAAGATCGGAGAGTCCAATATTGAATTGGTCGAGCCTGCTGTGCCGGATTCTCCGATCGCGAAGTTCTTAGAGACGAAAGGCCAGGGGATCCATCACATCTGTTTTGAGGTCGATGATGTCGAGGCAGAGGTGAAGACCTATCTTGAGAAGGGAGCGACGTTGATCGACCAGAAACCCAGACCCGGCGCTCACAACACAAAAGTCGCTTTCGTTCATCCCAAATCCTCTAACGGTGTCCTCATCGAACTCTGCGAGCTTCCCAAAAACAATTAGAAGAAATAATGAAAAAAAGGAGGGCAAGACCCTGTTTCCCGAAGTCCTCCCCTCCTCTGAGTCAACCAAAGCGCGTTACTCCTACGGGGGCACGTTTCCTAAAGATTATTCCACCTTGAACTTTACGTCTTTCACAACTTTTCCTTCGGCATCCCTGATTTCTACCTTCCAGTCCCCTTTTATTTCTCTCAAATTCTTATAGGCATACGTCCTCCACCGCGGGCCTTCCTTGAGCGCGACGCTGAATTTTGACATCTCTTTCTCGCCGCTGAACCAGACAAAGGAGACCTCCGTATCTTTAGAAATGTCGGTTGCTTCCAGGAAGCAGTAGACCTTTTCTGTGGAGGCAGGAAATGTTTCTGCAACACCGACGGGCTCACCGTTCTCCACGCCCGTTCCAATGACCAACCGCTTAATTGCGAACGGGGCTGTCTCTTTCGCGGCGCCTTCTTGCTTGGCCTTTTCCTGTGCATAGACCGTGAGAACCATCCCCAAAACTGCAATGACCATCAAAACTAAAATCACGATAGCATGTTTCTTCATGATGATCTCCTTTCATTGAAGGTTAGTTTTCGGAGGTGTCTTGCAAAACGCATGCCATGGGCCCCACCTCGTCTTTCCCGCTTCTGCAGTCAAAATGGAGCTATTCACGACCCCCAGCACACCATTCGTCAGTATCTTGCCGATCATTTTTGTCACGTTGCTCAAAAATGCTCATGCCTTTGTCCTCCAAGACAGGGCTACGTGCAGGCAGACCAAATCCTTTGTAGGGGACGCATATATGCGTCCCCTACCGGCGCCCTGCGCCACAATAAGCCTGATCCGTACTTGACACGAGGAGGTTAAGGCAATCCTGCCGAACGCGGGAAGCGTTCTTCCGGCAGCCATCAGGGGATCAAGGAATAAACCTGCGCCTTCTTGGCCCATTCGCTGCTCGGATAGCTCCTCTGAAGGGCTTCGAACCCTAGCTTCAGTTCCTTTGGGTCATGGCTTGCCTTATATTTCGTTACTCCCAGATAGTATTGAGCCTCTGGAGCCGCATCTGCCCTGGGATAACGGACCAAAACCTCCTGAAAGCACTGCATGGCCTGCTCGAAATTATCATGATCGAATGCAACCTTGCCCTTGCCTAACACGATCTGGGCAATGAAGTCCTCAGGAGGCAGGAAACCGACAAAACGATGGTGTTCCTCTCCGTCTGAATCCAGAATGATGATGGTAGGAGTCCACTTAACAGCATAACGTTTCACCAGCGCTTTATTCTTGTTGAAATCAATTTGAAGAGGAATGAAATTGTTCTCCACGGAAAAACAGACGTTTGGATCGGGATAGGTAACAGCTGCCAGCTGTTGGCATCCAATTCAGAGATTATTATAAAAGTCCATCAAGATAAGCTTCTTTTCCCTCTTCGCCTTTGCCTTCGTCGCTGTTAAAGAGGCCTCCCACTGAATCTGTTTTCCCATAACGAGCCCTCCTTTCGTCATAGAATTACTTCCCCCCGGTTCCGGATGGTCTCAAACAATCTTCTCGAAAAGAACATTGAAATTGATCACAATATCCCTTCGCCGTTGCGAAGCAATCAAAGTTTCCCTCGGCCCTTTGGATTCTCCGAATCCATTCCGCTTTGGATAACCCAAAGGTGTTTTTCACCTGTAATGCCTTTGCCTTGGCCCTGATTTCCTGTATCTTCATCTTGGCCCCCACCGTCCGATGACCTTTGAAACATCAGAGGTCATACCTCATATTCTTTTCCTAACTTGGATATTTGTCAAGTCAATTTAATGTCACCAAACGACAAAATTTGCGGATCAAACTTCTGGCTTCTTGAACCAATTCTGTTATAATAACCCCGTTTTCCGAAATGAAGCTCCACGCCCATAGGGCGGGGCTTCCCGGAGAGGAAATTTCGTTTACATTGTGCCCCTTGCCCCTCGCTTACAAGGCGGGGTTTACGGGGCACGTTCCGGCCGGTCCGAAAGGGAAAAAATGGCCCCACTCATCATTCTAAGAGCCGAACACCCGATTTCGAGAAGAATGATTGATGAAGAAGCTTTAAAAGTCCTCTATCGTCTCCATCAACATGGATTTTTAGCTTATCTCGTCGGTGGAAGCGTCCGGGACCTTCTCCTTGGAAAAACCCCGAAAGATTTCGACGTAGCCACCAATGCCCACCCCCATGAGATCAATGCCCTCTTTAAAAACAGTCGGATCATCGGCCGCCGATTCAGACTGGTTCACGTTTTCTTCAAGGGACGGAAGGTCATCGAAGTATCCACTTTTCGGAGTCGATCGGAATTTGAGGAAATCCAAACCGAAGAAGGGGAGATCATCCGGACAGACAGCTTTGGGACGCCAGCGGAGGATGCCTTGCGGCGGGATATCACGGTGAATGGCCTTTTCTACAATATTGCAGATTTCTCCATCATAGACTACGTCGGTGGAATGACCGACCTCGATCGACAGATCATCCGAACAATCGGTGATCCCGATGAGAGATTTCAGCAAGATCCTGTTCGAATGATCCGGGTCATCCGCCATGCCGCCCGAACCGGGTTCTCGATTGAAGACCAGACCTACCAGGCCATCTTCCGGCACCGCGGAGAAATACAACAATGTTCTCCCTCTCGCCTTCGAGATGAATTCTTACGGGAACTCAAGGAGGGCGCGTCGAGACCTTCTCTGGATCTGATGCTGCAGACCGGTCTGCTTTTCTCCCTCTTTTCCGGTCTCGAAAGGGCCTTGGGTCATCGCAGTCCTTCTGAGAAAACGAGTCGGGAATTCTTTCTTTCTCTTTTCGATCTGGTGGATCACTTGATCAAGACAGGGAAGCAGGTCACAGAACCCGTTCTTCTCGCTCTCTTTCTCACTCCTTTTCTTCGAACGGTAGTACCCCAGCATCCTTTTCTGGGAAAAAGAGAAAAGTACTTCTACTGGGTACAGTCCGTCCACTGGGCTGTCCATGAAATCTTCACTCCCTTTTCTTTCCCAAGGGGGGCGAAAGAGATGGCCAGTCAGATTCTTGTGGCCCAGTCGATTATCAAGAGGTCTCTGCAAAAGGGCGTGGTCTCCAAAAAGCTGAGGATGAAGAGATATTTCAAGGAGGCGCTATTTCTCTTCGGAATCGAGGCCCAGGCAAGGGGCGAAAAGGTGCCGCGCATTCTCCAAAACGCGGCACCTCCTGATTTATTACCATGGTGGTCAAAAGAATTGAAAAGAAAACGCCGAAGGTCCGGGAAACGTCCCTTCCCTACTTCATCAATAAATTGGGAAGCCAGGTCGCAAGTTCCGGAAAAAAGAACAGGAGCGCCGCACACACCCCAAGACTGATCAGAAAGGGATAGACACCTTTGTAAATGACACTAAATGGAGTCTTGGTGATATTTTTTACGACAAAGACATTGATGGCCACAGGAGGGATGACGACGCCGATCATGACGGTAATCGCAATGATCATGCCAAACCATATCGGATCAAAACCGAGCTTGATAATCACAGGATAGAAGATCGGTGTCGCAAGGATCATAAAAGCCATATCATCGATAAAAGAACCTCCCATCTGATAGATCAGGGAAATAACAATCATGATCACATACTTGTTTAGCGGGAGTCCTACCACCCAATCCGCCGCGATCATGGGAATCTTCGTGACCGCGAGAAAATGGCCTAAGAGGGTAGAACCTGCGATCAGCATCAAAACCATGCATGCTGTGCGCAAAGATTCCGCCACCGATTTGACGAATCCCTTGAAATTCATGTCTTTTCTCAAAATAGAGATCAGGAGGACAGCCCCGGTTCCGACGCTCCCCGCTTCCGTCGGTGTGAAGAACCCCTTCATCAATCCCCATATCATCAATAAAAAGATAAAAACCACCAGGGCCAACTCCGGGAGGGAAGCAATCCGTTCCTTCCACGTCGATCTTTCGCCCTTAGGGCCTAATTTGGGGTTGATCCTACACCACACGTAAATGATGCAAATAAAAAAGAAAGAAATGATTAACCCCGGAATCAGTCCGGCCAGAAAGAGTTTGCCGATGGACTGCTCCGTAATAATGCCAAACACAATCAGCGTGACACTCGGCGGGATAAGGATTCCAAGGGTCCCCACGGTAGCGACGATTCCTGTGGATAGCTTCTTGTCATAACCATATCGATCCATTTCAGGAACCGCTACGCTGGCAAACGTCGCTGCCGTAGCAGGGGACGAACCGCAGATGGCTTTAAACGCCGTCGCTCCCGCCACGGTGGCCATAGCCATCCCTCCGGGGACGTGGCCGATGAACCGGTACGCGCTATGGAATAATCTCTTCGCAATCCCGGCATTGAAGGCAATCTGGCCCATCAGGACAAAGAGGGGAATGACGGTAAACCCATAGGAAGCGAAGACATCGAAGATATCCTTGGCCAATAGGTTCAATCCAGCCTTAAAAGACACGATGTAGCTGAATCCCAGGAAACCGACCAGGGCCATCGCAAACCCTAATTCAATCCCCGTAAGGAATAAGACCAACACCCCCGCCAGACCGATCAGCCCTACCGTCACTTCATTCATCGAATTTCCCTCCGGAGATCTTCACGATATCGCACACCATAACGAGGCATTGGACGAAACAACAAATCCCTATCCCGTAAGCAAACGGATAAAAAGGCATCTGTAACGTAAGGGAAACCTCGCCCGATTTCTGCAGATCCATTCCATATTTGATGAGGTTCCAGCCGATCAGGAAAAATAATATGATCACAACGCCTCTCGAGGCAGTATTAAAGATGTTTCTTACCTTTTGGGAAAACTTTAAAATAAAAAAATCCACAAAAATATGTCCCCGAAGCCAAGAGGTCAGGGGCATTGAAAATCCAATCGCCACGGCTCCCGCAAAAGCGACCAGTTCATAGGTGCCGACCACGGGCCTCTTGAAGCCTCTTAGAATCACATCGACGATGGTCAGTAACATGAGAAACGTCAGGCTGATTCCAGCGATCACATTGAGGAACCGGCTTATTCTATTGGTCGTTTTTAATAATCCCTCCATGAATTACTCCTCTTCTCCTTCTGATCCTGCCCGTGATAAGAAAGAGGAAGGGTGATTCTTATTCTCTCCCCTTCCCCTTTCCCTTTCACTGGTCTTACTTCTGAAGCTTATAAAGTGTCTCCAAGCAGAATCTCAATGCCTCCTGTCCGGGTAACCCTTTCTCTTTCATATTCTTGACATATTCATCAAGAATCGGTTTCACGGCCATGGTCCATTTCCAGTTCTCATCCTGTGAAAGAGAGACGATCTTATTGCCCCGGCCAATCGTGAAATCTTTCCCTGCTTTATCAATCTCATCCCACAACTTCCCCTGCTTTTCAGCATATTCCTCATTGATCTTCTCAATGATTTGCTGAATATCTGGAGCTAACGCGTTCCACTTATCCTTATTCATAACCACGAACATGCCCGAGCTGTAAGCCGCGCCCCAGTCTTCAGTGGTAAACTTAACGACCTCGCCCCACTTCCAGCCTTGCAGGGCTTCATAGGGAGCCATGGAGCCATCGACCACGCCTCGACTCAAAGCGTCATAGGTCTCACCCATGGGCATGGCGACAGGAGTTGCTCCGATTTGGGTGGCTATTTTTGCGGCCAGGCCAGTGCACCGAATCTTCATCCCCTTGATGTCTTGAAGACTCTTCACTTCCTTTTTTGTATGGAGAATTCCAGGTCCATGTCCATGGAGATACATCACCTTCACTTCGTCCAATTCTTTGGGTTTGAATTTTTTATAGAATTCGTTGATCAGTCTTGTGGATGCCAGCGCGCTTTTAGCGCCCAGAGGTAAGTCAGCGACTTCTGTCAAGGGAAATTTCCCTCGGGTGTAGGCAAGGACAGAAAAGCCGATATCCGAAATCCCTTTCACCACACCATCATAACATTTGTCAGCAGGGGTGAGCGTTCCACCTGGGAACACAGTGATCTGAACCTTTCCGTTTGTCCTCGTCCCAATCTCCTTTGCCCATTCGGTTGCAAGCACTGCATTCTTGTGAGGCGCAGGGAAGAAGACCGAGTAATTGAGTTTAACCTGTGCAAAAACAGCAGATGAGGTCAAAAAACAAAATCCTATTAAAAGACATAAAAATAAGGTTCCGAGTCTCCAACGTCTCATTTTCCTAACCTCCTTTTGGGATCGAATACATCTTGAAATTAAACAGAATTGTGGTCAAAAACACTCTTACCCCAAATTTTTCCAACCACCTCCTTCCTGCGATTTTAGACGAAAAAAATCAGAATTAAATTCAAAGCTATAAGTTAAAATATTCTAAAGCAGAATTAGGGCCAGATCCTTCCTTCGCCCTTATTTTGAGAATTTTTTAACAAGTATAGTGAGAACAAGATTTTTGTCAAGTTAATTTTATCTTCGGACTGTTTCGCAAATTACAAAATGTGTATGAGAAATTCAACTGAAACACGAATGGAGTTAGAAGATAAAGCAAGGGAATTAGGAAAACATATGAACCGGAAAGGAAACGGGCCTGCGCCGTACCAACAACACGATAGCCTTTATCAGAGGAGATTAGGGAGAACCAGAAGGAATTATCTTCTGACTCAGTTCAATATCCTAGATGTCACTGGCCGGTCGTCAGAGCGAGGCGATATTGCGAGCTGAACCGGCCCTGCCAGACTGCCACGCGGGCGTACAACCAGATCGTCGCCAAAGACGGACTCTTTCTCAACCACATCTTTGAAAGGCCGTCCGAGTTACTAAACACTCCTGGTTGTCGGATGTCTTATTTTCGCTCCCTCAATCTCTTTATGGCAAGACGAATGCTTTCCTGCATTCGACCGATGGCATTGGCGAGCTCTCCAATCTCATCCCGCGATTTGATCCCCGTGATCTCGGCGTCTAAATCGCCAACACTAATACGGTCGGTAATATCCGTCAGGTATTTGATTTTTGCTGTCAACCTGTAAGCATACAGAGCGACGATAAAGCCGATCAGGATCAGGGTGCCGCCCAAGATGCCGATCACAACATTTCTTGTCCTAAGAGCAAACAGGGCAGCGCCTTCTTGCATGAATTTCACGGGTTCGGTAAATTCGTCGGGGTAAGCTGTTGCCGCAAGGACATACGGCGTTCCCTCAACGGGGATGTTCATCGTGTACGTGTCTCGCACCATCCCTTTTGTGTCGCGCCTTATATAGTACCCCTTGGACTCTTTCAACTCCTTCCCGTCCTTTACGCCTGTACAAATCTTCCAGAAGCCGGGGAAACTTTCTCCGAGGGATTCTTTCAGCGTGGTCATATCGACGCCGATCACATTAGGGTCCAAGTGCGCCCAGGTACGCCAAACCCCGTCCGGTCCCGGCACTTCATATAAGGAGGTATAACCCGTTGCACCTATCTTTTGCACGACGATCCTTTTGAATTTCAAGTCATAATTAAAAAAGGCCTTTTTCAACTCCGGGTGGGTGATCAAATAAACTTTGCATTGCGAAGCAACCTCTCTTGCC
>Ga0316628_100005270_pt1 | contig 10324 bp, 7 predicted proteins | sample OWC_Aug_M2_C1_D5_FD_207648 | JGI IMG/M metagenome (GOLD analysis project Ga0316628, IMG submission 207648) | Wetland soil microbial communities from Old Woman Creek delta, Ohio, United States - OWC_Aug_M2_C1_D5_C | ecosystem: Environmental > Terrestrial > Soil > Wetlands | place: USA: Ohio... | reverse complement strand
TGCTGTCGATTCAGGGCGGCTTCGACAACAGGCGAAACGTTCGCCTGTACCGGGACTACGTGAGCCCGGAGACCGAGTTCGACGACGCGTTCCGCGAGGGCGTGTGGGGCGGCGCCGATCTCACGATCCATCAGAGAATTCGAATCGGCGGCAATGCGCGCATGAGTCGCGGCGGCGCGACCGGATCCGCCGACTACTACACGGGCTCACTGGGTGTGGGCCCGCTGTCGCGTGTGGGATTCGAGGCGCGCGCGCGAACGACGAGCTTCCGGACCGACCGTGCGGCGGGATGGCTACACGCCTGGAGCGCCGCGGTGGACCCACTCGGCATCGTCCGGCTCGAGATCAACGGCGGGCTCCGGACTCAGCGCACGGCGAGTCCGGTGAGCGCGGGCAGCCCGCTGCCCGTCAGCGCGCTGCCCGACGTTCGGTGGATCGGCGCCAACGTCGACGTCAATCTCGGGCGCTCGTGGTACGCGCTCCTGTCCGGGACGCGTGATGGCAGCGGCGCCGATCTGACCAGCCAGACGTACGCCGGGCTGGTTTGGCGATTCTAGGAGAATCGCGGAACCTGAGCGTGCGCCGCGCCATTCATATGCGGCACCAGTTCCCTCAATTCAATTGACCGCTGCCGATCGAGGCGCGTTGCTTGGCGCGCCGCGTGTCCGCACTTTTGCACGATGCTTCTGCCACTCACCCTGCCCGCACTCCTCGTCGCGCTCGCCGGCGACAGCGTCGTCTACCCCGTTCTCAATCACGGCCGCGTCGCTGGGTCGATGGTCGTCGGCCACAACGGCGACACCGTCGTCGTCCGATACGTCTTCACCGATCGCAACCGCGGCGCACGGCTGCAGACACGCTATGTCATCCGTGATGGTCGTCCCGTCTTCATCGAAAGCCGTCCGGTGCTCGCCGACGACCGGATCGGCGACGCGACATCGCGGCTGGAGATCGTCGCGGATTCGGTGCGCCGCTGGACGCCCAAGAAAACGTCCGCCGCGCCGGTCGACCCCGACACGTACGACGGCGCGTTGGCGACGCCGTACGACGATCTGGCGATCGTCAGGTTCCTGCAGCATCGGCCCCAGCACAGCGGGAAGCTCGCCGAACCGAAGGCGACCATTCGCCTCGAGGTTGTGCGTGAGGTCACGGTACCTACCAGCTACGGCAAGGAGCGCGTTCGGCTCGTGGCCGTTCATCTCGATCCCGGCGAGACGCCGGAGCTGGTGTGGCTCGATTCACACGACGAGCTGTTCTCGACCAACGTCGGGTGGTTCATGACCGTGAAGCCGGGCGCTGAGCCGGCGCTTCCAACGCTGCGCAAGATCGAGACGGATTATCACGACCGGCGTGCGGAAGCGCTCAACACGCGGCTGATGAATCCGACGTCCGGAGTCATCGCGATCACGAACGGCGATCTGTTCGACAGCGAGCGCGGAATCGTCCGGCCCAGGACGACGGTGGTGATTCGTGGCGAACGGATCGTTGCCGTCGGGCCGGCAGATTCGGTCGCCGTTCCCGCCGGCGCTACCGTGATCGATGCCACCGGCAAGACCGTGATGCCCGGTATGTGGGACATGCACGGGCACATGGACCTGGTGAGTGAAACCTCCGGGAGCTTGATGCAGCTCGGCCGCGGCATCACGACGGTTCGAGATCTCGCGTCGGACGTCGACTTCGCGACGTCGCAGCGCGATCGCGCCGAGGCCGGGCGCATCGCCGCGCCACATTCGGTGCTCGCCGGTTTCATGGAAGGTCCGGAAAAATGGGCCGGGCCGACAGCCACCATCGTCAGCACGGAAGCCGAAGCCCGCCAATGGGTCGCCCGCTACGACTCACTCGGCTACAAGCAGATCAAGGTCTACAACCTGGTCCACCCCGACCTGATCCCGACGATCGCAAAGGAAGCGCACGCGCGCGGCATGCGATTGAGCGGCCACATTCCTCGCGGGCTCACCGTGCCGGCCGCCGTGCAGCTGGGATTCGACGAGATCAATCACGCCGCATTCCTGTTTTCGACGTTCTATCAGGACTCGCTGTACGTGCCGACGATGCGCGCCTATTCCGCGGTCGCGACAGCTGTCGCGCCGAACATCGACGTGGACGGTCCGGCGATGACGCAGCTCGTCTCGCTGCTCGCCCAACACAAGACCGTGATCGACGGAACCTTTGCCGTGTGGGTGACGAGCGCGGGCACGGGGATCGGTCAGGCCGTTGGCGCCGGAGTTCCGACCGACGTTCAGAAGGCAGACGCGAATTACATGCGTCTCTTGAAGAAGCTCTACGATGCGGGCGTGACGCTCGTCCCCGGCACCGACGCGTTTGGAAGCATGACGTACAACACGGAGCTCGAGTTGTACGAGAAGGTCGGCATTCCCGCGCCGGTCGTTCTCCAGATTGCGACGATCACCTCGGCGCGCGTGATGAAGGACGACAGGGACTACGGCAGCATCACGCCCGGCAAGATCGCCGACGTCATCGTCGTCGATGGGAAGCCTGCCGAGCACGTGGCCGATGTACGCAAAGTTGAGCGCGTCATTCGCGCAGGTCGGTTGTACGACCCGCGCGAGCTGCGCAAGGCGTCAGGTCTCGATCGAGAGTAGAGCGTCAACGCTCGACGAAGGCCTTCAACCAGGCCGCCCACGTGAACACCTGACCGGGCGGTCGGGAATCCGCCGATCCAGACCGCGTGCAGCCGTCGCCATATTGGCACATCGAGGCGCCCCACTGCGGCGGCTCTGTCCCATTCGGACGAGAGTTGGTATGAGAATGCACGCCCTGGTCGATTTCGGCACGCTCGCCACGATCTTCCTGACGCTGGTCCTGTTCATCGCGGCCCTGTTCGTCAAAGGGCTCACCCACGACCTGCTGCTCGAAGCGGGCGTATTCCTGGTCTCGGTGAAGCTCGTGCTGATGAGCTACAAAAGCGGCATCGCCACGGACGCGATCCGGTCGGAGCTGACGGCGATTCGCAGCACCTTGCAGGCCGAGCGCGCCGGCTCCGCGTAAGCGGCACACCAGCCATCAGGCACATCAGGACCTAGCCTGCCGAGAAGGCCCTACAGACGGCGTCTGCTTACGCCATACCATGAAGTTGTTCATTGGCGACGACCGCCGCGGGCCAACGCAGGGCTCAGCTCGCCGGAGCCGCGAGACGTGTTGTCGCCTCCATGAGGAGGTCGAATATGCAATGCACCCAAACGCTCACACTGGCCGCCCTGGTCGCCGCGACGGCGGCGTGCGGACCGAGCGTCGAACAAAAGACCGCGCAACGCACGTCGGTCGAATCGGCGATGGGTCGAACATCGAGCGGGGAGGTCGTGGCGCGACCGCTCGCTCGGTCCGAACTGGCCGTGTTCGCGCCGCTACCGACTGTCATGTCGCCGGATGGTCGCGCGGCCGCTCCGGCATTGGTCGCCCTCGGCCGGCGGTTGTACCACGAGACGGTGTTGTCCGGCGGACACGACGTGTCCTGCAACTCCTGTCACGCGCTCAATGGCTACGGAGCTGACGGCCGGTCCGTGAGCTTCGGAAGCCACGGCCTGCTCGGCGGACGAAATGCGCCGACCGTCTACAACGCGGCCGGTCACGTCGCGCAGTTCTGGGATGGTCGCGCGGCGACCGTCGAGGAGCAGGCGAAAGGCCCGATTCTCAATCCGGCTGAGATGAGTATGCCGAACCCCGGCGCCGTCCTCGACCATCTTCGTGGGTCGAGTGAATACCGCGCGGCGTTCCGTGCCGCATTCCCTGACGAAGCGCAGCCGATCACCTACGACAACGTTGGCCGGGCGATTGGGGCGTTCGAGCGCGGGCTCGTGACGCCCGCTCGGTGGGACAAGTTCCTGGCCGGTGATTCTTCGGCGCTCTCGGCCGAAGAGCAGCGCGGCGCCGCCACATTCGTTCGAGTGGGCTGCACAGCTTGCCACAATGGAGCGTACGTCGGCGGACAGTCGTTCATGCGGCTCGGCGCCTCACGGCCGTGGCCGGCGCTCGCCGACAGCGGACGCGTCAAGGTGACGAAGCAACCGGCCGACCTGTACGTGTTCAAGGTCGCCGCCCTGCGGAACGTCGCGATGACGGGCCCGTACTTCCACGATGGCTCGATTGCCTCGCTGGACTCGGCGATCCGGATGATGGCACGGCATCAGCTCGGCGTGGAGCTCACCAACACACAGGTCGGAGATATCCACAGCTGGCTTGGTGCGCTCACCGGTGAACTCCCAGCGGAGTACATCGCTCAGCCGCCGCTGCCCAAAGGAGGAAACTGAGTCCGGCGGCGCTCTCGGACGATCGACCAGGCTGCGGATATCAGTTCGACGCGCTGGCCCGCTCCGCGATGTGCTGCCAGGGCCAGCGCCCCTCGACCTCGAGCTGGAGCGTCATGCTCAGAAACGTGCGAATGAGCACGATGAGCCCGAGCATGAGGATGTTCAGCAACGTTGGATCCACCACGACGCTGCGGATGATGTCGCCAGCGATCAGGAACTCGAGTCCAAGCAGGATGGCACGTCCGACATTTTCGCGCAGCAACCGATAGGACTCGGCGAAGGTGGCACCGCCGCGCAAGAGAAACCGAGCCACGGAAACGAACGCGCCAAGTGCGACGATCAGGACTCCAGCTCCATCGAGGATGAGTCCCGTGAGACCCATGATCTGATCGAATTCGAGTCTCATGATTGCAGTCGTTCCTCGACGTAGCTGGCCGGTGCCATGGAACTGGCGAGCTGCCCCCGTGCCGCGTCACCGGTGGCAGCTGCCGATTCCAACGACGGCGAATCGTCGTCGAAGCGTCGCGCAGCGATGGGAAGAGAGAACGAAAACGTGCTACCTCTCCCGACTTCGCTCTCGACCCAGATTCGGCCGCCATGACCGGCAATGATTCCCTGCGCGATGGCCAAGCCAAGTCCCGTGCCTCGCGTGGTGCTGCTGCGCTTTGCGTGCCAGAACCAATCGAATACGTGCGGAAGATCTCCGGCCGGTATCCCGGCGCCCGTATCCTGAACCGAAAGCACGACTTCGCGCTCGGCATTCCGGGCGCTGATGCAGATGCGGCCTCCAGCGGTGGTGTACTTCAGCGCGTTGCCTGCCAGATTTGCAAGCACCTGGACAATGCGCTCCCCGTCCGCGTGGACGAGTGGCAGCGAATCGGGGACGTCGACACGCAGCTCCACGTTCTGCGTGCGCGCCCGCGCCGCGATCATCTCTCGCACAGCTTCGACCATCGGCAGGACCGTTTGCTGCTCGACCTGGACGGACAGACGTCCGGCTTCGATGCTCGCGACATCCAGCAAGTCCCGCATGAGCCGTTGCATCCAGCCAGCCGCGACGATGATGTTCTGTACCTGCGCGGCCCGATCGGCCGTGAGAAATTCCGGCGGGGCCGATCGAAGCGAATCCGCCGACATCGTGATCGCGCTGAGGAAGTTTCGCAGATCGTGTGACACCACGCCAAGCACGCGGTCGCGCGCCGCACTCGCGCGTTCGGCGCGACGCAGGTGGAACGCGTTGTCGATCGCAAGTGCCCCTCGCTCGGCGAGCATCGTCGCAAACACGAGATCGTCCGCATCGAATGTCTGCCCCGGCGCGCCTCCGATGGTCATGGCGCCCGTCACGCGTCCTCGTGTTTGCAGCGGGACCAGCAGCAGCGCGCTGCTGGCGAGGTCCTGCCATAGCGCTAACTGCTCTGCGTCGATGGTGTGAGCCTCCAACCAGTCGTGGGAGACGGGAGTCACGATTTCCGGCGACCCGGACCGCAGGACGTCGATCACGCGTTCTGGCGAATCAAGCTGCAGACCGCCGACCTCCAGGGCACGCAAAATCGCGTTGACGGCCGGATCGGGGTGCACGCTCGCCACGCGCCGAAGACTCGTTGCGTGACCCTCGCCTTCTTCGATCACGTCGACGATACACCAGTTACCGATGACGCCGATGGGCAAGCGGGTGACGGCAATGAGCTGCGCCTCGTAGTCGAGCGGGATCGAAAGCCGCGCACCCGCCTCCGAGAGAGCATGCTCGCGGCGCTCGACGCGTTTTCGCTCGGTGATGTCGCGCAGCACGGCCGTGAAAAGGACGCCATCGTGCGTCGGCAGCTTGGAGACGGACGCCTCGGCCGTGAATTCCTGGCCGTCGCGTCGGCAGCCGATGATCTCCGGTCGTTTTCCCACGAAGTGCGCTGGCTCCGACGACTGGGCGAACTGCTCGACGCGGCTGCGATGCGCAGTGGCGAACCGCTCCGGCATGAGCATGTCGAGCGGTTTCCCCATCACCTCGCTCGGCGCGTAGCCAAAGACCGCCTCGGCCCCGCGATTGAAATGCACAATCTCGTTATGCTCGTTCACCGAGATGATGGCGTCGGCCGCGATGTCGAGGATCCCTGCGAACTTCGCCTCGGACGCACGGAGAGCCAGCTCGACCTGTTCTCGGCGCTGGAGATCGCGCCGAACGGAGCGCCGTGCACCGATGGCCACACCGATCGACGCGACGCTCAGCAAGAGAAAGATGAACCACGCGACCTGCTCGCGGGTGGCCTGTGCCGATGCCCGCTCGGCGAGCAAGCCGTCGGTGCGAACGCCGAGCGTGTACACTGCAGCTTCGATGCGCGCCACCAACGTATCCACGGCGGCTGTCGGCGTCGGACGGAGACCGTCACGCAGGGAGCCACCGCGCCGGTCGCCAGCGCGAGCGTCGCCGACGCGTGCGAGGGTTCGCTCCAACTCGGCGTGGACCTCGCCAACGATAGACCGGAGGGTGTCCACCGTGCGTCCGATCGACGGGTCGATGGCTGCGAGCGCGGTGAGCTGCGCCAGCTCTCGCATGACCGAATCACTGCTCGAGCGATAGCGCCCGAGGTAAGCGCTGTCGCCTGTCAGCAAGAAAGCACGCACCCCGTCGGACGCGTGGTCCACATTGTTGTCGAGGACCAGTAGCTTCGCGCGCGTTTCGCGGACACGGGACACCCACTCGGCATCGTCCACGAGCTCGGACGTCATGCGCGCCGCGATCGCGGCGACCACGACGAGTCCCGCGGAGACAATGCTGATTGCGAGCGTGACCTTCCGAACGGTCGAGAGAGGCATGACCTAGTAGCGTGTCCACATCGCGCTCGGAGGGACCAGCAATGCTGCAGCCGCGCGCCGCATCATATGGTGGCTACGCGCCGAGTGACGAGCACGTTGGCGTGCCCTGACGTGCCGATCAAGGATTTCCGTTCCGCCGGTCTCTTATTGTACCGTTCTTACCACCCCCTGCTCACGCCGAGTCCGCTAGTCTCCTACAACGACGGTCGATCCGACCATCCGTTTCTACGGAGACGCAAGGAAGCCCCGCGCCGCGGGACAGGAGCCCTCGCTGTTCAACCGGCCACGAGTCAATGCTCCCGCGTGTTGCTCCCGACCATGCCGTGGACCGAAATTACCGGTACCCCACTCCGTCATGGTGCACGATGAAAGGCACAGCCGCTCTTGTTTCGACGTTTTTTCTGCTCGCGGCCACGCACCCGCTCGGAGCGCAGGGCGGTCGCGGCGGCCCGCAGGCTTCCGCCATGCGCGAAGCGTCGCAGCTGGACGTCGCAGGAAGGACGTCGGAGGCGCGAGCGATCTTCCAGCGGATGATCGACAGCGCACCTGATCCTGCGGCGAAAGCCGCCGCGCATCGGGCGATGGCGATGTCGTACGCCTTCGACGGCGACTGCGCGAACACGCTCAAGTACGAGCAGATGGTGATCGACTACTGGAAGACGCGCGAAGCCGCCGAGCCGCAGAACGCGTTCTACCAGGAGGGCGAGATGGCGAACGAAGGCGCGCGCGTCTGCATCGATGCGGGCGACCTCGCGTCGGCCGAGAAGTGGTACCGGCTGGGGACGGAGCTCGGCAATCGCGAACCGGAGCCTCGGACGCATCCGAAAAGTCTGTGGGATTTTCGCCTGGCGCACGCGCTCGGCCGACTTGCCGCCCGACGCGGCGACAAAGCCGAGGCAACGCGGCAGATCGCGGCCGCGCGCCACGCCCTCGACGCCGATTCGTCGATGGCGGCGCAGCAGGAGCGATTCTTCCCGTATCTCACGGGGTACGTGGCGCTCTATACGGGGGATCTGCAGACGGCAGAGCGCGATTTATCGCGTGCGATCGGCATGCGCGGCAACGATCGCGACCCGTTCATGCTTTCGCTGCTTGGAATGACGTACGAAAAGCTCGGTCGCGCCGAGGAGGCGCGCGCCACGTATCAGAAGGCTTACGATGCCGCCACGGCGCACAATCCGCCAGCCGCGTTCGTGCGGCCGTTCGCGCGCAAGAAGCTTGGTATCGCCGTTTCGCCGTGAGCCATCGTCGGCCGCACGGGCCGTGGCTCAACTGGTCTTTTGAAGCTCGCGCGTCGCGGTCGGCGCCGCGACGGCCGCTTGCGCTCGCTCCATCACATAAAACGACCGGTCGGCCGCCGTGTCCCGGTGCATGCCAGCGACCGAGTAGCCGCGGGCCAGCGCCCACTCGAAGTAGTCGCGCACAGCGAGCCGCCACGTTTGCGCCGACGACGGCGACTGTGCGAGGACGTCGAGCACTTCCGCTGGGATCTCGATCAGTGCGCGCTCGGGCGGCCGCTCGCCTCGCGCGACGGTGACGTCGTTTCGTCGCGGGAACGCGGTGAGAATGGGCGCCGGCTCGATCGGAATCGAGCCGGGCTCGGGGAGGCGCGCCGCGGTCTCGAGGCAAACGATCAGCCGGTCGGTCGGCATGCCGAGGTGGAGCGCGCTGGTGCTCGTCCCGTACATGTCGGGCACGTACTCGACCACTCTCGCGCCCAGGCGAGTGAGGTTGAAGTAGGCGTTCTTGGCCATGAGCGGATCGAACGTCCACAGAATTCGCTTGACGCCGATGGCCCGCAGCGTATCGCGCTGGTACTCCTTGAGCCGGCGGCCCAACCCGAGGTTTCGGGCCGACGCGCGGACGCCGAGCATGTGCGACCAGTGCACCAGATTGCCGTCGCGAATTCCGCTCACGCCGAACACGAAGCCGAGGAGTTCACCCGACGCGTCGAACGCTCCGGCCGCAAGTCCGCCGACGTAGTCGACGACGTGGAGCAAGGTGGCGGGCACGACGTCGGTGTAGTCGCCTCCCCAGACTTCCCGCTGCAACGCGGCCGCCTCATGGCACTCCGCCATCGTGCGCAGCGGTCTGATTTCGATCTGTTCGGCGTTCACGCCTATTGGCTCGACACGCTGCGGTTCTTGAGGTATCGGTCGAGGAACGACTGCATGTGCGCGTACAGGTCGAGCCACCGGCGGTGCAGCAGCGTCTCGTGCGTGTCGTCGGGATTGACCATCAGCTCGAAGTACACGTTTCGCGCGCGCAGGAGATCGACGAGTCCGATCGTCTGCGAGAAGTCGACGTTGCGATCGTCGTCGTTCTGCCAGATGAGAACCGGCGACTTCCACCCGTCGATCGCCGAGATGGCGGACGACTTGTACGAGACGGCGGCGGTGTCGAGCGAATTGCCCCAGAGGTGCACGCCCGCCATGTCGACGCCGGCGGCAAAGACGTCGGAGTTGCGGGCCAGGGCCTGCGCCGTCAGCACACCGCCGTAGGACAATCCCCAGATGCCCACGCGCGATGCGTCGACGTCGGGCCGCGACTGGAGGTATTTGCCGGCCGCGATCACGTCGCGGTATTCCGCGTTCCCGCGGCCGCCCGTATTGGGCGCCGTACGGAACGACTTTCCGTAACCTATTCCAGATCTGTAATTGACCGACATCACCACGTAGCCCTGGCTGGCCAGCCACTGGTTCACGGCGTAGGCCATGTGGTAGAAATCCATGTAGTGGTAGCCGAGCAGCATCTGCCGGATCGGGCCGCCGTGCACGAAGATGATTGCCGGCCGGCGCTCGCCGGGCGCGATGCCCTTGGGCAGAAAGAGCTGGTTGTGGAACTCCATCCCGTCCTCGGCCTTGAGCAGCACCGGCTCCGGCACGACCTGGGTGATCGCCGTGTATTCGGCCGACAGCACCGGGAAGACGAGCTTTTTGGCGGCCGCATGATCGAGCGGCACGACGCCGACCTGCATCGGGCGCGTGGCGCCGGAGGTGAGGAGCGCGACCTGCTTTCCCGAGGCGAGCGGCGCCGGATACATCTCGATGTCCGTGCCACTCGTGATCTGCGAGGCGGGTCCGCCGCCCGTGGGCACTCGCCACACGTGCCGCCGGTCGATGTCGCCCGCGTTGGTCGCGTAAAACAGCGTCTTGCCGTCGGCCGAGAGCCCGATGGATTCGACCGCGCCGTCACCCGGCGTGAGCTCGATGGGCACCGCCGTTACACCGCGGCCATCGGCCGGCACC
>Ga0316628_100005269_pt1 | contig 10324 bp, 6 predicted proteins | sample OWC_Aug_M2_C1_D5_FD_207648 | JGI IMG/M metagenome (GOLD analysis project Ga0316628, IMG submission 207648) | Wetland soil microbial communities from Old Woman Creek delta, Ohio, United States - OWC_Aug_M2_C1_D5_C | ecosystem: Environmental > Terrestrial > Soil > Wetlands | place: USA: Ohio... | reverse complement strand
AATGTCCTTTTTCAGACCAGACGTGGGGAGCGGAAACGTTGGATCGATAAACTGCGCTGGGCCGACCTGCACGCACGGGACGAGTCCCTCAAGCCTGCCAGCCCCGTGCGGCTGCGCAACATTGCCGACTTGCGGACAGACGCCGACGGGAAAGCCGGCCTCCAAAACCTGACCAGGACGACCAACTCCCTTCGCGTGGAGATTGCCGGCGAAGAGTATCGCCTGTACATGCAGCCGCTCGGAGGGCCGGCCGACGCAGCGTCCGACGCCGGCCGCGAGACTGCCATCGTCCTGGGCGGCCTGGTGAACGCCCGGGCTTCCATTGCTGAAGCTCTCGCGGTGGAACCCAGATTGGCGCTGTTGCTGGCGGTGCTAGCCGGACTCGGCCTGCTGACATGGCCGATCTTGAAGTTTCTTGTGCTGGCCCCCGGTGAGCGTTTCAAGTTCGTCGACTTCTATCTGCTGTTGCTCAGCACCTCGGCCCTGCTGGGCGTGGGCACGATTATCCTGCTCGATCTGGACAATTACCAGCGGCTCGCCTCCGGCAAGCCCCTCGAGACCCTGGCGGATCACCTGGCTCGCGGACTGGCCGGCGAATTGTCGGGTGCGGCGAATCAGCTCGCGGAGTACGATACGGCGTTGTTCCGTAACACCAGCAACGGCTCCATGGACTGCCAGCCGCTGCTGGAAGGAGAGCGGCTGTTCGCGCCTCCACGCCCCCTCCGAGTGAACCCGCCGAAGTCGCACCAGCACCTGATTTCCGTCTTCTGGGTCAGAAGCGACGACGGCATGCAGTTCGCCAAATTCACGACGATGGACGAAAACACGCCGCGGGTGAATGTTTCCGAACGCCCGTATTTCCGTGAGGCGCGCAAACGGCACCTGTGGGGCTTTGCACCCAGGCCGGAAGCCGCAGACTCCGGGCCGGAGTTTTTCGTCCAGATCTATCGATCCATTACCACGGGCGATTTTGAGACTGGACTGTCGATGCCTTCGCGGGTCGGCTGCGAGGCTACATCTGGGAACGGTGCGCCGGTCTTCCCGAATGTGGCGGTCCTGACGACCACACTCGCTTCGCTCAGTCCCAAAGCGCTTCCCGCCGACTATGGCTTCATGATGGTCGACCGTGCCGGACGCGTCCTCTACCATTCCGATCCTCGCCGCGCCCTGCGGGAGGACCTGTTCGACGAGGTCAGCGAGCCCGAACGGCTGCGCGCCCTCGTGATGGCGGAACGTGCGGCCCACATCACCGCCAACTACCGGAGCGTGCCTCACGACCTGTATGTGCGGCCGTTGGTCGAACTGGTGGTGAAACAACCCGGCATCGCCGGGGAGGCTTCCAGACCTACGCAATCCAACGGCTGGTTCATCGTGACCTTCCGCGATCTTCAGCTCTGCCGAACGGTGAACAGCGAAGTCGGCGTGACGGCGCTGGTTTGGTACGCTTTCTTCTTTGTTTGTCTCCAGTTCGCTCCGGCGTTGATCTTCGTCGTGCGGGGGCCTAAGAACAATAGCTGGATATGGCCGGACCAGGCAAGGGAGCCACTATGCCGGAGTCTCACGATCAAGCTGGCTATACTGGCCGCGGTTGCCATTGCCGGGATCGTGGCCGCCCGGGGGTGGACGCTGGTCGCCGCTTCGTGTCTGGCCGGAGGGGGTGCGATGGCACTGGCAGCCTGGGAGTACCGTCGATGGAAAAGCCGGTGTGAAAAGAGTGGTACCACGAGCTCCAGGCTCCCCGGAACGCCACACGCCGGCCGGTGGCGGCGGTCCGCGGCGGCTCTCCTGTTCCTTTTGGTGTCGGTCCTTCCGGCCGCGGGCTTCTTCCGGTTCGCCTGGAATCAGGAACTCGGGGCCCTGCTGGCGTTCGAAGCCAAACACGTGGCCGAGACCGGAGAAGATCTCAAACTACAGATCACGGAACTGGCCCGAGATCGCTTTGCGCCCGCCTACGGGGAGAGGTGGAAGGATGTTGTGAAGGGGGCGATCGGCGAGCAAGAAGACGCGATTGGGGCGGGGTTTGGGTTCGACGCGAGGGATACCGCGGGATCGGTGGACGTGCTGGCCGCATGGAAGCCGGTCTACAACGATGCTTCCGCCACCCTTCGATATGAGAAGTCTAAACCCGGTCTCATCTCCGGCCGGGATCTGTCCGCGAGGCCCGGCGCGTTCGCCCTGATCGGGGGAGTCTTGCTGATCGGCGCCCTGCTGCAATGGATGCGTTACTGGGCCAGGCACCTCTTTTTCTCCGATCTCGCAGGTGTGGCGCCGGCCGCTGCGGACTGGATGGGCGAGGTCCAGGCTGCCCGGAACGACGGGCGGAACCTGCTTTTCGTGACGAGCTCACAGGCGCAGGAAGACGCCACACGAGAGCTGATGGCGGGTCAGGCTGCCGCCGCGGCCGCGCCAGGCGATTCCCGGTCCGTGGCCGCGGGGCCTGGCCCCGACAGATCCTTCAACCTGACCGGCGCCTTTCGTACCCCCGAGTCGCGCCTGGCTGCGCTGGTCCGCCTGGAGCAAATCGCCGCCGGCGGCGACGGCATCGTTTTCTCTAGAGTGGACCCGGCGGCGTGTCTGTTCAGAGATGCTTCCGTCGCGGCGGCTGGCGGAGGCCGCCTTCAGGCGAACCCTGCGGTCCTGGACGAATGGGAACGGCGCCGCTGGAGTGATGTGCTCGAACGGTTTTCTCTGGTTGTGGTGCCCGTTGCTTCGGATAAGGCGGCCAATGAGGCCGGCGCAACCTCCGGCCCCGCGGGCCAACGCACCCGCAGCGACCCACTATATTGGTCGCTGTGGAACTCCTGCACCAATGTCGAGAAACTCGTGTTGGTTCACGTCGCGGAAGAAGGTTTCGCGAACCCACGGCAGACACAAACCGTCGAGCGCCTGCTGCGCCGTGGCCTGCTCGTACTGGATCCGGACCTGCGGCCGTTCCATCCCGGCTTCCGCCAGTTCATTGAGGGAGCCTACGATCGGAAGGCGGTGGCGGAATGGGAGCGGCCGGCCCGAGGCATGGGGTGGACGCAGGCGCGCTGGATCCTGATCATCGTGGTGGTCACGGTGGCGGCGTTCCTCATCGGTACGCAACGCCAGGCGCTCACGCCGCTGGTGGGCTTCGTATCGGCGCTGACGGGGGCTTTTGCCGGCATCCTCAAGGTGATCTCCGAAGTGATCCCGAAACAACGCGCCGCGGAGTAGGCGCGCGATCCCGGATCGACTTGGGGCAGGTGCCGGCAGGGGATCGGCCCGCACTGGCCGCGGGCGGGCCTTTCCCGCCGTGCACAGCTCGTATCACAGCAGAACCAGGCCCCTGCGGATGCCGGCCGTGACCGCCTCCGTCCGGCTGGCGGCATTGAGCTTGGAAAGAATGGAGGCCACGTGGAACTTGACCGTATGCTCGGAAATGCTCAGCTTCCAGGCGATCGTCTTGTTGGCCGCGCCCTCCGCCATTAACGAGAGCACTTCGAGTTCCCGGGCGGTCAGAGGCGGCGTGCCGCCCGCCGCCGGTGCCGGAACCGCGGCGGAAACCAGCGTTTCGAGCTCACGCGGATCAATGGCCGCCAGCCCGTTGGCCGCCGCTTCGATCGCCGCCACGATGCCCCCGGGCGAGGCGTCCGGCGGGAGGATCGCGCGCACGCCCAGGCGCAGCGCGTCGTGCGTCCAGCCCGGCCGGGAGCCCTCGCCAAACAGCACGTAAGCCGGCGGGCTGCCGTCCGCCGGTGGGGCGATGTCATCCGGGGACACGGCCGCCAGCACGACATCCGGCCGGAGATCCTCCACCGCCGAAAGATCGGAGAACGAACCCACCACCTCCACTCCCGGTACCGCAGCCGCCAGCGCTTCCAGCCCCGCGCGCACCACCGGCGATGGCGCGGCAATCAGCAGCCGGATCACGCAGCCACCGCCCGCGCCTCCAGCCGCACCATGGTTTCCCGCACACGCGCGCCGTCGCCGCGGAGAAAAGGCAGGCGCAACGCCTCGCGTCCGGAGTCCAGCGCCTTACCGAGAGCCTCCAGGGAAATCAGCAACACGTCGCCCGGGCGGAGCGAGGCGGCCTCCGCGGCACTGCCGGGGTCCACTTCCAGAATCGCCAACCCCAGCGATACGGGACTGAGCGTCACCCCGAGCGAGGGCCGCGGCCCCCGCGCGAGGAACGCCGCCGCCTCGTTCACGGGCGCCGCGATGCCGAGCCCGTTCAGGATCGCGGTATTGATTCCGATGACGCGCCCGTGCGCGTCCGCCAGCGGCCCTCCGGAGTTGCCCGGAGCCAGCCGCACGTCCGCGCGAATCCAGCTCTGGCTGCCCATTCCCGGTATCGCGCCGACGGAATGAACCACTCCCGTCGAGAGCGCTCCGGCGAAGCCCAATGGGCTTCCCACCGCGATCACGAGTTCCCCCGGCCGCACGGCGGCGGAATCGCCGGGCGCCGCCGGTTCCAGATCCGCGGCGGCGATCCGTAGGGCCGCCAGGTCCCGCCGGGGATCTCGCGCCATGACGCGTGCCGGAAAGCTGCGCCCGTCCCACAATTCAACCAGGGCCGCGCCGTGGCGCGCCACGTGCGCGTTCGTGAGGATGAGGCCGTCCGGGCTCCAGACCACGCCGGAGCCGAACGCCCGGCGCCCGCCGGATGAAACCTGGACGGTGGAGCGCCGCAGTTGTTCCGTAACTTGTCCGAACCCGCGCATCTCAGTCTCTCCGCGGCCGTTCCCCGATCGTAACCGGAAGCTTCCGCGACTCGCCGCCGCGGATCACGACCGCCTCCACGGATCGCCCGATGGCATGCGCATCCAGAACGTGCTGGATGTCCTCCGTATCGGAGACGCCGGCGCCGTCGAGGGAAATCAGGATGTCGCCGATCAGCACGCCCGCCCTGGCGGCCGGGCCGTCCTCTCCCACCGACAACACGATCAGACCTTTTCGATGACCCGGCAGATCCACCGGTTGCAGGCCGACCCCCAGGTAGCCTCGCGCCACGCGGCCGGTAGCCAGGATCTCGTCGAGCACGCGATCGATCGTCGCGGCGGGAATGGCGAGGCCGGCGATGCGCGAGAGCGCGGAGGTGGCCATGCCGAGCGCCTCCCCCGCGACATTCACCACCAGTCCGCCGGACGAACCGGGGTAGAGCGTCAGGTCGAGGCGGATGTAGCGGTCCAGGCGGCCGCCCCGCCACGTCCGCCAGGCTCCACTGACGGCACTCACAATTCCCAGCGTGGCGTTCACACCGGAGTCCTGGGAACGTCCGATCGCCAGCGCCAGGTCCCCCGGCGCCGGCTCGCCGGCCATGGCGAGCGGGGGTCCCTCCGCTTCCACCCTCAGCACCGCGATATCCGTCCCCGCATCGCTCCCTGCCAGCGTCGCGGGTACGGTATTTCCACCGGGCAGCGTAACGGTAATGTCCTCCTCCCGCCGGATGGTGTGTTCCGCCGTGACGATCACCCCCGGCCTCCAGAGCACGCCGCTCGACGAGAACCGCGGGCGCGCGTGTACAGCCGTCACCGCCTGTCCAGCGCGGGCCGTCACGCTGGCGAGTTCGACCGAGATTGCCGCCAATTCGTTTGCCATGAATACCTCCCTCGAACCCAGCATCCCGCTTCCGTCCCCACGCGCGCATCGGCAATTCGGCCAGGGAACGGCCGGTCGAACGGCCGGGTACTCGGGGTGGCCACCCGCGCCGGCCGGAGAGGCGGCCACGTCTAGGGCCAACAGCGAAGCGGGTTTCGCTTGTAGCAGGAACAACATTGCCAGCCATATCGCGGCATCCGCCGAACCGATTCGGACGGCTGGCCGGTACCGCAGTACAGACAGACATTGACGTAGGGCGGGTTCTCGACGGCGGGTCCCGCGCCGCGGTCGAACCAGAACCCCCATCCATAGACCGCTAACTGCGTCCCGAGTAACCGGTCTGCCACACGCGTCCCCACGTACAGGCCCCATTGCGCCGCCTTCAAACAGGCCCGCGGCAGCCTCGCGATCCGCTTGAGGCGCGCCTGGAGATCGGGCGGCGGGGCATCGAGCAAGGGCACGAGGGTATGCAGATACGCGAAAGACGAGTACAGTTTCTGCCACTGGGCGAGCCGGACTCCGACGCGCGACTCGATCCGCCGGACGAGATCGTTGCGCCGGAAGCGATTGACGTGGCCGCCGCCTTCGAATAGCCAGCGGTAGAGGCCATCGCAGAGCCCGTATCCGTCGGGAACGGAGACGCAGAGCCGGCCGCCCGGCTTCAGAACCCGCCCGATCTCTTCGAGGACAGCATCCAAATCCAGGAAGTGCTCGAGAGCGTGATTGCAGATCACGAGGTCAATACTCGCCGAAGCCACCGGCAGTTGCTGGCTGCGTCCGAGAACACGCGCGCACCGTGCGTTGGCGAGCGGCGCCGCCGGCCTGAACGCGTGCGGATCCTCGTCAATCGCGATCACCGAACAGGCGAGGCCCACCACGGGAAAGCTCCCGACTCCGGAGGCAATGTCCAGAACGCGATCACCGCGGCCAAGCTGGATAAGCCAATCGTACAAGTTGGTTGCGATCGTAGCACACCGCCCGCGGCGATTCGATCCCGCGGGTCAAGCGCTCCGAGCCCCTCTCGCAGCGCGCCGTCCGGTCAGGCGTCGAAGGTGACCGGGCGCGCGGTTTTCCATTTGCCGCCGGTGAAATCGGGGAAGTCCACGCGGGCGCTCGCGGCGGCATTGGACTTTTCCGTCAACGGCAGAATGGCGCTCCAGGTGGCGGAGTCGTAGACGTCGATGGGAGTCTGGGTGCCGTTGCGCACCGCCTTGACGAACTCGGCGAGCACGAAATAATCGGCCGCGCCGTGAGCGTAGCGCTGCGGCAGGTTGGGGACGGTCTTCCAGAGCGGGTGCTCGTACTTTTCGTAGTAGGGCGCGGGGTCTTCCCACTCCTCGCGCTTGGCGCCTTCGGCGGCTTCGATGAAAAACTTGTCCAGCGTCCCGGAATAGATCCCCTTGACGCCCTGCACGCGGAAGCCGAGGTCGTACGGGCGGGAAAGCTGCGGATCGTAGTAGAGCGTCACGGTGCAGCCCCTGGCCGTCTTGATGAGGCAGGTGTTGACGTCTCCCAGGGCGTATTTGCGGGTCGCGGAGGGGTGCTGGGGACCAAACTTCTTCGCCGCGTAGTGGTTGAGCCCGCGGGAGGGCGTACTCATCGAGACCAGGTACTCGAAGCGGTCGCCGCGGTTGATGTCCATCCACCAGGCGATAGGACCGATGGGGTGGGTGGGGTAGAGGTTGGCGTTGCGCCGGGCGGCGTAGACGCCGCGCCAGCTCAGCTCACCCGAGGGCAGGATATTGACGTAGCGCACGTCGTGCTGGTAGCCGCCGGCGCAGTGCAGCACCTCGCCGAAAACGCCCTGCCGGATCATGTTGAGCACGAGCATGACGTTGCGGAAGTAATTGACGTTTTCCAGCATCATGCAGGGCTTGCCAGTGCGCTCGGAGGTGCGTACCAGATCCCAGGCCTGTTCCAGCGTGATGGCGGCGGGGACCTCCGTGGCGGCGTACTTGCCGGCCTGCATGGCGGCCACCGAGATGGGGGTGTGGAGTTCCCAGGGGGTGGCATTGATCACGGCGTCCAGGTCGTCGCGAGCGGCGAGGCGCTTCCAGTCGTCCACGCCTTTGGAATACCCTTCGGGCCGCTTGTGGCCGGCCTTTGCGACGATATCGAGGGCTGTCCGCAGGCGCTCTTCGTTGATGTCGCAGACGGCCGGCACCTCGACGCCGGGGATATCGAGCAAGGTGCGGAGGTGGGAGGCGCCGCGCGACCCCACTCCCACCACGCCGATACGGACCGGGCGCCCGGAGGAGGACTGCGCGCCCAGGCCGGACGCCGCCAGTCCGGCGGCGCCCGCGAGTTGAACGAAACGGCGTCTGCGCATCGGCGTCACTCCACCCGGATCTTGCCGAGGGTATACCAGCCGTCGGGCTCCCGGCCCTCGATAGCCAGCTTGACCTTGGGCTCGCGGGTCTGCGGATCGAGCAGCGCAATGCCCAGGTCATACTCCCCGGCGGGCATGTCCGCGGGGACGAAGACGGCGTTGTCGTAAACGATGTCGCCGGGAAGCCAGGTGCGGATATCGGCGGTGGTGGAGAGCACGGACGTGCGCCCGGCGCCTTTGAGGCGCAGCGCCAGCGGGAACTGCCGGTAGCAGGGGGCCACGCCCTTGTTCTCCCACCAGGTGGTGAAGTCGAGCTTCGCCTGCGGCCGGACCGCGCGCGGGTAGGTGAACTTGCGCAGCACGAAGCGGTAGCCCATCCTCTTCAGCCAGCGGTCCACCTGCGGCTGCCACTCGGGGGGCACCGCGGACGACTTGGCGTTGAACGACGAGATGTGCCACTTGAGCGACTGGTCGATGATGTAGTCCACGTCCCAGCCCTTGTTTTTCCAGTGCTGCATCACCCAGCAGACCTCGAAGCTGACCGGGGCCTTCTGCCAGGCGTCCTGCATGCCGAAGTTGATGATGCCTTCGGGATAGTAGTCGAACATGTGGTTCCAGTTGGGGTTGAAGCCGCCCATGTCACCCAGGCAGTCGACGCGCCAGCCGACGGGCTTCTTGGAGAGGCCGTACTTATTGGTCTTCTCGTCGGAGAGCAGCATGACGAGGGGGGTCTTGTCGAAGGCTTCCACGTAAGCGTCGACGAGCGCCGCGCGGGTGGTCTGGGTGAGATCCGCGGAGCCGGCGCCCTCGCCCCAGGCGCCCACGATGGAAAGGTCCACGCTCTCCAGGTCGGGGTGGCCGTCGTAGCGCTTGCCGAAGGCGCGGATCATGTCGCCGAAGGCCTTGGCGTAGCGCGGGTCTTCCGGGTCGGTGCGCCATTTCTTGATGAAGAGCTTGCCGGTCTCGTCGCCCAGCATTTTGCGGTACCAGTCGGGCACATCGTCTTTGACGGTGCCGGAGCTGCCGTAGGGGGCGATGCGGATCATGAGCGTCTGGCCGCGGTTGTGGGCGGTCTTGAGGGCGTTGTCGAACTGGTCCCAGTTGAATTTGCCCTGCTCCGGCTCGAGATAGCGCCAGTAGACGCGGAAGTAAGCGATGGAGGTATCGGGGTGGTTCGTGTTCTTGAGGCTGCCCTTGAACTCCTGGTAGGCGATGGGGAAGCCTTCGGTCCAACGGAGGCCCTCGTTTAATGCATCGCCGTTGAACCGCTGGAAGGTCATGAACCCGATGCCGGGGTTGGTGAGGACGTCGTCGATTTCTTTAGGCCTGACGATGACGGGCGCCTGGGCGAGCAGCGGCACAACAGCCGCACAGGCCAGCAACGCCGCGATAAGGCGGGAGGATGCCATGATAATCTCCTTGGAAAAGCGGGGCGGGGAAAAGTCCCGCCCCGCGAAACCCATCAACTAAAAGTCTAACCGCGCGCCGAGGCGCGTGGTACGTGGGCCGGCGCCCTCCAGGCCCTGCATGGAGTTGATCAGGCCTCCGGAGGCGCTGTTGACGGTGGTGCTGGGAGCGGCGAAGTTGGGGTGGTTGAAGACGTTCGTGAAGGTCGCTTCGATCTGGACCTTCATCCACTCCTTGACGGCGAACTTCTTGAACATGCCGGCATTCATGGAGCGGGTGCCGGGTGCCCGCAGGATGTTGACGCCGGAGTTGCCGAAACGCCCGGCATTGGCCGGAGCGGCCACGAAAGCCGACGTGTCGAACCACCTGGACAGCGTGGGATTGGAAAGCTGGCCGCTGCCGATACGGTCGGGACGGCCGCCGCTCGAGCCCACGTTGGCCGGGTCGCCGCCGGTGACCGTGGGAGTGAAATAGGGCCCGGTTTGCAGCAGGCCGAACAGGGAGATGGACCAGCCGCCCAGGATGTGGCTGGCCGGCCCCGTGCTGAACAGGCGCTTCCCCCGGCCGAACGGCACCTCGACGATGCTGTTGAACGTCAGGCGCTGCCGGCGCGTGTACTGGTAGTCGCCCCATTCCGAGCGCCTGTCGTAAGCGTTCTGCGGTGACTGCCCGCCTTCGCCTTCGGTCTGGTCGTCGGTGAGGTTTTTCGCCCAGGTGTAGCTGGCCTGATACTGGACACCGCTCTTGAACTTCCTTTCGGCGATCAGCATCAGCGCATTGTAGTAAGCGTTCCCCATGTTCTCGAACCAGTTGGCCCCGCTCAACTGCGGGTAAGGCCGGCGCGAGGCGCTGTACGGTATGGTGCTGGGAACCAGTTGGTTCAGGTTGCGATACATGACCAGTTTGTGGCTCTTGGTGCCGACATAGGAGGCGCGCAGGCCCATATTCCAGATCTCACGTTCCAGGGTGACGTTCCACTGCTGGGTATAGGGTTGCCGGATGTGCGGGTCTACTCCGTTCAAGCTG
>Ga0316628_100005268_pt1 | contig 10325 bp, 7 predicted proteins | sample OWC_Aug_M2_C1_D5_FD_207648 | JGI IMG/M metagenome (GOLD analysis project Ga0316628, IMG submission 207648) | Wetland soil microbial communities from Old Woman Creek delta, Ohio, United States - OWC_Aug_M2_C1_D5_C | ecosystem: Environmental > Terrestrial > Soil > Wetlands | place: USA: Ohio... | reverse complement strand
TCGACGCGATCAAGGTCGGCGATCGCACGTTCGTCATCGGCCACGAGGGCGAGCGCTACTCGATCGTGATGACCAACCACACCAACCACCGCTTCGAGTCGGTGGCGTCGGTCGACGGGCTCGACGTCGTCAACGGCCACCCCGCGTCGCTCGACAACCGCGGCTACCTGCTCGCCCCGTTCGGGCGAGTCGAGATCGACGGCTTCCGCCAGAGCCAGGACGCCGTCGCCGCCTTCCGCTTCTCGCGCGTGAGCGACTCGTACGCCGCGCAGACGAGCGGCGATCGCGAGGTCGGCGTCATCGGCGTGGCCTTCTTCTCCGAGCGCAGCGACTCGTTCGACCCGTGGTCGTTCGACGAGCTTCGCAACCGCGAGACGGCGAACCCGTTCCCGGCCGATCCGCGCTACGCGCGCCCGCCTCGCTGAGGCGCAACTGGTATAGTGCGACGGGTGACTTCCCGGCCCGTCGCGCGCGCCCTTGCCGCGTTCACCTTCTCGGCGGCATACGCCGCCCTGGTGAGCTGCGGCGGGGGCGATTCTTCCGTGGCGGACGCGTCGAGCGACGCCACCGTCGATGGGAGAGTGGACGCGCCGGCCGACGCCTGGGTCGACACCGGACCGGAGCAGGCCATCTGGGCCGCGAGCGCGACGACGCTCTATCGCTTCGATCCCCTCGCGCGCACGGTGACGCGCGTCGCCGACTTCGACTGCAACGGCGAGGCGATGCTCGACCTCGCGATGAACGGCGCCGAGGAGCTGTACGGCGTCACCGCCGAGTCCCTGATGCGGATCGACAAGACCACCGGCGCGTGCACCGTGATCGCCAAGGGGCAGTTCCCGTACGGCATCGCGTTCTTGCCCGCCTCCGCGACGGACGCCGGCGTCGAACGCCTCGTGGGATACAAGTACTCGGTCTACGACCGGATCGACCCCGACTCGGGCGCCGTGGCCTTCCAGGGCGACCTCACGAGCGACGCCGGCTCGTTCACCGTCTCGGGAGATCTCGTCACCATCCCCGGCGGGCCGACCTACGTCACCGCCTTCGGCTTCAACCCGACCAACGGCGACGCCGTCCTCGAGATCGATCCCTCGACGGGAGCGGCCCTCCGCGTGCTCGGCTACACGCAGCACGACGCGCTGCTCGGCCTCGCGCAGTGGGCGGGCGTGCCCTACGTGTTCCCGGCCTCGGGCGGCGTGTTCTCGCTGATCTTCAACGACGGCGGCGTGGCGCTCAAACCCGTCAGCGTCACCTACGACTTCGGCGATGCGGGCCTGCCCGACGCCGCTGCGGGCGACGCGAGCGCGGAGGCCGGCGACGCTGGCGACGCCGCGGCCGACGCCGCTCAATCCCCGGCCACGATTTCCTGGCGCGGGGCCGCCGTCACGACACGAGCGCCAGCGCAGTAGCCAGTCCCCGTCGGTCAGGGGTTGCCGCTGCCGCCGCCACCTCCGCCAGGACCACCCCGGCCGCGCCACGGCGGCGCGGCTTCCATCTGGTGAGTCGCCGTGGGGATCGTGGCCGTCGGCACCGGCTTCGCGCCCGCATCCTTCGCCTTCGCGCCTGCGTCCCTGGGCTTGGCGCCTGCGTCGGTGATCGGCTGGGGAGGCGGCTGCCACGGCGCCGCCATTTCCGCCATGTGCGTGTAGTCGGGTTCCTTCGTGGTGGCCGCGTCGCGCACCGGCGGCGCCGCGATCTCCAGCGTCGAGGTCGCCGTCGCCGAGGGAGCCGCGTCGGCCATCGGCGGCGCGCCGGACGTCGTGGGCGGAGGGGGAGGGGCCATCTCCGCGAACTGCGTCTCGTTGCGCTGGCACGCGAGCGCGAGCGCGGCCACCGCGAACAGCGCCGCGTGGCTCCGGCTCTTGGTGGCGCGCACCCGCTCGGGCACGGCGCGGATGTGCTGCAGGATCGCGAGGCCTTCCTGCCGAAGGCGCTCGTCGTCGGCCGCGACGCGCGCGCACAGCTCGCGCGCGAACGGCTCCGGCTCGACGTCCTTTCGCGCCGCAAGGGCCACGTCCTCGAGCATGCCGACCGTGCTCTCGTTCACGCGCCGGACGAAGCCCTTCGCGAGCGCGCGCAGCTTCGAGGTCGTCCCGAAGAAGTCCGCGCGGATCTGGTGCTCGTAGTCGACCTGCCCGGACAGGTAGTGCAGCGGGTGCTCGCCGAAATTCCGCTCGTAGAACGCGGCGCTCATCAGCTCGAACGCGCGCTGCGCCGCGGGGTCGGCGATGACGTAGTCGAGGCCCCAGTAGTCGCCTCGCAGCCGGCCCTGCTTGCGGAGCTTCCGCGCGAGCGGCGTGCCCTCGTAGATCTCCGTCCGGCAGAAGTTCATCGGGTTGTCGAGGTGCCCGCGCAGGAACGCCACGTTGCCGGCGAAGTCGTCGAGCGTCGAATCGGGGTTGAGCAGGAGCAGGTTGAACGCCGTGTGGACGTCCAGGCCGTTCAGGATCTCGAGCGCGCGCTCGTTGTCGCGCAGCTTCTGCCCGCGGCCGAGCCGCTTGAGCGACAGCTCGGTGCCGGCCTCGATGCCGAGAAAGACGCGGAACAGCCCCATCGCGCGAAGCTCGGTGAAGAGCTCCTCGTCGACCGAGTCGGGCCGCGCCTTGATCTGGAAGCCGATCTTGCCGAGCCCGGCGCGGCCCCACGCCTCGTCGAGGGCGCGCACCCGAGCGAGGTTCGCCTCACGATCGCGGCCCAGGAAGTTGTCGTCGTGGAAGTTGAACAGCCGCACGCCCTCCCGGTGGAGCGAGGCCATCTCCGCCGCGATGCCGTCGGCCGAGCGCGTGCGGTAGGGCGCGCCGCCGTTCATGTCGTGCCACGCCGCGATCGAGCAGAACGCGCACGCGTGCGTGCAGCCGCGCGACCCGATCATGTTCACGATGGGCAGCCCGAGATACGCGTCGAACGGGCGGCGGCGGGTCGGCCACGCCAGCGTGTCGAGGTCCTGCTCGGGCAGGAGGTGCGCGCTCCGCCGGATGGCGTCGCCCTCGCGCCAGACCAGGTTCGGCACCGTGTCGAGCGCGTTGGGCTTGTTCGCCATCTCGCAGAGGACCCGCTCGCCCTCGCCCACGGCGATGAGGTCGATCGCCGGCACGTCGCGCAGGATCTCGGCCGAGTGGAACGCAGCGAAGTGCCCACCCGCCACGATGAGCCCGGGGTAGCCGAGCTCCTTGGCGCGCGTCGCCAGGCGCGCGAACTCGTCCGCGCGGCGCGTGAACACCATCGACAGACCCGTGAAGCACGCCTTGGAGGCCACGATCTGCGCCGCGGCCCGCTCGGTGTCGCTCGGGCGATCGAAGTCGATCTGCGTGACGGTGTGGCCCTCGGCCTCGAGCGCCGCGCGCAGATAGCGGACAGCCAGGTTCTCCTCGAGCTCAGCCCCGACGAGCGCGACGTGCATGGGTGCCTCCTTGTTGCGGCGATCCGCCCCCCACCTTGCGCTTCAGCGGGGGTGGGAGGTTGATCTGGATCACTCCCCCATCACTTGAGGAAGACGCTCGCTCCCCACTGGTGCTCCTTGCCGTTGCCCTTCGAGTCGATCGCGTAGGGCACCCAGGCGCTCGTCGGCTTCTTGCTCAGCGTCACCGTCATGTGCGCGACGTCGCCGTTGTTCACCGTCGTCTTGTCGAACGAGAACGTCAGCGTCGTGCCCGCGCCGAAGTACGGCCCGAGGTCCACGCCGGAGAGCGTCCAGTCGGGCGTGGTCCCGTCGCTGAAGGCCTCGAGCGCGATGTCGGCGCTCTCGCCGACCGACAGGTACACGGTCTGCTTGCCGCTCTCGGGCGCGGCGTTGAAGTACGGCGTCGTCGGCGCGACGACGCACGGGTCGTGCCCGGCGAGCGCGCTCGCGTTCGACCAGCCTCGCTGCACCGTGAACGTGCTCTCGACCATCGTGTCGAACGACCACGTGTGATCGCAGAGGTCGCCGACCTCGTCGCCGAGGCGGTTCCACGAGATGTCCTGCATCGCGTAGCCGCGCACCTTGCCCGGGTGCGCGTCCGTCGCGGCCTCGATGAGCTCGTGGCTCGCGGCCATGGTGATGTAGGGCTCGCCCGAGCAGCGCGGCTCGATCGCGTAGGCGCCCTCGACGGTGCCGCCGTCGGGGACGCTGAACGTGGCCGAATAATGGTAGGCGCCGAACGCCGAGCAGCTCTTCTGACCGTCGAAGGTGATGGTGGTGCCGGTGGGAAAGTAGATTTGGTAGAGGGTCTGCTCGTCCGGCGGGGGGAAGGCGCCACTCGTGACGTGGTCCTGGATGAACTGCACGACGCTGGACCCGCTGCCGTCGTCGGTGTCGACGAGGCTGGTGGGCGCCGTCTCGTTCAGGACGACGTGACCCCCGCTCGCTCCCGGGCCGATGCACGGTGTGCCTGCGGGCTGCACGCAGTACTCCGCGGTCGTCGCCGTCCACCACGGGGTCTGGGTGATCGTGTCGCCGAAGGTCTGCATCCGGGTGACGAGGCTGGCGTCGTCGCCCGCGAACGTCACGGTGACGACCTTCACGGAGGTGAGCAGCGCGCCGCCCAGGTAGTCGGCGACGGGCATGCGCTGCCAGGGCTCGAGCGGCGCCACCCAGCGATCGACGAGCGCGTCGGGCCCGGCGTCGCCGACGTCGGGGTCGCTGGCGGAGTCGGCCGCGTCGGCGCGCGCGTCCGGGCCGGCGTCGGCCAGCTCGGCGTTGCCGCCGCACGCGCACACGAAGAGGCCCAAGCCGACAGCCGCCAACCGTCGCATCCCCTCGATTGTGCGCGCCCCTGCGGCGCACCGCAATCTCGCCGTTCGAGACGGGCAAGCCCCCTCTCGGAGGCGGCGCGCTCCGTGCGGCGAAGATCGTCGCGCGATGGGAAAAACGAGGCGGGCGCCGATGAGCTCGAATCGCCGGTGAATCGCAAGTCGTGCTAGAGAGCGTTCCCCCCGAACGCCCCGATGATCCGCCTCGATTCCATCTCCAAGCAGCACGGCCGTCAGATCCTCTTCATGGACGCCTCCTGCGCCATCCAGCGCGGCGAGAAGATCGGCCTCGTCGGCCCCAACGGCTCCGGCAAGTCGACGGTCTTTCGCATGATCGTCAAGGAAGAGGCGCCCGACGGCGGCTCCGTCGCGATCGATCGCGGCACGACCATCGGCTACTTCAGCCAGGACGTCGGCGAGATGCACGGCAAGAGCGTCGTCGCCGCGACGCTCGACGGCGCCGGCGCGGTCTCGGAGGCGGGCGCGCGGCTCCACACGCTCGAGCACGAGCTGGCCGATCCCGCCTTCGCCGACCAGATGGAGCGGCTGATCGAGGAGTTCGGCGAGGCGCAGGCGCGCTTCGAGGAGCTGGGCGGCTACGCCCTCGAGGCGCGCGCCCGGGAGATCCTCGCGGGTCTCGGCTTCTCGCAGGAGGTCATGGACTCCGACGTCGGCACCCTCTCGGGCGGCTGGAAGATGCGCGTCGCCCTCGCGCGCATCCTCTTGATGAAGCCCGATGCGATGCTGCTCGACGAGCCGACCAACCACCTCGACATCGAGTCGATCCTCTGGCTCGAGCAGTTCCTCAAGGGCTACGAGGGCGCGCTGATGATGACCTCGCACGACCGCGAGTTCATGAACCGCATCGTGAGCAAGATCGTCGAGATCGACGGCGGCGAGATGACGGTGTTCTCGGGCGACTACGAGTTCTACGTCAAGCAGCGCGCCATCCTGGACGCGCAGGCCGAGAGCGAGTTCGCGCGCCAGCAGGCGATGCTCGCCAAGGAGGAGGCGTTCATCGCGCGCTTCAAGGCCCGCGCGAGCCACGCCGCGCAGGTCCAGTCGCGCGTGAAGAAGCTCGAGAAGATCGAGCGCGTGGAGCCGCCGCGCCAGCGCAAGAAGCTCCGCTTCGATTTTCCCGCCGCGCCGCGGTCGGGCGAGGACGTGGTCAAGCTCGATCGCGTGAGCAAGAAGTACGGCAGCCGCGTGATCTACGACGGCTTCGACTGGCTGGTGCGCCGCGGCGAGCGCTGGTGCGTGATGGGCGTGAACGGCGCGGGCAAGTCGACGCTGCTCAAGCTCGTCGCGGGCGCCGCGCAGGCCGACTCCGGCCGCGTCGCCGTGGGGGCGAGCGTGAAGATGGGCTACTTCGCCCAGCACGCCATGGAGCTCCTCGATCCGAAGGACTCGGTGTGGGACGCGCTCGTGACCAAGTTCCCGAAGGCGTCGATCGGCTCGCTGCGCACGCTCGCGGGCGTCTTCGGCTTCTCGGGCGACGACGTCGAGAAGTCCTGCCGCGTGCTCTCGGGAGGGGAGAAGGCCCGGCTCGTCCTCGCGCAGATGCTCTACGATCCGCCGAACTTCCTCGTCCTCGACGAGCCCACCAACCACCTCGACATGGACACGAAAGAGATGCTCATCGAGGCGCTCAGCGGCTACGAAGGGACGATGCTGTTCGTGTCGCACGATCGCCACTTCTTGCGCGAGCTCTCGAACCGTGTCCTCGAGCTCACGCCCGACGGCGTCCACAAGTACGGCGGCGGCTACGGCGAGTACGTGAGCCAGACCGGCGCCGAGGCGCCCGGCGTGAGGTCGTGACTCCGTCCGCGCTGGCGAGCCCGTTCGCGGACGGCGAGCACATCTCGCGCTACGTCGTGCGTCCGCGCGAGTCGCGCGCGTTCCACACGGCGCTCGACGCGAGCGATCTGTTCACGTCGCGCGAGGCCGCGACGGTGACGTGGTCCCTGTCGGGCGGCGTGGGCGAGCTCCGGGTCGAGATGCCCGTCCAGAGCGGCAACTTCGACGAGCGGTGCAGCTTCGCCACGACCCCGGCGCTGCGGCCGACGAGCTTCACGCGCTCGCTGCACGGCCCCGACGGCCGCGCGCTCCGGCAGGAGCACGCCGACTTCGAGTCGGTCATCCCGAAGCTGCCCGCGGCGACGTATCCGGAGACGATGCTCCCGTTCTTGCTCCGGGCGCACCCGCTCGACGGTGAGCGGCGCTCGCTCTACGCGTGGATCTGCGATCGCTTCGTGGCCAAGGTCTACTACGAGGTCCACAAGAAGCACGCCCACGTGCGCGTGCCCGCGGGCGAGTTCGAGGCGGTCGAGGTCGTGATGTATCCGGACATCAACGACTGGGTGAAGCTCGGCAGCGTGATCACCAAGCTCGTGAAGCCCTTCTTGCCGAAGTACCACATGTGGTTTCAACCGACGGCTTCGGGGCACCACCAGCTGGTTCGGTTCGAGGGGCCGTACGGACCTCCCGGCGCGCCCGAGATCGTCCTCGAGCTGGCCTGATCGGGCGCTTCAATCGGCGTGCAGGTAGCACGCCGACATTCGCCGGCGCTGGGCTTGGCTTCACCTGCGGCACTGCAAGCACTCCATGAAGTCGGTGCGGCGCGGCGGCTCTCGCGGCGCGAGCGCATGATCAGTCGCGATCGAGCATCGCCAGATCGACCTTCGGACCGCGGAACTTCCCTCGGACGAACACGACGTAGAAGAGGACCACGGCCGCCTCGACGCCGCCGATCACCATCCCGTAGACCTGGTTCGGCGGCAGCGCGAAGACGACCAGGACGAAGGCGCAGTAGGCGACGGCCGCGTAGGCGAGCGGAACGCCGGCGCGCCCGAGGTTCCACGGGCCGCGCCGCCGCCACCTGTCCCGGTGGCGAGCGACGATGCCGAGCGCGATCGGCGCGCCGTACGAGACGTAGAGCGCGGTGGTGGCGAGCGACGAGATGGCGTCGAAGATCTCGTCGGAGAAGAAGCTCGCGACGACGACCAGCAGGCACGGCAGCACGACCGCGAGCACGATCGCCGGCGGCGGCGTGTGGAAGCGCGGGCTGACCTTGCGGATCGCGCGCGAGAAGGGCAGGCCGTCGTCGCGCGCGAACGCGTAGAACGTCCGCGACGCGCTCGTCACGGACGACAGGCCGCAGAACCACATCGCCACGATGGCGGCGAACATGGCGACGCGTCCTGCCTGATGCCCGAGCGCTCCGCGAAGGATCTCGAGCGCGGGGTCGTCGCTGCTGGCCGTCGCGGCCACGTCGCCGATCGACAGCGTCAGCGCGCACACGAGCGCATAGCCCGCGACCGCGCTCACGGCCACCGCCGACACGATGCCGCGCGGGGCGCGTCTCGCCGCGTCGCGCGTCTCCTCGCTGGCGTGCGCCGAGGCGTCGAAGCCCGTCATCGTCCACATGCCGAGCGTCAGCGCGTTGAGGAAGCCGATGGCGTAGCGCCCGTCCGTCCGCGTGGTGAAGCCCGTGTGGGCCAGAAACGACAGGGGCTGCGCCCGACCGAAGGCCCAGAGCAGCCCCACCAGCAACGCCACGCCGACGACGTGCACGGTCGCCGAGAAGTCGTTGAGCACGGCGACCCAGCGGATGGACCGCAGGTTGATCGCGGCGTGCGACGCGATCACCGCGAAGAAGATCGGGAGCTGCCAGCGCGCGCCGAGCGCGAGCGTGGAGGTCAGCGACTTGGCGCACGCGAAGTCGATCGCGGCGACGATCGCGGCCTGTCCGACGAGGTTGGTCGCCGCCACCATCCAGCCGGCGCCCGGGCCGCCGAGCAAGGCCGACCAGTGGTAGAGCGCGCCGGCGGTAGGGAACGCGCTGGCGAGCTCGGCCATCGCCACGGCCACCACGAGGCTGCCCACGCACACCAGCGGCCAGCCCAGCCCGAGGCCGGCGGGCCCGCCGCCCTGCAGGGCGATCTTGTACGTCGAGAAGACGCCGGTCAGGACGCTGATGATCGAGAAGCTGATGGCGAAGTTCGAGAACCCGCCCATCGAGCGCAGCAGCTCCTGGGCGTAGCCGAGCCGCGACAGCTGCGAGGCGTCGTCGTTCGGCGGCTGCGCCATCAGGGGCGCCATTATGAGGCCAAGCAAACCGGGGGCACAGCCCACATGTCGCCTGGTCGCCGGCCTGACCAGGCAGGCCTCGAAAAGACGTGGAAATCGGGGGCCGGCACGCTGGCAGGTGGCTTGCACTGCATCGGGCAGGAGGAGCGATGAAACGTTACGTCACCATCATCCTACTTCTGACCGGGGCGCTCGTTCTCGGCAGTGAAGCCTGCGGCGGCGACAACGGTCCCGGTACGGATGGCGGTGGACAGGACGGCACCCTCTCCGACGTGGAAGTGGACGGCGGACCGACCACGGACGCCTGCTGGAACGGGTGCACCGGCGACAGCGGGCCGCCGCTCTGCGCGAAGGTCGGCTTCGCATGCCAGACCGGGACGGACTGCTGCTCCGGAACGTGCACCAGCGGCGCATGTCAGCTCGGGCCCTGCACGAGCGACAACGGCGCGTGCACGAGCAGCAGCGCGTGCTGCAGCGGCACGTGCGGCACCGGCGGTACGTGCACGCCGCTGAACACCACCTGCAAGACGCTCGGCAACGCCTGCGCCGCCCCCACCGATTGTTGCTCCGGCTTCTGCCAGAACAACGTCTGCGCGCAGCCTTCGTACTGCGGGCAAAACGGCGACGTGTGCACGCAAGGGTCGGATTGCTGCGGCGGCGTCTGCACCAAGCAACCCAACGCCGCGCTCGGCGTCTGCGCCCAGCCGAGCAGCGGCGGCTGCACCATCGATGGGATGCTCTGCGGAGGCGGCACCGTCAGCTACACGGACGGCGGGCTGCCGAGCTGCGGCGGCGCGTGCTGCAGCCGTTCATGCGCCCCGTGGGGCCCGAACTCGGTCCTGGTCTGTCAGCCCGCGAGCGGCTGCCATCCGGCCGGCGACGTGTGCGTCAACGACGTGGACTGCTGCGGTGGCTGGCTCGGCCAGACGACGTGCAACAAGGCAAGCCCCACCGACCAGACCGGCGTCTGCGGAAACCCCACCGGGTGCAAGCCGAACGGCGACATCTGCCGCCTGCAGACCAACCAGTGCAACGCGACGGACAACTGCTGCTCCGGCAACGTCCAGCAGTACGACACGTGCCACCAGGACAACCTCGGCATCCCGCGCTGCAGCTACGCGGGTGACGCGGGGTGCATCGCGCCCGCGGCGGACGCCGGCTGCTCGTCGAGCGCCGACTGCTGCAACCTCAACCCGTGCGTGCCCAACCCGAGCGACGCGGGCCCGCCGTACACCTGTTACCCGCAGACCTGCGTCCCGACGAGCGGGCCGTGCACCACGGACGGAGACTGCTGCCCGGGTGGCCACTGCTACATCGAGAACGGTCAGTCGAGCGGCACGTGCATCGCCCCGCCGACGGACGCCGGAACGGACGCGTCCTGCGCGCTGTACGGGCAGACGTGCGCGCAGTCCTCGGATTGCTGCAACGGCGTGCCATGCACCAACGGTCGCTGCGAGGTTCCGCAGCCCCAGTAACGGCGGTGGGGGAGAACGGTGGCTCTGGTCGGT
>Ga0316628_100005267_pt1 | contig 10325 bp, 10 predicted proteins | sample OWC_Aug_M2_C1_D5_FD_207648 | JGI IMG/M metagenome (GOLD analysis project Ga0316628, IMG submission 207648) | Wetland soil microbial communities from Old Woman Creek delta, Ohio, United States - OWC_Aug_M2_C1_D5_C | ecosystem: Environmental > Terrestrial > Soil > Wetlands | place: USA: Ohio... | reverse complement strand
TCCGGGTTCGATTTGTGCAAGCTATTCATAGGGTCACTCGGAACGCTGGGGGTTATCGGCGAGCTTACCTTCAAGGTGCATCCTCTGCCGGAACAGGAAGTGATACAGGTCGGATCGGCGTCGGATCCGGAGAAAGGATTGCAGCTGTCTCATTTCTTGGTTCATTCCCATCTCTTCCCCGCCGCACTGGAAATACTCGATCCTTATCTGGCAGGCATTTGGGCGAAACAAATGGGCCTTTTTCTGTCTGAGGACCAGTGGGCCATTCTGGTCGGATGGACCGGCTTTTCTGAAGATGTGAGCCGCCAGATCCGGGAGGCTGAGGCGGCTTTTTCCAAACATGAGGTGGCCGGAAGGGAAACCTATGAGGCAGAGGCAGCCCAAAAGGGATGGGAGATCCTGGGCCGCCTCCCATGGCATTCCGATCTGCCGCCCGAACAACTGATCCGCTGTCGGATCTCTCTTCCTCTTACCCAAATCGAAGAGGGCGTTCATAAGTGGCGAAACGAAGTTTCGGATGCAGGCTGCCGGTCAGCCCTCTCCCTCCGGGCCGGATCGGGGATCCTCTTTGGGCATCTCTTCTGCCCGGACGGGGACGCAGAAAAGATCGCGCAGTCCGTGGTGAGGATTAGGCTCTGGGCCCAAGGGCAAGGGGGATCTCTCACGATCGAAACTGCGCCCCTCTGGCTGAAGAATCGCATGGATGTGTGGGGGACAGCGGGGAAGGAACTTCTCCTCATGAGACGCCTGAGGGAGCGCTTCGATCCCATGTGCGTGATCAACCCGGGAAGGTTCTTAGGGGGTATTTGACATTCGCCGATTCGATGATGGAAGCGGTTCTGCGGCGCCGAAGGAGTCGGTTCCGAGATTGGTGGCCTGGGAGTCCACGCGTGCCTGTCGACTCGCCTGCGTTCATTGTCGGGCCGAAGCCCAGCCCCAGCCTCATCCCGACCAGCTGGAAAGGGAAGAGGTCCTTCGTCTCATCGATGAGATCGCAGCCTTCTCCCGGCCCATCCTGATCATTACCGGGGGCGATCCGCTGCTGCGAGAGGACGTCTTTGAGATCTCCGCCTACGCGGACAAAAAGGGATTGCGTCCGGTCATGTCCCCCAGCGGCTCCCGTATGACGCCCCAGATCATCGAAAAGATGATCGATTCGGGCATCAAGCGAATTTCCATGAGTCTGGACGGATCCTGCGCCGAGATCCACGATTTCTTTCGCCAGGTGAGGGGATGCTTCGACGAAACTCTCCTGGCCCTCGAATTTGCCCGCCAGGCAAGTCTTCCGTTCCAGATCAATACCACGGTCACTCGTCATAATCAGGCGGATCTTCCTGCCATAAAGGACCTGGCGATCACTCTGGGGGCGATGGCCTGGGATGTGTTCATGTTCATACCCACCGGGCGAGGACGTCCCGAACTGGCCCTTTCGCCGCGAGAATATGAAGAGATCATGGCCTTCGTGCATGAGGCGAGCCGAGCTTCCCCCATTCCGATCAAGATGACTTGCTCTCCGCAATACCGCAGGGTCTTGCGCCAATTGGGCGGGCCCGGAAAAGGGGAGCACCTCATCGGCCGAGGCTGCATGGCAGGAGACGGATTCTGCTTTGTTTCCCATACCGGGGAGGTCCTGGGCTGCGGATATCTGCCCTTGCGGGCGGGCAATATCCGGGAACAGGGCTTTCAAGAAATCTTCCAGAAATCCCCGTTCTTCCAAAGACTCAGGGATCCTTCATTGCTGAAGGGCAAGTGCGGTCGGTGCGAATTCAAAGGAGTCTGCGGGGGCTGCCGAGCGCGCGCCCTGGCGGTCTCAGGAGATGCCCTGGCAGAGGAGCCTTATTGCCTTTACAGCCCCAGGAAAAGAAGAGAGGAATGAGATGAGAGAGGATGTGGAGAAGGTTATAGCGCAGATCAGGCCCCTGTTGCAGAGAGATGGGGGAGACATCGAGCTGGTGGAGGCGGAAGGAGACATAGTGAAGGTGAAACTTACGGGGGCCTGTCGAGGTTGTCCGATGGCGGCTATGACTCTAAAGAACCATGTGGAGAGAATATTGAAAGAGGCGGTGCCGACGATTAAAGAGGTCATTGCCGAATGAGGACCGGGTAGAGCCGGAACGGCGGGCTTTCAGCTTTTTTGACTATCAAAATGCAAGGAGCTGTGTTCCATCACCGTTCGCTTGCATTTTTTGGGATATTGGCGTTTCGAGAGGCGATGAGAAGGAGCGGGTGATCTATCGATGAATGTGGAGACCTTGGTGGTGGGAGATCTTTTTACCAATTGCTATATCCTGGACCCGGAAGCTAAAGAGACCCTGGTCGTTGATCCAGGAGCAGATGCCCGGAGCATTGTTCAGGCTTTGCGAGGGAAGGGCTTCCATCTCCGATATATCGTGGCCACCCATGCCCATTTCGATCACGTATGCGGCATGAAGGAACTTCAAGACAGCTTGGGAGGGGAGACCCTCCTGCATCGGGCAGACCTCCCGCTACTGGAGAGTCTCCCGGCTCAGGGGGCTGCCTTTGGCGTGAGGACCGGACCGATTCCCCGCATCGACCGCTTCTTGGAAGAGGGAGACCAGCTTCCTTTGGGGAAAGGCCATTTCCGGGTCCTCCACACCCCCGGACATTCCCCGGGCGGAATCTCCCTGATTGGCCATGGGATGGCATTTGTGGGCGATGCCCTCTTTGCGGGCTCCATCGGTCGAACGGACCTGCCTGGAAGCAGCTACGAGACGCTGCTCGATTCCATTCATAGAAAGTTGCTCACCCTAAAAGAGAATACACGGATTTTCCCCGGACATGGGGAAGCAACCACCATCGGTGCGGAGATGAGAACGAATCCCTTCTTGACGGCGAAAGATAACTTATGAGTGAGAATGCCTTCGACGCGATCGTGGTAGGTGCAGGTCCCGCCGGGACAGCCGCAGCCTACGTCCTGGCCAAGGCGGGATGGCAGGTAGTCCTCCTCGAGAGAGGAGACTATCCCGGGGCCAAGAACGTGATGGGAGGAATCCTCTATCGGCAGGCCATGGAAGAGGTGATGCCTTCCTTCTGGAAGGAGGCTCCCGTAGAGCGTTACATCAATGAGCAGAGGATATGGCTTCTGGCCTCCGATTCCGCTTGCAGTTTCGGTTACAAGAGCGACCGCCTGGCGAGGGAACCATACAATGCCTTCACGATCCTGCGGGCGAAATTCGACTCCTGGTTTGCGAATAAAGCCGAGGAGGCGGGAGCCATCCTGGTTCCTCAGACATTGGTGGAGGATCTCCTCTTCGAGGGTGACAAGGTCATCGGAGTGAGAGCAGGCCGCGAGGAGGGGGCGGTCTTTGCACCGGTGGTGATCCTCGCCGAGGGAGTCAATTCCCTCCTGGCCAAGAAGGCCGGCCTCCATCCGGAGATATCGCCCCACCAGGTGGCTCTGGCGGTGAAGGAGACGATCTTCCTTCCCCAGGAAAAGATCGAGGACCGATTCAACCTGGAAGAAGGAGAGGGTACGGCCATCGAGATCATAGGGGAAAACACGAAGGGGCTCGTAGGCACAGGTTTCATTTATACCAACCGGGAGTCCCTCTCGGTGGGGGCGGGTGTGCTTCTCCACGATCTGGTTCGCTCGAAGCTGTCCCCCCACGACCTTATCGAAGGAATGAAAGCTCACCCTCTGATTCGCCGGCTTCTCGCGGGAGGCGAAACCCAGGAATATGCCGCCCACCTGATCCCAGAAGGGGGCTGGGCAGCGATTCCGCCGCTCTGCAAGAATGGGTTGCTGGTGGCGGGGGATGCCGCCATGCTCGTCAATAGCTTACATCGCGAGGGATCGAACATGGCCCTGACCTCCGGGCGGTTGGCCGCAGAGACGGCCTTGCAAGCGAAGGAGAAGGGAGATTTCTCCGAAGCCTCCTTGGGGTCGTATAGGAGAGCGTTGGAGGCGAGCTTCGTTCTGCAAGATCTGAGGAAATACCGGAATGTCTCCGACCTTTTCGCCCGCCAGACCCATTTCTTTTCCCTTTATCCTCAGATGGCGAACGACGTGGCCCAGGAGATGCTAATAGTGGACGGGGTGCCCAAGAGCGAAAAGGTACGGCGCGTCCGCCAGATGGTATTTGGGAAGCTTTCGAAATGGGAGATCTTGAAAGACCTTTATCTCTTGTGGAGGACTTTTAAATGAAATTAGAGGACAAGCTCTATCTTCTAAAATTCAAGCCAGATGAAAAAACCCATCTGCAGCCAAAGATAGAGGACTGTGCGAATTGTGAGGAGAAGCCCTGTACGCTCTTCTGTCCCGCGGGGGTGTACAAATGGGAGGAAGGGAAACTGGTGGTTTCCTTCGAGAATTGCCTGGAATGCGGCTCCTGTCGAATTGGCTGCAAGTTCGCCTCCCTGGAATGGCGGTATCCGCGGGGAGGCTACGGGGTATCATTCCGACATGGCTGAAAAACGGGATGGGCGAGAGATGGGCTAAAAGTAGTTGACTGGTAGGCGATTAAGCGTTAAATTACTGGGTTATATCTCAGAGAGGGGAGTTTTATGCGAAGCGATATCATCAAGGAAGGTTTGGAAAGGGTTCCTCATCGGGCCATGCTACATGCCTTAGGACTTACGCGAGATGCCTTGAAGAGGCCCTTTATCGGAGTGGCCACCAGCTTCAGTGATCTCATCCCCGGACACATGGGAATGAGAGATTTGGAGCGGTTCATCGAGAAGGGGATCCATACGGGTGGAGGCTATGCCTTCTTCTTTGGGGTCCCGGGGGTGTGTGATGGCATCGGAATGGGCCATTCCGGCATGCATTATTCTTTGCCCTCTCGAGAGCTGATTGCGGATTGCATCGAATCGGTCGCCAGGGTTCATTGCTTCGATGGACTCGTGCTCCTGACTAACTGTGACAAGATTACGCCAGGGATGCTTATGGCTTGCGCGCGGCTCGACATTCCTGCGATCGTGCTCACCGCGGGACCTATGTATTCGGGCAGATATAAGATGCGCAGGTTGTCCTTCGTAAACGACGCCTTTGAAGCCATCGGTCGATTCAAGACGGGCCAGATCGATGCCCATGAGTTGGAGTGCCTGGAAATGGAGGCGTGTCCGGGCGCCGGCGCCTGCCAGGGCCTCTATACCGCGAACACCATGGCTTGCATGACTGAGGTGTTGGGACTGTCTCTTCCCGGCACCGCCACCGCCCTCGCCAGCTCGTCCCGCAAGCGGCGCCTCGCTTTCGCCTCGGGAGAGCAAGTAGTGAGGCTTGTCGAGGCAGGCCATACGCCGCGGAGCATCATCACGAAAGAGGCCTTTGAAAACGCCATTCACGTGGACATGGCGTTGGGGGGCTCGACCAACACGGTACTTCATCTGACTGCCATCGCGAACGAAGCGGGGGTCAACTTGGATCTCGATCTCTTTGATCGAATCAGCAGCCAGGTCCCGCAAGTCTGCAGCCTCCTCCCGGGAGGAAAGTATTTCCTGGAGGATCTTGACTTCGCCGGAGGGATTCCGGCGGTAATGAAGAGGATCCAGGCCCAGCTGCACGATCTCCCTACGGTTTCCGGAAAGAAGGTTTTCCAGATCCTAAAAGAAGCCGAGATCAACGATGAGGATATCATTCGACCCCTAGACAATCCCTATAATTCAGAGGGAGGGATTGTGATCTTGCGGGGAAACCTTGCTCCACTGGGGGCAGTGATCAAGCAGGTGGGGCTCACGGATAAAATGAAGAAATTTGAAGGCCGCGCCAAGGTATTCGACTCGGAGGAGGCCGGCATGGCGGCCATTATGGGGGGAAGAATTCTGCCGGGAGATGTAATCGTCATCCGCTATGAAGGACCGAAGGGCGGGCCGGGCATGAGGGAGATGCTTTCGCCTACCTCCGTGCTCATGGGTTTGGGTCTAGGGGAAACGGTCGGCCTCATCACCGATGGCCGCTTCTCCGGAGGCACGCGCGGGCCTTGCATCGGTCATATCTCCCCCGAAGCGATGGAGGGGGGACCCATTGCAATCCTGCAAGACGGAGACATCATCTCCATCGATATCCCGAGAAGGAGCCTGCAAGTCAAGCTTTCGGCGCAGGAGATTCAAGACCGTCTCGCGAAATGGAAACCCCCGCGGCCCAAGGTCACGGAAGGTTGGCTGGCCAGATATTCCAAGTTCGTCACCTCGGCCAATACCGGGGCTGTTTTGAAAGTCCGAGATTGAGCGATCCGGCATAAGGAGTTCGTGTGAAACTGTCCGGTGCAAGAATCATCATCGAGAGCCTGCTCAGGGAAGGGGTGGAGGCCATCTTTGGATTCCCCGGAGGCGTCATTCTCCCCATCTATGACGTGCTTCTCGATTCCCCCTTGAAGCATATATTGGTTCGGCACGAGCAGGCGGCCGCCCACGCGGCCGACGGTTATGCCCGGGCCAGCGGAAAGGTGGGGGTGTGTCTGGTGACCTCCGGTCCGGGGGCGACCAATGTGGTGACGGGAGTGGCAACCGCCTACATGGATTCGATCCCTATGGTGATCATTACCGGACAAGTTCCCACCGCCATGATTGGAAATGACTCCTTCCAGGAAGCCGATATCGTCGGGATCACGCGGCCCTGCACCAAGCATAATTACCTGGTCAAAGATGTCAAGGATTTGGCCATAACCATCAAGGAGGCATTCCATATCGCGGCGACGGGTCGTCCCGGGCCTGTTCTGGTGGATGTGCCCAAGGATGTGATCCTCTCCGAGACCAACTTCCATTACCCGGACGATATCCATATCCGCAGCTACAATCCTACCTACGATGGCCATCAAGGGCAGGTCCTCAAGGCGGCCAAGGCGATGGTAAAAGCGAAAAGGCCGGTCATCTATGCCGGGGGGGGAGTGATCAACTCGGGGGCCTCCGAGGAGCTGGTCAAGCTTGCAAAGAAGCTCTATGCCCCGGTCACGACCACCCTGCTCGGATTGGGCTCCTTTCCCGGCAATTCTCCACTCAGCTTGGGGATGTTGGGGATGCATGGTGCCTGGCACACCAATATGGCGGTCTCCAACACCGATCTCATATTGGCCGTGGGGGCGAGGTTTGATGATCGAGTGACCGGAAAGATCGAGGGGTTCGCCCCCGGGGCGTTGATCATTCATGTCGATATCGACCCTTCCGTCATCAGCAAGAATGTACGGGTGGACATCCCCGTGGTAGGCGATGCCCAGAAAGTCCTGGCGAAGCTGAACGAGGTTCTGGAGACCTTGCCGGATCGGGTGAACTTGAAGGAAAGAAGGCAATGGATCAAACAGATTCAAGAATGGAAGAGGGCTCACCCCCTGACTTATGAGCAGAGTGATAGAATCATCAAGCCTCAGTTCGTGGTGGAGGAGATCTCAAAGCTCACCAAGGGCGACGCGATCATCACCACCGAAGTCGGACAGAGCCAGATGTGGGTCGCCCAGTTCTACCAGTTCCTCCGGCCTCGCACCTTCCTATCCTCTGGCGGGCTCGGGACTATGGGGTATGGCTTTCCCGCAGCCATGGGTGCTCAAGTGGCCTTTCCTGATATGTTGGTTATCGATATCGCCGGGGATGGCAGCTTTCAGATGAATCTTCAGGAGCTTGCGACCGTAGTGCAGTATGAGCTTCCGGTGAAGGTGGCCATCCTGAACAATGGGTATTTGGGAATGATCCGCCAATGGCAGGAGCTATTTTTCGCTTGTCGCTACTCCCATTCGGAATTAGTGAGCACGCCCGATTTCGTAAAGTTGGCGGAGGCCTACGGCGCCGTGGGAATGAGAGCCACGAAGCCGGAAGAGGTAAGGCCCACGTTGGAGAAGGCCTTTTCTATACCGAAGCCGGTAATCATGGATTTTCAGGTTGCGCCCGAAGAATGTGTCTTTCCCATGGTTCCTGCGGGAGCGGCCATAAAGGATATGATCTTGGGAAAGCCACAGCCCGCGGAGCCAAGGAGGCTGCTGAGGTCTGTCAAATAACCATGACCCATTTGCCGTCCTGGAGGAGTTAAGGGTGCGTCACACGATTTCCATCTTAGTCGAAAACCGCTTCGGGGTGCTATCTCGAGTATCCGGCCTCTTTAGCGGCCGGGGGTTCAATATTGAGAGTCTCTCTGTGGGGGAGACTCTGGATCCTACTGTTTCCCGAATGACGGTGGTGGTACGGGGGGACGATCAGATCGTCGAACAGATCAAGAAACAACTGAATAAGCTCATTGACGTCATCAAGGTGATCGATCTCACCGGCGAAGAGTTCGTAGAGCGAGAGCTGATCCTGGTAAAGGTCAATGCCGAACCGGCGGTACGGGCGGAGGTATTGAGGATCGCGGATATCTTTCGGGCCAAGGTGGTGGACGTAGCCTCCAAGGCTTACACCCTGGAGTCCACCGGGGATGAGAGCAAGGTGACGGCCTTTCTCGAGCTGCTCCGACCTTATGGCATACAGGAAGTAGTGCGCACCGGCAAGGTCGCTATCGCAAGAGCCCGAAAGGTGTCAGTCCAAGAGGAGAAGAAGGCAGCCAAGAAGCCAGCAGGAAAGGTGGTGGGATTCCGGGAATAAAGAGGGAGAGGGTAGGGAAGAGATTTTTTCGTCTCTTTAAGGAAGAGGAGGGAGATAGTGGCTAAGGTCTATTATGATAAGGACGCAAACCTGGCGGCACTGAAAGGGAAGAAGATCGCGGTGATCGGTTATGGAAGCCAGGGACATGCCCAGGCTCAAAATCTGCGGGACAGTGGCTTGAAGGTGGCGGTAAGCGACCTGGAAGGATCGGAGAATTGGCGGCTGGCAGTGCGGGATGGCTTCAAGCCAGTTTCTGCCGCCGAGGCCGCCAAGGAAGCAGATCTCATTCAAATTCTGACCCAGGACGACGTGCAGGCCAAACTGTACAAGACCTCCGTGGAACCCTATTTGAAAAAGGGCAAGGTCTTGATTTTTTCCCATGGTTTCAATATTCATTTTTCTCAGATCGTCCCCCCTGCCACTGTGGACGTGATTATGATCGCCCCCAAGGGACCGGGTCACATCGTGAGGCGAATGTTCAGCGAAGGAGGGGGTGTCCCTTGCCTGATCGCAATCCAACAAGACGCATCCGGGGAGGCCAAGAAGATCGCCCTCGCTTATGCCAAGGGTATCGGCGGGACACGGGCCGGGGTCATTGAGACGACCTTCAGGGAAGAGGTGGAGACTGATCTCTTCGGCGAACAGGTGGTCCTCTGCGGAGGCGTAACCGAGCTGATCAAGGCCGGCTTTGAAACATTGGTGGAGGCGGGCTATCAACCGGAGATCGCCTATTTCGAATGTCTGAACGAGCTGAAATTAATCGTCGATCTTATCTTTGAAGGCGGCCTTACGTACATGAGATATTCCGTGAGCGACACTGCGGAATACGGAGATTACACGAGAGGCCCCATGGTGATCGATGAAGAGACACGGGAGCGCATGAAGGAAATCCTGCATGATGTGCAATCCGGCGCTTTTGCCCGCGAATGGATTTTGGAGAATCAGGCAGGTCGCCCCGTTTACAATGCGCTCAAGAAGCGGGATGCGGAACATCAGGTGGAGATCGTTGGAAAAGAACTCCGCAAGATGATGAAGTGGATTAAGCCCAAGGGTTAGCAAAGAGCATGGTTCCCGTCGTAAAAGAGTCTTGGATTTACATCATCCCGGTAGCTCTCGCGGCAGCTCTGCTTTTCCTTTTGCGCTCATTGGTGGCAGGATCGGTGGCCCTCCTGATCCTGGTTCTCTTTCTCTACTTTTTCCGAGATCCGGAGCGAAGGATCCCGAGCGGGGAAGGTTTAATCCTGGCTCCGGCGGACGGAAGGGTAGTGCGTATCTCTTCCCCGGGGGAAGAGGGCGGAGAGGAGGGTATCCTGGTCAGCACCTTCCTCTCCCTCCTGGATGTCCATGTGAATCGTTCTCCGATGAGTGGGGTCGTATCCGGTGTAACGTACAAGAAGGGCTCCTTTCGCCTGGCGTTCTTGGATGAAGCCTCTCAGGAAAACGAACAAAACGTCATCTCTTTCACCCATGGGAAAGATCGCATCATCCTGAAGCAGATCGCAGGCCTCATTGCGCGAAGGGTTGTCTGCTGGGTAAAGCCCAACCAGGAAGTGGAAGCGGGCCAGCGGATCGGCTTCATCAAGTTCGGTTCTCGAGTCGATCTGATCCTTCCCCCAGGCTCTCAAATCGAGGTCCGGAAAGGAGACCAGGTGAAAGGCGGGCTTAGCATCATAGGGCGCCTCCCATGAGAGGGGGGATCTACGTTCTTCCCAGTCTCCTGACGCTGGGCAACCTGCTGGGTGGTTTCTACGCCATTGTCTGCGTCTATAACGGGGAGTACGTTCATGCGGCGGTCGCCATTC
>Ga0316628_100005266_pt1 | contig 10328 bp, 13 predicted proteins | sample OWC_Aug_M2_C1_D5_FD_207648 | JGI IMG/M metagenome (GOLD analysis project Ga0316628, IMG submission 207648) | Wetland soil microbial communities from Old Woman Creek delta, Ohio, United States - OWC_Aug_M2_C1_D5_C | ecosystem: Environmental > Terrestrial > Soil > Wetlands | place: USA: Ohio... | reverse complement strand
ATCGTGGTCATCGCCTAGACGCGCGACAGCGCGCGGCGCGCATTGAGCTTCACCGCGTCGCGCGCGCGCCCCTGCTCGATCGGCTCGGCGAGCTCCGCGCGCGCCTCGGCGATCGCCGCGAGCTCCGCCTCGCCGGGCCAGGAGCTCTCGAAGCGCCAGCCGTGCTGCGCGCTGATGCGCGCGCGGAAGGCCTCCTCGAGCTCGCGCTCGGCCGGCAGCGCGCCGTGGTCGGCCCACTCGGTCATCGCCAGCGCGAGCCCGTCGCGCAGCCAGGCGCGGAATTCCGGCGAGGGGCTCGCCACGCTCTCGGCGAAGCGCCCGGCGGGAAAGCGCAGCAGGAAGCTCGAGGCGATCACCGCGCATTCGCCGATGCTCGCCGCGCCGCTGCCGCCGATCTTGCGGCCGTGCAGCCAGACGTCCTGCTCGTTGAGGTAGGCCGGCAGCCCGAATTGCCGATAGGTGGCGACCGCGGGCGCGAGCGCCCACGAAAACCAGCGCGCGGGCCTGCCCGGCGCGAGGCGCCGCGGCGCGATCACCACGTACACGTACTGGGACTCGTCGACCCACACCAGGCCGCCGCCCAGCGGCCGGCGCACCACGGGCAGCGCCACGCCGGGATCGAGTTCGGCGAGCCCCTGGCTCTGACCGAGGCACAGGTGGGTCTTCGCCCGCGCCCAGAGCACGATCGGAGGGGCCTCCGGCGCCTGCGCCGCAGCGAGGCCCGCGTAGGTCGCGTGCAGCTCGAGCGGCTCGGCGAGCCCGAGGCGGATCCAGCGTGCGGCCTGTCCCGGCATCAGCGCTCGCCCTCCGGGCGGAAGAACTTGTCGAGGTAGAAATCCTTGCGCGCCAGCGCCTCGACCTCTCTCGCACGCGACTCGAAGCCCTCGCGCAGGATCTCGGCCAGGCGCTCGCCCTGCTCGGCGTCGAGCACGTGCATGCGGCCGAGCAGCTCGGGGTCGAACTCCAGGACCTCGCCCGCCAGGCCCTCGGGGCGCTCGAGGTGCAGCAGCCACGCGCGGCACTCGGGGTCCTCGGGGTCGAGCGGCGAGAGCGCGATGCGGCCGAGCCACGCAAGGCGCGCGGCCTGGTTGAACTGGCTGATGTCGAGCTTCTTGCCGTGCTTGTACTTGCGCAGCTCGTTTTTCAGCGCGCCGACATCGGTGACCGGAATGTTGCCCGCGGGGCTCATCGTGCTGCGATTATTTCGCAGCACGCGCCCCGCGTCTACCCGCGTCTGGGTTTGCCTAGAAGTTCTTGCCCCAGGCGATGCCGAGCGAGTCCTCGTACATCTTGATCGTCTCGGTGCCGCCGACGTTGAAATACGGATTGTTCGCCGGCCCGGAGACCGAGTTCTCGAAGGCGTGCATGTAGGCCATCGTGATCTCGGAGCGGTCCGCCAGGCTGTAGGTGAAGCCGAGCGTCAGGTGGTCCTGCACGACGCCGGGCGCGAGGATGTTGAAGGTCACGTCGCGCGACTGGATCGGGTTGTCGGTGTGGTTGTAGCCGGCGCGCAGCAGCCACTGCTGGTTCATCTGGTACTCGACGCCGAGCTTGATCACGTTCACGTCATCCCAGCCGAAGCCGATGCTCGAGCTGCTCGCGCCGAGGCACGCAGAGCCGACGCCGGGGCCCGCGGGGAACGTCGGCGCGCAGCCCGGAACGGTGCTCGGATTGCCCACCGAGTTCACGCCGCTGTAGCTGATGTGCTGGTAATCGGCCGCGAACGTCCATTGCGTGGACGGCTTGAAGGCGACACCGAGGTTGTAGTTCTCGGGAATGTCGAAGCCGCCCTGGTCGGCGAACAGGCCCTTGTACTTGTCGAACTTGCTCATGTCGATCTTGCTCGAGTACGCCGCGCCCACCGAAATTGTCGGGCTAATCTGCCCGAAGTAGCCGACGCGCACGCCCCAGCCCCAGGAGTCGTCGTAGCCATTGTTCGTGAGGTTCGCGGGATCCGACGAGATCGCCGCGAACGCCCCCAGGCCGTAAGCCTTGAAGCGCTGATAGCCGAGCAACGGCGAAATACCGATCGAATGCTGCGGCGCCATCTTGTACGCGAGGGTCGGCGCGATGATCAGCTGGGAGAGGTCGACCCCCAGGTTGCCCGGTCCGCATAGCATGTTGACGCGCACCCCGTTCGGCGCGCCGCCGCCGCACACGCCCTGGTCGAGCTGGCCGGTGGGATAGTCGGTGTTCATGCCGCCGTTACCGTACACCGTCACCCCGAGCGACATGTTCGGGTTCATCATTTTGTTGTAGCCGAATTCCGGAATCAGAAAGTTCTCGGTCTCGTTGCCGTCGGCCGATCCATCCAGGAATCCCGTTCCGCCCGCGCTGCCGCTGCGGCTCGCCGCACGCTGCGGGCGGAACCAGTCGACGCCGACGTCGATGCGGTCGCCGACGAATGCCATGCTCGCCGGATTATTGGCTCCACCGAAGGCGTCGTGCGCCATGGCGGTGGCGGCCCCGCCCATCCCTTTCGCCTTCATGCCGTAGCCGTGCGAGAAATAGCCGTCGGTCGCCGAGGCGAGCCCCGGAGCGAAGGCCGCCGCCACCAACGCTGCAAGCGCAACTTTCCTCATGATCCCCCCCTACAAGATGGACTTCAGATGAACAGGCTGACGTCGGCGTCCTTGGCGATGCCGAGGAACGACGCCGCTCCGCAGTACTCCTTCACTTCAGGAATGAAATCGCCGTGCTTGAAGCCGAACAGGTCGACCGTCATCTGGCAGCCGATCATGTTCACGCCCGCCTCGATCGCGAGGTGGCGCAGCTCGGTGATGTCGGCAACGCCGTTGTTCTTGATGGTCTGCTTCATGAGCGTGGTGGCGACCGACTCGAAGCCGGGGATCGACGCCTGCACCACGTTCGGGATGTTCCAGTTGATGTCCTTGAACCACTGCGGGCCGAAGGGCATCTTCATCGGCATGCCCGGGTTGCCGAGCGGCGAGATCTTCAGGTCGGAGATGTCCTTGCGCAGCAGTTGCAGCCCGTAGAAGGTGAAGAAGATGTCGACCTTCCAGCCGAGCGCGGCGGCGGTCGAGGCGAGGATGAACGGCGGATAGGCCCAGTCGAGCGTGCCCTTGGTGGCGATGATCGACATCGCGGGCGTGCGCGCCTCCTGGCGCTTGGCGAGCGCCTCCTCGAGCTTCTGAGGCAGCAGTTCCTCGATGCGGCGCTTGATCAGGTCGTCGATGAGTGCAGCGTTGGGCGAGGCTTCCATGGGCCCTCCTCCAAATATTCGAATTTAATGAAATACTCCGCCTTGTCGTGCTAATTTTCCAGTCAGCCTTATTTATCTGACAATAAGGCTGGTTACCTGCCGGCTTTGACCGGCCTGCCGTCCATCTGTTTCACGATGCGCTCGACGTCGCGCCGGACGGGGGCGAACGGGAACGACAGGATGTCGGTCGGGCTGGAATCGCCGTACGGGCGGTTGCAGGCGGAGACCTCATCGTCCTTGCCGGGACAGCCCGAGGTGCGGAACGGCGTTCCGGCGGCGATCTCCGCCTCGAGCTCGGCCTGCGGCACGCCGAAGCCGGTCACCCGGCCCCGGGCGTCGAACGCCATGTCCTCGAAGCGCCTGCCGCGGTAGTCGATCAGGAACCTCGCCAGCTGCACGCGGCGCCACTGCCCCCGGTCGACCGGCGGCCAGTCCTCCATCAGCGAGCCGCGCTCCGGGAAGAAGGCGAACATGTGGTTGTGGCCGCCGAGGTCGCGGATGCGTTGCGCCACGGCGAGGATCTCCTGCTCGGTCTCGCCCATGCCGCAGATCAGATGCGCGCCGAACTTTTCCGGCCCGAATATCTCGGCCGCCCATTCGATCGCGCGCCAGTATTTTTCGTAGCTGTGCGGGCTATCGACGCCGCGCCCGCGCGTGCGGTCGAAAATCTCGGGCGTCACCGCATCCAGCGCGACGGTGAAGATGTCGGCGCCGATGCGCTGCATGTCCTGCAGATGATGCCTTTCCAGCGTCGTCGGGTTCGAAAGGATGGACACCGGCATCGTGGGCACCTCGCGCACCCAGCGCTCGAGCAGCGCGAAGGTGTCGTCGTTGGAGTTCGGGTGCGTGATCATCGAAATGCACATGCGCTCGAAGCGCCCCTTGTCCGAGCCGGCCTTGACGCGCTCGATCACCTCGTCGTAGCGCGCGGTCGGCCAGTCGACACGGATGAAGTTTCGGTCGGCGTAGTCGCGCGCCTCCTCGCGGTGACGCGCCAGGCCGCAGTAGGCGCAGTTCGCGCGGCAGCCCTCGGGATAGGTCACCAGCAGATTCAGGCAATGCGTGCACGAGGTGCGGTGCATCTTGCCAGCCACCAGGCCGAGCGTGATCGCGGCCGCGGTGCTCATCTGCACGTACTCCGGCGAGCGCATGTGCGGCGTCTTGACGTGGTAGTTGGGGCGGTAGAACTGCAGCGGCTGCACGGCGCTCATGAGAAATACTCCGGAAAGGCGATCCAGCCGCGGCGGTGTTCGGCATCGTGCTGCGCCGCGGGCGTGTTCCATTTGTCGGCCATGCGGCGGCGCGCGGCGAGCGCGCGCTCGAGCGCCGGGCCGAACTCCTCGCGCATCTCTTCTTCGTATTCGGTGAGCGCGCGCGATTCGCCGCCCAGGGCGCGCGCTGCGGCGGCGCCGGCGCGCTCGCCCGAGGCGACGGCAGGGGCGATGCCCGCGCCGGTGATCGGGTGCGTGAATCCGGCCGCGTCGCCGGCGAATAGCGCGTGGCCCTCGACGATGCGCTCGCGCAGCCCGCCGACGGGGATCGGGCCGCCGGTGCGCAGCAGCACCTCGGCGCCTACGCGCCCGTCGCGCACGAGCGTCGCGTGCAGCGCGTCGAGCGGCGCCTTCATGTCGTCCTCCAGCGCCGGGTCGAGACCGAGCCCGAGGTTGGCGACGCCGCCCTTCGGAAACAGCCAGGCGTAGCCGCCCGGGTATCGCGGCGAGAGCCAGATGTCGGTATCGCGCAGCGGCTTGAGCAGCGGCACCGTGTACTGGCGCGTGGTCACCACCGGCAGCCGCGGCAGGCCCAGGCAGGCGGCGACGGACGACAGCGGCCCGTCCGCCGCCACCAGCATGCGGTAGCCGACCTCGCGCAGGCCGGACGCAGTGCTGATGCGTGCCACCTGCGCCGCGGCGTCGATCTCGCGCAGCGCGGCGTCGCTCCACAGCAGCGCGCCGCAGGACTCCGCCTCGCGCGCCAGCGCCTGGTCGAAGCGGTCGCGACGGATCATCAGCCCGCCGAAGGCGCGCTCGGCGCGCGCGCCCGACGGCAGGAACGTCGCCATGCCGGCGATCGGCTGCGCGCGCACCTCGGCGCGCGCGTAGCCCGACATCGGCAGCGGGATGAACTCGGCGCACTGCACCGGGATGCCGACCACCTTCTTGCGCTCGACGGCGATCACCGCGAGCCCCGCGCGCGCGGCAGCCGCTGCGGCGCTCGAGCCCGCCGGCCCGAGGCCGATCACGAGGACGTCGCAGGCTCGCATAGTCCTATCCAGTCCGCGGTATCCATCTCGGCGAGCGCGGCGGCGTGGCGCGCGCGCTCCGCGTCGTTCAGCTCGCCCACCTCGATCACGGCGCCGAACGCCCTGCCGAAGGCGCCGATGAACGCGCCGCGCAGCGCCGCGGGCGAAGGCAGCGGCGAGACGAGCTCGCGCAGGTTGACGGTCGCGGCGCGCGCGCCGGCGTGCACCTTTTCATCCGCGATGCCCAGCGCGCGCAGCATGCGCACGACGTCGAAATCGATGAGCAGCGTGCCCTGGTAGACGAGCGCGTTGCCGTCGATCGCGCCGCCGGTGCCGGAGATCTTGCGCCCGTCGACGACGATGTCCGTCGGCGCGCGGAATTCGGCCGCCGCGCCGAGGTCGGCGATCGCGCGCGCTGCCGCTTCGCAGATGCGCTTGGAGATGGCGGCCATCGCCGCGCTGCCCGCTTCGGCGCGGTCGAGGTACAGCTCCCAGCCGAGCACGTCGGGGTCCATGTAGATCGCGCCGCCGCCGGTGATGCGCCGCTGCACCGCGATGCCCTGCGCCCTGCAGTACGCGCGATCGAGCTCCTTCGCCGGGTCGCCATGGCGCCCGACGAGCGCCGAGGGCGTGAAACGCAGGAATCTGAGCGTGCTCGGCGCCTCGCCGGCCTGGCGCGCTTCCAGAAGCGCGCGGTTGAGCGCCAGGTTCTCGGCCGGGGGCAGCACCCCGGTGTCGATCCAGCGCCACTTTTTCATGCTCTCACCACAGGAATGCGCGAGATGCGCGAAGCGCGGCGCCGCTCGGCCTCGACCACCAGCCGCGGGTCGAGGCGCTCGGCCGCCGGATCGGCAAGCGCGAGCACCTCTTCGCCCACCGCGATCGAGCAGCAGGCCGGGGTCACCCTGACGTCGCGCCCGAGCGCGAGTGCGAGCTCCACGCTGCCGTCGGCGGGATGGGCGATACCCTCCAGGCCCGCCATCACCGCGTAGGCGTCGATCTCGAGCTTGGCGCGCCCCGCCGGCCGCGCGCACCCGAGCAGGATCGGCAGGCCGGGGAGCGCCGCGCGCGCGTCGAGGAAGAAGCGCCCCACCTCGCGCGACGAGGGCGTCGCGAACGGCCGGCCCGCGGGCGCGTAGAACGGCATTACGACCACCAGCACCAGCGCCGCGGGGCGGTGGCGCGCGATCATCTCGAGCGCGCGCCATTCTCCCAGCATGCGCCCGTAGTGCAGGCCGATGACGATGTGCGGCACCACCTTCATCGAGGTCGCGACGAGATTCTCCAGCGAGCGCTCGAAGTCTTCCACCGGGCGGCGCAGGTGGTAGACCTGCGATACCGTGTCCTGCGCGCCGATCACGTCGAGCATCGCCGCGTCGACGCCCGAGCCTTCCATCGCGCGCGCCCTGTCGCGGTCGACCAGCGCGGTGTGCATCGCGATGCGGAAACCGGGGTACGCGTCCTTGATGCGCCTTACCACCGGCAGGAACGGCCCGTACTCGACCTCGTCGCGGTGGTTCGAGCCGCCGGTGAGCAGCATGCCCTTCGCGCCGAGGTCAATCTGCTCGTTCACCACGCGCCACAGCGCCTCGGGCGTGGTCGCGGGCAGCATCGGCTCGAGGACCTTGGCCTTGCAGTGGTCGCACTGCAGCTTGCACTCGCCGCCGGTGATCGAAACCGCCGGCCAGGAGCTCTTCCCGCACGCGGAAATCTCGCTCGAGGCGTAGGCCTTGAACGTCGGCGTGTAGAAGTTGATGCCGTGCGCGGTCTGGTTAACCGCGCGCGCCAGCCGCTCGACGAGCGCGTCGTCGAGCCGCGCCGCTTCGAGCGCCTCGATTCCCGCGACGATGTCGTTCCAGCTCACGCCTTACGGGCAGCCCGCGAAGCCGTCGGCCGCCATCTTCGCTTCGAAGGCCTTGGTCACCGCCGCGCCGGTCACCAGCGCGGCGGCGTCGCCGTCCCAGTTGGCGGGCCTGAACTTGACCAGCCAGCCGTTGCCGTAGGGATCGGCGTTGATGCTTTTCGGATTGGCGCTCACCGCGTCGTTGATCGCCACCACTTCGCCGGCGACCGGCGTCTTCACCGGGCCGACCCATTTGCCCGACTCGATGGTCGCCGCCGACTTGTTCAGCTCGACCGAGCGACCGACTTTCTTCGGCGTGTAGGCGACCACCTCTCCGGCGAGCGCGCACGCGTAGGCGGTCATGCCGATGGTCACCGTGCCGTCGGCCTCCTTGCGCGCCCAGACGTTGTTCTCGACGTTGTAGTACAGGTCATCGGGCAGGTTGCAGTTCTTGACCGAAGCCATCGGAAATTTCTCCTCAGAAAAACAGCACTTTGTCGCACGAAAGGATCATGTCGGCGAGCGCGCCGCCGCTCAACACCTCGTCGACCTCCGGAATCAGGTCGACCGGCTCGATGTCGTAGCCCGGCAGCGCCGGCCTGCAGGCGTTGAACTTCACGCCGGCCGACTTCGCATCGCGCATGAATTCGATGATTCTTTTCCCGCCCTCCATCGCCGTCAAGCTCTCGGCGACGCCCCGCTGCACCAGGCGCACGCCGTCCATGGTGAAGAAGATCGTCACCTCGGCGTCCATCGAGGCAAGCAGCGCTCCGAGGTAGAACGGCGTGCCGCAGCGCCCCGGGCTCGAGGGGCCGCTCGTCATCACGATGACGACCGACTTTTCCCCGTGGTCGACATACTTGCTCGCGTCGGCTGCGCGGGTCATGACCTATGTCAAACTCGCTTGCACTGGATGCCGTCCGTGCGGCAGCGCTCGCAGAAGCCCGCTTCGGCCGCGGCGCCCGTGACCAGCCCCGCGAGCACCTCGGCGATCGGCGCCGACGGGCGCACGCGCGCGATCCACTCGCGGTAGGGATCGCGGTTGATGCGCACGGGGTCGTCGAGCACGGCCTCGTTCGCCGACTCGATCACGCAATCGAAGGGATTGGGCACCGGCCCGGCCCACTTGCCGGTCTCCACGGTCGCCACCGGCTTGCCGCGCGGCCGCAGGCTGCCGGGCCGGCGCACGCGAACGTGCATGATCTTTCCCGCCTTGGTCTGCGAAATGTCGGTCATGCCGATGCTTAACGCCCCATCCTGCTCGACGCGCACCCAGATCTGGTATTCGGCGTCGTAATGCAGCTCGGGGCGCACCTCGCAGCCGTGGCAGCGCGTCATTGCGCTAGATTATGCCTTTCTCCGCGAGCAGGTCGAGCGAGTCGCTGACGTTCTCGTGGATCGCGACCTTGCGCGCCGAGAGCCCCAAAGCGAGGCCGAGCAGCTGGGTGAAGTACAGGACCTTCACCTTGGTCTTGATGCCGAATTTCGTCTCGGCCCTCACCTGGTGCATCTCGAGGCCCGAATGGCAGGTCGGGCACTCGGTGGCGATCACCTCCGCGCCGCAGTCCTCGGCCGCCTGGAGGAGGTTCAGCACCAGCTGCGTCGAGGTGTCGGAGTCCGACAGCGTGTGCGCGCCGCCGCAGCACGCGGTTTTCAGCGGGTAGTCGACGTTCACCGCGCCGGCCGCGGCCAGCAGGTCGTCCATGAAGTGCGGCTTGTAGCTCGATTCCGAGCCCGGGCCCTGGTCCTTCTCGGGGAAGATCTGGCGCGGGCGCGTGTACATGCAGCCGTAGTAGTTGGCGATCTTGACGCCGCGCAGCGAGTTCTTGAGCCGCGCCTTGATGCCCTCGGGCCCCAGCTCTTCCATCAGCCACTCGAGCAAGTGCACGGTGCGCACGTCACCCTTGTAGACCGGGTCGTCCGCCTTGTGCGCCAGGTCCTGGACCGTCTGCATGGTCTCGGCCGAGGTGGCGCACTCGTACTCGGCCTTCTTCAGATTGTGGTAGCAGCCGTTGCACGGCGCCATCACCGTGTCGAAGCCCATCTTCTCCGAGGCGATCGCGAGGTTCCTCGCCGACATGTAGGTCTGCAGCATGGGATGGACGTTCTTCACCTCCATGGCGCCGCAGCAGTTCCAGTCATTGAGGTCGTGCATCTCCAGACCGAGCTCGTCCACCAGCGCGCGCGTCGAGCGATCGTAGGGCCCGCCCGAGCCTTCCAGCGCACAACCCGGGTAGTAAGCGACCTTAGCCATGTTTCTGTTCCTTGAGATATGCCTGCAGCACCGCCCCGGTCTTCGCCCAGCCGCGCGTGCGCGGCTTGAACAGCATCATCCAGCCCATCTTGAGCGGCCCGACGATCGGCAGCCGCGCGAGGAACTTGCCGATCCTGCCTTCGCGCAGCAGCCCGAGGTTGCCCATGCGCGCCATGAAAATGCCGAGCCAGCCCTTCTTCACCAGCTCGACGATGTCAACGCCGGTCTTCCTGAAGAAGTTGAACATCACCTCCGTGTCCTCGATGCGCCCGCGCTCGATGCACTGGCGCGTGAACTCCTCGTCGAACACCGACGAGTTGCTCTTCGGCGTGTGTCCTTCCATCTCCAGCCAGTGCGCCAGCGCCTTCATGACACCCTCGGGCCGCACGTCCTTGGGGCAGATGCTGGTGCACTTGTTGCACGACACGCACTGCCAGATGATGTCCTTGTCCTTGACGATCTCGGACTGCAGGCCGAGGTTCGTGCAGTAGATCCAGTAGCGCGGGTTGAAATCGGTGTTGATCGCGTACATGGTGCAGGAGTTGGTGCACGAGCCGCATTGCCAGCAGCGGTGCACGTTCTCGCCGCCGGGCAGCGCGCCGATGGTCCTGGCGAACTCCGGATCGTAGTCCGCCACCGTGCGCGGCAGGATCATCGTGTTCCAGTGACCCGACACGTCGATGCCCTCGACCACCAGCTTCTCGGCGGTCAGCACCTGCTTCGGATCGATGAGCGATTTCTCGTGGATCGGCATGCGTGGTCCCGT
>Ga0316628_100005264_pt1 | contig 10329 bp, 8 predicted proteins | sample OWC_Aug_M2_C1_D5_FD_207648 | JGI IMG/M metagenome (GOLD analysis project Ga0316628, IMG submission 207648) | Wetland soil microbial communities from Old Woman Creek delta, Ohio, United States - OWC_Aug_M2_C1_D5_C | ecosystem: Environmental > Terrestrial > Soil > Wetlands | place: USA: Ohio... | reverse complement strand
AAGGCGATCCGTTCCGTATCGGAAGCGCACACTGGCCTGGCATTGGATATCCGGGTTTCCGACGGCGGGTTCGGGGCGGTCGTCACGGAGCCGAAAACGTGATTGACGTGCGCGTCAATCGCTGTCGCTCCGGGCTCGCGGAGGGGATCCCACTCCAGGCACGGCGATGGAGACGGATATTCCGCGTGAGGAACGGCCCCGCTGTGCCCCCCGTTATTCCTACTGCGGGGGTACCCCACCAGCGCGAAGCTCGTAGTGGGGCGCCCTGCGCTCGGTATTTACCGCTCCGGCAGGCGCGCCGAATGTTCGCGGGTGCTCTCCTCGGTTTGCTCGTCGCGGTGCCAGCGTTCGCCGCGCAGGACGGGACGTTGTCGATCGCCGTTTCGAACGGTGCACCGGCCATCGGCGATCCCGTGATCGTTGAGATCGCCGCGTGCCGGCCTGTCGACAACCTGGTCCTCCGGTGGAAGGGCGTGGCCTGGCCGATGCGGGAGGCCGCTCCGGGCCGATATGAAGGGTTGATCGGCGTGGATCTCGAAGATCGGGAAGGGCCCGCGACGGTGACGGCGGAAGGGTACGTCGATGGGACAATGTTCCGCGCCGAGGCGGAGTTGACGATCTCCCCGCGGGAGTTCCCCGTGCAGGAATTGACCCTTCCGAAGGAGATGGCGGAATTCGACAACGCGACGCTGGCCAGGATCGAGTCGGAGGCGGCGGAGCTTTCCCGGAGATTCTCACGGGTGACCCCACCGCGCTGGCGGACCCCGTTCCTTCCGCCGGTCGAGGAGTACCGGCCCGCCAACTTCGGCGCGCGCAGGGTGATCAACGGGGATCCCCGGATGCCGCACTCCGCCGTCGACATCCGCCTTCCCGAGGGGACGCCGGTCCGGGCGATCGCCGACGGCCGGATCGCCTTCGCGGGTGAGCAGTTCTTCGGCGGACGATCGGTCGTGATCGATCACGGGGGAGGGGTCTTCAGCGTCTACTACCACCTGAAGGAGTACGTCGTCGCGGAAGGACAAGATGTCACCCGGGGGGATCGGATCGGATTCGTCGGCGCCACGGGGAGGGCGACCGGCCCGCACCTGCATTTCGGCGTGCGGGTTCCGGGCGGGCGCGTCGATCCCACGCGCCTGTTGGCCCTTCCGGGGCGGTGAGCGGTGAATTATAATAATTCGCTACGCTGCAGCCGACACGGCCCGTGCACGGGCCGTGTCGGCGGCAGCGGAGCGGGGGGCGCTTCGGAGGCGGTGCGCGATGGCGGGTAAAGGAAAGGAGCCTTCCTTCGAGGAGGCGTTGAAGGGACTCGAAGCCGTGGTGGAACGGCTCGAGTCGGGTGAACCTCCACTCGAGGAGTCGATCCGCCTGTTCGAGGAGGGGATGCGTCTTTCCGACACGTGTCGAAAGCGGCTTGACGAGGCCGACCGGAAGATCGAGCTCCTCCTGCGAAAACCGGGGGGAGTCTCCCGGGAAACCGCGGACGAGGACGATATCCTAGGGAAGGAAGAGTGACGGCGGCCGACGGCCAGGGACGGCCTAGTGCCGGGGCAGGCAGGGAGGCCACGGGGTCCGTCGCCCCGGCCGACACGATCTCCCGCCTGCGGGGGCTGGTCGAGGCGAGCCTTGCCGGAACCCTCTCTTCCGAAGCGTCCCGGATCCCGTCCCCCCTCAGGGAGGCGATGGAATACTCCCTGATGGCGGGAGGGAAGCGCGTGCGGCCGGTCCTGCTGCTGTCCGCCGGCCTGGCCGTGGGCGGAGAGGAGGGCGGGCTGCTCCCTTTTGCCAGCGCGGTAGAGTATATTCACACGTACTCGCTGATCCATGACGACCTTCCGGCGATGGACGACGACGACTTCCGGCGGGGGAAGCCGACCTCCCACAAAGTGTTCGGCGAGGGAACGGCGATCCTGGCCGGCGACGCGCTGCTGACCGACGCGTTTCGCCTGATGGCGCAGTCCCCCCTGGCGCAGGCCGACCCGGGAAAGGCGGTGCGTGCGATCGCCGACCTCGCACGGGCGGCCGGCGGGAGCGGGATGGTGGGCGGCCAGCAGATGGACCTGTCCGCAACGCCCGGAAGCTCCAAGGCGGCGGAGGTCGACGAGATCGAACTGCGGAAGACCGCCGCGCTCCTTGCCTCCTGTGCGCGGATGGGGGCGATCCTCGGCGGTGGATCCCAGGCGCAGGTCGACGCGCTGGGAGAGTACGGCACGGGGCTGGGGCTTCTCTTCCAGGTCACCGACGACATCCTCGACGAGACGGGGAGCTTCGAGGAGATGGGGAAGGGGATCGCCAAGGATCGTGCGCGGGGGAAGTGGACCTACCCCGTGGCCCACGGAATGCCTGCCGCGATCGAGAGGGCCTCCGAGCTCGAACGGGCGGCGCTCGCTTCGATTTCCACGTTCGGGGCGGAAGCCGATCCGCTCCGGGAACTCGTCGGCATGGTGCGGAACAGGAGGAAGTGACGTTGTCGAATGCTCCCTTGGCGGCGGCGGTCCGGTCTCCGGCGGAACTGAAGAAGGTGCCTCGCGACAAGCTTCCTCGCGTTGCCGCGGAGCTGCGCGAGACGATCGTCCGGAACGTCGCCCGCACCGGGGGGCACCTCGCCTCGAGCCTCGGTGTGGTGGAACTCACGATCGCCCTCCACTACGTGTTCGACTGTCCCCGGGACCGGATCGTCTGGGACGTCGGGCACCAGGCCTATGCCCACAAGATCCTCACGGGCAGGCGGGACGCTTTCCCGACGTTGCGGACCTTCGGGGGGATCTCCGGATTTCCCCGCATCGCCGAGAGCCCCTTCGACGCCTTCGGCACCGGGCATTCCGGCACCTCGATCTCCGCCGCCCTCGGGATGGCGGTCGCCAGGGACCTTCGCAAGGGAAAGAATCGCGTCGTCGCCGTCATCGGGGACGGCTCTCTCTCCTCCGGTCTCGCCCTCGAGGGGCTGAACCAGGCGGGCCACCAGAAACGCGATCTCGTCGTCATCCTCAACGACAACGAATGGTCGATCTCCCAGAACGTCGGAGCCATTTCCGGGTACCTCAACCGGATGATGACCGGGAAGCTGTACACCTCGTTCCGGAAGCGGGTCGAGACGATCCTGAAATCGATGCCCCACGGCGCGTTCATGGCGCGGATCGCGAAGAAATCCGAGGAGCTGACGAAGGGGTTCATCGTCCCCGGTCTCCTGTTCGAGGAGCTCGGCTACACCTACATCGGCCCGATCGCGGGACACGACCTCGAGGACCTCATCGGTACGTTCCAGAACCTCGAGAACATCGAGGGGCCCGTGCTCGTCCACGTGGTGACATCCAAGGGGAAGGGGTACGCGCCGGCGGAGGGGAACCCGGAATATTTCCACGGGGTGGGCGCATTCGACCCCGAGACCGGGGAGGGGATCGGGAAGTCGTCGGCGCCTTCCTACACCGAAGTTTTCTCAAACGCGATCGTACAGCTCGCGAAGGAAAATCCGAGGATTGTCGCGATCACCGCGGCGATGTGCGGGGGTACGGGCCTTACGAAATTCCGCGAGGCGTTTCCCGACCGGTTCTTCGACGTGGGAATCGCGGAATCCCACGCGGTGACCTTCGCGGCGGGCCTTGCCCGCGAGGGGAAGATTCCCGTGGTGGCGATCTACTCGACGTTCCTGCAGCGCGCCTACGACCAGATCATCCACGACGTCTGCATCCAGAAGCTCCCCGTGGTGTTCGCCGTCGACCGCGCGGGTCTCGTCGGGGCCGATGGAGCCACGCACCAGGGGCTGTTCGACATGTCGTTCCTGCGGCAGATCCCCGAGATGTCGGTCATGGCGCCGCGTGACGAGGCCGAGCTGGTGCGGATGCTTCGCACCGCGGTGGGCGCCGGCCGTCCCGTGGCGATCCGTTATCCGCGGGGTTCCGGGACGGGTGCGGCGATCCCCCTCGATCCCGAGACGGTGCCTTGGGGGAAGGGGGAGCTTCTCGAGGAAGGGAAGGACGTGCTCCTCGTGGGGATCGGTTCGACCGTGTCGACGTGCCTGTACGCGGCACAGGAGCTGCGGCAACACGGCATTTCCGCGGCGGTGGTCGATGCCAGGTTCGTGAAGCCGCTCGACGCAGACCTTCTCCTGCCGCTGGTCCGCCGGATCGGGCGTGTCGTCACCGTGGAGGAGAACCTCCTGGACGGGGGATTCGGCAGCGCGGTGATGGAGCTCCTGGAGGAAAAAGACGAACATCCCCATCGGTTCCGCCGGATCGGCGTCCACGACCGGTTCGTCGAGCACGGATCCCCCGCGCAGTTGCGTGAACAGTGCGGATTGACGTCCGACCGCGTCGTTTCCGAGGCGTTGCGGATCTGCCACGAAGGGAAGTCCTTGATCCCCTCGATCCTCGACGGCATCCGGTCCCGCCTCGAGAAGATTGTCTGATACGCCGCGCCCGGCCGCCGGCGCACGCCGGCGGCTCGACGCCGAGCTCGTTTCGCGGGGGATCGCGGAAACGCGCGCGAAGGCGCAGGGGCTGATCCTCGCGGGGAGGGTCCTTCTCGCCGGTGTCGTCTGCACGAAATGCGGGACGCCCGTCAAGGAGGGCGCGGACGTCGCGCTCGTGCAGGCGCCCCGCCCGTTCGCCTCGCGGGGAGGCGGGAAGCTCTCCGGCGCGCTCGACGATTTCGGGATCGATCCCACGGGGCGCGTGGCGCTCGATGTGGGCGCATCGACGGGCGGATTCACCGACTGCCTGCTCCGGCGAGGCGCCTCCCGCGTCTACGCGGTCGACGTCGGGGAGCGGCTGCTCGACGACCGGTTGCTGCGCGACCCGCGGGTCGTTTCCCTCGAGAAGGTGAACTTCCGCCACGCCACCGCCGGCCTGTTGCCGGAAAAGGTGGCGCTCGCGGTCGTCGACGTCTCCTTCATCTCCCTGCGGCACATTCTCCCGGCGCTCCGTAGTTTCCTCGCGCCCTGCGCCGAGGCGCTCCCCCTCGTGAAACCGCAGTTCGAGGTGGGGAAGGGACGCGTCGGCAAGGGGGGCGTCGTCCGGGACGACGCGCTTCGCCGGGAGGCGGTGGAAGGGATCGCGGCGTTCGCCCGGGAAAACGGGTACGAAGTTCTCGGCGAGGCGGAGAGCCGCGTCCCCGGACCGAAGGGCAATCGAGAAGTGTTCCTCCACCTGCTGTGGCCGTCCGGCGCGAAAGGTCCGCTTGACTTCGGGGGGGGCGGCAGGTAATTTTCTTGAAGATGCGCGGACGTTTCACCGATAAGAATGGTACATCACGCCTTTCGGGCGGGGAAACGGGGTGCGAACGATGAAGCGTGCGTCGGTGAACATGGGGACGTTCGCGGTGGTGGGCATGTTGATCCTCCTCCCGGTCGGTGCGTTCGCACAGCAGGCGCCGGCGGAAACGCCGAAATCGCCCGAGGGGATCGTCCACACGGTGGTCGCCGGGGATACCCTCTGGGATCTTTCCGCGAAATACCTCGGGTCCCCGTGGAAGTGGACGGAAATATGGGAGCGAAACCGCTTCCTTACCAATCCGCATTACATCTATCCGGGCATACAGGTCGTGATCGTCCCGCCGGGGCCGAAGGAGATCGCACTCGGCCAGGAACCGTCGCCCGCCTCCGCGCCCGCCGAAACGGCGGCCGCGGAAGCGAAGCTCCCGGAGGCGACCAAGCCCGCCGTTCGGCCGGTCGCTCCTCCCCGCGTCCCGTACCTCGAGATCAAGCCGGAGGATTTCGTCCGCGCCGGAGAGTTCCTGAAGGAGGCGCCGAAGGGGATCGGGCACATCCAGGCCGGGAAGGATCCGAAGGTCGGGTTCGCCGAAGGCGACACGGTATACCTCTCGCTCCGGAAGGAGATCCCGGCGGGCCAGTTGCTGGGCGTCTACCGGGTCCGGGGTCCTATCGATAGTCCAGGGAAACGTCCGGTATCCGGATATGTGAAATACCTGATCGGGGTGATCCAGGCGGTCCCGAAAATCAACGGGCAGGCGACCGCAAGGGTACGGAAATCGTTCGAGGACCTCACGCGCGCCGACTTGATCTCGGAGGAGATCCCGGCGTACACCCCGGTGCGGATCGACCCGGGAGCGGAAGGCATATCGTCCTCGGTGATCTCCGGGCGCCGTGAGAACGAGGAACTTGCGCAGGGCGATTTCATCTACCTCGACCAGGGCGCGTCCGCGGGCGTGGCGGTGGGAAACGTCTTCCGGCTCTTCGTCCCGACCGGGGTGGAGGCAGGGTCGGAGGGATCTTCGACTCCCGTCGCGGTACGGTTCGAGGTGGCGAGGGCGGTCGTGGTCCGTGTGTCGCCGGATTTTTCCACGGCGTACGTCGTCAGCAGTTCGGAATCGTTCGGCGCGGGCGTGTCGGCCCGGCGGGGTATCCCGGCGAAATAGATTTTCCGTCGTCCCTGGCGGTTCAACGACGGCACGAAGTTTGAAGCATAACGGGGGAAACCGGCCAGGGGCTCCCCCGTGAAGGATTCCGCCACTACCGCATCCCTCCTCGACACGTTCCTACGCCTGTCGCTGATCGAGGGGTTCACCGTCGATCACCTCCGGCGTCTCCGCGCCTCCGGGGCCGGCGGTTTCCTCCCCGGCATGACGCCCCGGGGTGTTTCCCTTCTCGGGAAGGCGAAGGCGGCGCTCGGTTCCGCGGAGGCGGGCCGGCAGGCGGAAGCCGTGCGGGAGGCATGCGATCGGCTGGGGATTGCGATCCTCCCATGGGGTGCGGACGACTACCCCGTCGCGCTTCGGGGGATTCCCGGGGCGCCGCTGCTCCTGTACCGGGCCGGGAGGCCATGGACCCGCGGCGAGGCGGTGGCTGTCGTCGGGAGCCGCGCTCCCACCGGTCCGGGACGGGAATTCGCACGCATCCTGTCGGGGGAGCTCGCAGCGGCCGGATGGACGGTGGTCAGCGGAATGGCGCGGGGGATCGACGCGGCGGCGCATGGGGGCGCTCTCCGCGCCGGCGGCACGACGGTTGCGGTTCTGGGGTGCGGCGTGGATGTCGCGTACCCACGGGAGCACAACGGACTGAGGGATGAGATCATCGAAAAGGGGGCGATCTTCTCGGAATACCCGCCGGGGTCGCTGCCCCTCCCGCACCGGTTCCCCGAGCGGAACCGGATCGTGAGCGGGTTGTCGCGCGGGGTGATCGTGGCCGAGGCGCCGGAGCGCAGCGGCGCACTGATCACGGCAAGGCTTGCGCTTGACCAGGGACGCGACGTGATGGCCGTGCCCGGGAATCCCTGGTTCGCCCATACGGCCGGGAGCAACCGCCTGCTGCGTGAAGGCGCGACTCCCGTCTGCTCGGTCGCGGACGTCCACGGCGTTCTCGGATGTCCCTCTCCCGTTGCCTCCGGGGGAATCGCGGAGCGGATTCTGGCCGCGCTCGAAGGCGAGCTGCATGTGGGGGCGCTCGCGGAAGCCGTGTCCGTGCCGGTCCGGGAGCTTCTCCCGTGCCTGATGGAAATGGAACTGGCGAATCTGGTGGAAAAAAGGCAGGGGAACTACTATAAGAAGTTGTCCGCAACCGGGAGCTGACCCCCCGGCTCGGTCAGGAGGAGCAATGGCGCGTTCGTTGGTCGTTGTCGAGTCGCCCGCGAAGGCGAAGACGATACAGAAGATCCTGGGGAAGGGGTTCGAGGTCCTCTCGTCCATGGGACACGTGAAGGACCTTCCGAAAAGCCGCCTCGGCGTCGACGTCGAGAACGGGTTCACCCCCTCCTACATCGTCATCAAGGATCGGAAGAAGGTCCTGGGGGACATTTTGAATTCCGCGCGGTCGGCGACGACCGTGTTCCTCGCGCCCGACCCCGACCGGGAGGGCGAGGCGATCGCCTGGCACATCGCCGACGCCATCCGTTCCGACGCGGGAAAGAAAAGGAAAGGGGCGCCGAAGAAGGCGAAGCCCGCTTCCCGCGGAAAGAAGGCGAAGGCCGCATCCGCCGAAGCGGCGTCGACCGCTCCGCCGATCGAGCGCGTGCTTTTCCACGAGATCACGAAAAAGGGGATCACCGACGGGATGGCGCACCCCCGCCCCCTGGACCAGCGCAAGTTCGACGCGCAGCAGGCGCGCCGCATCCTCGACCGGATCGTCGGGTACACCCTCTCCCCGCTGCTGTGGACGAAGGTCCGCAGGGGGCTGTCGGCGGGAAGGGTGCAGTCGGTGGCCGTCAAGATGGTCTGCGGGCGTGAAAAAGAGATCACCGCCTTCGTACCCGAGGAGTATTGGTCGCTGACGGCGCGGTTGGAGGGGAAAGCGCCCCCCCCGTTCCCGGCGAAGCTGGTGGAGGCGGGCGGGAAGAAGGTCCGGCCGCGCGACGCGGCGGAGACCGCGCTCCTTCGCGCCGCCGTGGAAAACGGTCCCTTCGTCGTCCGCGAGGTTCGAAAGAAGCTCCGCCGCCGGCAGGCGCCCGCGCCGTTCACGACCTCCAAGCTCCAGCAGGAGGCGTCGAAGGCGTTGCGGATGCAGGCGTACAGGACGATGATGGTCGCCCAATCCCTCTATGAAGGGGTGGAGATCCCCGGGGCGGGGCTTGTTGGTCTCATCACCTACATGCGCACCGACTCGGTTCGCATCGCCGACGAGGCGATCGCCGCCGTTCGGGACCACATAGGAAAGGAGTACGGCTCCGCGTACCTGCCGGAGTCCCCGAACACCTTCCGGAACCGGAAAACCGCCCAGGACGCCCACGAGGCGATCCGACCGACCTCCGTCGGGTATCCGCCCGAACTATTGAAGGGGATCCTCAACCGGGACCAGTTGCGCCTCTACGAACTGATCTGGAAACGGTTCGTCGCCTCCCAGATGGCGGCGGCCGAGTTCGAGCAGACGGCGGTCGATATCCTGTGCGATCCCGCCGGGGCGCCCGCCGGAGGGTACCTGTTCCGGGCCAATGGGACCGTACCGAAGTTCGCCGGGTTTCTCGAGGTGTACGAGGCCACCGTCCCCGAGGGCCGTGGCGAGGGAGGGAACGGAGAGGCGGGCGAGGAGAACGGCTCGGCCGGCGACGACGGGGAGAAGACGGAAGAGAACGTTCTGCCTCCGCTTTCCGAGGGCGAGATCCTCACCCTGCGCGAACTGGCGGGGAACCAGCATTTCACCCAGCCGCCGCCGCGCTTTTCGGAGAGTTCCCTTATCAAGGAGCTGGAGGAGCAGGGGATCGGGCGGCCTTCGACCTACGCGTCGATCGTCAAGACGATCCGGGAACGTGGGTACGTGAAGGTCGACGAGGGGAAATTCCTTCCCACCGAGCTCGGGACGATCGTCACCGATCTTCTCCAGGAGAGTTTCCCCAAGGTGATGGACGTGGCGTTCACGGCGCGGATGGAGGAGGAGCTCGACCAGATCGAGGACGGCGAGCGGGAGCTCGTCCAGGCGATGGGAGACTTCTACCAGCCGTTTTCCGAGGAACTCGAGCGCGCGAAGATCGCGATGCCCACGGTCAAGGAAGAGCTGATCGCGACGGGGATCCCGTGCTCCGCCTGCGGGGCCGAGATGGTGATCCGGTTCGGTCGCGCCGGGCGGTTCCTCGCCTGCAGGACGTATCCCGCCTGCCGCAATACCGCCGATTTCCGCCAGACGCCCGAGGGGAAGATCGAGATCGTACCCCCCGAGGAGACGGGAACGGCGTGCGAGAAGTGCGGCAAGCCGATGATCGTCCGGAACTGGAAGGGGGCGCGGTACATCGCCTGCTCCGGCTACCCGGACTGCCGCAACAGCAAGCCGTTCCCCGTGGGGATCACCTGCCCGGAATGCGGCACGGGGGATGTGGTGGAGCGGTCCTCCAGGTTCGGCAAGATCTTCTACAGCTGCTCCCGGTATCCCGATTGCCGGTTCGCGTCGTGGGGGCGGCCGATCGCCCGGAACTGCCCTGTCTGCGGCTACCCCGCGATGGCCGAGCGGGTTCGCCGTGACGGCTCGACGCATATCGCGTGTCTCCGGAAGGGGTGCAAGGGCAGGGTGGGAGAGCCGGACTCTCCCGTGAAAAAGGAGGCGGGTTGAAAGAGTACGTCCTCGTCGTCGACGACGAGCAGAGCCTTCGGCAGGTACTGGAGCTTTTCTTCAGGAAGGAGGGATTCGAGGTCGACACGGCCTCCTCCCTCGCCGAGGCGGAAGCGGCGATCGCGGCGAACGCGTACGACCTCGTCCTCACCGACCTGCGGATGACGCAGCCCGACGACGGGCTGAAGGTGCTGCGCGCGGCGGTGCGGAAAAACCCTTGGACCCAGGTGATCGTGCTCACCGCCTACGCGACCGTCGAGACGGCCAAGGAGGCGATCCGGTACGGGGCGTACGACTACCTCACCAAGCCGTTCGACAACGCGAACCTCCGCAACCTCGTGCGGGCC
>Ga0316628_100005263_pt1 | contig 10329 bp, 7 predicted proteins | sample OWC_Aug_M2_C1_D5_FD_207648 | JGI IMG/M metagenome (GOLD analysis project Ga0316628, IMG submission 207648) | Wetland soil microbial communities from Old Woman Creek delta, Ohio, United States - OWC_Aug_M2_C1_D5_C | ecosystem: Environmental > Terrestrial > Soil > Wetlands | place: USA: Ohio... | reverse complement strand
CCCGGACGACCTCGACCCCCGCGCTTCGCTCATCACCGGCTCGCCCAAGCCGCTGTCGATGATGGAGGGCCTCGACGCCACCTATGACGCCTGTCTTCTCATCGGCTACCATGCCCGGGCGGGCACGATGCCGGCGGTCCTGGATCATACGATCTCCGGCGCGGTCGTTTTTGCCGTCCGGGTCAACGGCCTCGAGATGCCTGAGCTCGGCCTCAACGCCGCTATCGCCGGCGCGTTCGGCGTCCCGGTCGTCATGCTGAGCGGCGATGGAACGACGTGCCGGCAGGCGGTCGAGGTTCTGGGACCGGGTGTGAAGACCGCGGCGGTCAAGGAGGCGGTGGGCCGGACCGCGGCCAGGCTCCTGCCGCGGGCGGAGGCGCTGGCGGCCATCCAAAACGCGGCCCGGGACGGCCTTCTCGGCCGGAGCAAGGCGAAGCCCTATCGGCTTGCTCCGCCGTTCACCTTCGAGCTCGAATTCCACCGCAGCTCGCAGGCCGAGCTGGCCCCCCTCATTCCCGGCGTCAAGCGGCCGTCCGCCCGGGTCGTGAGCTTCACATCCCAAGATTATCTGGAAGGCTTCAAGCTGCTCAGGGCCCTGATCAATCTGGCCCCCGCGGACTGAGGCGCGCCGGGTCCCCGCCGGGCCGGCCGTCCGGGAAGGGCTCGCTTCCCTCCCGGATTCCCCTCGCCCCGGAACCTCCGGCCGTCCTTTCCGTATAAATCACCTGAACCGAGAGCGAAAGAGACGACGAAGTTGATCCCGGACGACTCCCGCGCCTCCCGAGCGCTCTTTGACGACCGCATCCGGGCCGTTTTCCGCGCTGCCCTCGTCCTCTCCTGGCGCTCGCCCCGGCGCCTCGTCCGGCTGTTGCGGCTCCTCCTGGCCCAGCGGCGGGCGGCGCGCACGCGCCGGGCATGGCAGGCGCGCGGCCTGGGCGTGCCGCCGCTCGTCATCGCCAGCATCACGCGGCGCTGCAACCTGCGCTGCCGCGGATGCTACGCCATGGCCCGGGCCGAGGCCGCCGAACCCGAGCTCGAGACGGCCCGCTGGGCGGAGGTCTTCGCCGAAGCCGCCGGTCTCGGCGTTTCGATCATCATGCTGGCCGGCGGAGAGCCGACCACGCGGCCGGAGGCGATCGACCTGGCCGGCCGTTTCCCCCAGGTCGTTTTTCCCGTCTTCACCAACGGACTGCTGCTCGACGAAACGCGAGTGCGGGACCTCCGGCGCCGGCCGAATATCATTCCCGTCATCAGCCTCGAAGGGCCCTCTCCGGAGACGGACAGCCGTCGGGGCGCGGGCGTCTATGAACGCTGCCGGGACCTTCTGGCGCTCCTCAAGCGGCACGGGATCTTCTATGGCCTTTCGGTGACCCTCACCCGCCGGAATTTCCGGGCGGCGACGAGCCTTGATTTCCTTCGGCCGCTGGCGCGGTCCGGCGGCCGCCTGGTCTTCTTCGTCGAATACACGCCCCTCGAACCCGGCACTGAGAACCTCGTCCTGAGCGCGGCCCAGCGGGAACGATTGAAACGTCTGCCCGCGGAACTGGCCTCCGTGCTCCGCGGCCTGTTCATCGCCTTCCCCGGCGACGAGGAGCCTTACGGCGGCTGCCTGGCGGCGGGCCGGGGTTTCATCCATGTCAGCGCCTCCGGGCGTCTCGAGCCCTGCCCGTTCGCCCCCTTCTCGGATATGAGCCTTCGCCAAACCTCCCTCAGGGAGGCGCTGGCTTCGCCCCTCCTCGCCGCTATCAGGGACGCCCACTCCGAGCTCGTCGAGACCCGGGGCGGCTGCGCTCTCTGGAACAGGGAGGACTGGGTCCGCCGCCTGACCGGCGCCCTCCCTCCAGGCGGAAGAGCCGGCAACCATCGGGCCGGCGCCCACGTCTTATAGGGTGAACGGAAGCCTGGACGAAAAAGGAGGTTTCGATGTCCATCCGCTATCATAAGGCTGTTTTTGCGTTCATCCTGTTCTTCATGGCGGTCGTCGCCGCGCCCCTCTTGCGGGCGGATTACACGGAAGAGATCGTCAAGTCCTTCCCGCTCCGGAGCGGCGGCTCTTTCTCCCTGGACAACACCAACGGCAGCGTCAAGATCGCCACCTGGGCCGAGGACCGGGTCGAGGTCCGAGCCCTGAAAGTCGCCAAGAAAGACAAAGAGGACCTGGCCGAGGTCAAAGTCGAGTTCGAGGCGACGGCCGACGCGGTGGCCGTCAAGGCGATTTGGCCCACGGAGCGGAGGAATCTCCAGGTGGAGGTGACCTTCGACGTTCATCTCCCGGCCGGAGTCAAGGTCGCCGGAGTCGAAACGACCAACGGGAACCTCGACGTCCGCGGCGAGTTCGTCTCGGCCCGGCTCGGGACGACGAACGGCACGGTCGTCCTCGCCGGCTGCCGCGGCGACGTCCGGGCCGGATCGACGAACGGGGACATCGAGGTCGACGGCGCCGAAGGCCGCATCGAGGTCGAGACGACCAACGGCAGCATCACGATCCGCAACGCCGTTCCCAAGGACGGACTGGACGCGGAGACGACCAACGGCGGCATCACCCTGCAGCTGGCCGCGCCCGACAAGGTCAACGCGAACCTGAGCGTCCGGACGACCAACGGACACATCGAGACGGATATCCCCGTCACCCTGGACCGCCTGACCAAATCCCGGCACTCGCTCGACGCGCGGATCGGCAGCGGCGGCCCGGCCATCAGGTTGAGCACGACCAACGGGTCCATCCGGATCGGCCGCTAATCAGCGGGCGGCCGCTCTTCGGGAAAAGCGGCCCGAGGGGACGCGCGGGCTGGCGGCGCCGCAGCTTAGAAAAGAAAAGCGACGGTCAGGCCGTACTCCAGGCCGCCGAGGTTGATCGTCCTCTCCTGCTCGGTCGTCTTGGCGCTCGTCCACTTGATCCGCACGTTCAAGGCCAGGGGAACGCTCTCCAGGGGCTGGACGTAGGCGCCGGCCAGGAGATGCGTCCCCCGGGCGGCGTTGACGACCGTGTCGATGGGGTTCTCCTCATAATAAAAATAAACGTCCGTTCCGACGCCGACATAGGGATGGACGACCTTGAAGGGATGGATGTAGCGGACGCCGCCGGAGATGGGGAGGAAGGACAGGGTCGACTTTTCCTTGGTGTAGGTCAACGTCCCCGTCCGGGACATGTATTTGATGTCGAGGTAAAGGTTCAGGTTGAGGGCGAGATTCCCGGAAAAGGAGACGCCGACGACGGGCCCGTTGTTCTTGTAGACGGCGGCGAACCGCGGCTCATCCACCCGATTCCGGCCGATCAGGAACTCGACGGTCCCCTGGCGCAGGGACGCCGCGGCCGGAAGGGCAGCGGCCAGGAGAGCGGCCAAGAGGACCGGGACAACAGCCAGGCGTCCCGGCCGGAGGCTCGGATTTATCACGCGGACCTCCTTCCCCGGGGGTCGGGCCCGGCCGGCCCTTCCCGCCTGAACTCCCTTAGATCCGGATCTGCAGGCCGAGGAGCAGCTGGGCCTGCATATAGTTGAGGTTGATCTCCAGGCTCTCGGAAGACGGGCCGAAGTAGAAGAAGTTCCCGTCCAGGATGATGGACATCTTCGGCGTGAGGAGATACTCGAGGCTCACCCGGGCGCCGAAGGTCAGCCCGGAAATGGATTCCTTGAGCGGCGTCGTGGAGCTGACCTTGACGTCCGCGCTCGAGAAAGGCGCCTTGTCCTCGATCTCGAAATCCTCGATGAGCGTGAACTTGCCGGTGGCGAAGCCCAGGGTCGGCCCCGCCCAGAGGTTGAACTTCGTCTTGCGGACGATAGGGAACTGGGCGAAGGCGTAGAAATTGAGGACCGTGTTGTTGACCGGCTCCTCGTAGGCCACCGTCCGCGGCGAGTTTTCCGCGACGGGACTCGGCACGGTGAGGTCGAGGAGCATCGTCTCTTTATGCAGCAACAGGTTGGCGCCCAGCCCGCCGCGCATCATCTTCGTGCCCAGCGGGAAATCACGGCTGACCGCGAGGTCGAAGAGAAAGCTGAGCTTCGACCGGTAGGTCTCCGTGAACGAACCCGTCTCGCCATAGACATCGAAGGTCCTGTCGACGGAACTGTCGGGAGAGGGGAAGAGGGACGCCCCCCCGCGGAGCTGGACATAGGTTCCCCGCTCGCCGCTGACCATCGCGGGGGCGGCCGCCGCCCGGACAGGGGCGGGCTGGGCGGCCTGGGGACGGGGGGCCGTGACGGGGGGCCGCTCGGCGCGGGTCTCCTGCTCGACTTCCTTGAAGACGGCCTGCGCGCCGGGGGTCTCGACCCAGAAGGAGACCTTAATCCCCTCGGCGTCGCTGGAGATCCGGCTCGACGGCTTCTCGTCCATGAGGTCGAAAACGACCCGCGAGACCTGGGACTGGAACTGCCCGGACCGGATGCGGAGGACGCCGTGCGAGTTGACGGTGATGACCGGCTCGCTGTCGTTCCGTTCGCTCGGCTTGATGTCCACGACGAGCCGTTTGGGCGCGACGAGGTCGAACGTTTCGAACGTGTACGCGCCCCGAACCTTGATCAGGACCTCGAGGTGCGTGTCGACGACCGTGGTCGTGACGCCTTCGACGATAACTTGCTCAGTCGTGACCTGCGCGACGGCGGCTCCGGCGAGGCCGAACATGAGGGCGAAGAGGAGGATGCGTCCTCTAAGCAATAAATCTCTCTGCTTCAAATTCTCCTCCATGGTTCAAATTGACGGCGCCGCGCCAAGGACGCTTGGGCCGCGTCCCGCGCGGTCCGCGAGGGCCGGACCCTCCAGCCGGGCCCGGTCGCGCGACTCGAGGAGGAATTCTATCACAAATCCCCGTCTTGTCAAAACCCCCGCGAGAAAGACCCATCTCCGGGGCCGGGCGGGAGGGAAGAAAGCGACGGCCTGACAGATTCCGGCGGTTCGCCGCGTCTCTTGAATCGTGGATCGGCGGACCGACCGCGCGGCGCTTGTCGGCCCTCCTCCTCTTTTTTGCCGCTTCTCACCCCTAGGGGTGAGAAGAAGAGGTCGAATTTCACCCCCCGGCTAACCCCGCCGGGCGATTGACGGACCGGGGTACCCGGGGAAAAATGGTCCCGAAGGGAGAGCGTTATGAGGCGAAGCTTTCTACCCCTGGCGATCCTGGTCGCTCTTCTCGGAGCGGCTGTCCTGCCCCTTTCCGGGAAGGCCGCCGTCTACCGGACGAACGCCGCCGCGTGGGCGCCCAAGGTCGCCGTTGACCGGACCGGCCGCGTCCACGTCGTCTGGATGGAGGTCTACGGCGACCGGAGCGGGGATTGCTTTTACGCCGTCGGGACCAACGGGCAGAACTTCAGCTCCCCCGTCAGCCTCAGCGGGAACGGCGCCGCCTGGGCCTTCAACTTCGAAGGCTGCGACGTCGACGTCGACAGCAATAACCGCGTTTACGCCGTGTGGGTGGAGAGCGGAGCGCTCAAACTGCGCATCTACGACGGCTCGTGGGGGGGCATTTCGACGCTCTACATCGGCAACAGCGACCTCTACTATCCCTCCATCGCCGTCGACAATGGCAATATCTATATCGTATTCCAGATGACCGGCGGTCAGACGATGAGCCGGGCGCGTGTCGGCGGGACGTGGGAGGATGTGCGGACGCTATCGACGGGGGCCGTAACCAAGCATACGTCCGTCGGCGTGGGCAGCGGTTCCGTTTACGCCGCCTGGGGGGACAAGGCGACAGGGGAATATAAAACGAGATACGCCCGGCGGTCAAAAAGCTTGAACGCCGGCTGGAGCTCGCCGGCCGCCATTCCCACCGCCGATGCCGGCACCGAGGACCAGTGGCCGGTCATCGAGGCCGACTCGAACGACAACGCCCACTGCGCCTGGTCTTACTTCCTGGGCGGGAACAGGCAGATCGTCATGTCCCATCAAGCCAGCGGGACGTGGGGACCCGTGGATGACGTTTCCGACTCGGAGATGCTCCATTACCCCCGCATCAGCGAGTACGCCAACGTCCTGGCCGTCGCCTGGCAGGCCGGCGGCTACGGCGGCGGGACGGGCGTCCGCTATAACTTCTGGGCGGGCGGCGGCTATTCCGGGATCGGCACGGTCCCCGATTCAGGCGGCGTCACGTTCTGCGATGTCTCGATCCGGCCGGCGGGCACCGTGGCCTACTTTGTCTGGGACGGCTCGGGCGGGATCTGGTGCGAGGGCGTCTCGCTCGACACGAGCGGAGGCGGTGGGGGCGGCGGCGGGAACCAGGCCCCGGTCGCCCGGTTCACGATGACGCCGCGCGAAGGGGACGTCCCGCTCAATGTCCACTTCGACGGCTCCGCCTCCTCCGACGCCGACGGCAAGATCGTCTCCTACACCTGGGATTTCGGCGACGCGAAGTTCGGGACCGGCGCTGTCGCGACGCATATCTACACGACGAACGGCGATTTCACCGTCCGCCTGACGGTCGTCGACGACAAGGGGAAGGCGGGCTGGCGGATCGACACGGTCCGGGCCCTGAAGCCCAACGTCCCGCCGCGGGCGGACTTCAATTTCTCGCCGACGAGCGGCTTCTATCCGCTGCCGGTCGATTTCGACGGCTCCCTGTCGTCCGACGAGGACGGGACGATCAAGAGCTACGAGTGGAGCTTCGGGGACGGCGAGAACGCCTATACGATCAGGCCGAAACACACCTATCGGCTGTGGGGGACATACACCGTCCGCCTGACCGTGACGGACAACCGCAACGGGACGTCCTCGAAGGCGAAAACCGTCGAGGTCCTGCGCCTCTTCCAGCCCCTGAACCTCAGCTGGACGACCTCGGTCGACGAGGGGCTCTTCCGCTCGCGCTATGTCACCGACGTCCGCTGGCAGGCCAATCCGGCCAATGACGCTATCGCCCGGATCGTGGCCTATCGGGTTTGGCGGAAGAAGACGGGCGAGGACATCCTGACCTACCGCGCCCTCATCCAGGTCAACGCCGCGACGTTCTTCTATCGCGACCCGAATGTCGAAGCGATGAACCTGTATGACTACACGGTGACGTCCGTGGACGAGAAGGGGCGGGAAAGCCCGATCGTCCCGAGCGGCCAAGGGACGGGGTCAGGCGGGACATCGGACCGGACACGCGACCCGGAACCTCTGCGCACCGTCCGCCGCTGAGCCGGCCGCGCCCGGACGCGCGGCCCGGTTCAACGCCCGGCCGCCGGCTTGCGGAATTCCAGCCACACGCCGCAGAGACAGGTCGTGTCGAAGGTGATCTCGAACTCGCGGATGCCGGCCGACCGCAGCAAGGCGCCGGCCTGGTCCGGGTTCATCTGGAGCTCGGGCGGCGGCCCGAGTTTCAACTCATCCATCTTGGCCTGAATGGCGAGCCGCACGTCCTGGGGCACGAGGCGGCCGGCTCCGCCCCCGATCAGGGCGGCGCCGCCCGGCTTGAGGATCCGCCAGAGCTCGCGCAACCCCTGGACCTTGTCCTTCCAGAAGAAGATGGAGCCGCGGCTGACGACGAGGTCCACCGAAGCGGTCTCGAACGGCAGCTTTTGCACGTCGCCTTGAAGCGGCTTGACGCGGCCCACGAGGCCGGCTTCCCGGACGTTGCGTTCGGCGATGCGGACGGCCGCCGGGTCGATGTCGACGGCCCAGATGACCAGATCTGTTATCTTGGCCAGCTCGATGGAGAGGTAGCCGGGCCCGGCGCCGGCATCGACGCAGATCCCCTTGGTCGTGCCGTAGTCCTCCTTGATCTGCCGGGCGAGGGCGGGGTAGATCGGTTTGAAGACGGTCCGGGCGATCCGGTCGAACCGTTCGGCATCGCTCTGGCTTGTCTGGCCGGGCGACAGGACCGCCGAACCAAGGGAAACGGCCAGGATAAGCGCGGCGGCAACGGACCTTCGGTCGGTCATACGAGACCTCCCAGCCTCAGCGTTCGATGACGAATTCCTTGGTCAGGAGCCGGGCCTTGGCCCGAATCTCGACATAATAGGCGCCCGACGGAACGGGCCGGCCGTCGTCCGAGCGGTGGTCCCAATTCCTTTCATAGATGCCGGGAAGCGCGTATTCATCGACCAGGGCCCTGACCTTCCGGCCGCCGGCGTCCAGGATGCTCACCGTGACCCGGCCGGCCCAGGGCGTGAAATAGCCGATGTTGGTCCGGCGGCGCGAGACGACCACCGGGTCGACCTGCAGCCTGTTCTGGAGAAGGTTGGGAAAACGCTCGCGGGCTTCGGCGTCCTGGGCGGGCGCGGCCTTCCCGAACTCGATGGCCAGGCCCACCCTGGCCCGCAAAGAATAGTTGCGGCCGGAGAACCACATCTTATTGAGCATGGCCCGGTTGTCCGGCATGCCGGAGGCCAGCATGACCCGCGGGCGATAGACCTCATAGGAGTCCCATTCGCTCTTCGCCGGCGCGGTAAAGACCAAGGGGTTCTGCGGGTCGCGCGTCCAGTAGACGCCGTCCGCAGACGTCGCATGTCCGATCCATCCGACGCCGTTCGGGTCGTTCCAGCCCTTATACCACATGTGATAGACGCCGTCGACGAAGTGGACATCCGGCGTGTCGACGCTGTAGCCGTCCCAGTGGCCGGGGTTGGGCGAGAAGACGGGATTCCACGGATATTTCGTCCAGTTGACGCCATCGGGCGACCAGGCGTAGCCGAGTTTGCATTCCTCGGTCTCGATGCTGTAGCTGCCGTACCACATCTTGTAGCCGCCGGGCGTCTTGAGCACGGTCTGGCCTTCCATGTCCGAGTACTCCCAGGCCTGGCTCACCGTCAGGACGGGATTCCCGGCGTATTTCGTCCAGTGGAAGCCGTCCGCGGATGTCGCGTAACCGATGCCGAAGCCCGCTTTGGCGCTGGCGCCGACATACCACATCTTATAAAGCTGCTCCTGGTCATCAAAAAGGACCGACTGGCAGATCAGGATGGCATCGTCCCAGGCGCCGCTCGGGCCGATGCGGAGGACCGGATTGCCCTCGTACTTCGTCCAGGTCGTCCCGTCGGGCGAGGTCGCCACACCCATTTCACAGCGGAGGCCCCACGTCGTCCCGATAAACCACATGATGTACTGGTTGCCGTACCAGCCGATGGTCTGGCAATCAATGGACTTTTCGTCGAAGGCGCCGGGCGGGCCGACGCGCAGGACGGGATTCTCATAGTATTTATACCATGCTTCAAGGAGGGCCGGCGGAGGCTCGGGCTCCTCCAGGACGCCGGCCGCTCGGTCGCGGGCCTCGACCATGGCCACGTACTTGAGGGCTTCCTCGCGGGGCATGAAGCGCCACTTCATCTTGCCCTGGCAGGAGAACACGACGTCCGACGACGCGACCAAAGCCACGGCGACCATGATCAACAGGATTTTGGACGTCGTTTTCATGTCAGTCTCGCGACAATCCAATCTAGCAGCCGCCTCCGGGGTTGTCAAGGAAGCGGCCGGCCCTCCCTTCCCCGGCCGCGGCCAGAGGAAAGGGTCCGGGCACGCCCCAAGGAAGGCTGCCCTCTCGGGGAGTTTTTTCCTCTTGACAGTCCCCTTGACCGACTGTGTTATAATACTCCCCTGAAACTCCGAAGCCTGATCGCGACAATCCACATAGAGGGAGTGAGAGAATGAAGAGAGGCTTTTTTGTGTTGATGGGAATGCTCCTCCTCGCGGGGCTGACCTTTGCCCAGCCGCTGGGTCCGCCGGTCAAAGTCGCCGTCGCGCCCAGCGCCGTTCGCTGGTCCCAGATGGCGTTCTCGCCCGACGGGGTCGCCCATATCATCTACGAGCTCATGGATTACGGTTCGTCGTTCTCCGACATCGTCATGTACGTCACTTACGATGGGACGACGGCGAGCACGCCGATCACGATCAGCCCGGCGGTCGGATTAGCCGACCGCCCCGGCATCGGCATCGGCCCGACCGGCACGGTCGCCGTTGTCTGGGGGGACCAGAATACAAGCTCCGTCATGATGCGGGTCAAAAACCCGGCCACGGGCGCTTGGGGGGACTTCGAAACCGTCAAGGCGGGCTACGGAAGAGACGAGCCGAGCGTCTGCGTCGACCGGGAAAACAACATCTACGTGATGTGGTACGACGACGGGGGCGGCCGGATCTACTCCCGGGCCAAGGTCAACGGCGCCTGGGAGGAGACCAAAAGGATGGACTCCCAGACGACCCGCGCCACCCAGGACGGCATCGCCATGGGCCGTGACGGCCGGATCTGGGGAATATGGCGGGAAAAACAGGGGGGTGGCGAATACAAAGGCCGCTACCGCTTCCGGACGAAGACGACGGGCTGGTCCGAGGTCATGGTCATCAATGACGCCGGCGCCAGCTGGTCCCACCCCGGTATCACGGTCGGTCCGGATAATATCCCGCTCGTCGTGACGGGGGATATCGACGAGA
>Ga0316628_100005262_pt1 | contig 10331 bp, 8 predicted proteins | sample OWC_Aug_M2_C1_D5_FD_207648 | JGI IMG/M metagenome (GOLD analysis project Ga0316628, IMG submission 207648) | Wetland soil microbial communities from Old Woman Creek delta, Ohio, United States - OWC_Aug_M2_C1_D5_C | ecosystem: Environmental > Terrestrial > Soil > Wetlands | place: USA: Ohio... | reverse complement strand
GTCGCCGATCATTACAGATTTGAAATATTGGAAGGTGCAAATCCCGGAAAACCGAAAAAACCTTTTGAGATTGATGATCTGTCCGGCTTGTATGGTGCCCGTAGCGAGGGAGAAGACATTGACCTTGCCGACGGTCTGAAGGGATTCATTATCCTTGAAAATAGAGCGCATTAAGATAGCCATCTTCTTCTGGCTGAGGAATTCTTATTCTTCTATTCCTCTCTTGATGTTGTTCATCGGCTGTATGGCGATTTCTTATGCCCGGGAGAAGCCCAACGATTTCCCGGTTCTCAGGGGCCCCTACCTCGGCCAAAAGCCGCCGGGGAAGATGCCCGAAGTTTTTGCTCCCGGCGTCGTGACAACCGATCTTAATGAACACGGTTCCCCTACTTTTTCGCCCGATTTAACGGAAATGTATTGGTCGCCCCAATACAAGGATATAGGAGGCGGAAGAATCATATTCATGAAAATGATTCATTCAGGTTGGGAGCCTCCAAGAACCGCGCCCTTTTCGCAAGAATTCAAGAACCAAAACCCTTTCATGTCAGCCGATGGAAAACGACTTTATTTTAAATCCTTTCGCCCTATCGACGCCGACGTTTACAGGAACGGCGCCTTCTGGGTTTCTGAACGGACACCCGAAGGCTGGTCGATTCCCAAACCGCTCGGCCCTTATGTCAATTCAGGATCGATGGGCCAACAAATATCCGAGTCGATGAACAAGAACCTTTATTTCTCCTGCGACCGTCCTTCAGGGAAAGGGCTATGGGACATTTACCGGGTGAGGTATGCGTCCGGACAATATCTGGAGCCGGAAAACCTGGGGGATTCCATAAACACGGAATTCTATGACGGTTCTCCGTATATCTCGCAAGATGAAAAATGCCTTATTTTCGGCTCCCTGTCCCGGCCGGACGGACATGGCGGATCAGACCTCTATCTCAGCTATAAAAATGAAAATGGAGATTGGGCAAAGGCCATAAATATGGGCCCCGTCATCAATACGAAAGATCATGAGGAATACCCGATTGTTTCGCCCGACGGAAAATATTTATTTTTTTTCAGAAACGGGGATATCTATTGGGTGGATGCGAAGATCATCGAAGAACTAAGACCGAACATACTGAAGTAAGGGAAGTGCATTGAAGAAAATGGGGTTTATGGCCGGGGCCTTATTGATCATCGTTTTGGGGCTCAACGGCCGCGCTCGCCAGGTCGAAAGCAAATGGGAAAAAGATGGTCGGCGGCTCTACATCATGGGCGGATTTATGGAGAGAGACATATATTCGGATGTCTACTCGATCTCCGTTCTTGAGCTGATAAGCGGTGAAAATGCGGCCTGGAATCGAGCGCCCTCTCTCCCCGAGGCCCTTCAGGGGCATACGGCCGCTTTCGCTCAAAATCATATTTACGTCATGGGCGGGCTAAAGGGATTCGCAGAGAATCGCGCGGCGATCTTCTCCCGGGACGTATTTTCAGCGGAAATAAAGGATTCTCATCTCCGCGAATGGAAAAGAGAAAAGTCACTTCCTCATCCGCTGGCTTACCATGCCGCCGTGACATACGAAGGTATGATCATCAGCAGCGGCGGCCAGGCTCCTGCGGACATTTCGACCGTTTATAAAACCCGGGTCGCTGAAGACGGCGAAATGAATAACTGGGAAAAAGCCGGAGATTTGCCGAAACCGATGAGAGGCCACGGTTCGGTCATGGTCAAGGATCGCCTGTTTATTCTCGGCGGGCATGATGACAAAGAGTTTTTTTCGGACGTCTGCTCGGCTCCCGTGGGCAGAGACGGAAAGATCGGAGCCTGGGAATTCGCAACACCTTTGCCGTTGCCTATGGTTCATTTCGGAGTCGCCGAGCACAGCGGGCGCATCTACATTTTCGGGGGTCAGGATGCCGGAGATCGCCTGCATCCGGAGGTTTATTCGGCAGAAGCAGCCGGCTCAAAATTGGGGGATTGGCGCAAAGAAACGCCCCTTCCTGTTCCTCAGTCCAGGATGACGGTCAATAGAGTGGATGAGTGGATCATCATAACCGGCGGGGGTTTTGGCTGGACTCCCCCCGTCTATTCTGCCATCTTCGCCTCTGAGATTGATGAAGACGGCAGACTCGGAACGTGGCGGAAAGTCGGAGATCTTCCCAGAAAGCTCGCTTTTCACGCGGCCGTGATATGCGCATCAAAAGGTCGCGCCGCATCATCGCCGCTCTCCGCCAGGCCGGCGGCCGGCCGCTCTACACGGAATACGCGGACGTCGGCCACAACGTTTTCATGTGGGTCTACACCGAGCCCGCGCTCGTGGAATGGCTCTTCGCCCAACACCGATAAAAAAAAGGGGCGGCCCCTCCCCCGCCCGGGAGGAGGCCGCCCCTGGAACGGATCGAATAAGGAGGGGCGACCCTATTTGGCGGCGCGCCCGGAGGCCCGGAGAATGACGCTGCCGCTGAAGGACTTGACGATGACCAGCGGGCCGCCCTGGTTGATCGTCCCGTGCAGCTCGCGGGGGGACATCTTGCCCGAAACCTTGATCGCGAAATCGGAATCGATGTCGCCCGAGAAGGTCGCGGCTTCGAGCTCGAAGCCCGCCTCGGCCGGCAGGCGGACCGTCACGTCGCCGCTGTGCGATTCGAGGTGGTAGCGCCCCTTGGGGACGGACAGCCCTTCGAACAGGACATCCCCGCTCACGGTCTTGGCCTTGACGGTCTCGGCGCCCAGGACGTCCCGGAGTTCGACGTCGCCGCTGACAGAGGTCGCTTCGACCGAGCCCTCGATCCGGGAGGCCACGACGCTCCCCGAGACGCTCCCGGCGTCGAGCCCGCCCTTGACGTCCGAGACCTCGACGTCGCCGCTGACGCTCGCACACTCGGCACCGGCGCCGGCCTTAGCCAGGGACACGTCGCCGCTCACCGACTTGGCCCGGACCGTGCCGCCGATCGCCTCCAGGGCGACGTCGCCGCTGACCGAGGTGGCTTCGATGGAGGCCTTGGCCGGGATATACAGGGTGAAGTCCACGGAGGCGTTCCCGGATTCTCGCCCCCAAAATCCGCGCTTGGGATACTTGGTCTCGATCCGGACGATGCGGCCGTCGCCGCTGACCTCGATCGTGACGTCTTTGGCGTTCTCCTCGTTCCTGGCGTATTTCATGGCGTCGATCTTGACCTGGACTTTGTCCCAGACGAAAACCTTGATGTCCCCGGAGACGTTCGACAGGAACACTTTGCCGTCCAGGGCCAGATCTATGGTCTTGTCGAACTTCTCCTTGTACTCGTCTCCGGCTACGGCCGCGGCCGCCCCGATGCTCAGCGCGACGAGCGCGGCGCCGGCCAGCCAGGAGAACCTGAAGGATCCTTTTCTTTGTCTCATGATCGCTCCTCCTTGTTCGTATAGTTCATGCGTTTTCGCTTTCACGATCTATAGCTTCGACTCCGCCGGGGCCGGCGGGGCCGATCTTCGCCCGATGTCCACGGCCGCCTCCAGGAACTCGACCTTGTTCCGGAAGGCGTCGAGAAGGTAGGCCCGCGCTTTCAGGTCGGCCGGGTCCCGCTTGACGGCATCCTCGGCCGTCCGGATCAGGGCGTCGATGGCGCCCAGCTCCTGGCCGACCAGCTCGGCCATCCCGGGAGACAGGTTCTCCTTCTGGGAGGCGACTGCCTCGTCGAGGGCCTGGATGGCCAGCTGATAGTGGCTTTCGGCCTCGGCCAGCTTGGCGAGGGTAAAGTTCATCCGGCTCTTGTCCAGGGCCGACGGGCCCGGCTCCCGGAGGACGCGCCGCCCGAGGGTGACCCCGCCCGCGACGAGGATCAGGGCCGTCAACCCGGCCGCCGCTAGGCGCAGGGCGGGCGAGAAGCCGGGGAGCCGGATCGGGGCCGCCGGCCGTGAGGCGGGGGCGGCTTCGAGGCTCTGGGACCCGGCCAAGCCGGATCGGATGCCCGCCCAGACGCGGTCCGAAGGCGCCGGCGTCTCGAGCGCCCGCGCTTCGCTGACGAGGGCGGACAGGTTGGCCCGGACCTTCCGGCAGGCGGCGCAGCCCTGGAGATGCCGCTCCAAGCGCCGGAGGCCGGCGGCGTCGAGTTCCCCGTCGATCCACTCGCTGATTTTCCTGTGGGCGCGCGCGCATCTCATGAGGTCTCTCCTTCAAACGGCCCGTTTTCGCACGAGCTGCTCCCGGAGCTTCATCCGGGCCTTAAAGAGCTGCGATTTGGACGTCCCGACCGAGCATCCGAGCGCCCGGGCGATCTCGCCATGCTTGAACCCCTGGAGGTCATGGAGCAGGAATACGGCGCGCAGCCCTTCGGATAGGCCGGCGATGGCCTCCTCGAGCGTCTGGCGGACCTCCGATGGGCGCTCGTCGCCGTCTCCGCCGGACAGGATCCCTTCGACCTCGCCGAGGGGAACGGACTTCTCCCGGAACGTTCTATTCTCGCGCAGGTGGCTGAAGCAGGTGTTGAGGGCGATCCGGAAGGCCCAGGGCTCGAACGTTTCGGGCCGGTCGACGTCGCCCAGGTGGGAGAAGATCTTCAGGAAGATATCCTGGAGCAGGTCCTCGGCCACCGTCGCGTTCGCGGTGTATCGGTAGGCCAGCCCGAACAGGGGGCCCTTCAGCCGGGCATAGATGGTCTCCAGGGCGCGCTCGTCTCCCCGCTTGGCGCGCCTGAGAAGATCGGATCTTTCCTCGGAGCTCCCGATGCTCATGTCCAACACATCCCCGATCGTCACAGGGACAATGCCGAAAATAGTATTATCCCTGATTTCGGGGGTCGGCGCCAGCATGAGTTCGGCCATCTCTCGCCTCATCCATAAAAGATGAAACGAGGGCCGAAAAGGTTGCCTGGACGACGGATTTAGGCCGGGCCCCAGCGCAGCAGGACGGCCGGGATCAGGCTGAGAAGCCCGAACACGACCCAGGCGGCCAGGAGGGGGAGGAGCCATTTGGCCCATTTCTCCCAGCGGAGCTGGGCCAGCCCCAAGACGCCCATGGTCACGCCGCTGGTGGGGAGGATCGGGTTGATGTACTCGGCCAGCTGGAAGGCGAAGACGGTCGTCTGGCGGGTAAGACCGACCAAGTCGCCCAGGGGGGCCATGATCGGCATGGTCAGGGCCGCCTGGGCCGTCCCGGAGTGGACGAAGAAGTTGATGACGCACTGGGACAGGAACATAAGCTGGGCGGAGACGACGGGATGGACGTGGGAAATCGGGCCGGCCATGGCCTGGAGGATGGTGTCCAGGATTTTGCCGTCCATGGCCACGATCAGCAGGGCGCGGGTGCAGCCGATGATCAGGGCGGCGTTCATCATGTCCTTGGCGCCCTCCACGAAGCCGCGGGCGATCTCCTCGCTCCGGAGCCGGCCGACCAGCCCGGCCAGGATCCCGATGGCCAGGAAGAGCCCGGCGATCTCGTTCATGTACCACTTGTAGCGGAGGATGCCGAAGACGAGAAGGGCCATCCCGGCCAGGAACAGCCCGAGCACCCGCTTGTGGACGGGCTTGATCTCGAGGCCCTCGCCCGCGCCGCGGCCGTCGGCCATAAGCTTCTTCCTCCGTTCTAGATCCTCTTCGTAGACGGGGCTCGTCCTGGGGTCCTTGTGGACCCGCGCGGCGTAGCGCATGACGAAGGCAACGACGATGACCGTACCGATCACCCAGACGACGAGCCTGTAGCCGAGCCCGGAATAGAGGGGCAATCCGACGATCCCCTGGGCGATCCCGACCGTGAACGGGTTGAAGAAGGCGCCCGCGAAGCCGGCCGCGGCCCCCAGGAAGGGGATGGCGACGCCGACCAGGGAATCATAGCCCAGCGACAGGGCGAGCGGGACAAAAATGAGGATGAAGGGCATGGTCTCCTCGCACATCCCGAAGACCGCCCCTCCCACCGAGAACACGATCATGGTGACCGGGATGAGGAACGCTTGAAGCGCCCGGCTTCGGCTGAACTTGGAGGCCAGGGCCCCGATGAAGGCCGCGACGGCGCCCGTTTTCTGGATGACGGCGAAGGCGCCCCCGACAATGAAGACGACGACGATGATGGCCGCGGCGTCTTGAAACCCCTTGGCCGGGGCGACGAATAGGGCGCCCAGCCCCTGGGGCCGGCTCTCGACGAGCCGGAAGGTGCCGGCCACGGGCATGTCCCGGCCGTCCTTCTGGACCCTCTGGTACTCCCCGCTGGGGATGATCCAGGTCGCGACCACGGTCAGGGCGACCATGATATAAATGAGGACCAGGGTGTGGGGGAGCTTGAGCTTGGGGATCTTCACCGGGCCGCCGCCTTGCGCGTCTTGAGGTCGAACAGGTCGCCGGGGCGGAGGACGTGGAGGACGAGGTCGTCGATCCCGATCCCCCCGCTCGGCTCGAGACGGACCCGGGCCCGGCCCGCGTCTATGACGATGACGTTCTTTTCACCGACGACCTCCAGCAGCCCGCCCGCGTGGACGACGGCCGCCGTCGACTCGTCGATCCCGATCCCGAGCAAGCCGGGATGCTCGGCGATGACGCTGATGAGCCGGTTGTGGCGCTTCCGGGTCGCGAAGTGCTGGTCGATGACGGCCTCCTTGATGAATCCCAGGCCGGGCACGGTCACGACGTTGCCGGGCTCGATCGTCTCGAACTCGTGCCCTTCCTCGACCTTCCTCATCTCATCGCCCGTGATCATGACCTCGCTCATGATAGCGGCGCCGGCGCTCGTCCCCCCGACGACGGCGCCCCCGGCGTAGAGCTCGAGGAGACCCCTGTGGAAAGCCGTCCCCTGGAGCGCGGCGGTCACCCGGGATTGAATTCCGCCCGTGAAGTAGACGCCGCTTGCCCCTTCGAGAATCTTGAGGCTCTCCGGACGGTCGGCCTCCGCCCGCGTCAGGAGAAGCGGCTCGGCCTCGAGGCCCAGACCCCGGAGCTCTGCGGCCATCTCGGGCCCCGACGTCTGGGGTTCGGCGCCCGCGTTGGGGAGGACGATGACCTTCCCGGACCCGGCGGCCCGGACGAGCTGGGCATAGCGCCGCATCATGCTCTCCGGCCGGTCGCCGCCTCCGATGATGAACAGCGTCCCCTTGGCGTCGGCCAGGACGGGAAGGGCGATGGCCAGGCTGATGAGCGCGAAAACGAGCAGCCGCTTTGCCCAACCCTCGACACCCCGGCCTGAAGGCCGGGGCTTGTTTAGGGTTGGCCCTGAGCCTCGCAATGCATTCCCGGCTTGTAAAACGGGGTCTGACGTCGGCGAACGGGTCATCTCGATGTCCTCCTCGGCGTGGCGTCCATGGGTCGAACGATCGTCATCGGTTGGCGTTGATTATATTCGGTCTAGCTATTTGGGGTCAAACCTACACATTGATAGAAAGTGAAATACCTTACAAAGTAACAAAATGTAGGTTTGACCCCAATTTTACGATTTTAGCGCGTCCAGACCAGGCGGAGGGTCTGCCCCTCGGCCACGGTCACGCCCGCGGGCCAGCGCGCGACGAGGCGGTTCCCCTCCCGCGCCGTCCGGGTTCCGAGCGGCGTTCCCGACAGGGAAGCCTTCAGACCGGGTTTCTGGTTCGGGCCGAAAACGCCGGCGGCGGCAAGGTCGAATTCCCTGAGCGACAGCGTTCCTGAAGAAACGACGACGTCGGCCGTCATCCCCCGTTCGCTCACGGTCTGTTCGAAGGAACCCCAGGCGTTCCCCGTGCTCCAGAAGCAGCGAAATGCCTCGGGCGAAACAAGGGGCGTGAACCCGAGCCGCCCTTCCGGGCCGGAATAGGAATAGCCGGCGAGCGCCAGCAGAACCCCCCAGGACGACATCGCCCTCGCGTAATGGTGCCCGCACTCGACTTCGTTCCAGGGGTTCCGCCTCCTTCCGTCGTAGCGGTCCCGGACGGCCTTGACGATACTCAGGCCTTCCTCGACCTTCCGCTCATAGATGAGGTGAGAGGCGACCTGGTACTCGATCCCGGTCCAGACCTCGTCGGAATAGGGGAAAGGCAGCGGGGGCCGGCCGCCCTTCGGCCAGGAACAGAGAAGGAGCCCCTTCTCGTCGCCCAGGGCGTAGGTCCGCTGGCAGTTGGAGAAATCCCTGAAATCGGTCAGGAAGTTGTAGCGGTAGATGGACTCCAGGGTTGAGGCGATCCGTTCCCGAGGCAGGAAGCGGTCCAGGCCCGCGACCATAGCCAGCCACTGGCCGAGGAGCTGGTCGGACAGGCAGCCGATTCCGTACTGGTATTTGGTTTCCGTGACGCCGTCGAACTTCTGGACGTAATAATCGCCGTTCCAGAGACGCGCATCATAAGCGCGGCAGCCTTTCTCGAAAACGGCGCGGAAGGCAAGGGCGGCCGCGGCATCTCCCACGGCCTCGGCCATCCTGGTCCCGGCCAGAAGCGCGCCCAGATAGAACCCGCTCAGCATGCTGTTCGGGCCGTAGAATTCGATATCGTAGGTGTTGTGCTGCTCGCCTTCGAGGAGGCCGTCCTTGTCCTTGTCCCAGGCGACCCAGGCGAACTCGATCGCCTTGCGGACCTGCGGCCAGAGCTTGCGCAGGAACGCCATATCCCCCGAGATCTGCCAATCGCGATAGAGGTTGATGACCCGCCCCAGCTGGCCGTCCGCGGCCGGCTTGAAATCCCAGGTGGTGCCGCTCTCGATCGGGAGCGAGGTGCGGAAAACCATGGCGCCGTCCGGCCGGACGTTCGTGAGGAAGTCGGTCTCGCGCATCGAGCGCTCCAGGCCGGGGAAGAGAAAGGCCAGGCTCTGCTCGTAGTTCCAGACGTGGGCGCAGTTCAAAGGACAGCACCCGCTTTGATCGCCGCAGCCCTCGAACGCGAAGAAGCGTCCGTTATCCAGCCAGAGCGCCGTCGTCGTCCGGATGATCGAGGCCTGGCTGGAAACGGCGTCCAGGACATAGGGCGGCAGGGTCGAAGCGAAGAAGATATCATGGAAGCGCCGCGACTCCGCCTCAAGCCGGTCCAGGTTCCGGATCAAGTATTCGGCCGCGGCCCAGGCGTCTCCGAACCGCTTGGCGTAGGCGTTCTTGAAGATCTTGCCTCTCTGAGCCTCGACGACGTCGAAATAATTCAGGACGTTGGGAAAGTGCCAGGAGAGGACGAAGGGCAGCACCGCCTCGCCGCCCGGCGCGATCTCGGCGCGGAGCCCCAGAGAGCCGATGTCGGTCCGGCCCTCGGGCGAGGGATCGGCGGGCAACGAATTCTTGAGCCGGCCGTCGGCGGCGAAATCGTCCCAGAGGATCTGAAGGTCGTCGAACCATTCCCCTCGCTCCCAGCGCGTCGTGTAGGTGATGTCCTTCCAGGGCGTCGTCAGCGCGACCGATCCGAAGGCCGGCGCGTCCGCCGGAACCTTGCCCGATGTCATGAACAGTCCGGCCAGGTCGTCGCCGCGGCGGATTTCATTGAGGTTCGTGCCGAACTTTTCGTTCCCGACCGAGACGAGCGCCCCTTGGCCGTCGTAGCCGACGGGATTCATGAGCGACCCCATCACCGTAACCCGAACCGGAGAAGCCGTCCGGTTCCGAACCCGGAAACGGAGAACGACGGCGGGAATTCCCGATTCCTCGGCCTTGAGGGGGATGAAGGGATTGAAGGCCTCGAGCCTGACGTCGACCGGGAGCCGCCCGTCCTCGAGATCGACCTCGGCGAACGGATAGGCGCCGCGGAAGCGCGCCTTCTCCATCCGGGGAAGGCCGGGCACGTATTCGCGCCGGAAGCCGAATCCGGTCGTTAGGGGCGGAAGGAGCGGGCCTTCCAGGACGCGGACGGACTTTTCCTTGCCCCGCACCTCGCAGTAGAGTGCGAAGAACGTGAACGGCAGGTTGACGCCCTTGCCGGGCCTGTTGAAGATCTCCCAATCCCTGAGGTTGCCGCGGCCGCCCAGCGAGACGGTCCCGGTCCCGATGCCGCCCAGCGGGAAGGCGACCTCCCGCAGCGACTCGCCCTCAAAGAGGCGCTGAACGCCCAGTCCGATCGGATCGTCCTGACTTCCGGCGGCGGCCCCTCCGGCGCCCGCTAGCGAGGCCAACAAGCCGAAAACCAAGATCGTCCTACACCCCGACCTTTTTGCTGCCATCGCCACCGCTCCTTCTCAAAAAGAATCGTTAGGTTTAATTATCGCTTGATTTCGGCCGAAAGACAACATCAAAAATCGACCGGCTTGCAATCCGGCGCCCGTTGGCTATAATGGGTGTCTCACAGCGAAAGCCATGAAATTCCTTCTGCCCAAAGAGCCCGCCTTCCAGGAGAATTTCAAGGAGATGTCGGTCTGCATGTCAGAGATCACCGGCATCTTCAAAGATCAGGTCGCCAGGTTCAGCGATTTCGAGGCCTACTGGCACAAGGCCAAGGAGATCGAGCATCGG
>Ga0316628_100005261_pt1 | contig 10331 bp, 5 predicted proteins | sample OWC_Aug_M2_C1_D5_FD_207648 | JGI IMG/M metagenome (GOLD analysis project Ga0316628, IMG submission 207648) | Wetland soil microbial communities from Old Woman Creek delta, Ohio, United States - OWC_Aug_M2_C1_D5_C | ecosystem: Environmental > Terrestrial > Soil > Wetlands | place: USA: Ohio... | reverse complement strand
TCCAGCCGTCGCCGGTCCGCCTCCAGGACTCGTGGGTTCCACGGTCCGCCCTCGCGTACGTGCATCTTCTCGACCGCGGCCGCCACCTCCACCGGGAAGTCTTCCAGGCGCAGGTCGGCGAGCAGCCACTGCTGGCCCTCGTCGATCGGGAAGACCACCCGCACCCCGTCGGGCCCGCTCGGCTCGATCTGCGGCGGCCCCACCTCGACCGCGGCGAAACCCTTTCGCCGATAGGCGTCCTCGAGCGACCGCCGGTCCACGTCCAGCGTGGCCTGGCTCAGCTTCTGCCCCCGCCAGCCTCCGACCCGCCCGCGCCGCACCCTGACCGCCGACTCCAGCTCCTCGGCCGACAGGCCATGGCCTCCGCCGAACTCGACCTCGTGCACTCGCAGCTGCCGGCCCGGGGCGAGCTCGACGCGCAGCACCGGTGCCTCGGCGTCGCTGTCGAGACTCACCTCACAGCGGGCCAGCAGGTAGCCCTTGAGCTGGAGGGCCTCCCGAATCTGCTCACCCAGCGCGCCGGTCTGGGCCGGGGCGATCGGTTCCTCGCTCGGGTCCGGGACCACCGCCTTGACCAGCTTGTCGCGCTCGGGCGGAGCCACCACCTCGAGCTCATACCTCGGGCCGGCATCGGCACGGACGGCGAGGACGACCTCGTCGCCGATCTCCCGGCGCTCGACGCCGAGCACCGCGGCTTCCCAGTGCCCGCGCTCCCGCAGCTCATCCTCCACCCGGCGGCGGACCCGCTCGACCAGCTTGTCGGTGAGCAGCGCCCCTGGCCGCACCCCGGCCGCGGCGGCCACCTCGCCGGCCGGGTCCTCCACCCCCTCGACGACCACAGAGACGACCCGCAGTGGATCCGCCAAGCGCACCGTGAGGACCACCCGCGCCGAGTTGGTCGGGCGGTCGAAGAGCAGGGAGGTGTCGATCCCGGCTCGGGCAAAGCCGCGCTCGCGCAGCTGCCTCTCGACCCGCCGCACTGCGGCCTCGACCCGGCTCGCCGACACGGGTTGACCGACCTCGAGCTCGAGCCACGACCGGACCCTGCCCTTCCACCGGCCCCGCACTCCGAGCACGACCACCTCGGAGAGGCGGGTGACCTCGCGCACCACCACCGTCACGTCGAGGCCGTCCGCAACCTCGACCGCCTCCACCGCCAGGTGCTCGACCTCGCCCCCGGCGTAGAGGGCCAGCGTCCCCTGCCGCAGCCGCGCGCGGTCGAGGGGGGCGCCCTGCTCCAGGCCGAGCAGCTTGACCACCACGTCGCGGCCGAGCCTCCCGTCGCTCGTGACCTCGACCCGGCGCACGATCTGCGAGTGACCTTCGGCGCCGACCTCCCCGCCCGTCGTGACGAGGATGAGCAGCAGCCAGAGCGCGGCCCGCGGCATCAGTACCGCCTGCGCATCTTGAGGTCCGCCGAGTAGGTCCCGTCGACGTCCCGGGTAGCCTCGAGATAGAGCCCGGGACCGAGGAACCAGCGGCTGACGACAACCTCCTCGCGGTTCGAGGTCAGGTTCGACTGCAGGATCACGGTCCAGGTCGGGCTGAGCTGCTTGACGACCGTGATCCGGGCCGTGGGGTTGCCGGTGGAGGCCTCGGCAAAGGGGTCGATGCGGACCTGGTCGACCGGCAGCAGAGTGCGCGCCCGCCGCTCCAGCTCGGCGTTGATCTCGCGCGTCAGCAGGGTCGACGCCAGCCCCACGCCGACCGCGCCGCCGCCGACCGCGTCGTTGCGGAAGCCGAGGGCGAGCAGGGAGAAGATCTCGGCCTCGGGCAAGGGTGGGTCGGAGGTCAGCACCGGCACCAGGCGGTCGAAGGTACCGGTGAGGCGGACGGTGATCTGGTAGGTCTGCACCCAGGCGCGGGCCTGCAGGTCGAGGAACGGATCCATGCGCAGCGGGTCGGAGAAGGAGAGCGTGCAACGGTCGAGCTCGTAGCGAACCCCCTGGAAGCTGAAGTCGCCGCCCTCCATGAGCTCGATCTGCCCGACCAGACCGGGCTGCTCCGCGCTGCCGGTGACGTCGAGGGAGGCCGAGCCGACGACGCGGATGAACGGGCTGCGCGCCTCGATGGTCCGGTCCGCCTCGACATGAAGGTCGAGCTGGAGCCCGCCGCCCTCGGCCCCCGGCGGGGCAGCCAGCCAGTCCATCAGGATGGCCGCGAGGTCGTCCTGGCGATGGAGGGCGGCCCGCTCGATCTCGAGCTCGCCGGAAAGTAGCAGGTCGCCCGGCGAGCCGTCCAGGCTCCAGCTTCCCCTCAGCCTTGGCACCAGGCCCGGGAAGAGCGGCAGCTCGAGGTTGGATACGGCGCCGTCGAGATCCAGACGGACCTGACCCTCGCGCCGGCCGAGCCGGCCGGCGCAGGTGGCTGCGCCGTGCATGACCCGGAACTGCATGCCCTCGAGGATCATCTCGTCCGACGACAAGAGCAGGGTGCCGTCGATCCCCGACACCACCAGGCGGCTGGCGGGCACGCGGAACGACGCCTGCGAGGCGTGGGCCACCCCCTCCAGACGCGGCTCGTCGAGGCTGCCGAGCAGCTCGACGACCCCCGTGGCGCGGCCGGCCGGCTCCCACTCCGGGATCAGGAAGCGCAGCAGGAGCGCGTCGAGCGTACCTGCGACGTTGCCGCGCAAGCCGCCGTCCGCTCCGATCCCCAGACGCAGGAAGACCTCGTCGCCGAGCAGGCTCAGCCGGAGCCCCTCGATCTCGACACCTTGCGCGGAGAGCGAGAAGGCAGCCGGCTCGAGCAGGCGCGCGGGCCGCTCCTCCAGCTCGAGGTCGAGGGCCTCCAGCGTGCCCGCGAGCTGTGGCCAGTCACCCGGCGGCCAGTCGACCTCGAAGGCGACCTCGGCGCTGCCCCGCGCCGGCACGCTGGCCAGGGGCAGGAGCCTCTCGACCACGTCCTCGACCGCGTCCAGACGCAGCCGGCCCGGGCCCTTGAGCCTGCCCTCCGGGTCGCGCGCCAGGGCGACCGAGGCGACTGCCGCGTCGCCCAGCCTGGCATTGGCCCCGACTCCCGTCTGGTCGGCGACCACTTCCAGCTCGAAGCCTTCGTTCACCGCCCTCAGCTTGCCGACGAGAGGACGATCCAGGGACCACAGAAAGTCCGTCCGCACGTCGCAGCTCGAGCCAAGCAGCTCGGCCGCAGCCTTGCCGAGCAGGGCGACCGGCATGCCGGGCCAGCTCAGCTCGCCCGCCACCTCACCCGCGCCCACCGCCCACCGCAGCTCACCGCCAAGGCCGCCCGAGAAGCTCAGGTTGCGGGCCGTGAACGCTCCCTCGTCGAGGTCGACGGTGGCCGAGCCGTCGCCCAGCTCGCGACCCATGGCGCTGACCCCGACCAAACCCAACGCCCACGATCCGCGGGGTGAGCGCAGCGGCCCCCGCAAGCCGCCGGTGAACGAGGCCGTGCCCGCGGCGAGCTCTTCGACCCCGAGCCAGGCGGCCACCGACTGGAGGGGGATCCGCTGCCCGCGAATGTCGAGGTCGAGGACAGCGTCCCCCGCCTCCGGCGCCAGCACGATTGTGCCGCTCACCGCGCCGTCGCCGTCCCCGAGGCGGTACAGGGCCTCCATCACCTCAACCTCGGAGCTGGTCACGACCAGCTCTGCCACCACCCGGTCGAGCTGCATCGGCGGGTAGAGCAGGGGCTCGGCCTCGACCCGAACCCCGACCCGCAGCTGGTCAAACGGCCCCGCCAGGTCGACCTGCAGGCTTCCCTGACCCGCGATCTCGGCCGGCACGACCTCGGCGCCGGCCCACACGTTGACCATCGGACCGAGCTCGGCAAACACCGCCGGGGCGGCCTCCACGGTCCACGCGGGCTGCCAGGTCCCCAGGGTCAACGGCCCCTGCCAGCTCACGACGGAGCCGCCCACCTGCAGCTGCCTGGCCTCGAACAGGAGCAGACCTTCGGGGGCCAGCTCCACCTTCAGGCGGCCCTCGACCGGAAGTACGCCGGCCCGCCGGCGCAGGCTTGCCTGGCCGCGGCCGTGGCCCCTCGCGATCTGCCCACCGCTCCACTCCAGCTCGGCCTCGAGGTCGGCGGCTGCGGCCAGCCCGCCGGCCGGCACGCCGAGACTCGTGAGAAACCCGGCCAGCTCGACGCCGCTGCCGCGGGCCTCCACCCGATGAGGGGGTGATGGGCCGAAGCGGCCCAGGGTGTAGGTCCCGCGCAGCTCACCGCCGTGCAGCCGGCCGCCGTCCAGGGTTCCAATCAGGCCGCCCGGACCGAGCTCGATGTGCGCCTCCGGCTCGTACACCGGAAAGCCGGCCGCGACGATCTCGGGAGAGCGCACGTGCACGTCGAGCAGGGGCTCGCGGTCGCTCGCCAGCGAGGCAACGATCCAGCATTCGCCGTCGAGCACGCCCCCGGCTCGCACCAGCCGGTCGAGCTCGCCCAGGTCGAGCGGTCCTTCAGCCTCGGCGCGCAGGGTCCCCGCGCTGGAGAGGGAGGCCCGTCCGCGCAGCTCGGCGCCGCGCGCGACGACCCGCCACGACGGCACGCTGATGCCATCACCGAGGGTGAAGCGGGCGAGCAAGCCGGCCGCCAGCGGCTCCATTCCCGGAACCTCGAGCGCGATGCGCTGGCAGCGCACGAAGCCCCGCGCCGTCGCCCCGTCCCCGGCCCAGGCGCCGGACAGGCCTGCCAGGTGCACGGCCAGCGAGCCCGGCAGCTGGCGCCCGTCAACCTCCAGCTGGTCGAGGTCCAAACGTTTCACCCGCAGCCGCAACCACGACCCACCGCGCGCCGGCAGCGAAGGCAACCCAGAGAGCCGCACTCGCACGCCGTGCGCAGCCATCGTGTCGAGGATCAGCGTCCTCTCGGCGAGGCGCACGCCGGCGAGGTCGGCGGACAGCCGCTGCACCTCGGCGTGCACGCCCGCGGTCGAGAGCACGAGGTCGTCGAGCAGGAGCCGCGGTGGGACCGACCCCCAGTGCAGGGCGCCGATCTCGAGCTCCACGCCCACGGCCCTGGCCTGGCCCTCGATCCAGCGCGCCGCCCACGAGCGGGCGCGCTCGCTGTCCAGGAGCCTGACCGCCACCGCGCCGACCAGGAGCAGGAACGCCACGGCCGCCAGCACGGCAATGACCGTGCGCCGGAGGTGGCGGTACCTCACCCGCCGCGCTCTCCCCACTTCAGCTTGCGGTTGAGGATGTGGAAGTAGGACCGGGAGGGCTCGGTGATCAGGAGCAGCGGCTCCTGACAGCGCTCGATGCGCACCAGATCGCGGGCGGTGAGGGGGAAGCCCTCCTGGCCGTCTAGGGTCAGGAAGACCTCATCGGCACCACCTTCGAGGCGGACCTCCACCACCGAGTCCAGGGGCAGGGCAATGGGCCGGTTGGTCAGCGTGTGGGGACAGATCGGGGTCACCAGCACCGCGCCCAGCGTCGGGTAGAGGATGGGGCCCCCGGCCGACAGGTTGTAGGCCGTCGAACCGGTCGGCGTGGCCACGATCAGCCCGTCGGCGCGAAAGCGACTGACGAACTCCTGGTTGACGTGCACCGACAGCACGACCATCCTCGCCAGAGCCGACTTGTTGACCACCGCGTCGTTGAGCACCCAGCGCGTCACCGGCTCGCGGTGGGGGGTCAGCACCGTCACCTCGAGCCGCTCGCGGCGCTCGATCTCGGCCCGACCCTCGAGGGCGCCGTGGAGCATCGGGAAGAGGCTCTCGGCCGGGTGCTCGGTGAGAAAGCCGAGGGTTCCCATATTGACGCCGAGGATCGGAGTTCCGCCCAGGCGACCGTGCGCCACCGACAGGAAGGTCCCGTCTCCGCCGAGGACCACCACCAGCTCGACCTGAGCCGCGAGGGCGTCGCGGGTGACGCCGTTGTCGGTGCCCAACGCCTTGGCCGACTCGCCGTCGAGAACCGGTTCCACGCCCAACCGCTCGAGCTCGACCAGCAGCTGCCGTCCCAGCTCGACGGCCTCGAGGCTGGAGTGCTTGAGGACCACCCCGACCCGGTGCAGCTGCCGCTCGCCCATGGACTCCCATTCTAGCTCGGGTTCCTCACCCGTCAGGTCCCGGCGATCGCACTTCCGGGTCGCCCAGGCCCCGGCCCACCCGACGTCGCCGTGCGCCGCGCACGACGCGATCGGGCGGCGCCCGCACCCACGGGGCTCGTCGCGAAGGAAGGGTGTTACCATGCCGGGGAAGCACCGCTTCTGACCCGAGGAGGCTACTCATGAACCTGGCCAATGTTGCTCGTGAGCGCTCACTGCTCCTCTTCGCGACGGCGGCGGTCGTCCTGCTGGCTGCCGCCTCGAGCGGCCACGCCCTGGAGCCGCCGCGGGTGGACGCGCGCCTGGACGCGGCGCTCGCGTCCGCCACTGGCCCGGTTCACGCCATCGTCGTCTTCAGGTCCGCTCCGGCCGAGGCTCACGTCGGACGGATCGCAGCCACGCTCAAGGCCGAGGAGCTGCGCCCGCGCCGGATCTACCGCACGTTTCCGGCCGCGGCAGTGGAGCTGACGCGCTCCGCCCTCGCCCAGCTGCGGCTCGACCCGACGGTCTCGGCGGTCATTCTCGACTCCACAGTCCGCGCCCTGCTCGTCGAGGGCACGGCCCTCATCCGCTCGGACCAGGCCAACGCACTCGGCTACCGCGGGCAGGGCCAGGTGGTGGCGGTGATCGACACCGGCATCGACGGCAACCACTCCGAGCTGGGCAGCGCGTCGATCCCCAACGACAAGGTCATTGGCGGTTGGGACTTCGCCAACGACGACTCCAACCCACGCGACGACAATGACCACGGCACGGCCGTGGCCGGAATCATCGCCTCCAGCCGCGGCGTCGCCCCGGACGCCAAGCTGGTGGCGCTCAAGGCCCTCGACGAGGACGGCGAAGGCGAGGACTCCGACATTCTCGCCGCCATCGACTGGTGCGTCGAACATCAAGAGGAGCTCGCCATCACCGTCATCAACATGAGCTTCGGCGGCGACGCCCATTCCGGCACCTGCGACGACGAGCGGCGCGACTACCGCGACGCCATGGCCGCCGCCAACGCGGCCGGGATCCTGGTCGTCGCCGCCTCCGGCAACGAGGCCGAGGACGAGAGGATCTCTGAGCCCGCCTGCATCTCCTCGGTCATCGCAGTGGGCGCGGTGTACGACGAGGACGACCTCGACGCGCACGACTACTGCGAGCTCTGGGACCCGCTCGGCATCATCTGCCTCGACCGGACATGCGAGGACTCGCACCCCGACGCCGACGAGATCTGCTGCTACTCCAACTCCTCCAGCGAGCTCGACCTGCTGGCGCCGGCCAATGACTGCACGACCACCGAGAGGGGCGGCGGCTGGCTGGAGGACTTCGGCGGCACCTCAGCCGCGGCGCCGTATGCCGCCGGCGTGATCGCGCTCGTCCTCGAGGCCGGCGGTGAGCGCGGCACCGAGGCCATGCGCGCGCTGCTGCGCTCCACCGGTCAGATGATCCGCGACGACCGCAACGGCCTCAGCTTCCCGCGGATCAACGCCGAGGCGGCGGTGGAGGCCGCAGAGCCGACCTGCGAGCTGCCGCCGGCGCCCGACCAGCCCACGGTTCCGACCCTGCCGGTGGCTGCCGGTGAAACCTACCAGGTGTCGTGGAACGCGATCGAGGATGTGGTCGAGTACGAGATCGAGGAGTACGTGGGGGAGGTCGGCGGGAGCCCCCTCTCGGTCCTGCGGACCTCGGCCACCTCAGCCTCGTACACCCACGGCGGGGAGAGTGCGACCTACCTCTACCGGGTGCGGGCGTTCCGCATCTGCGGCGAGGGGCCGTGGTCGCCGGTGGCCCAAGTCACGGTCGAAGCCGGAGGCGGCCCCGGTGGCTGGTCGTTCGACTACGTGGTCGCCGGAGCCGGATGGCTGGAGGGCGCCGGGGGCACTCGGTGGGAGACCCACCTGTCCGCCTTCAACCCCAGCTCGCAGCCGACCACCGCTGTGGTCTACTTCCTCCTCACCGACCACGACAACTCGAGCGGCGTGGTCACCTCCGAGCTGGTGTTGGCGCCGTTCTCCGTCTCCCAGCTCCCCCTGGATCCGGTCGAGGGCGGCTGGACAGGCGCCCTGGCCGTGGGCGCCGACCAGCCCATCGTGGTCGAGGCACGGGTGGAGAACGATGCCGACGGCGGTACCTACGGTCAGGGCTTCCCCGGCCAGCCCGAGGCGGAGGGACTACGCTCGGGGCAGGTGGCCGACCTCGTCGGCCTGCGCTCGAACGTGGACTACCGGACCAACCTCGGCCTGGTCAACCTCTCCCTCACCCCGGCCACGGTCGAGGTCCGGCTGTTCCACGACGCCACCGAGCTCGACGCGTACCAGGTCCAGCTGTTGCCCTTCGGCCACCACCAGGACTTCGACGTGTTTTCGACCTACGGCGACTTCACCGACGCCCGGGGACGGGCCGAGATCAGGCCGCTCTCCGGCGGCGAGCCGATCTTCGCCTACGCCTCGGTCGTAGACTGGCGCAGCGGCGACCCGACCACGGTGTTGATGCGGGTGCGGGCGGAGTAGGCCCTGAGGAGCGGCGCGACCCTCAGCGGGCCACCTCTGGTGGCCCGCCGTGGTCTCGAGTGGAGATTTCCGCGAGGTCGCGGGAAAAGTTTCTGACGGACCACGACCAGGGCTGGCTCCCGCATTTCGTGGTCCTCCTACCCCCTCACCACAACCTGTTGTACCGTCCCCCGACAAAGACGTAAACAAAACGTAAATCAGCCCCTTAGCGCAGGTCCGACAAGGCTCGGGAAGCCCTTGACAGGGCCGCTGGCGGGTCCCATCATGTAGTGGTCAGAAGTGGTCCAGTGCGGTCTAGGGTGGGAAGGGCCTCCTCATGGGGCCACAACGGGCGACGCGGGGGGTGACGTGGAGCGCTTTCGGGGGGGGTTCCCGGCGACCATCGACGCCAAGGGGCGGTTCAAGCTGCCGTCCAAGCTGTGCGAGCAGCTCGAGGCCGAGTACGGCCGGGACGTGTACGTCTGCTCCTTTGCCCCGCATGAGCTCCGAGTCTACCCGATCGCCGAGTGGGAGGCCTACGAGGAGCGGCTCCTGAGCAAGCGGGACACGCCCGCGGTGCTCAAGCACAAGGAGCGGGTCAGCTACGGCCAGGTCGTCGAAACCGACGACCACGGCCGCATCCTCGTGCCGGCCCTGCTGCGGGACATGGTCGACGTCGGCGGCGAAGTGGTCATCTCGGGCCGCATCAACTACCTCGCCATCACCCGCCGGGAGCGAGCCGCCGCCATCTTGAAAGAGACCACGCCGAGCAATGAGGAACGTGAAGAGCTCGCCAACCTGGAGCTGTGATGGGGGGCGACAATGGCCTCCGCCCACCTGCCGGTGCTGCTCGACCAGGTGGTCGAGCGGCTCACGCCGGCCGCGCCCGGTCTGCTGGTGGACGCCACCGTGGGTCTGGCCGGCCACGCCCGTGCCCTGCTTGAGGCAGCGCCTGGATTCAGGCTGCTCGGCCTCGACCGTGACCCCCATGCGCTGGCTTGCGCCCGCCTCCACCTTGAGCCCCACGCCGCGCGCGTGCGCCTCGTCGAGGCGGTCTTCTCCGACCTCCCCCGCATCCTCGACGAAACCGGCGAAGGCCCGCCCGCGGCCATCCTCGCCGACCTCGGCTGCTCGTCGCTCCAGCTCGACACGGCCGAGCGGGGGTTCTCGTTCCTCAACGACGGCCCGCTCGACATGCGCATGGGCCGCGCCGGGTCGACCGCGGCCGAGCTCGTCAACAGCGCCCCGGAGGAGGAGCTGATGCGCATCCTCTGGAGCCTCGGCGAAGAGCGCCAGGCGCGTGCCATCGCCCGCGCCATCGTCCAGCGCCGCCTGCAGGCACCGCTGCGTACCACCGGCGAGCTGAGCGACGTCGTCGTCGCCGTCCTCGGCCCCCAACGTCGCGGCCGCGTCCACCCTGCGACCCGCACCTTCATGGCCATCCGCCTAGCGGTCAACGCCGAGCTCGACCAGCTCGAAGCGTTCCTCGGGCCTGCCGCGCGCTCGCTGCGGCCCGGGGGCCGCGTCGCCGTCATCAGCTTCCACTCCCTCGAGGACCGCATCGTCAAGCACACGCTGCGCCGGCTGGAGGGTCGCTGCACCTGCCCGCCCTCCCTGCCCGAGTGTCGCTGCAACCCGCAGCGGATCTTGCGCGTGATCACCCCGCGGCCACTGCGACCAGCGGCCGACGAGATCGCCGCCAACCCCAGAGCCCGGTCGGCGCGGCTGCGGGTGGCCGAGCGCTGCTCCGAGGAGGCGTGATGACACCGTCCGTCTCCAGGCCCAGCAACCGCTTCCTGGTCACCATCAGCGACCGGCGCTGGCCGCGGGTGTTGACCACGGTCTTGCTCG
>Ga0316628_100005260_pt1 | contig 10331 bp, 7 predicted proteins | sample OWC_Aug_M2_C1_D5_FD_207648 | JGI IMG/M metagenome (GOLD analysis project Ga0316628, IMG submission 207648) | Wetland soil microbial communities from Old Woman Creek delta, Ohio, United States - OWC_Aug_M2_C1_D5_C | ecosystem: Environmental > Terrestrial > Soil > Wetlands | place: USA: Ohio... | reverse complement strand
AGGACTTCGTCTCCAAGGTCTTCATTGCCTCGATGCACGCCTACATCATGTTCTTCACCAGCGCCGGGAAGGTGTTCTGGCTCAAGGTCCACGAGATTCCCGAGGCGGGCCGGGCGGCGAAGGGGAAGGCGATCGTGAACCTCCTCTCCGTCGAACCGGGGGAGTCGATCTCCTCGATCCTCCCGGTCAAGGAGTTCGTCGAGGAGCAGTTCGTCGTCATGGCGACCGCGCAGGGGGTCATCAAGAAGACGGACCTGATGGAGTATTCGCGCCCCCGCGCCGGCGGCATCATCGGCCTCGGCCTGAACGAGGGGGACCGGCTGATCGCCACGGAACTCACGACCGGCAAGGACGACGTGTCGCTCTCGACCCGCCAGGGGATGTCGATCCGGTTCCACGAGGACGATGTCCGCTCGATGGGCCGCACCGCGGTGGGCGTCCGGGGCATCGACCTCGAGAAGGGGGACGCCGTCGTGGGGATGGAGATCCTCCACCCCCAGGGGACGCTCCTCACGGTGACCGAGAACGGCTTCGGCAAGCGCACGGCCGTCGACGAATACCGCGTCCAGACCCGTGGCGGCAAGGGGGTCATCACCCTCAAGGTCACGGAGAAGACGGGGGCGATCGTCGGCGTCGCCCAGGTCTCCGAGGACGACGACGTCATGCTCATCACCGACGGCGGGAAGATCATCCGGATGCCGGTCCGGGAGATCCGCGTCATCGGCCGGAACACCCAGGGGGTGCGCCTGATCGGCATGGAGGACAAGGAGCGCGTCTCGTCCTTCGCCCGGCTGGCGGAGAAGGAAGAGTGACGGGCGCCGCGGCGCGGAAGCTTCTCGCGGTCCTTCTGCTCCTCGCCCTGCCGGCCTGCGCGGACCCGGCCCGGGAGCGCTTCGAGCGGGCGGAGAAGGCGCTCCTCGCCCAGAAGATGGAGGCGGCGCTTTCCGGCTACCGCTCGATCCCCCACGACTTCCCCCAGTCGCGTTACGCCCCCGCGGCGCTCCTGCGGCAGGGGGACCTCTTCGGCTCCTACTACAGGAACTACGGGGCGGCGCTGGAGGCGTACGACTCCCTCTCCTTCAACTATCCCCAGGCCGCCGAGGTCCCGCGGGCCGCGATGCGCAAGGGGGAGATCCACCTGCTCCAGTTCTTCGATTACCCCGCGGCGGTGGCCGACCTCGAGCTCGTCCGGACGCAGTACCCGCGGTTCGAGGCGATGGACGAGGCGCTGCTGCTGCTGGCCAAGGCGTACGCGGGACAGGGCGACCGGGCGCGCCAGTACGCGGTCCTTCTCGAGCTGATCGGGAAGTACCCCGACTCGCGGCTCGCGATGGAGGCGCGTTGGGCGGCGGCGTACGCGCTCCTCGCCCAGGGAAATTTCCCGGAGGCGGACCGGGAGTTCCGGAAGATCCTCTACCTCGTGACCGACCGGGCCGCGGCGGCCCGGGCGCGCTGGGGGATCGGCCAGGCGCTGGAAGGGCAGGGGGAAATCGCCGGCGCCCTCGACCAGTACCGGGCGATCGGGGGCGACGGGGAGGATCCCGCGTTCCTCGCCGAGAAGATCGCACGCCTGGAAAAACGGGTGAAGGCGCATTGACCGCCGCGGGGCGGGAAGGGGGGGCGCGGTGACGGAGGAGCGGATCGCCGTGGTCGGCGCGGGATCGTGGGGGACCGCGTTCGCGGCCATGCTCGCCGAGCGGCACGGCGACGTCGCGCTGTGGGTGCGCGAGCCCGACGTCTGCGCGGGCATCCGGGAAGGCCGGGAAAACCGGGCGTTCCTCCCCGGGGTGCGGATCCCCCCGGCGGTGCGCCCGACGACCGACCTCGGCGAGGCGCTCAGCGGAAGGACGGTCGTCGCGTTCGCGGTCCCGTCCCAGCACCTCCGGGGGGTGGCGCAGCGCGCCGTCCCGCACCTGGCCCCGGACGCGTCCTTCGTGTCCCTGGCCAAGGGGGTGGAGACGGGGACGCTCCTGCGGATGACGCAGGTCCTCGCCAGGGTCCTCGACGCCCCCGCGTCGCGCCTCGCGGTCCTCTCGGGGCCGACGTTCGCGCGGGAGGTGGCGCAGGGGAAGCCGGCGGGCGCGACGTTGGCGTCGGCGGACGGGGCCCGGGCGGTCGCGCTCCAGGCCGCGCTCTCGGGGAGCCGGTTCCGCCTTTACGCCGAGACGGACGTGACGGGAATCGAGATCGGCGGGGCGCTCAAGAACGTGATGGCGATCGCCGCCGGGATGGCCGACGGGCTGGACTTCGGCCACAACGCCCGGGCCCTCCTCATCGCGCGGGGCCTGGCCGAGATCGCCCGGCTGGGCGCGGCGCTGGGGGCGGACCCGCGCACGTTTTCGGGGCTGGCGGGGCTGGGGGACCTCGTGCTCACGTGCACGGGCGACCTCTCCCGGAACCGGACCCTCGGGTTGCGGGTCGGCCGGGGGGAGCGGGTCGGCGCGATCCTGGCGGAAATGACGATGGTGGCCGAGGGGGTCGAGACCGCGCGGGCCGCCGTCGACCTGTCGCGGGCGACCGGCGTGCCGATGCCGATCTCGGAGCAGGTCTACCGCATCCTGCACGAGGGCAAGGACGTGCGCGCCGCGGTGTCCGAGCTGTTCGCGCGGTCGCTGAAGATGGAAAAGGACTAGCGGACGATGAAGAAGGACTCGATGACCATGGACCGTCAGGCGCAGGGCCGGGAGACGCTTCAGAAGGAGATCCGGGAGTTGCTGCGGCGCCGCAACGCCGTGCTCCTCGCGCACAATTACCAGCGCGACGAGATCCAGGAGATCGCCGACATCACGGGCGACTCCCTGGGGTTGAGCCAGGAGGCGGCGAAGAGCCCGGCCGAGGTCATCGTCTTCTGCGGCGTCCATTTCATGGCGGAGAGCGCGGCGATCCTGTCGCCGGACAAGCGCGTGCTGCTCCCGCGGCTCGACGCCGGCTGCCCGATGGCGGACATGATCGCGGCGGACGACCTGCGGGCGTACCGGGCGAAGAACCCGCAGGCGGTCGTGGTGGCGTACGTCAACACCTCCGCGGAGGTCAAGGCCCTCTCGGATGTCTGCTGCACCTCGGGGAACGCGGTCAACGTCGTCCGGTCCATCCCCGCCGACCGGGAGATCTTCATGGTCCCGGACCGCAACCTCGCCCACTACGTGGCCAAGGTTTCGGGGCGGCGGATCTCGTGGTGGGACGGCTACTGCCCCACCCACGAGCGGCTCACGGTCGAGGCGGCCGTGCGGGCGAAGGAGGCCCACCCGGGCGCCGCCCTCGTCGTCCACCCGGAGTGCCCGCCGGGCGTCGTCGCGATGGCCGACGCCGTCCTGTCCACGTCGGGGATGTCGTCGTATTGCCGGAAGTCGCCGGCGACGGAGTTCATCATCGGGACGGAGATGGGGATCCTCTACCGGCTCCGGAAGGAAAACCCCGGCAAGACGTTCCACCTGGCGAGCCGGGCGCTCATCTGCCCCAACATGAAGCTCACGACACTCGAGGACGTGCGCGACGCCCTCGTCGCGCTCGCGCCGCAGGTGACGGTTCCCCGGGACATCCGGGAGAAGGCGCTGTCGGCGCTTTCGGCGATGCTCCGCGTTCCCCGCGACGCCGCCTGATCCTCGAGCCGATGCCTGACACGGTTCCAAGCCTCTCCTGCGAACACGTCGTCCGCGCGTTGTCGGCCGCCGGGGCGCCGCCGTGCGTCCAGGTGCTGCGCCTCCCGGCGGGGGCCCGGTCGTTCCTCGCGGCGACCCTCCTGCGGCGGCTGTCGCGCCCGCTGCTCGTCCTGACCGCGGACGCCGCGGAGGCCGAGGAGACGTTCCGGGAGCTCACCGCGTACCTGGGACCCGGGGCGGCGGTCCTGTTCCCGTCCCTGGAGACGGCGCCGTACGAGGCGATGGCGCCGTACGCGGCGGCGGTGCACGACCGGATGCGCGCCCTTTACCGGCTCTCAGGCCCGGGCGGCGCGGCGCGGCGCGGCGCGCCCGGCGCGGTCGTGTGCCCCGCCGAGGCGGCCGTGGAGAAGACGATGCCGCGGGACGTCTTCAACGCGGCGGTCCATTCGGTGGCCCCGGGCGACACGGTCGACGTGGCGGCGTGGTCCCGCCGCCTCGCGGAGATCGGGTACGCGCGCCTGCCGGCGACGGCCGACCCGGGCGATTTCTCGGTCCGGGGCGGCATCGTGGACGTCTTCAGCCCGGCGCACGCGCTGCCGGCGCGCCTCACCCTGGACGGCGACCGGGTCGAGTCGATCCGGTGGTTCGACCCCGGCACGCAGCGGACGCGCTCGGAAGCGGACTCGCTCACCGTCCTCCCGTGCTCGCAGGTCGTCACGCGGGAGGAGTACGTCCGGCGGGCGGCCGGGCTCCCGGGGGACCGGGCCGACGCCCTCCGCCAGGGAATCCGGGCCCACGGCGTCGACGCGATCCTCCCGCGGCTCTACGGCGGCGCGGCCTCGATCCTCGACTTCCTCCCCCCGGACGGGATCCTCGTCGCCGTCGACTCCGTGGCCGTCCTCGCGGCGGCGCGGAACGCGTTTGCCGAGGCGGAGGACAACTACGAGCTTGCGGGCCGGGACGAGGGACTGCCCGGGCCGGCGGAGCTCTTCCTGCCGCCGGACGACCTCGTCCGGGCGGCGGCGGCCGCGCCGCTCGTCGCCTTCGACGCCATCGAGACGGCGCCCTTCGGCCGCAAGGACGCGGTGCGGGGGGAGATCGACGCCCGGGGGAACGAGGACATCCGGCGGAGCACCGTCGTTTCGGCGTCGGAGGGGCTCCTGCTCCCCCTCGCGACCGAGGCGAAGGCGTGGTGGAAGCGCGGGGCGCGCTTCGTCGTGACCTCCCTGTCGCCCTCGCAGGCCGACCGTCTCGAGGAGCTCCTCTCCCGGTACCCGCTCCCGCTGTCGTCGGGCGCGATGCTCAGGGATTCCCTCGAGGGGGGCCAGGGCGTCGCGATCTGCTGTTCCGAGGTGATCCGGGGATTCCGGTTCCCGGAGCTCTCCGTGGCGGTCGTCACCGAGGCGGAGATCTTCGGCGGCAAGACGCGGGCCCGCCGGGGACGCAAGGAGACCGCCGCGCCGGCGGAGGAATTCTCGCTGCGCGAGCTGCGGGTGAACGACCTGGCCGTTCACGTGGACCACGGGGTCGGGGTCTACCGCGGGCTCCTGCGGCGCCGCGCGGGCGGCGTCGAGGGCGACTTCCTCGTCCTGGAATACGCGGGCGGCGACCGCCTCTTCGTCCCGGTGGAGAAGCTGGCGCGGGTCCAGCGGTACGTCGCCTCGGAGGAGGCGCACCCCAAGCTCGCCCGCCTCGGCGGCACCGCGTGGCAGCGCGCCAAGGAGCGGGTCCGGGACTCGCTGCTCGCGATGGCGCAGGAGCTCATCGACATCTACGCGCGGCGGGAGATCGCGACCCGTCCCCCGAACACGCCGCCCGACGCCGTCTACCGGGAGTTCGAGGCGGGTTTCGCCCACGAGGAGACGCCCGACCAGCAGCGGGCGATCGAGGAGGTCCTGGCCGACCTCGCGGGACCGAAGCCGATGGACCGCCTTGTCTGCGGCGACGTCGGGTACGGGAAGACCGAGGTGGCCATCCGGGCCGCGTTCAAGGTGGTCGCCGACGGGCGCCAGGCGGCGGTCCTCGTCCCGACCACGGTCCTCGCGGAGCAGCATCACCACACGTTCCGGGAGCGCCTCGGGGGCTACCCCGTGCGCGTCGAGAACCTCTCCCGCTTCCGCTCCCGCCAGGAGCAGGCGGCGGTCGTGAAGGACCTCGCCGCGGGGAAGGTCGACATCGTGATCGGGACGCACCGCCTCCTCCAGAAGGACGTGGCGTTCAAGGACCTCGGGCTCGTCGTGATCGACGAGGAACAGCGGTTCGGCGTGGCGCACAAGGAGAAGATGAAACGGCTGCGCACCGCCGTGGACGTCCTGACGCTGACGGCGACGCCGATCCCGCGAACCCTCCACATGGCCCTTTCGGGGATCCGCGACATCAGCGTGATCGCGACGCCGCCGGAGGACCGCCTCTCGATTCGGACCTTCGTCCTCCCGTTCTCCGATGACACGGTCCGGGAGGCCGTGGACCGCGAGATCCGGCGGGGGGGGCAGGTCTTTTTCGTCCACAACCGGGTCCAGACTCTCCCCGCGATGGAGCGGTACCTGCGGGAGAGCCTGCCGGACGTGCGCATCGGCGTCGGGCACGGCCAGATGGAGGAGGAGGCGCTCGCGCGGGCGATGGACGACTTCGCGGCGCGGCGGATCGACCTGCTCCTGTGCACCGCGATCATCGAGGCCGGGCTCGACATCCCCAACGCGAACACGATCATCGTCAACCAGGCCCACCGGTTCGGCCTCGCCCAGCTCTACCAGCTCCGCGGGCGCGTCGGGCGGGACCGGCACCGGGCGTATGCGTACTTCCTCGTCCCGAAGGACGTCGCGACGACGAAGGAGGCGGCCCAGCGGCTTGCCGTGATCACGGAGCTCACGGAGCTCGGCTCCGGGTTCAAGATCGCCTCCCACGACCTCGAGATCCGCGGGGGCGGGAACCTTCTGGGCAAGGACCAGTCGGGGCACATCCACCAGGTCGGGTACGAGCTCTACACCCAGCTTCTCTCCGAGGCGGTGGCGGAGATCTCCGGGAATGCGTCTCTGGAGGAGGAGGAGCCCGAGCTCGACCTCCGCATCCCGGCGTTCCTCCCCGACGACTACATCCCGGAGGCCGGGGTGCGCCTCGACTTCTACCGGAAGCTTGCCACGGCGCGGACCGTGGACCGGGTCGACGAGCTGGAGCTGGAGCTCCTCGACCGCTTCGGGCGCCTGCCGGCGCCGGCGGAGAGCCTGTGCGACGTGACGCGCCTGCGGGCGCGGATGCGCGAGGCGGGCGTGCGGGAGCTCAAGCGGGGGGACGGCCGGATCTACGTGACGCTGTCGGGGCGGTCGGAGGTGGACCGGGGGCTTCTCGCCCGCCTCGTGACCCGCGAGAAGGCGACGTTCTCGTTCGTGAAGGGCGAGGTCCTGGCCATGCGCCTCCCGGGCGAGGCGCCTGCCGCCGTCGTCGACGCGGCCAAAAACCTGTTGAACCGGCTCGTGGCCGGGGGTAGCATATAGAATTCACGCGTGAAAACGGGTCGATATCCTTGAAGGAGACGATGGGAATGCGCAAGATCACGTGGATTCTGGCGGCCGTGCTGGTTCCCGCGCTCGCGGCGTGCGGCGGGCAGGGGAAGGGCGGAGCGAACAAGGTACTCGCGAAGGTGAACGGGGAGGTCATCACCCAGTCCGCCTTCGAGAAGGAAGCCGAGCAGCAGCCGCCGTACGTCCGTCCCATGCTCGAGACGCCGGACGGGCGCAGGCAGTTTCTCGACCGGATGATCACGCTCGACCTCCTCATGCGGGAGGCGGTGCGGCGCGGGGTGGACCGGCGGGCGGATGTCCGCGACCAGCTCGACCAGGCCCGGAAGGGAATCGTCCTCCAGGCGCTCCTGCGGGACGTGGCGGAGAAGGCCCCCGGGCTCACCGACGCGGCCCTCCGGAAATATTACGACGCGAACCTGAAGAGCTTCGAGGTGGGCGACCGCGTCCGGGTGAGCCACGTCCTCTTCAAGGACAAGGCGAAGGCCGACGAAGCGGCCCGGGAAGCGCGCAACGGCGAGCCGTTCGAAGAGCTCGTCAAGGGGGCGGCCGCGGCCGGAGGGTCGGGCGCGGACCTCGGGTTCATCGAGAAGGGGACCTTCGTCAAGGAGTTCGAGGCCGCGGCGTTCTCCGCCGCCCCCGGCTCGATCGTGGGCCCCGTCAAGACCGTCTACGGCTACCACGTCCTGTCGGTGGGCGAGAGAAAGCCGGCCGGGCTCCAGACCTTCGAGGAGGTCAAGGCGAAGATCGCCTCCGACCTCCGGGAAGGCGCGCAGCGGGAGGCCATCGAAGGGCTCATTGTGGACCTGAAGAAACAGGCCAAGATCGAGATGTTCATCAAGGGCGGCGTCGAACGGCCGTCGCTCGGTGCGCCCCCGCAGTCCCCGGAGACGGAGGAGAAGGAGGCCGACTCCGCGCGTCCCGCGGGCGGGATCGAGGAAAAGGCGCTTCCCGCCGGGTCCGCCGCAACCGGGGGAGGGCGCTGATCGCGTTTCCGCCCATGCGCCGCCTGTCCGTTCCATCGTGCCTCCGGGTGGCCGCGGCCGCGGCCACCCTGTTCGCCGCCTGCAGCCGCGAGCCGGCATCCCCGAAGGATTCCGAAGTCGTCGTCGCCGAGGTGAGCGGCTCCCGGATCACGCTCGGGGAGCTCAAGACCGAGATCGCCGAGCTCCGGGGCCTCTCCGCCCCGGGGGAGGCCCGCAGCGCGACGGGCGGGGAAGTCGCCCGGGCGATGCGCGTCCTCGTCGAGCGCGCCGTCGTCCTTCGCGAGGGCGAGCGCCTGAAGATCGCCGTCTCCGAGTCGGAGGTCGAGAGCGAGGTCCGGCGGTACCGGGCCGATTTCCCGCCCGGCGGGCTCGAGAAGTCGCTCCTCCAGTCGGGGATCGACGTGGACGAGTGGCGGGCGGCGCTCGCGCGCTCCATCCTCTACCGCAAGTCGGCCGCCGCGATCGCGGCGGCCCGGGCCGTCGTGACGGACGAGGAGGTCCGGAAGGCGTTCGACGCGCGCCGCGGCGAGATGGCCCGCCCCGAGCGGATCCGCGTCCGCCAGTACCTCTTCGACGCCGAGGAGACCGCCCGCGAGGCGCAGGCCCTCGTCGCGCAGGGAACGGAGCCGGACGAGGTGGTCCGGCGCCTCGCGACGGGCGACGCGGCTCCCGCGACGGCGGATCTCGGTCTCCTGACCCGGGAGGACCTTCCCCAGGACCTCGCGTTGCGCCTGTTCGCCCTCCCGGAAGGCGGGGTGAGCGAGGTGGTCCGCCGGGAGAGCGGTTACAGCCTGTTCCAGGTCATTGCCAGGGAGCCGGCCCGGACGCTCGACTTCGCCGCCGCGGCCCCCGAGATCCGCGACGAGCTTCTCGGCGCCCGGCGGGAGGAGGCGTTCCGCCGGTGGGTCGCGGAAGAGGCGGGGAAGGCCGACGTGCGCGTGCGCGAGGCGATCGTGGCCAGGCTCAAGGGAGACGGGCGATGACGCGGGCGCGCCGCCCCCTGGCCGCGGCCGTTGCCTGGGGCCTCTTCTTCGCCCTCGCGGCGCCTGCCCCCGCCCGGGTCGTCGACGGCATCATCGCGGTCGTCAACGACGAGCCGATCACCTTCTCCGAGTTCCGGGACTCCGTGGCCGAGAACCTCGGAATCCCCGCGGGCGACGCGGACCTCTACCTCCGCGAGGAAAAGGACGCGGCGCAGGTCCTCCAGGGGATCGAATCCCTCGTGGACTCGGTCCTGGTCCGCCAGGAGCTCAAGAAGCTGGGGCAGGAAGTCTCGGCCCAGGAGATCGACCGGGCCGTCGAGGCGGTTCGCAAGTCGAACAACCTGTCCGAGAACGACTTCCGCGTCGCGCTCGAGAAGGACGGGATCACCCTGGAGTCATACCGCCGGCGCCTCCGGTGGCAGATGGAGCGGGGAGCGATCGTCCGGGCCAAGCGATTCAAGGATGTGACCGTGACCGACGAGGAGGTCAAGGCATACTTCCAGGCGAACGCCGAGCGGTTCTCCGTGGGCGCCGACGTCCGGATGGAGACGCTGTACATGCCGTTCCCTCCCGCCGACCAGGGCAAGGAGCCGCTTGTCCGGATCCGCATCGCCGCCCAGCGGGCCGCGGACGCCGTCCGGTCGGGACTGACTCCGGCCGAGGCGGCGCGTCTCGTGGCGGCGTCCGTCCCCGGCGCGTGCGTCGTCGCGTCCGACTTCGTGAAGACCGACGACCTGCTTCCCGAGATCCAGAAGGAGGTCCGGCGCCTGCGCACCGGCGAGACGTCGCCGCCCTTCTTCACCGAGTCGGGCGCGCACCTCGTCACCGTGATCGCCCGGCGCGGCGGGACGCCCCCGGATTTCGGGGCGATCAAGGAGGCGCTGACGGAGGAGCTCGTCGACCGCCGCAGCGAAAAGGCCTTCTACGACATCCTGGCGGACCTCAAGAAGGCCGCCTCGACCGACATCCGCCTGTGAGCGCCCTTCCGCCGAAGCTCCGGGAGCTCGCCGACGGCCTCGAGGAGACCCGGAAGGCGACGATCGCGATCGTGTCCGGCTTCTCCGAGCGCGATTTCGCGCGGCGCCCGGCGGGAGAGTGGTCTGCCGCCGACATCCTCGAGCACCTGATCCTGTCCGAGATCGGGACGAGCAAGGTGATCCGGAAGATGCTCAAGGAGAAGGCGGGGACGCTTCCGCCCTACCCGGCCGACGACACCGCCCTCGCGGTGCGGGAGTTTCCGCCGCCGCC
>Ga0316628_100005259_pt1 | contig 10332 bp, 7 predicted proteins | sample OWC_Aug_M2_C1_D5_FD_207648 | JGI IMG/M metagenome (GOLD analysis project Ga0316628, IMG submission 207648) | Wetland soil microbial communities from Old Woman Creek delta, Ohio, United States - OWC_Aug_M2_C1_D5_C | ecosystem: Environmental > Terrestrial > Soil > Wetlands | place: USA: Ohio... | reverse complement strand
CAGCATGCCGGCCAGGCCCCAGGAACCTTTGGCTTCGCCGCGTGCTGTGACAACTTCGGATCAGGCCACCGAGCAACCCGATTCCTCGCGCTCTCCCCGAATGTTGGGGGCCAGTTTCCGAGTCGCCCATCACTCGTCCAGAATGCGTTCGGCCGCAGCACGCGGATGGCCGGATCGAGGAAGACTGCGGGCGCATTGGGAAGCTATCTTCAGAACCGAGGACCGTCTCGACCTCGTGCCGTTGGAATCGATCGACTGGATTGAATCAGGCAACAACTGCGCCAAACTGCATTGTGGCGCTAGGAATGACCTCCTCGGCGAGGCTCTTGCCCGCCTGGAGGAGCGGCTCGATCCCGACAGGTTCCTGCACGGGCACCGCTGTCACATTGTCAACGTCGCCGGCATCGCCGCGTGAACACGATGTTCATTGGGACCTGTGATTGGGAGGAGCGCAACGGCGTCCGGGCATGAACCGGGAGACAGCACAGAGGCATCATGCAGACGTCGGTTAGATCCTGAGCGATGTCGCTGCGGCTATGCTGCTTAAATGGCGGGGGGCACGGGGGGCTCACTAGCACCGGAGCCCCACCCATGCGCTCTCGTTCGTCAGCGGAACAGCTTCGAGCCGAAGTCGCAAAGGAAATCGCGCCAGATGAACCAGTAATGCGCGCCTGGGATCTCCTTGTACGAAGTGTTCATGCCGAGCTTCTTCACCATCGCTGAGAGATTCATGGCGCCCGCACGCGCCATGTCGGTGGTTCCCGCACCGATCCAGTAAAGCTCGACTCCGCTCTTTGAGAGGGCCGCCAACTGGCTCTCGAACTTAGGATCCGCCGCGCGAGGTCCAGAGCTGAACACGCCGATATAGCCAAACACGCCAGGGTTGTTGTTGGTTGCGGACGTGGTGTGACCGCCGCCCATGGAAAGCCCGGCAATGGCCCGGCTGTCCATCTTCGCGATAACACGAAAGTTCTTCTCGATAAACGGGACTATCTCTTTCACCAGGCTGTGTGGATAAGAGCCCTCATAGACTTGCGCCTGCGCACCCCTGCCGGGAGCGCCCGGAGCGGCGGGCGCGCCGGCACCCCTTCCCGCCGCCGCGACCGCTTGAACCGGGGGCGAAGCGGGAGCCGTAACAGACTGGCGAGGGGGCGTGGGCCCGAAAGCATAGCCCTGCGAAACAATCTGCGTCGCGTTGCCGTTCGGCATCACCACCAGCATCGGCTTGGCCTTGCCGCTGGCAATCAGATTGTCCATGATGATGGTCGCGCGGCCCATCGTTGTCCACGCATCCTCGTCACCGCCACCGCCGTGCAGCAGGTAGAGAACCGGATACTTGGCCTTGCTGGTGAGGTAGTCCGGCGGAGTGTAGACGTACATGCGCCGGCCCTTCTGCTTCAGGATCGGGGAGGGATACCAGACGGCCTGCACGGCCCCGTGTGGGACATCGGGCTTGAATTCCCACAGGTCGGACGCTGGGCCGGAGATCATCAGCAGGTTGTCGTAACGGTTGCCATCGCGTTGATACTCGCCGTTGCCGGGATCGAGCACCTTGACCCCATCCACATTGAACGAGTAACCCCAAAGCTGCTCCCCAAGAGGGCCGACGGTCACCGACCAAATGTCCTGGTCGTCCTTGGTCATCGGGATGTTTGTGCCCTGGTCCCAGTTGCCGTTCAGGACAACGCCGCCGGCCTTGGGGGCGAGCAGCCGGAAAGTGACCTTCTTGTCGGGAAGTATCTCCGGGGAGACCACGCGTGGACCCTGTGGGCCCCTGCCCGGGGCCGCCTTGGCCGGCTGCGCCTGCGGCGCGGCCTGCGAATATGCTGCACTTGCGGACAGGAGCGCCGCGGCCACCACTCCTGCCATGAATAGACTTGCTTTGTTCACAATCTTGCCTCTTTCTCTTCTTCAAGAGCCCGCATCGTGCGACTCGTCCTACTGCAACTATCAGTCTCCGACCGGGCCCAATTCGACAACGTGATATGACCTCACCCAGCTGACGTCGATGCGCCTTCGGGTAGTCGTCTTCCGCATCCGGAATCCGGGCGCAAGGGCCACAGGATGATTGGCGCGATAGACTGCCTGCAAGTTACTCTGCCTACGCCCACCGACGGCGTGGTGACATCCACGTAGAGCCTGCGGGTGGCCCCCAATCGAGCTGTACCGTGGAGAAGGATCCTACTGCTTGATTACCGTGCCGTCGCGCAGGCGCACGTCACCCCAGCCGCCGTTCAGAGCCCCGCGGCCGCCCTGGTCGTTGCTTCCGAAGGGGTACTTCACCGCCAGTTTCTCATCCACCTCGATGCCCCAGCCGGGGGAATCGTTGGGGAACAGGTAACCGTCCTTAAAGGTTGCACAGCCCTTGAAGATTTCGGCTGACACGCCGGTGATGTTGCCGCCTTCTTGAAAACCGAAATTGTAGCTTGCCAGGTCGAGATGCAACTGCGCCATGTGGCCCACCGGGGACACGTCACCCGGCCCGTGCCAGGCGGTCTTCACCCCGAATAGTTCGCCCAGGATTGCGATCTTCCGGCAGGGCGTCACGCCGCCGGCCTGCGATACATGGATCCGTATGTAGTCGATTAGCCGTTCGGAGATCAAGGGCATCCACTCGTGCGGGCTGTTGAACAGCTCGCCCATCGCGATGGGCGTGGTGCACTGCGCGCGGATCTGCCGGAACCAGGCGATGTCCTCCGGCGAGAGAGGGTCCTCCAGGAAAGACAGCCTGTACTGCTCGCACTCCTTGACGAAGGGGACGGCCATCTGCACCGGATAGCGCTCGTGCATGTCGTTCGCCAGTCCGACCTCGAACCCCATCTCTTTGCGGATCGCCGAAAAGAGCTCATGCAACCGGCGGAGGTTCGGGGCAGGATCATAGACCTGCCCGTCGACCAGCGCTCCTGGGACCCTGGCGCCGCGTCCAGGAGCAGCGGCCGCACCCCCGCCTTGCGCGCCACGGCCCGGTGCGCCTCCTCGCGCTCCTCCGCGCGCGCCGCCCCCTCCTCCGCCGCCGACGTTGACCCGGAAGATTCGGAATCCGCGAGCCATGCCCTGGCGGAGGTTCTCAATCACCTCCTTATGATCCGCGCCGCTCGCTCCGCCGAGCATCTCCGCCCCTTCGCGCAGCTTGCCGCCCAGAAGCTGGTACACCGGCATCCCTGCCTGGCGGCCCTTGATGTCCCACAAGGCTTCGTCCACCCCGCTGATGGCGTTGTTCAGCACCGGGCCGTTGCGCCAATAGGAGCTGTTGTACATCATCTGCCAGGTGTCGTCGATCCGGTCCGCCGGCCGGCCCACCAGCAGCGGCCTCAGGTACTTCTCCACGGCGGGGACGACCAGGTCCGCCCGCTGGGTGAAGGTCGCGCAGCCGTAGCCATACAGCCCGGGCTGGTCGGTGGTGACCTTGACCACGATCAGCCGTGCTCCGGCGGGCTGCGTGGCAATCACACTGATGTCCTTGATCTTGGGGGACGGCATTCCCCGCGTGGCGCGTACCGCCGCCTCCTGAGCCTCCGACTCCCGCTTGCTTGCGAGGCCTGCCGCTGCCCCGCCAGCCACCATCTGTAGTAGTGTGCGTCTGTGCACTTGATTCCTCCTTGCTCTAAACACCCCTGCGCCCACCCGGCGGCCGGCTGGGCCGTGGCCCGCCGTGCTCGCGGAAATTGAACACAACTTCCTTGATGGGTACCCCGATGACTTCAACCTGCCTGAGATCGCGCGTCCCCACGCCCAGTTCCTCGGCCAGGCGCAGGGTGCTGTCACACGTTTCAAAAGGAGCCGTGCCGCGGTCGGCCATGGGGTCGAAGCCCATGACGGCCATGGCTGCCGCGTCCGTGGTGACGCAGTTGGTGCCTGCCATCACGACCCCGGGGCTCACGAACTTGGTCATGCCTTGCCGGGGAAGCTCGGCCCCCGTGATGGTCTCGATCCCGTCCAGGATCGCAAGGTGGACCGGAACGGCGGCGACCAGGTCGGTGATGAACCGAGGAATGCGATAACCGGCCTGGCGCGGACTCTTTGGGTCCTTTTCGGCCGGCGAGCTCTTGGGCGGCTGCCGGCTGCCGTTGTGGCCTATCTCCTGGCGGCCCCCGCGGGGCACCGGGGCCGGCTCATCCACCGGGACCTTGTTCCCGTAAATCGTGGTCGGCGAGATGCCGAAACAGTTCTTGATGGAAAGGGTGATGCCGGCCGTGCCGTGCTCCTTGATCTTGTTCATAGAGACCAGCACGTCGGATTCGGCATAGGCCGTGCTCAGGTCGTAGGCCGGAAACAGGTGCCCGCCGTTGGGAACCGGAAACCGTGTGTACGGCTTGCTGCCTTTGTAAGGCAGGTTCGTGTTGACCAGTTCGACGTGCGGGGATGCGTTCAAGACCAGGTCCGGGTCCCATCCGGCTTTTAGCATGAACTCCTCGAGAGAGGCCGGCCATACCCATGCCCCCTCTACCACCTGGATGCGCCGTGCTCCGGCCTTGTCCAGCAGGTGAATGACAGCTCCCACCGTGCGCGGATGGCTCCAGATGGTTCGGCCCGCAGGAAGGTGGTCGAGCCGCGTCGTCTCGGTGCCGGTCAGGTTGATCTTGATGGTGACCGTCTTGCCCTTCACTAGGCGTCCCATGCCGCCCAGTTGGTCGAACATCTTCTCCGCCGCTGCGAGGAATTCCGCGCCGTAGGTCTTGCACCTCGCGATGGCGACCGGCGCGGTCGGAGCGGCCGCACGCATCCTTGCGGGCTGGAGAAGCTGCAGGCCGGCGGCGCCGGCTCCAGCGATGAATTCTCTTCGGTTGACCATTCCATCTCCTCCCGGCATTACGCCTCGAACTCCAGCGCGAAGTACGGCTGCGCCGCGGTAACGGGCAAATAGTACTCCGTGCCGAAGTACTCCTCGGACGCCTCCGACTCGACTGGGGCTGCATCGGCCCCGATCAGCCAAAGCCGGGCGCTCCGGTATTTCGGCCGTATCCAAACGGTGCGCAGCCCTCCGCCCCCACGGCCGCTGGAGTAGCTTACGCCTTGGAGCACCGCATTCTTGCCATCCGGAGAAGCTGTAAAGCTGGTGCAACCCGAGCTGCCGCTGTTGTAGATTTTCAGGAGGTCGTTGCGGTGGCTCAGCAGGAATTGCGTGTCCACGGACACCTGCCACGGGTCGGAGAGCGCCTCCTTAGCCACCGCCAGGCGGCCCTTGCCGTAGGCGCGCACCTCGAACTGGGTGTTGAAGCCGAGCGTGACGGGCTTCCCTTCCGATCCCCACTTCGGCCCGGTGACGAGCAGGCCGCCCTGCTCCACGAAGCCCATGATCTTCTGCCTGAGCACCGGCGCGAGCGGCGCGGCGTCGGCATAGACCAGCGCGTTGAGACCGGTAAATGGAGCCGCCATAGCCTGCGACTTCCAGATCACCCGGTACAGCAGGTCGCGTCGGGCCATGAGATTCAGAATCTCACCGCTGAAATCGTAGTCCTCACCGGCGAAGTCCGAGATTACGCCGACCAACCCCACCGACCGGAAGCTCGACCATTTCCTGTGCTTCTGGAAGAAGGAGAGCGTGTTCGCGATGGTCTGCCAGGTTTCCCGGGCGGGAGCGCTGCCCTCCGCGAGACCCGCCCGCAGGCCGTCGTCCAGCGACACGACCCACCGCCCGCCGGCCACTTCCGAGTCGCACACGGCCATCGAGTAGTCCTGCGCGCGGAGCACCCTGCCCTTGCCGGGCGGATCGGCTACGATCCATACGGGGGCCCGAACACGAGCCCGGGCGAGTTGGATGTACCAGCCGTTGGAGTCTAGCCAGGGCAAGGCCGTGGGACCGGCATCCGGGTTCAGGTTCGCTCCCGCCTGCACCCCAGGCCAGACATTGCCGGTAATGGGCAACACGGGCGCGGGAGAGTCCCAAGGCGGACTGGCACGTTCGCCCCAGGGGACCACCATGGGGTCGGGCTTGCCCTTGTAGTTCCGGATGGCGACCGCGCTGAGACCGGCTGACTTGGCCGCCGCAATGGCCGCGTTGTGGTCAGCCGAGCCTTCCACCCATCCGACCAACTCGAGCTTCCGCTTGCGCGCCGCGTCCACCAGCGGCGCCATGGTCTTCTGTTGCTGGCTGTCTTCCGGCAAGCCGGCCGCCCAACTCACCACCAGGCAACTTGTCGGGGTGTCCGTCAAGAAGTCTAGAGTCGCGGGCTCGTGCCAGCGCTCCAGGGTCTTTCCAACCTCCGGTGTGAAGCCTTCATTCTTCTGCCGCCGGGCGATCTCCAGGGGACCGCTCGGCCAGCGCATTGGTATCGAATTCGAAGAAGGAGCCATGGTTCACCAACACTCCTGGCGCCGGAGCGCCAGGAGTGCCTGTATTGTAGCGAATTCTCAGAAGGTGATTTTACCGCTGAACTCCATCTGACGGCCGGTGCTGATGGTCTGTGAGAGTGTCTGGCCGAAGGTGGAGCTCGTGACGCTAGTGCTCGGGTCGGCCCAGTTCATCCGGTTGGTCAGGTTGTAGGCTGCCATCTTGAGTTCCAGGCCGTATCGCTCCCTGAATTTGAACGTTTTGGAGAGCGTGGCCTGAACCTCCCAGTAGATGGGACCTTTCACGTCGGGATACTGCCAGGGATTCGTGCGCGGCGTGTAGGACGGCAAGATCGAGAATTTCTGAGTATCGAACCATTTCTTCGGGGTGGGATTCGGCAACGCCGGATCCCCCGTGGCAACCATGGAGCCGAACCGCAGGTAGTTGCCGGAATTGAAGTACCATGCGCCGGCTGCCTGCCAGCCGCCGATGATAGCTTCCGCGACTTTCGGCAGATTCTGGAGGAACGGACGGTCCTTGCCAAACGGGAAGTTATACGTCCCGGCAATGGACATCGAGTGACGGGGACGATTGGAATCCTGGTACGCCAGATTGTCCCGATAGTTGGCGACCTCGTCATAGTACTGAAGGCTCTTCTCACGCCGATAGTTGTAACCGACCAGGAAGTTGTACCCGTTGCGGAAGGCCCGCTGCACTTTCAGTTGGAGCGAGTGGTAGCGCTCCAGTTGCCCGTTGCGGAACGACATCCAGAGACCTCCGTACTGGGGATACTGCACAAGCAGTGTCCTTAAAGTGACATTCTTCTGGTTCCGCAGCGGTCCGGGGAATACGGTTGGGGTCAGATACTGGTAGAAAGGATTGGCGACGGTCACGTCCACCGCACCCTTGTTGGTGTAGGCCAGCGTCGGGTCGAATTGGTTGTAGTTGTAAGAGTACAACTGGTCGTGGCCGAGGTTCACGAAGTACGTCAGTTCAGACACGATGGCGCCCGGCAATTGACGCGAGAAGGTGAGATTCAGCCGGTCGTTCACTGGACGCTTGAGGTTCTGCCCGGCCCAGGTTATGTTCGCCTCACCCAGCCCGAAGTACTTCCCGTAGCCCTTACCCTTCGGGGCCAGCAGGGGATTGGAGGCGGGGAATGGGTCGGAGAACGTCTGTTGCGGGACTCCTTGCAGCAGCGGCAATGGATTCTGCTGTGCGTCGAAGCCCATGTAGGCAGGTTCCAGGTAGTTGATGGCCTCGAAGCCCGAGTACGGCGGGTCCACATAGTTGTACTCAGTGGGGGTGACATAACGGGCATAGCCGAAGCGCAAGGCGGTCTGGTCATTGACGCGATAGGCAATACCCACGCGGGGCATAAACACCGACTTCTGCGACTCCCACATCCCCGGATGGCTGCTGTCGGTGAAGACCCACGCTCCGTTGAATTTGTAGGGCACCTTCAGCAAGGAAGTTGCCGAGGAAGGCATTACCGGCGGGGTCTGCTGCATCTCCGTGATCGGCTGGGTGAGGTCCAGTCCCCGCGACATGTTGTTGTCAGGATCATGCCAGGGCGTGTCGTATTCGTAACGCAAACCCAGGTTCAGGCTGATTCTTCGAGTCAGCTTCCAGTCATCCTGGATGAAGCCGGCGTAGAACTCGGTCCGCGGCTTCTTGATGGGCTTGATGTTGAACAGCGAGTCGTTGCTGAGCGCCCCCAAAAGGAACGTGGCGAACTCGTCTCCGACCAGCAAGGTGTTAGGGCTGAGGAATGTATCGGCAGTCACGGCCGCGCCGAAGCTGAAGCGGATGCGGTTGGTGTTCACCAGGCTGATCCCGGCGCTGCGCCGCGTGTCGAAGCCTATCTTGACGTAGTGAGCGCCCCGCTGCTGTGAGATCTTCGCGTTGAAGGCGTTACCATTAGGGCGCTGAAACCAGAATCCGGAACGACCGATTGGTGCGCTGATACCGCTTACCTGGGGCCAGTAGTCGGGGAAACCGGAACCGGAGAACGGCTTGTACCACTGGCTGTTCGGCCAGATCTTGCCAAGGCCTTCCGAGCCAAGTTCGGCGCTGGGGGAGGCGAAGTCGTCCACCAGGCTATGGTAGTCGCCGTGGAAATTCATCACCGTGGTCGCGTTGGCTGTCCAGATGGCGTCACCGGAGAAACTCCAGGAGTGCCTGGCGCTGCCGCCCGGCACATAGAGTTCGTTCTGGGTCAGGGCGGGGGCAACGGTATTCTGCATCGTGTGGAACCGGCTGACCCGGCCGTATACCCTCCACCTGTCATTGACGTACCAGTCGCCGCGGTCCGAAAGGTTCCAGTAATTCCAGGCCGCCACCGTCAGCGCGCTGAAGTTGTTGAGACCAGTAGCATTGTCAGGCGTCCGGTTCGGCGCCCAGACGCTCAGGCCTTTCATCACCCGCACTGACAGCGCGTCAAACCGCTGCGCGGAGATCTTGTTGCCGGCGAAGGGCGTCCGCGTGGCCTTGTTGGCCGCGGCGTCAAAGACGGTGGTCCAAGGGTCGTAGATGGTGCGCATCGTGCCTTTGGTGTTCAGGGACTGCGAGAAATCCCCTTGCTGCTCAAGCGTCGTGGGCACCGTGAACAGCGTGGGGCCCGGCGTGCGAGGCTTCCACTGTTCGTAACTGAAGAAGTTGAACAGCTTGGATCTAATGATGGGGTGCCCGATCGTCCCACCCCACATGTTCCGTTTCTCTGCGCTCTTCACCCCAGTGGTTCGATTCGTGATGGCGTTGAGCACGGGCTGCCGGCCCAGGTAAAACAGCGTGCCGTGATACTCGTTGGTGCCCGACTTGAGCGTCATGCTAACCGTTCCGCCGGCGCTGTGCCCAACCTCGGCATCCACGGCGTTCTGCTGCACGTTCACTTCCTGGATCGAGTCCGGGTTCGGCGTGTAGCTGGCCTTGTGGCCTACGCCGATCGGGCTGCCGTCCACCTGGAGGTCATTCTTCTTGTCCGTTCCTCCGCCCAGTTCCACGCTGTTGGCGGACCAAGAGTGGTACGGCATCATCTCGCCGCGCCGGGTCTCCACGGCCGCTGGATTCAAAAGGGACAGCTTGAACGGGTTGCGATCCAAACGCGGCACCTCTTCGGCCAGCTTGGTGTCGATCGTCATCGTGACGTTGGTCGAATTGAACTGAACCTCCACCGGGCTGGCGCTGATCGTGACGGTCTCCGTGACCTGGCCGGGCGTCAAGGTCGCGTTGACCGTGATGTCGCCCTGGGAGCGCACTTGGACGTTCTCCTGGAGAAATTTGCTGAAGCCGCTGGCTTCAATCGTAATCGTGTAAGCGCCAGGGTCCACATTGTCAAAACGGTAGATGCCGGCTTCATTGGTTTGCCGGACCGTCTTGACTTGCGTGTTCACGTTGGCCAGAGTGACGCTCGCGCCCGGAATGACCGCCTGGCTGGAGTCTGTCACAATTCCCTGGATTCTGCCGCGAAATTCCTGGGCGAGACCGGCACTAGCCAGCAACCCGACCAGTGCCGCCAGAATGAGCAGCGACACAAATACCCCTGCTTTCCTCATGGAATGCCTCCTTTCCGTCTGCCTGTGAGTTGGGTGCCCCAATAGTTCGGGCGCCCCTGATAGCGCCAAAACCACGCCGGAGTGAGTATACACCTGCTCCTGGATCGTGTAAAGAGGATCTATGCGGCTTGAAACTTTTTAATGCTGGCCCACTCTCTCCGTGAGGCGCCGATTCAGGGGACGTCTCCGCTTTCGGTCGTCAGGCCGCTAGGCCCAGTCCTGGCCCTTGGGCGTGTGCTCGCGCATGTAGGCCGGGTCGATCTCGAGCCCCAGTCCCGGCCCCTCCGGTAGCTGGAACTGCGGGTTCTTGATCAACGGCGGTTTGTCCAGGGTCATTTTCTCGTAGATGCGCCCGGGACGGCCCAGGCGGCACTCTGAGCGGTAGAAACTCCGGATGGAGGCGGCGAGGTGCACCGAGGTAGCTCGAAGGGAGGGGGGAGACGGAGAGGTGTATGACAAATCGTTTGAAATCAGGCACTTCCCGGTTCTTCCTTACCCGGAGGAGTC
>Ga0316628_100005258_pt1 | contig 10332 bp, 5 predicted proteins | sample OWC_Aug_M2_C1_D5_FD_207648 | JGI IMG/M metagenome (GOLD analysis project Ga0316628, IMG submission 207648) | Wetland soil microbial communities from Old Woman Creek delta, Ohio, United States - OWC_Aug_M2_C1_D5_C | ecosystem: Environmental > Terrestrial > Soil > Wetlands | place: USA: Ohio... | reverse complement strand
CCATGGCGACCGCCAGCTTGACGGCCCCCGGCAGGGAAGCCTCCAACCGGGGAAGCAAACCGCGGACGCGGTCGACCGTCTCGATGATGTTCGCTCCCGGCTGGCGGAACATGATCACGAGCACCGCGGGCTTGCCGTTGGCCAGCCCCGCGGCGCGGAGGTCCTCGACCGAATCCTGCACGTCGGCCACGTCCGAAAGCCGTACTGCAGAGCCGTTCCCGTACCCGATGACGAGCGGCATGTACTGGCTCGCCGTGCGGATCTGGTCGTTGGCCGCAAGCTCCCACGTTCGCGTCGCGTCCGAAAGCTGCCCCTTGGGGCGGTTCGCGTTCGTGGCCTGCAGGACGCGGCGTACGTTGTCGAGCCCGATCCCGTACTTGTTCAGCGCCATGGGATTGAGATCCACGCGTACCGCGGGGAGCGAACTGCCGCCCACGAACACCTGCCCGATGCCTTCCACCTGGGAGAGCTTCTGCGCAAGGATGGTGGAGGCCGCATCGTACATCTTCTCCGTGCCGAGCGTCTCCGACGTCAGCGACAGGATCATGATCGGAGCGTCGGCCGGGTTCACCTTCCGGTACGTCGGGTTGCTGGGAAGATTTGCGGGCAGATATCCCCGCGCGGCGTTGATCGCCGCCTGCACGTCGCGGGCCGCGCCGTTGATGTCGCGGGAGAGGTCGAACTGCATCGTGACGCTCGTCGCCCCCCGGTTGCTGGTGGAGGTGATCTCGGTCACGCCAGCGATGCGGGCGAACTGTCGCTCCAGCGGCGCGGCGACGGAAGTGGCCATCGTCTCCGGGTCCGCTCCCGGAAGGTTGGCGAACACCGAGATCGTGGGAAAGTCGACCGGGGGAAGCGGCGCGACGGGGAGGAGCTTGAAGGCGATCGCGCCGGCCAGTGCCAGCCCGATGGTCAAAAGCGTCGTTCCGACGGGCCGGCGGATGAAGGGAGCCGAGATGTTCAATTACGCCTCCGTGCCGGAGTCGCCGTTCCCCGGATGCGCTCCCTGCGGAACGCCACGGATCCGCCTGGACAGGCGATCGAACCAGAGATAGATGACCGGGGTCGTGTACAGCGTGAGCACCTGGCTGAAGATCAGGCCTCCCACGATCGAGATGCCGAGCGGGCGCCGAAGCTCCGACCCCACCCCGCGTCCCAGCGCCAGCGGCAGCGCGCCCAGGAGCGCCGCCATGGTGGTCATCATGATCGGACGGAAGCGGAGCAGGCACGCCTCGTAGATCGCCTCGGCCGGCCCCTTGCCTTCCTTGCGCTCGGCTTCCAGCGCGAAGTCGATCATCATGATCGCGTTCTTCTTCACGATGCCGATCAGCAGGATGATGCCGATCAGCGCGATGACGCTGAACTCCGTGCGGCACAGGAACAACGCCAGGATCGCGCCGACGCCGGCCGACGGCAGCGTGGACAGGATGGTGACCGGGTGGATGTAGCTTTCGTACAGCACCCCCAGCACGATGTAGACCGTCACCAGCGCCGCCAGGATCAGCAGCGGCTCGTTGGCCAGCGAGGAGTGGAAGGCCGCGGCCGTTCCCTGGAAGGCGCCCCGGATGCTTTCGGGGAGACCCATTTGTTCCATGACTCCTTCGATCGCCTTCGATGCCTGCCCCAGGGAAACGCCCGGCGCCATGTTGAACGAGAGCGTCACCACGGGAAACTGCCCCTGGCGGCTCACGACGAGCGGCCCCGTCGTTTCGGAGTATCGGGCGATCGCGCTCAAGGGCACCTGCCTGCCGTTCGCGCCGCGGATGTAGATCGCATCGAGATCGGCGGGGCTGTCCTGGAAGGAGGGCTTGACGCCCAGTACGACGCGGTACTGGTTGAGCTGCGTGAAGATGGTGGACACCTGCCGCTGGCCGAAGGCGTCGTAAAGCGTGTCGTCGATCATCTGCGGCGTGACGCCCAGCCGTGAAGCCGTGGCGCGGTCGATATCCAGCGAGGCGAGCAATCCCCCGTTCTGCATGTCGCTGCTGACGTCGCGCAGTTCGGGAAGCCTCCCAAGCCGGTCGATCAGCCGCGGGACCACGCGGGAAAGCTCGGCCGGATCGGGATCCTCGAGCGTGTACTGGTATTGCGTCCGGCTCACGCGGTCCTCGACCGAGAGGTCCTGGACCGGCTGCATGAACAGCGTGATGCCTTTCAGCCGTACCAGTTCCCGCTGCAGGCGACGGATGACGTCGGTCACGTCCGCATTCCGTTCCTCGAGGGGCTTCAGGTTGATCAGGACCCGTCCGGTATTGAGCGACGCGTTGGTGCCGTCCACGCCGATGAACGACGACAGGCTCATGACCGCCGGGTCCTTGAGGATGATCCCGGCGAGCGACTCCTGCCGTTTTGCCATCGCGGCGAACGAGATGGCCTGCGGCGCTTCGGATACGCCCAGGATCGCGCCCGTGTCCTGGACCGGGAAGAACCCCTTCGGCACGACGACGTACAGGAAGATCGTGAAGAACAGCGTCCCCCCGGCGATCAGCAACGTCGCCGTCTGGTGCCCCAGCACCCATTTCAGCGTCTTTCCGTACCCTTCGATGGTCCGGTCGAACATCCGTTGGGATGCATGGTAGATCCGTCCCTGCTTCTCTTCCGGCACGTGCGATAGAAGCTTCGCGCACATCATCGGCGTCAGGGTCAGCGACACCACCGCCGAGAGGAGGATCGTCACGCCGAGGGTGACGGCGAACTCACGGAACAGCCGCCCCACCACGTCGCCCATGAACAGGAGCGGGATGAGCACGGCGATCAGCGAAACGGTCAACGACAGGATGGTGAAGCCGATCTGCTCCGATCCCTTCAGGGCCGCCGCAAGCGGGGAATCGCCCGCCTCGATATAGCGGGCGATGTTCTCGATCATGACGATGGCGTCATCCACCACGAAGCCGGTCGAGATCGTCAGCGCCATGAGGGTCAGGTTGTTCAGGCTGAAGCCCAGGAGGTACATCGCGCCGAACGTTCCCACGAGCGACAGCGGCACGGCGATGCTCGGGATGACCGTCGCCGACAGGTTGCGCAGGAAGAGGAAGATGACCATCACGACCAGCGCGACTGCCAGCATCAACTCCATTTGCACATCCCAAACCGATGCACGGATGGTCGTCGTCCTGTCGGTCAGGATGGAGATGTCCACGGCCGGGGGCAGCGCGCTCCGGAGCTGCGGCATGAGCTTCTTGACGCGGTCGACGACCTCGATCACGTTGGCCCCCGGCTGCCGCTGGATGTTGACGATCACCGCGGGCGATTCGTTCATCCAGGCGGCCTGGTTCACGTTCTCGGCGTCGTCGACGACGTCGGCCACGTCGCTGAGCCGCACCGGCGCACCGTTTCGGTAAGCGATGATCAGCGGCTTGTATTCCTGTCCGGAGAGCAGCTGGTCGTTCGCGCCGATGATGGCCGCCTGCCGCGGTCCGTCGAAACCGCCCTTTGCCTGGTTGACGTTTGCGGCCCCGACAACCGTCCGGAGATCCTCGAGCGTCAGTCCGTAGGAGGCAAGCGTGGTCGGGTTGGCCAGGACCCGCACGGCCGGCCGCTGTCCGCCGCTGATCCGGACGAGCCCGACACCGGGCAGCTGCGAGATCTTCTGGGCGAAGCGGGTGTCCGCAAGGTCCTCGACCTGCGGCAGCGTCATCGTTTTCGAAGTGAGCGCCAGCGTCAGGATCGGCGCGTCTGCCGGGTTCACCTTGCTGTAGACGGGGGGGTTCGGCAGGTCCTTCGGCAGGAAGTTGAACGCCGCGTTGATGGCCGCCTGGACCTCCTGCTCGGCCACGTCGAGGGAGAGCTCGAGGCTGAACTGCAGCGTGACGACCGAAGAGCCGCTGGAGCTGGTGGACGACATCTGCTTCAACCCCGGCATCTGGCCGAACTGCCGTTCCAGCGGAGCCGTGACGGACGACGCCATGACGTCCGGGCTTGCGCCCGGATAGAACGTCAGGACCTGGATGGTCGGATAATCCACCTGCGGCAGGGCGGACACCGGCAGCTGCTTGTACGCGACGGCGCCGGCCAGAAGGATCGCAGCCATGAGAAGGGTGGTGGAAACCGGCCGCAGGATGAACGGACGGGACAGGTTCATTTACGCGCCCCGGGACCGAAGGGTCCCTGAAGCTCGACCTTCGCGCCGTCCCGCAAACGATCGGCGCCGTCCACCACGATCCGTTCCCCGGCCGCAACCCCTTCCCGGATCGACTGGTCGTCGCCTTGGGCCGGTCCCAGGGATACGGGACGCATTTCCGCCGTCTTGTCCGGCTTCACCACGTAGACGAAGGCGCCCCGGGTGCTTCGCTGGATCGCCGCCACAGGCACCACGACGGTCCCGCGCACCACGTCCATGAGCAGGCGGGCATTGACGAACTGGTTGGGGAACAGTTCGCTCCCCTTGTTCGGGAAAATCGCCTTGAGCTTGACCGTCCCGGTGGTCGGATCGATCTGGTTATCGACCGTGAACAGGTACCCCGTGGATATTTTCCGTTTCCCTTCCCGGTCCCATGCCTCCACGGGAATCCTCTTTCCCCCCTTCATCCGGGCCAGGAGCCCCGGGATGCTGTCCTCGGGAATGGAGAAGATGACCGTTACCGGGTGCAGCTGTGTGATCACGACCAGCCCGTTCGGATCGCTCGCGTGGATCATGTTCCCCGCGTCCACGAGACGGAGACCGACCTGGCCGCCGATCGGCGCGGTGATGCGGGAATAGGCAAGCTGCAGCCTGGTGCTTTCGACCTGCCCCTGGTCCGCCTCGACGGTGCCTTCATATTGCCGCACCAGCGCTTCCTGCGTGTCGAGCTGCTGCTTCGCGATCGAATCCTGCTGAAGCAGGGTGCGATAGCGCACAAGGTCGAGCTCGGCGTTTTTCAGGAGCGCCTGGTCGCGCACGAGCTGCCCTTCGACCTGGGCGAGCTGCGTCTCGAATGGCCGCGGATCGATCCGCGCGAGCAACTGGCCGCTCCGGACGGTCTGCCCTTCGCGAAACAGGACCTCCATCAGTTGCCCGTCCACGCGGCTCTTGACGGTGACCGTGTTGTTCGGCGTTACGCTTCCGAGGCCGGCAAGATAGACCGCGACGTCGCCCTTTTTCGCCTGGACTGCCGCAACCGGCATGCTGCGGGCCGCGGCGGCCCCTCCTTTTTTACCCGTCCCGGATTGCGCCTTTCCCGATCCTGCCAGGAAGACATACCCCGCAAGTGCCAGGAGGCAGAGGACAAGCGCCGCAATCCATCGCCATCTCAGGTGTTTTCCCGGTATCGCCTGCTCCGGTATCTTGTTGTTTCCGGGATCGTTCCGTGCGTCCTGGCGTTTGGACATATCTCTCCCGTCCGGTGGTTTTCATAATTTGGCGAATCCTGTCCCGGAAAGGTTTCGGCAGATATCATTTTTCGGATGAGCTGTCCCCCCGGTCCGGGGTGGATGAATCCCTTTCCGGTCCGGGATGCGATGAAGGGTTGTGGCGGATGTGTAAGGTTTGACGGGAATGTTTACGGTGAGCGTCTGATCGATCCAGGTTCCCTTGCCGGAATAGTGAAGTAGAAGATGGATCCCTCATCGGGTTTCGATTCCACCCAGATTCGGCCGCGGTGTCGTTCCACGATCCTGGCGCAGGTCGAGAGGCCGAGACCGGTGCCGGGAAACTCGCCTTTGTCATGCAACCGCCGAAAGGGCGTAAAGATCTCATTCATGCATTCCGGAGCGATCCCGATGCCGTTGTCCTTAACGGAGAAGATATGTTCTTTCCCGTTTCGGACTGCGGATATGTGGATGCGAGGCTCATCGTTCCGGCAGAACTTGATCCCGTTGCCGATGAGGTTTTGGAAGAGTTGGCCGATTTGGGTGGAGTCCGCGATGATTTCGGGGAGGGGATCATGGGTCACCAGGACCCTTTTCGAATGGAGCCGCCCGGCGAGATTCTTCAGCGCGATCCCCAGGACTTCGGAAGAATCGATAGCTTGAAATGGCTTTGCCTGTGTGCAGACGCGGGAATATTCAAGGAGATCCACGATAAGCCGTTCCATGCGTTCCACGCTCTCCAGGGCATGGCGGATGTGCCGGATTGCCTCGGCATCAAGGTCCCTCTCGTACCGCCGCTTCAGGAGCCCGAGGAACCCCCCGACGGTGACCAACGGCTCCTTCAGGTCATGGGATGCAATGGCGGCAAACTGTTCCAGTTCACGATTGCTCCGCTCCAGCTCCGTTGCGAGGATCTTCAGTTTCTCCTCCGCGGCGTTTCGCTTTTCGTATAACCCGGAAACGATGAGGCCGAACACGAGGAAAACGAGGAAGGTGATCAACCGGTCGTAAAATTCCTCGGGGGGAATGCGGACCAGGTGGTAAATGAACGTCTTGCCGGATTCGTTAAAGAGGAAACGTTCGAATACCGCGTCGAGGATCCAGGACGATATTCCTGCGGCGACCGATATGAGAAACAGGCCTTTGCCCGATTTCAAGAACCTTCCTCCGAATTCCTGATCACGGCAGACTTTCCGATAAAAAATATTCTACTCTCGTGGCGAACCATCCGTTGGTCCGCCGGTCGAAACTCCGAAGGAATCGGGACGCATCTTATATCCTGTCATAAAACAATTCGGGGACCGGTGACTCGGGGAATCGGAGGTTGGCGATGTATCTGTCGATCGGTTGCAAGGAGCTGGGGTTGGACTGCGATTTCATTATAGAGGGGGAATCAGGAGAAATCATCATCGAGTCGATCATGCGCCACGTTCGAACGGAACATACCGAGGACTGGTACGAGATCGAGGAGATCTACCAGGCCGCCTGGTCGCTTGCTCGAACGAAAGCCGCATGATCCGGCGACGGCCCGGCGCTCCCCGGGCGATCCGGACGATCTAGCTCACCGTCGCCGTGGGGGAAGGACGGGGTTTCCTGCTCGCCAGGCTTGCAAGCAGGACGGCGATCAGGCCCGTCAGGAAGATCCCGTCGAATTTGCCTGCGCCCCCGATCGAGGCCACGGGTGCGCCGAGGCCTCGTACCATATGGAGATTGAGGAGGTCCGCCCCGATCAGGGTTCCAAGGCTGCCGGCGATATAGGCCAGTGGAGCGGCATGCGGCCGGGAAATGACGAGGGCCACGACCGCCGTGACCAGAGGCGGAATGAACATGGGTTCCGCGATCCCGATGCCGGGAACAGGGTACGCCATGGTATGGACCGCGACCGTAACGATTCCTGTCGCCAGGGCGCTTTCGAAATACAGCTTGTTTACCACGATGAGGTAGATGGAAAGAATCACGGGGATCACGGCGCCGCCGAAGTTTACGGCGATGACCGTCCCCGGCCGCTCGATCACTGACGGTACCATATACTCCATGCCGAAAAAGTCCACGATCCTGGGCGTAACCAGCTGCTCCGGCGGAAGCTGGGCGATGGGAATGTTGATATAGCTTCCCAGGAAGGAAAACAGCAGTAGAAAAAACATGTATCGGCGGTCTACCCCGACCTTTTCATAGGTGTATCGGAGTATTCGAAGCTCGATCAGAACGACAAGGGAAGCGAATACAAGAAAAAGCGCCAAAAAGAATGGAGTGGAGAGTGGGAAATAATGCATTATTCCTTTTCCTGTCCCGCTGAAGGATACATTCCGCTTCCCGCGTATATACGATGCTCAAGATCCCGTCGTCTCATGCATTGGACGGTTTCCATGGCAAGAAGGTTCATCGAATTCATTCCCGCGCGTTGGCTATCCCAACCCCGGTTTCCTACTTCCCCTCCGGACCCACGGTCACCTGGACGAAATCCGTCGGCCGCACCCACTTCAGGAACGCCGCCCGGACCTGCTTCGCCGTAATCCTACGGTACCGCTCCGCCGCCCGGACCGGCTCGTCCAGCGGCAGGTCCCTCTGCGACAAATCCAGGAGCGTCCCCGCGATCCCGTCCACGCTCGACTCCGACAGGGGAATCTTGCGGATCAGGAGCGTCTTGGCCTGAAGGAGTTCGTCGGCCGAGACCGGGGTCGTCCGCATTTCCCGGAGGTCCCTCTCCACGAGCGCCCGCGCCTTCGACACGTTTTCAGGGTCGCATCCGTAGAAGACCAGATAGACAGACCGTGTCTTCCCGGCGTTGAACATCGCCTGGACGACGTAGACCAGGCCCGCCTGCTCGCGCAGGTCGCGGTAGAGGCGGGTTGCGTAAAATGCGCCCGCAAGCACGTGGGTCCCGACCTGGAGGGCGTAGTAGTCGGGATGGTTCCGCGTCACCCCAAGCGTCTCCGCGAGCGTCACCTCGTTCTGGACACGGCTCGCGTCGGGGACGGCGGCGAAAGACGGAGCGTTGGGCGGCACGGGGGGAAGATCGGTCTCCGGCTTCGGCCCCGCCGCCTTCCACCCCCCGAAATATTTCCCGATGATCGCCTTCGCGCGCTCCGGCGTCACGTCCCCGACGACGACGATGGTCGTCATGTCGGGCCGGAAGACCTTGCCGTGGAAGGCGCGTACGTCCTCGAGGGCCAGCCCCGCCACGGCCGCAGGCGTGGCATGACGCAACGCGGGATCGCCTTTCGGAAAAAGCCCGATCCGGAGTGCCCGCCGGGAGAGATAGTCGGGGCTCTTGATCTCTCCTTCCACCGCGTCTGCGACCTGCCGTCGTACGACCCGGAATGCGTCTTCGGTGAGTGCCGGGTGGAGGAGATTCTCCGCGAGAAGCCGGGTCCCGGGATCGAATTTCTCCGACGGGACCCTGAGAGAGAAGCTCGCTCCGGCCGACACGGTCGCGGCGATGTTGTCCTGCGCTTCCTGGAAAGCGAGCCGATCCAGTGTGGTCGTTCCGTACGGGAAGAGATCGTCGAGCACCCGGTCGACCCCTTCCTTTCCCGCGGGTGCCTGCAGGTCGGGATTGCTGCGGACGCGGCCGAAAATGGTCACCGTCCGGCTGATCGTCTCGGGCTGCACGATCAGGCGAAGGCCGTTGGGCAGCAGGATGTCGGCAGGGTTCACCCGCGACGCGGGAAGGGCGGGTGTCTCCACGATCTTCTTCGCCCAGGCGGGAAGCCTGCCCGGCTTCGCCCGCTTCGGGGCGAACGATTCCCCGCCCCCGAATCCTTTTCCTGAGACCTGGGCGCCGGACGGACGGGGGGTAAGGACTGCCGTGACCGCCGTATCGTTTACGAGGAATTCCCGCGCCACGCGATTGACGTCCTCGGCCGAGACCTTCCGGATCGCCTCGATGTCGTCGTCCGGGGAATTCCTCCCTTCGACGGCAAGCGCCTGGGACCACGCGGCGGCAAGCCCTTCCACCGAATTCTTCCGGAACTCGGCGTCGGAGACCTCTCGCCGCTTCGCCGCCTCCACGAGGGCCGGCGGGATGCCGGTCTTCAGATAGCCGGCGATGATTTCCTTTATCGCGGACACCAATCCGGCCCCATCGCCTCCGGGAGGAAACATCGCGCTTGCGTAGCCGAATGCCGCTTCCGGAAGAACGTTCACGTCGAACCCTGCGGAAAGCGCCTTCCCTTCCGGCACGAGGGCATAGAGATCACCGCGCCTGCTGTCCAGGACATCGGCCAGGACCTGTCCCGCGGCGAAATCGGGACTCGTGTACCCCGGCAGGCGGTAGGCCACGGCGGCCATGGAGTACGGGAGGTCGGTATCTAGCTCAATGGCGGCGGCCTTGAGCGGCTTGAGGCGGACCCCGGGGCGGGGGGGGGTAGCACGCGGAACGATTCCCCCGAAATGCCGCTTTACAAGCGCCAGGGCGCGCGGGGGATCCACGTCGCCGACGATGACCAGGATGGCGTTGTTGGGTCCGTACCAGTCCCCGTGGAATTTCCGGAGCATCGCTCCCGTCGTGTTATCGAAGGACGGGCGCGTACCGAGGGCGTCATGGGCGTACGGCGTGCCAGGGAACATCGCCTCGAGGAGCCTGGCGTAGAAAATGTACTGGGGATCGGAAAGGTCCTGCGCGACCTCCTGCTCGATCGCCCCCCGTTCGAGTTTCCAGAGCGCTTCCGTGTTGAGCGCGGCCCGCATCCGGATCGCCTCGATCCGCAGCGCGGCTTCGAGGGCATCGGAGGGCACGGTCACGAAATATTGCGTCACGACCTGCTGGGTGTCGGCGTTGGAGTCGCCCCCGAGCGCGGCGTCGAGCGCGGCAAGTTGGGATGCGGAGAGCCCCGGGCTCCCGCGGAACATCATGTGTTCCTCGGCGTGGGCCATCCCGGGGAACCCCTGCGGCGACTCGTTGGAGCCGGCAAGGTAGTTGACTTCGGTGGTCACCACCGGCGCCAGAACGTTCCGGACGATGACCACCCGCAGACCGTTCTTGAGCGTCGCACGGACGACATCCCCTTTCCCTGCCGCCCGCGCGGGGATCGGGAGAAGAAAGAC
>Ga0316628_100005257_pt1 | contig 10333 bp, 8 predicted proteins | sample OWC_Aug_M2_C1_D5_FD_207648 | JGI IMG/M metagenome (GOLD analysis project Ga0316628, IMG submission 207648) | Wetland soil microbial communities from Old Woman Creek delta, Ohio, United States - OWC_Aug_M2_C1_D5_C | ecosystem: Environmental > Terrestrial > Soil > Wetlands | place: USA: Ohio... | reverse complement strand
TCCTCGGGCGTGAAGCCGAGATTGACCAGCACGGAACTTGGAACCTGAACTTGCTCCTTGCACTCTTTACAAACCTTCCGCACCAGCCTTTGTGCCAGAATGAGATTGGTGGAGGCCGAGACCAGGAAGGGCTCGACTCCCATGTTCAGGAGGCGGGAGACCGTGCTGGGAGCATCGTTGGTGTGCAGGGTCGAAAGGACCAGGTGGCCTGTCAAGGCCGCTTTGATCCCAATTTCCGCCGTCTCGTAATCTCGAATCTCTCCCACCATGATGATGTCAGGGTCTTGCCGCAAGAAGGATCGCAACGCGGCGGCGAAGTTGAGACCGATCTCCGCCTTCATCTGGACCTGATTGACACCCAGAAGATTAAACTCCACCGGATCCTCGGCGGTCATGATGTTGGTCTCCGGACTATTGATTCGATTGAGGGCCGAGTAAAGGGTAGTCGTCTTGCCCGACCCCGTAGGTCCCGTCACCAGGACCATCCCATAAGGAGCCGTAATGGCCACCTCGAAATCCTGCAGGGCTTTCGGCTCGAAACCGAGCTTGGTCATGTCCAACTGCAGATTGGACTTATCCAGGAGGCGGAGAACTACCTTTTCCCCGAAGAGCGTAGGCAAGGTGGAGACGCGGTAATCCATCTCCTTTCCACTCATCTTGATCTTGATGCGCCCATCCTGGGGGAGCCTGCGTTCCGAGATATCCAATTGGGCCATGATCTTGACCCGCGAGGTAAGGGCGGCCCTCAGTTTCATCGGGGGCGACATCACCTCATAGAGAACCCCATCGATCCGATATCGAACCCGGAACACCTTTTCATAGGGCTCAAGGTGGATATCGGAGGCCCCCTTCTTGATCGCATCCGTAAGGATCAGATTGACCAGCTTTACCACGGGAGCATCTTCCGTAGCCTGCTGCAGCTCGGTTACATTGATGTCTTCGCTGTCCTCGCCCACAAGATCGACATTCTGCTCATCGAAATTCTTCATGATGTCCTGCGCCAGGCCTGCCGAATCGTAGTACCGGTTGATGGCATTCTTGATGGAGGTCTCGGAGGCGACTACGGTTTCCACCTTAAAACCGGTCATGAATTTGATATCATCTATGGCGAAAATGTTGGAGGGATCCGCCATAGCCACCGTCAGAACCGCTCCGGTCCGGTTCAGGGGAATCACCTGATGTTTTTGTGCCACCTCCGCAGGGACTAATTTAATGACGATGGGATCGATTTCGAAATGGGAAAGGTTAATGGAGGGAACGCCGTATTGTTTGCTCAAGAAGGATGTGATGTCATCCTCGCTCACATACCCCAATTTCACGAGATTGGCGCCCAGTCTGCCACCTGAGGCATCCTGTTGTTGCAGGGCCTTCTTCAGCTGTTCGTCTGTGATGAGATTGGCCTTGACCAGTAACTCTCCCAATCTCGCTGTGCCTACGGACATTTCGCCATCCCTTCCTGTCGCACTGCAGGCGCAATCTGGCCAGCCGAACGGTAAATCAGCTGACAAAGTAATATATTTACCTGCAAACGCGCTGTCAAGTAAATTTTATGGGCCCTACCGCTTCCCGCATCCTCTCCACCGGAGGACGCCTTTGGGTCCAGATTTCAAAAGAGAGCGCTCCTTGATGAACGAGCATAGCCAGGCCATTGAGGATGCCGCATCCCTGCTGTCGGGCCGCCCTCAGAAGAGGAGTCAGCTCTGGATCGTAAATCAGGTCGTATACGAGCAGCGTGGAGGGTAGTAGGCGATAGTCAAACAGTGGGGAATCGTCCCCGGATAGGCCCACCGAGGTAGAATTGATCAGAAGGTGGCATTCCTGCAGTCGGTCCGGGAAAAGGGGATCGTCGAAGCCCATGGGCACCAGAGAGGAACGCCCGGTTTCCCTGTTCGAGGAGGAGGCCAATTCCTCGGCCTTCCGCAAGGTGCGATTGACCAGATATATCTTCTCGGCCCCTTCCCAAGTCAAGGCCTGGATCACGGCACGCGCCGCTCCCCCTGCTCCCAGGAGCATGACGCGCTTTCCCTGAGGCAAGAATTCGCCCTCCTCCTGGAGCGAGGCGATAAATCCTCTTCCGTCCGTATTCTCTCCCCAGAGCTCTCCGCCTCTCTTGTAGAGGGTATTCACTGCCCCGATCGCTTCCGCATCCTGGCTTTTGCCGTCCAGATACTCCATGACATGAACCTTATGGGGCACCGTCACATTCGCTCCCCCGAAATTCTCCATTTCCCGAAGGGCCTGGATGACGGCGGATAATCCTTCCGGCTTCACCTCCAGGGGAACGTAAACATAGTCCAGGCCGAGGGCAGCAAAGGCCGCATTATGCATGAGAGGGGAGCGAGTGTGCTTCAGGGGATGGCCGAGGATCATGCAGACCTTGGTGCGGCCCCCGATCATTTCCTCATCCTCTTTTGGGCTGGGAAAGCACTTCTTCGAGAGTAGTCTTGATGGTGGCCAAGCGGCCCTCATCGAGGACTTTACTTCCCTCGCTCTCGGTCACATAGAAGACGTCCATCGCCTGGTCCACCTCGGTGGTAATCTTCGCGAATGCAATATCCAGTCCGAGGGAGGAGATGGTCTTGGAGATCAGGTAGAGGAGGCCCAGTCGGTCCCCGGCCCGCACATCGATCACTGTATAGGAATCGGAAATGTAATTATCGAACTCCACGTGAGGGGGAAGGTGTGGGACCTTCTTCCCGAACCGATCGCCGTACCGCCTCCTGCTGGCGAAGATCAGATCCTCCACCGGGAGGCGCCCCTCCTTGACTGCGATCAGCTCGTTTTCTACCCTTTGCCACAAGGAAGCATTCGAGACGGCCATTCCCTGCAGGTTGTTCACCTGGAAGGTGTAGATGACGATACCGTCGGCGCGGGTATAGAGCTGGGCCGAGAGGATATTGATACTATGGGCACTCAGCACACCTACAATGCTGGCAAACTGGCCGGGTTGGGAAGTGGTACAGACAGTGAACTCGGAGCAGCCGATCTGAGGAAAGTGCTCGCATTCGGTGACCAAAGGACTCCCCTGGAGACGCTGCACCAGGCGCAAGTGGGAGGCGATTTTGTGCTCCGGCGTGGTGAGGATATAGCGCGCCGGCATTCGATCCAGATGCGCGCGTATGAGAGCCCCCTCGATTTTCTTGCCCAAATCCTTCAGGAGTTGCACTCGAATCTTCTCCGCCTTCAGCAAGTCTTCCTTTTCCTCGGGGACACCGCGGGTCAATATTGTATAGGTCTTGATATAGAGTTCCCACAGTAACGTAGCCTTCCATTCATTCCAGGCCTCCGGACTGACCGCTTTCACGTCCAAGTAGGTGTGCAGATAGAGCATCTTCAGCCGAGGCAGATCCTTCACGACCTTGGCGAACTCCACGATGACGCGCTCGTCGTCGAGATCCCTCCGCTCAGCGATATGAGCCAGCGTAAGGTGATGAGAGATGAGAAAGAGGATGAGTTCCTTCTCTTCCTCTGGCAAGGGGAAACGAGACAGGATGGAGGTCACTATTCGAGCCCCTTTGCTCACGTGGTCTTTGCCCTCCGCTTTCCCCACATCATGCAGGAGGAGGGCCATCTTGAAGAGCTCGGGCCTTTCCAGTTCCTTTGCGATGTTGTAAAACTCATTGGGCACTTTTGGCGGACTCTGCAGCAGCTCCTCTAGGTGGTCGAAGGCGATGAAGGTATGCTCGTCCACGGTATACTTATGATAGAAGTCATACTGGACCAGGCAGGTAAGCGGGGCGAACTCAGGGAGGTAGGCGCCCAGTAGTCCGCACTCATGCATCCCCCTGAGAATGCGGGCGAGGCCGGGACCCTCCCTGAGTATCGAAAGAAAGAGTGGGAAAGCCTCGACTGATCTGCGAAACTCTTCTCCCAGAGAAGCTGCTTGCGAGCGGATCAAATCCTTCATATCCTGGGTCAGGGAATACCCGTTCTGCAAGGCCCGTAAGAAGACGCGCAGCAGGTTCAAGGGGTCCCGGGTGAAGCTTTCGTTATCCTTGGCCCATATCCCGATTTTCCCTTTTATTTCCACCAATCCATCCCCCATTTCCCGAGCTCGCAATCTCTTCAGAATCTCTCCCATCCCCGAAGTTTGGAGGAGACATCGGTAGATGATCCTTTCCGCGAGCTGGTGAATGAAACGCGCATAGAGATAATATTGCCGCATGAGGCGCTCCACTCCAAAGGCCCCCTGAACATCCGAATAGCCCATGTGAAGGGCTACCTGCTTTTGCAGGGGCAGGGAGAGGAGGTCATTCTTCTGCCCGTAGAGATAGTGCAACTCAGTGCGCAGCCGCCACATGAAATTCATGGCTTCCTTCGCCGAAGAAAGATCGTCGGCCCCTATTACCCCTCTTTCGGCGAGCGCCTCCAGCGAAGAAGTCCCATAACGGGCCCGTGCCATCCACTGTGCAGTGTGCAGATCACGCAGCCCACCCATACTCTCCTTTATATTGGGTTCCTGGGTGTAGAGGGAGTAACCGAATTTCCGGTAGCGCGCCTCCAGTTCCGAGACCTTCTGCCGAAAAAAGCTGGAAACCTTATCCTCGATCACCTCTTTGGCCAATCTGGCCTCGAATTCCCTGAAGGTTACGGGGTCTCCGATCAGATAGCGCGCCTCCAGAAGTGAAGTCTTGATGGTGAGGTCCTTCCGGGCCATCCGCAGGCAACCGGTTATGGAGCGGCAACTATGCCCCACCACTAACCCCATATCCCAGAGAGTGTAAAGGACCCTCTCTGTGGGGGGATTGAGACAGAGGTGGGCCTCCTTGCGAAAGAGGAACATGATATCCACGTCCGACCCGGGATGAAGCTCCCTTCGGCCATAACCACCCAAAGCGAGGACCGCGCAAGTCTCCTCCCCTCTATCTGAGGTTGGCCTGGAAAGAGAACGGGCGAGCAAGAAGAGGTGCTGGATAATGGCATCTATGAGGTCGGACCGTTCTCCGATCGTTCGGCGGCCGGCCGCCCCCAGTCGGTGGAACTGGTAGATCCGCTCCTGCTCCCTTCGATAGAAGGACCGGAAGATCTCCAGGTAGCCCTTCTGCCGATCCTTCTCGCATATTCCTTCCATATCCCTTTCTGCCGACCGGAGGATCTGTTCCAATTCCTGGTACTTCTCCCCGACGGGCGGCAACAGGGAAGTGGGCATCTCCTTTTCCCGCCCGGGACGCTTGGGAATGCCTGATAAGGCCACTCTCTTAATGACTTCTCTCGCTTCTTTCATCTAAGATCCGCGATGACATAGGGGAAAAATGGGGAAAATGACCTTCGTGGGGCCACGGGCATTGCGTCTCCTTGGCATTTTCCTTATAATTATAGCGGCAGAGCCTGCGCTGGTCAATGAAAATGGATTTTCTTCAGAACACGAAGAAGGCAAGGTAGCCTGCATGAAGCTCTTTTTTGCCGTCCTGGGACTCGCCATGATCCTGGAGGGGATACCCTATTTCCTGAGTCCGGGGAAGGTGAAGGAACTGGTGCAACTCCTCCCTCGTCTTCCAGATGCGGCCCTGCGGTTTCTCGGCCTGGGACTCATGATCCTCGGATTGGCCCTGCTATTTGTAAGCCGCCGCTGGCTGGAGTGATTTCTTCCCACTTACCCCCTTATCGGAGGAAATATCATGAAAGTAGTCGCGTTCAACGGCAGCCCCCGGCCCAAGGGCAATACCTATCAGGCCATCCAGACGGTATTCCAGGAACTGAACCAAGAGGGCATCCAGACGGAGCTGATCCAGGTGGGAGGGCACCCTATCCGGGGCTGCCTGGCGTGCTATAAGTGTCAAGAGAAGAAGGACCGGCGCTGCGTCCAGAAGGATGACCGCCTCAATGAATACCTGGAGAAGATGGTGGAGGCAGACGGCATCATCCTGGGCTCTCCGGTCTACTTCAGTGATATCACCCCCGAGATCAAGGCCCTTATCGACCGGGCAGGTTTGGTCTTCCGGATGAATGGGGAACTCCTCAAAAGAAAGGTGGGAGCGGCGATAGTCTCCATGCGCCGTGCCGGCGGCACCCATGCATTTTCCTCGCTCAACTTCTTCTTCCTCATCGGGGGGATGATCGTCCCCGGGTCCAGCTATTGGAACATAATCCAGGCTCGATCCCCCGAGGACTTCGTCAAGGACGCGGAGGGGATCGCCATCATGCAGAGCTTGGGCCAGAACATGGCGTGGCTGCTGAAAAAGCTGACCACCTGAGAAAAAACTCTCTCCCTTCATCCCTCTGCAAATCGACGGCTTCTCGACCTACCCTTCCCAAGTCTTCGACCTCCGGATTTCGGAAGAGGAGAATTTCTTCGTACCAGGCCTGCAAAGAGCCGTCCGAGTAGCAAAATAGTTGGAGATGGCCGTCTGGAGGAGCGAGTCGTAGGCTACAAACGGGATACCAAGGCGGTGCCGCAGCAGGATGCTTGCGTTAGCGGTATTTCTCTATCGCTTCCCGGAAGCCGGGGAGGGAGTTTTCGATCACGCAGTCGTCCACACAATAGGCGATGCGGAAGTGGCCAGGGGCGCCGAAGCCCCGACCGGGAACGGTGAGGATATTGGACTCTTGCAGTTCCCTGACGAACTCCAGGTCGTCGATGGGAGACCGGGGGAAGAGATAAAAGGCCCCATCCGGCTTGACCAGGGAATAGCCCATCTCGGAGAGAGCCTGACAGAGGCGATCGCGCTTCCGCTGGTACCAGCTTATATCAATGGTCACTCCCTGCAGATGGGCGACAACGCGTTGCATCAGCGCCGGGGCGTTGACAAAGCCGAGGATGCGGGAGGCGAAGGTCATGGCGTTAGCGAGCTCCCTGGCGTGGGGCGCGTGCGGATGGATTGCCAGGTAGCCTATCCTCTCCCCGGGCAAGGAGAGGTCCTTGGAATGAGAGGTCGCCAGGATGGTATGAGAGTGCGCGGCGAAGATACTGGGCACCCGAGCTCCGTCATAGATCAGCTTGGCATAGGGCTCATCGGAGATCAAATAGATCTCCCGGCCATATTGGCCCTCCTTGGCCCGAAGGATCTCGCCCAAGGCGGCCAAGCTATCCGCATCATAAACTTTGCCAGTCGGATTGTTGGGGGAGTTGAGGAGCACGGCCTTGACTCTCTTACCGATTCGCTCCTCCAAGGCCGCCACATCCAGGGAGAAGTCCTTTCGGCTCCTGACCGCGACGGCGGACCCCCCGTGATTGTCCGCGTAAAAGCGGTACTCCGGGAAGAAGGGGCTCAGGATGATGATCTCATCTCCCGGCTCCAGGAGGGCCTTCAAAATCACATTGAGGGCACCCCCCGCCCCGCAGGTCATGAGGATATGCTCGGGGCCGAAGGCAATGTTATGCTCGGAGGTGAGCTGCTCCGCAACTGCTGCCCGGGTCTCCATCAATCCGGCATTCGGCATATAGGCGTGTTTCCCCGGAAACCGCTCATGGACTACGGCTTCGAGTGCCTCCTGGAACTTCGGAGGTGGCTCTAAACAGGGATTCCCCAGGCTGAAGTCAAAGACATTCTCCGGCCCACACCGGGCCTTCAGCTCACAGCCCTCCTCGAACATCCTCCGGATCCAGGAGGACTCCTCCATGCATGCCTTCACTCTAGCGGATACGGCCATCCCTTTATCCGTTCGCCTCTTTCAATGAATCCTCCCCTCTTCCCTTTCATTTAGGTCCGATTCGATCCTCGTCCGCTCAATAGGCGTGGGAGAAATAGTCCGTCAGAATTTGGCGGTGATCGAATGCCAGGAATGCGGGCAAGGCGTCGGCCTGAAAGATCCCTGTTTCCTGGGCATCATCCGCCGCCCTGGGCTCTCCCGAGGCCTTGGCGATGAAGACGACCGAGATGGTATGCCCCCGGGGGTCCCGCCTGGGATCGGAATAGGCGTGAAACTGGCTGATCAATTTTACCTGGAGGGAGGTCTCCTCAAGGGCTTCTCGGACCGCGGCCTGCTCCAGCGTCTCGCCGTAATCCACAAAACCACCCGGCAGAGCCCAGCCGAAGGGCGGATTCTTGCGTTTGATCAGGACCACACCCTTTCCCTGCAGCTCGATGATGATATCTACCGTCGGCAGCGGGGCCCGTGCCTCCCTTCCCCCTCCCTCTTGCATTCCTCACCTCTTGCGCGCGATCGCCCTTTTTGCCGCCTCCGCGATATGTTTATCCGTCATGCCATATTTTTCAAAGAGCTTGTCGGGGTGTCCCGTCTCTCCGAACCGATCCTGAAGTCCAATCCGCTCGAGTGGCACGGGCCAATGACCCACCAGATACTCCGCGATGGCTCCACCCAGGCCGCCGGAGACGAGGTGATCTTCCGCCGATACTATCGCGCTTGTCTCTTTGGCCGCCGCCAATATGGCCGCCTCATCCAGGGGTTTGATGGTGTGCATATCCAGCACCCGGGCGGAGATCCTCTCCTTTTCCAGGATCTCTGCCGCCCGCAAGGCCTTTTCCACCATGATTCCACAGGCAACCAGCGTCACATCTTTACCTTCTCGCAACTGGATTGCCTTTCCCAGTGTAAAGGACACGTTTTCGCCGTGGATGAGAGGGAAGGCGTTCCTTCCGAATCGCATATAGACAGGTCCTCGATGGGCCAGGATCGCCTCCGTAGCTTTCTTGGTGAGGAAGGCATCCGAGGGGGCAACCACCGACATATTGGGGATGACTCTCATGATCGCCATATCCTCGATCGCCTGATGGGTCACCCCGCTCCAGCCTTCCTCAATCCCGGCGCTCAGGGCGACCACTTTGGCGTTCAAGTTTGGATAAGCGAGGAAGGTGCGGATCTGCTCACAGGCCCTCATGGTGGCAAAGCAGGCATAGGTGTTGGCCACCGGAAGCATACCGGTGGTGGCCAGACCCGCTGTGATAGCCATCAGGTTTTGCTCCGCGATCCCTACATTGAAGAAGCGATCGGGGAAAGCCTTGGCGAAATGGACGGTCTGGGTGATCTTGGACAAATCTGCATCCAGCACTACCAGATTGGGATATCGGGAGCCTAACTCCTTCAAGGCTTGGCCATAGGCCGATTGCAGGGTAATTCTCTCTGCCATTATGCCTTCCCTCCCTTCTCTCCTAACTCCGCCAGGGCCTTCCCCAATTCCTCCTGGGTGGGAGCCCGGCCATGCCACTCCACCGCGCATTCCATGTAAGAAACCCCCTTGCCCTTGACGGTATGGGCAATGATACAGGTCGGGCGGCCCCTGGTGGACTGGGCCTGCTCGATGGCCTTGACGATCTCGGCCATATTGTGGCCGTCGATCTCGACCACCTGCCAGCCGAACTGTTGCCACTTTCCTACCAGAGGCTCCAGGCCCATGACCTCCACATTCTCCCCGTCGATCTGGAGCTTGTTATAATCCACGATGGCGGTGAGGTTATCCAGCTGGAAGTGAGAAGCCGCCATGGCCCCCTCCCAGACCAGACCTTCCTGGAGTTCCCCGTCGCCCAACATCACATAGACGCGGAACCCCTTCTTGGAAATCCTTCCCCCCAGTGCCATTCCCACTCCAATGGAGAGGCCATTCCCCAGCGAACCGGAGGTCATGTCCAGACCCGTCGTGGATTTCATGTCCGGATGGCCCTGGAGGGGGCTCTCGAACTGCCGCAGAGTCCAGAGGACCTCCTCCGGAAAGAAACCTTTGCGAGAGAGTGCGGCATACTGAACCGGACAGGCATGCCCCTTGCTCATAATGAACCGGTCCCGATCTTCCCACTTCGGGCTCTTGGGATCGATCCGCATGAAGTGAAAATAGAGGGCGGCCACGATGTCCGCCGCCGACAGAGAGCCTCCGGGATGGCCGGAGCCGGCGTAATGACACATTTTCACTACGTCACACCGAAGTCCCTGAGCTTTCCTTTCCAATTCTTCAATTAAGGCCTTTGAAACCGGCATCGGTTCTTCTCCTTTCCTCTTCTCAGCTTTTTCCCGGGCTGACCAGGATCTTCATCACCTGACCTCCGGCCTGAATCACGTTGAACCCCTCCTCGATGATCTGATCGAGCTGGATCTTTCGGGAAATCAGGGGCGTACCCTTTACCCTGCCATCGTTGAGCATGTCGAGGGCGGCCTGGAAGTCCCGGAAGTCATAGACCCTCGATCCGACGATCTCGATCTCCTTGATGGCCACATTTTGCAGGTCCACCGGAGCAGGTTTCTTATAGATCCCGCCCATGAGGATCCGCCCCCGGACTCTCGCCATGGCAACCATCTGCGCCGCGGCCTCCGGCAGGCCGATCTCCTCGAAAACCACATCGGCCCCCTCGCCGCCCGTCATATCCAGAACTGCCTGAACCGGGTCGGTCTTCTGGGGATTGATCACGGAAAATCCCAGCTGTTTGGCCAAATCCAGCCGGAA
>Ga0316628_100005256_pt1 | contig 10334 bp, 8 predicted proteins | sample OWC_Aug_M2_C1_D5_FD_207648 | JGI IMG/M metagenome (GOLD analysis project Ga0316628, IMG submission 207648) | Wetland soil microbial communities from Old Woman Creek delta, Ohio, United States - OWC_Aug_M2_C1_D5_C | ecosystem: Environmental > Terrestrial > Soil > Wetlands | place: USA: Ohio... | reverse complement strand
TGCCGCCTTGGCCAATTGGTGAAGAAAACGGGAGACCGGATCCTCGCTTAGTCCCTCATGGACAATCATGTTCATCTGTTACTGTTTAGCGGACCGTCGGGGCTATCCACCCTGATGCGCAGACTGCTGACAGGCTACGCGGGGTGGTTCAACCGGAAACATGGGAGGATCGGGTATTTATTTCAAAATCGGTATAAATCGATTGTCTGCGAAGAAGAACCATATCTATTGGAGCTTGTCCGCTACATCCATCTGAATCCCTGTAGAGCTTCAACCGTCAAGAGTCTAGAAGAACTAGACTACTACCATTGGTGCGGGCATAGCGTATTAATCGGAAAGGACCGGAATGACTGGCAGGAAAGGGATTACGTGCTAGGTCAATTCGGGAAGGGTCAAAGCAAAGCGATCCGGGCCTACCGGCAATTCATGGAGGAGGGGAAGAATGCAGGAAGTCGCCCCGAGTTGGTCGGTGGAGGGTTGATCCGCAGCCTTGGCGGTTGGTCGAAGGTATTATCGCTGCGGGCCCGGGGGGGGCAGGAGGAATATGACGCACGAATTTTGGGAGGCGGGGATTTCGTCCATGCGATCATGCAAGAGGCGGGTGAGAAATTAATGAGGCAGATGAAATCCAGAAGAGAAAAGGTTTCAATTGATGACGTTATAAAGAAAATGTGCAAAGAAGCAAAAATAAGAGAGGAAGAGCTTAGGGGAGGCGGACAGCGGAAGGAAGTATCTGCGTTGAGGGCAAGAATAGCCCATCTGCTGTGCAGGGATTTGGGAATTTCGATGGCCGAAGCGGCCAGGAATTTGGGGGTTGGCACCCCGGCGATTGCTATGGCAATAAGGAAAAAGGAGTGGGAGAAGAAAGATTGAATTATTTGAACAACGTCCCCTCAGTTTAAATCTACGCCATTCACATTGCCTTCCAAACAGATCAATCCGGCAGGAAAACAAGGGTTCCCGGGGGCAGATTGTTGAAATCGGCGACTTCGTTGCCGGGAAGCAAAGTTTTGGGAGGGGAAAAATAAACGGTGTTTTGGTCTTTGAATTTGACCCCGGCAATGCCGCGAGCGCTCCGGCTTTGGCTGATGGGGTAGGGCCCGCGATAGCCTATGATCAGCCTGGTGAGCTTGGGCAAGTCGTCCCAGTCGGAGATGGTCGGTCCGGCTTTTATGAGGCCGTTGGGCAAGAAGTAAAACGTGGTTTTGCCATTGTACCTGCGCCCCGCATAGGACCAGGCCGTAGCGCTCTCGGTGATGGTCTTGATGGGGGTTTGCCTCGCGGCTTCGCGGCCCCCCAAATCCTGTTCTTGGTTGAGCAGGACTTCGGTGCGCGGCGGCACCCGGTTCCAGCCGATGACGGCCTCGATCTTGTCACCCGGGACGATTCGGCCGGTGGGCAGCTTGTAAAGAGTCGTCGGGCTGTTGTAGTCCTCACCGGCAATCAACCAGGCTGTGTTGGTGAGAGAGATGATGTTCGCGTTTTCCCGTTTGGCCGCGGCGACGGTCTTCGGCCCTTCATAGAAGATGGCGGCCAGCATGGGATCCGCCGTCAGCCTGCCAGCCCTTACGTCGGGATCATGCGGCCAAGTCGGGCCTAAGCTAGCTTTGGCCCGGTCGAAATTGCTGGCGCAGCGCTTTCGGCCTCGATGATTGTCCCGGACCCAGCGGTTGGGGTTGCCATAAGCCACCTGGCTGTGGGTCAACACGTCGAAGTCCTTCAGGCGGTATTGGTTTTTGAGGATTTCGGTCAGAATCCCGAGGGAACGGTACTGCTCTTGGGTGATGGGCGTGTAGTGGTATCCTACCAGCTCGATCCCGATGGAAACGCTGCTGATGTCGGTTTCTCCATTCCACATGCTCTTCCCGGCATGGTCGGCGCGAAGATCTTTGTTCAGGGTGTGATATGTGCACCCATTCCGGGCAATGACGTAATGGGCGTGTCCGCCGGCTGTGCTCCCGAGGTCGTGGGTGCGTTTGCCCGCGGAGACGGTGCGGAGCGTGCCTTGCAGTCCGCTCTCGGAGGTATGTACGATGATATATTTTGTTTCTTGGCGCTTGATCTTCGGGAAATCCGGATTCAACCGGGAGCGATAAGGGATGATCGAGCGCTCGAAATTCGCCCTTTCTGTCCTGGTATAGGCCTCTGAGAAGGAGGCCCAGGAGAGAAAAAAAGAAGCCGAAAGCATGAAAAGAAGCGCGTTCCAGGCCCACCCTGCGGGGCGGGGAAAAAGGGGGGCCGGCAGGCGGCTTGAATATTCTCGGGGGAGGCCGGTCCATTTCATTTTTCGCTGAACGAGGGTCGGTCGGGTTTCCAGTTTCTTCATGACGGTTTTATTTCTATAGGTTGTTTTCAGGCCCCGATCCCTCCCCACACTTTCTTCGCATCCTGTCGGCGGCAAATTCTAAACGACATTCGCCGTTAAGAAGAAGCCCTGGAAAATTACCCCAGGCCAAGAGTTCATCCCCAAGATTCATTATATTGAAAATAAGGATGTAAAATCCACCCTATACTGTTTATCCGAACCGGAATCCGCTCTATCCCTGCTAATTTTAATTGATAATCCCTATCAACCGTGCTGATATAGATTATGCTTTCCGGCCAAGGGAATTTGTCGAATGATCATTCGAAATCGAGATGAAATCGTCTCGCAGGGAGATTTCCGGGGAAGGGGAATTGTCGCCGACATTTTGGAGGCGGGGTTGACCGCCGTTGATCCTTACCTCAACACCCGCAGGCTGGTCCGTGTCGAAAAAGGAAAGTTGATCATCGGCGGATACTCGGAGATGGACCTTTCCGGGTACGGGGATGAGGTCATCGACCTGTCCCGGGTGGGGGATATCTATGTCATCGGCGCGGGCAAGACGGTTCAGCGCAAGGCCAAAGCGCTCGAAGATGGATTAGGAGACCGGCTGACCGCCGGGGCCGTTACGATCAAGAAAGGGGAAGAGATTCTCCTCAAAAGGATCGGGGTGACCGAAGGAGCCCACCCGCTCCCCGATGAAAAATCCCTGGAGGGGGCCCGCAAAATCGTCGAGATCGCCCGCCGGGCAAAGGAAGGAGACCTGGTTTTTGTCCTTTTCTCCAGCGGGGCCTCTTCCCTCTTCGCCCTTCCCCCGGACGGCTACAGCCTGGAAGAGATGAGAGCGGTCTACAGGCTGGCCATCCAATACGGCGACCAGGGCATCATCTGGAGGGTGATGAAGTACTTCTCGGCGGTGAACAGCGGCAGAATCGTGATGATGATTCATCCGGCGCGGGCAGTCAACTTCCTCATGTCCATAAGAGGCTATGAACCTTGGAGGGGAAGGATTCCGATGGAAGGCGACTGGATCCCTTCCTGGCCGCCAGGGCTCCAGCGGCTTGCGGAGGCTGCGGAGGAAATGAAGGCCGAACCCTGGTGGGGGGAACTGCCGCCGGCCATGAGGGCGGCGCTGGACCGCCGGGACCCGGAGTGCGAGGTTCCGAGTCAGGAAGGTTTTCGGCGGGTCCAATCCAGTTACTGGCAGCCCGTGGATAACCGGCGGATGCTGGAAGCGGCCAAAGCAAAGGCCGAAGAGTACGGCTTCCACGGAGCTATCCTGGGAAACTGGTGGATGGCCCAGAGTCTTGACGCCGCGGAAATCATGACCGGCATCGCCCGGGACTGCCTGCGGTACGGAACCCCGTTTCCGCCTCCGGTGGCCCTGATTTCCGGCGGGGAAATGACCGTTCCGGTGGGAAAGGCCAAGGGGATCGGCGGCCGGAACCAGGAGTTCGTTTTATCGGCGGCGGTTCGCCTGGCGGAGGTTCCCGCCGGAATTGTAGTCGGCTCGATGGACTCGGATGGAACCGACGGCCCGGGATTCCAGTTCGCACCCGGCGCTGCTTCCGGCTTCCCCACCCTGGCCGGGGGGATCGTCGACGGAAACACCCTGGCTGCGGCCCGGGACGAAGGCATAGACCTGCAGGCGGAGTTGAAGAACCACAATTCCACTCCGGTCTTGGCAAAGCTGAAAAGCGGAATCTATACCGGCAACACGGGCATTGTGGGGGGAGACCTGAGAGTGGTCCTGGTTCCAGAAAAGAAGCATAGAGCAGAGAGCATAGAGTAAAGGGGAAAAGAAGCGGGGAGCGGAGAGCAGAGAGCGTAGAGCAGGGGACAGAAATAAAAAGATCAGAGAGATAAAGATCAAGAAAAGCGCATAGCACAGCGCGGCAGCGCAAAGAGCCGGGCAGGGCGTTGCTCGTTAAGCAAACGAGGAGGAAAAGGTGAGTTCGGGAACGACTATCGTGTCGGTAAGTGCCCGGCAGGTCTATTCGGACCGCGGGCATCCGGGCATCGAGGCCACGGTGAAGACCGGAAACGGGGCCGTGGGGGTTGCCGTTTGCACGGCTGGAATCTCGGTGGGCCAGCATGAAGTGCAGTTTGTCTACGACGGCGGACCCAAGTGGCGGGGGAGGGGTGTGCAGCAGGCGGTCGATAACGTGAACCGGGTCATCGCCCCGGCGCTCAAAGGCATGGATGCGGGGAGGCAGCTGGAAGTGGATCATGCCATGCTCAACCTCGGGGGGCCCGGCGCCAAGCTGCGGCTGGGCGGAAACGCGACCGCCGCCGTATCCGCGGCGGTGCTGAAAGCTGGAGCGGGCAGCCTGGGAATCCCCCTCTACCGGCATATCGGGGGGGTAAACGCCTGCACCCTGCCCGTTCCGGGAGAAATCAGCTTTATGGGCGGTGACCGGTACGGGAGCGGAAAACGCTCGGGCGGCAAGCCCAGTTGTTCCTTCATGGCCTATGGGTTCGACACTTTCTCGGATGCCTCCTACGCCATCTGGGACCTTTCGACCGAGTGGAGAGAGGTGCTCAACCGGAAATTCGCAATCCCCAAGGTTTCGAGGACGAGTCATCCGGTCATCCAGGCCGGGATGATCCGGCACGACCGTGAAATCTGGGACCTCATGGCCGAGACCGTCCATCGGCTGGGCTACGGGGGAAAGGTGGGATTCCAGGTCGATGTGGCCGCCGGGACCTATTATGAAAAGGATAAGGACCGCTTCGTGGGGCTCTTCTCGGCCGGGGACAAGACCCGCGACGACCTGATGAAGCTGTACCGGCAGATGGTGAAAAATTATCCTTTCATCATCCTGGAAGACCCCCTGGATGAGGAGGATTACGAAGGACACGCGATTCTGACCCGAGAGCTTGGAATTCAGGTCGTGGGGGACGATCTCTTTACCACCAACTGCGAACGCCTGCAGAGAGGGATCGAGGCCGGGGCCGGGAACACGGTTCTCCTGAAGGTGAACCAGATCGGGACGATTACCGAGGCTTTCGAGATGGTCCAACTGGCCTACCGGAACGGTTACGGAGTTATGCCTTGCGACAGCCGGGGTGAGGGGGCCGATATTGCCGATTACTCCGTGGGCCTGAACTGCGGAACGATCCGCGAATGCGCCACCGGCCCCCGGGGCAACCGGCTTTTGCAGATCGCGGCGGAGCTGGGCAAACGGGCCTTGTTCTTGGGGAAGCAGGGATTGAAGGGGAAGGTCTAGGGAGAGTTCTGGGGAATAAGAGCCGCTGATGCGGGGCGTCTTGATTTGCATAACTGGGCGCAGGGGGGATTTATGAATCGCCCCTGCGAATCGCTGCATTCTTTATTTCTTTGTACCGGAAACATCCGGTCACATGATCATTCACCATTCCCACCGCCTGCATGAAGGCGTAGCAGATCGTTGAACCCACGAATTTGAACCCTCTCTTCTTCAGGTCCTTGCTCAGCGCGTCGGATCCTTCGGTCCGGGCAGGGATGTCATTCAGGCGGGCCCGTCGGTTCTGAATGGATTTCCCCCCTACAAACCGCCAGATATACCGGTCGAAGGACCCGAATTCATCCACGACTTCTAAAAAGGCCCTGGCGTTCTGAACGGCGGCCTGGATTTTCATCCGGTTGCGGATGATCCCGGCATTTCGGAGCAGTTCCCGGATTTTTCTTCCATCGTATTTTGCCACCCGGGAAGGGTCGAAGCGGTCGAAGGCCTCCCGGAAGGCCTCGCGCTTCTTGAGGATGGTGAACCAGCTCAAGCCCGCCTGTGTCCCCTCCAGGATAAGCATTTCAAAGAGGCGGCGGTCGTCGTGCACCGGGACCCCCCATTCTCGGTCATGGTATTCTAGGTAAAGGGGGTCCGTCCCACTCCATTCACACCGCCGCTTCATAAGGCCTCCCGGAAATATAAACCTTAACCACAGAGGTCACAGAGCATGCAGAAAGAAAGACTGGAAGATTGGAATGATGAAATGCCGGAATACTGGGAAGCCTTGTATTACCCACCATTCCATTATTCCATTGTTCCATGATTCCATCATTCCAGCATTCCAATCTATTTGCTTGCGGTCTCTGTGTGCTCAGCGGTTGAATTCTTTTCTTTGTTCATGATGAAAAATCCCCGTTTCCGGTTCCGGAAACGGGGATGGCGCGCAACACCGGAATTTGAGCGAAATCTTTCCCCTATCAGTTGTCCAGCCGTTTCAAGACGGGAAGCTTGAGGAATGGAACTCCTTCCTCTTCCAAGACCTTTTCTTCCTGGGGCAGGGCCGTGCCTTTGATGTTGCGTTTCTTGGACTCCCCCCAGTGGATTTTCAAAGCTTCCTTGGTGAAGTCCAATCCTACGTCTTCAAAATTCTTGTTCACGTATTCAGTGATGACCCGAAGGGCCTGGTGGGCGTCGATTTTTTCTTCGCGGGGTTGGGCGGGGCTTTCCGGTTTGGGAGCCGGGTCGCCGTGTTTTTTAATGCCAAAACTGGAAACGGCCTTTTCAATCCGGTTGTCCTCACAGACGGGGCAGTGAATCACCCGGAAAGCCTTCTGTTCTTCAAAGGCTTTGCTGCTCTTGAACCAGCACTCAAATTTATGCCCCCGGGAACAGATTAAATCATAGATGATCATGGATGAACCATCTCCTATAGTTGCTATTTTACCTCTTTTAAGGGTCCCCGTCTACCTGGATCTATTCTTTGCCGACCCCTGTTTTGAGGAAAGAACCGGTGTCCGAGAAAGACCCGGAAGGAAAAGGGGCTAACCCAACAACGACCAAAACTGGGGAGAGGCAAGGAATCTTTGCCGTTCGCCGGCGGGTGTTGGTTCGTTCTAAAGGCATCTTGGGGGAGGGCTTCAGGGTTGTCTAAGACGGGAAGAAATAATGAACAGGGCAAGGAAAGTTCATTCCTTTTCCCGATTACCCGCAGGGGAAGGGGGGAAAACCTTGGGAGAAGTTCTCCGAGGCTGGAAAATCGAAAGGGCGGGAGTTTAATCCGCCTCGGAGAGAAATCGATCCAGGACATCCGCGAGGTCGATCGCCTGGATTGGTTTGGGAATATAGTCATCCATTCCCGCTTCCAGGCATCTCTCCCGGTCCTTTCCGGCAGCCAGGGGGGTCATTCCCACGATGGGGATATGCTGGCCTGTTTCCTGGTCCTTCCGGCGGATGGCGGCGGCAGTTGCCAGGCCGTCCGGTTCGGGCAACTCGGTGTCCATGAGGATCAGGTGGTAAGGGCCCTTGTCCAGAGCCGTCAGAACGGCCTTCCCCCCGGCCACGGTGTCTACCCCATAACCGATTTTCTGGAGCGTCTGCAGGCCCACTTTCTGGACATGGACGTCATTCGAGGCTAATAGGATCCGTATCCTGCGCTTTTTCTCCTCGGCCAGAGAATAACGGGTGATGAGCGGAGCCCCCGCGAAATCAACGGGAGAGGTTTTTCGGCTCACCGCCAGGGCCAGACAGTCCCGGAGCTGAGAGCTTTTCACCGGCCTGGTGAGGTAGCCTTCCACCCCGATCTCCTGCATCAGCCGGCCGTCTCCCCGGTTCCCCTGGGAGGTCAGCAAGACCAGAGTGGTTTCCGACAGGACGGGTGCTTTCTTGATCTCCCGGGCAAGAGCGATGCCGTCCATTTCCTCCATTTCTTTGCTGAGGACGCAAAGCCAATAGGGGGTGTGGTCTTCAACCGCTTGGCAGAGCTTGACCAGGGCTTCGCTCCCCCCGGCGGCGGCCTCCGCCAGGCATCCCCAGGATTGAAGCTGTCCCTGCAGGGCCTGCAGGTTGGCGGTATTTTCGTCCACCACCAGGATGCGCTTCCCCTGGAGGACCTGGGGGGGAATCCAGGGCAGGGCTCCATTCGTCTTTTGCTTGCGGAAAACGGCAGTGAACCAGAAGGTGAAACCCTGTTTCCTGCTTCCTTCCATGCCCACCTTGCCCCCCATCTTCTCCACCAGCTTTTTGGACAGGGCCAGCCCGATCTCCGTTCCTCCCCACTTTTCTATTCCGGGCCCGCCCGGGCGCAGGGGGAGGCCCAAAAGCCGGGCCTGGCGGCCGGGAGAATTCATTTTCCCCGCTTTCAACACCGCGAAATGGACCGTGGCCTGGGTTCTACTCTCCTTCTCCAGAGTCACCTGGATCAGGATTTGCCCTTTCTCCTTGGGGCGCAAGGCAAGCTGGGTGAGATTGACCAGGATCTGGCGAAGTCGCCCCGGGTCCCCGAACAGAAGAGAAGGAACTTCGTGATGAATCAGGCAGTCCAGTTCCAGCCCCCTCTCGCGGGCCCGGAGAGCCAGCAATTGAACCGTGTCTTCCACGGTCGTGCGCAGGTCGAAATTCATCCTGGCTAGGGTGAATTTCCCCTCTTCCATCAGCGAGTAATCGAGGACGTCATTGACCAGGGTAAGAAGAGAATCGGCTGAAAGCCGGGATTTTTCGGCGTACTCCCGCTGCTCGTGGCTCGGGTTCGTTTCCAGGATGGCCCGGTTCATCGCCTGCAGGCTGTTGAGGGAAGTCCGGATTTCCTTCGCCAGGTCCGCCAGGAAATGAAGCTCGGGAGGACGAATTCTGCTGGTCGCACCGGGCTTCGCCCGCCTTCTCTGGTTTTTCAATCCCCGGGAAACGGAAATTCTTTTTAGGAGGCCGCCTTTTTTGGTCTTCACCGCTTCTTCTCCTGAGTCTCCGTGCTGAATATGATGGAGGTTGTTCTCCCGTCAGGAAGCCAATTCATCCCTATTCTTCCATTTTTGGAGAATTTTTTCAACCGGGCTTCCAATTTTTCTCCGCTGGTCCAGAGGAAAAAATTACCCCTTCAATCCGCATCCCGCAATTTCAGTAGGCCCCAGGATGAATCCGATTGGAGCGATTCACTCCCCCGGAATCGGCCCCCCTTTTCTCCGCGCCCCGGGTGAATCTCCAGGGATCACTGCGCCTTCAAAGGCCCCACGATTTGGATGAGAAGGGGGTATCCATCCAATTGGGCAGGGATCCGCGCCTGGGTCTCGGACCGGGGGCTGTCCAGGCCGACGATCACGGCCGGATTCCCCTGCGGATCCCGGCCGATTCCCACGGAGACCACCCCGGGGAGGGACATCAATCGGGCCTCGTGCTTTTTCTTCACATCCTGGATGGAAGTTGTCATGATCTTATCCCCCGGGTAAAAGAAAGCGCAGAAAAGAAAAAGAAGAATCCACAACCATCGCTTCACCGACTCACTCCGAGGGCCGAGAAAACGTGTTCGATCCGGTTGATGATGGTGGTGGTGTCGCTTCCGGCGAAGAGCAGCCCGATCAGGCGGTTATTCGTGTCCAGGACCGCCGAGCCGCTGTCTCCCCCCTGGCTCATGGCCCCGGCCAGCAGTTGATCGGTGAACCGCGCGGTTTTATTCTCCCCGTATTGTACGGTGGAGGTGACATCCACCTGCTGAATCTCCCCGGTGGTGAGCGCGGTGGTGCGGCCGCTCTTCTTGATGGCCAATCCCAGGGTTCCCGATCCCACCCCCGAAAGGGCACCGATTTCCAGGATCTCGTCCTTTACCTCCGCCGGATTCAACGGGCGGGCGATGGCCGCATCCACCAGGTTATCCTCTGCCTGCGTGGTGATGGCCTCCAGCCGGGCGTCACTGCCCATGGCTTTGGCTATAGAGTTGAGGAAATCTGCAATTCCAGTGGCCGTAGAGCATCCGCTGGACCCGCCGGTGAAGGAGATGGGAATGAAAGCCTCCAGGTTGGCGATGTGGTCGTCGGGGAAACGACCCCCGTCGTAGGGGCCCGGCTGCAGGATGGCGTCTCCGATCTGGGCTGCGTTGCTGTTGGCCAGGACGTGGTTGTTGGAAAGAATGAAAAATTCCCCTCCCTTTTTCACCAGGCACCCCAGGGTCCCGGCGGTGATGTCCTTGTGGCCGATGCTGATTCCTCCGGGGGCCGGACGATAGCGGGCCGTGTGGGACTGAAAAGCCCGGAAGCGGCCGGTCTGCACCACATCCGTAGGGAGCCCTCCGATCGCGGAGGGGATCATTTCCCGGGGGGAAAGCTTGGAAGAAGGAA
>Ga0316628_100005255_pt1 | contig 10334 bp, 9 predicted proteins | sample OWC_Aug_M2_C1_D5_FD_207648 | JGI IMG/M metagenome (GOLD analysis project Ga0316628, IMG submission 207648) | Wetland soil microbial communities from Old Woman Creek delta, Ohio, United States - OWC_Aug_M2_C1_D5_C | ecosystem: Environmental > Terrestrial > Soil > Wetlands | place: USA: Ohio... | reverse complement strand
GGCGATGCTGATGGCCTGCAGCCCGAACAACGTGCCCTTGGAGAAAGTGCCCACCAGGTCCGGCCGCTTGTAGAGCACCGCAGCCAGCATTACGAGAAACAGCGCGACCGTCACGGCGATGATCTGCCGGGTCTGGCGCATCCGGAATTCCCGCTTGATATCGTTCTGGTCCTTTTTCCGCATGGTCACCCTGCTCCCTGAAGCTTCTCCCTCTACCTGTTCACCTTCTCTTGCCTGAACCCTGGCCCGATGACCCTTGACCCTTCACACCGCCACCTTCACCACGATCTTCATGACGCGCTTCGATTCCCCTGTCGCTCCCTTGGGCGCGTGGGCGTCCTCGGGCCAAAGCACCATGAGCTGCCCCGCTTCCAGCCGCACCGGCGTCCACGTCCCCGCCGCGATCGTGCCGAAACAGACGTCCCTGCCGGCGTCATAGGCCTCGGTCACGCTCATCCGCTCAGCAGGCGCCCAGCCGATGACCTCCTCACCCGTTGCGATGAACTGCACGTCGATGTACTTCCTGTGGCATTCGTACTTCGGGGCGTCCGTCCTCACCGTCTCATACCGCTGCACAAGGGCGAACACCCGGTCACCATCGATGTCCACCCTGCCGTCGGGCAGCTGCGGCAGATCACGAACCTGCAGAAAGTCGAATGCCCTCCGCAAGGAAGGCGTCATGGGGACCTGGTGGTCCATATGGTCAAGGTCAGTTACGATCACGAGAGTTCACATCCAAGAATGAACTGGCCGCGGATTGATAGGGATGAACATGGATAACACCATCAGTATATTTATTTGAAAATGGGAAATTGTGCCGGGATACTCAGACGGTCGAAGACAGGGCGCTCATGGCGTGTGATTTTCTTCGCGTCCCCTGTCCTCTGTCAGGTCTACCGATCCTTCTACCCGCCGGCTACTTTTTCGTCTTGTGCAGGATCAGGCCGATGTACTTGTTGATCGGGTTCGAGCGGTCGAGAAACGGCACGGGAGGCTGCTTCCTCGCGCCCAGCCCCTGCAGCTCCTTCTTCAGATCGCTGTTCCCGTTGTCGTACTTAAGCCCTTTCTTGAACGTGTCAACGGCTTCCTTTTTCTTGCCTGCAGCAACATATGCCCTGCCGAGGTTGAGATAGAACACCGGGTAGAGCACCTCTTCGCTGAAAACGTTCTGCTTCTTCAGCAGCAGGATCGCCCGCTTGCAGGACTCCACACCGCCCCGGTATTTCCTGTCCACAATGGCCTGGAGACAGCCAAAATAGGAGAGGATAAGCGGGTCATCGGGATACTGGATGGTGGCCTGCAGCAGCAGGCCGTAGGCTTCTTTCGGTTTCCCGCTCCGGAGATGGGACCTCACCGCCCGCAGATAGAGGCTGGGCTTGATCACCTCGCGTCCTTCGGGCCGGTCAGGTTCGCCCGCGCCGGGCTTCTTTATGTCGCTCTTTTTTTCCATGTCAGATTTTACCACAAAGCGGACCGCGGAATAAACAATTTCCCAGCCGGACCTGCGGCCCGCACCGGTTCTTCGCGACGGGACCGTTGAAGCTCCCTGCACCGAGCTGCGGGGAATGCACTCGCTCCTGGATTTAAGCTCCCTACGAATAGCTGCTTGGAGCTTCGATCCTCAGGGAAGTTCGTTATTCTAATCGCTCGCTGGCCCCGCAGCAAGCTGCGGGAATGCGCTCCTCCTGGATTCACCACAGGCGATCACACCCTGCCAACTGGCGCCAGGTACAGCGTGAACTCATCGTCCCCATCCACGCCCAGGAGCTCGTCCATCAGCTCCTGATGATATGCGGCAACAGCGCACGTTCCACATCCGATCGCAGCGCTGGCCAGGTAAAGGTTCTGGCAAACATGGCCCGCATCAAGGGCGATGACCTTGTGGGCCGCGATGTCGTAGCGCCATTCCATGCGATAGGGGATCGTGGTCCAGACAAAGGTCACGGGGGCCTTCGCAAGGAAGACCTGGCCAAGTGCCGCGACGGCGAGCCGCTCGGAAAGGTTCTCTTCACGCGAGATGGTCAGGAGCTGGTGCTCCACCGGCAGGAAACGATAGAGCCCCGGTTCAAGCCCCGTGACGTTCAGAACGCAGAGATAGGTCTCGAGTGCATGGCGGCAGCCGGCAGAGGGGACGTTCCGGAAGGCAGTGGACTCGCTCGCCGCCTGCCGTATCCCCTGCGTTGCCCAGAGCAGGAACGAGAGCTCTTCCAGCGTGAGCGGCTCAGCCGTAAAGCGCCGGTGGCTTCTGCGCCCTTCGATGACCGACACGAGATCGATGTCCGAGAAGCCTTTCCAGGTCCCCTTCCGCAGGAGGCCGATGCGCTCCCCCTCTGCGGGAACGGGCTTCTCGAGCGGCGGAGGCGCGACGCCGGCATTCTGGTCGGTCATCGAGAAGTCAATGGTCCGGCGAACCGTGTCCTTCAGGAAATACCGGTACTGTTCCCATTTCGTCCCCATGGGGCCCTCTTCCCTAGAGTAACGATCCGTCCCGCAGGTTGACCGGACGGCCGGTCCGAAAAGCGATCGACACTGGTTCTCCGTTCTTTATTTCCTATGGATGCTCCGGATAAATGCCATGACCTTCCAGATGTCATCACTGCTCAGCACGCCCTTCCACGACGGCATACCGCCCTTTCTTCCGCCGGAGATGGTCTCGAACACCTCGGCATCGGACCCGCCGTAGATCCATGTATCGTCGGTCAGGTCCGGTCCGGCCCCGCCCGTGCCGTCCATGTGGCACTCCGAACACCTGGCGTCAAAGATCTTGTCGCCCTCCTTGATCGCCTCGGGCTTGCCTTCAAAGGGATTCTTCACTTCCTTGCCCGCGGGAACAGTGCCGGCTGCAGGCGTCCCTGCGTGCAGCCCTGCTGCGGTCATCAGGGCAATGAGCATCAGCACCGCAAGGGCAACAAACCCTGCCCGCCGTTCGTTCCGCATTGTACCAAAGCCAAATATCCTTCTTGGTTCCATACGCTTACCTCCTCTGAGGATCAGGTTTCATACGCCAATAGAACGTGCCCCTGCAGTGGCGAGGACATCATAATGCCCGGTTGTGCCTTTGTCAAGAGAACGGGCATTCCTGGGCGTACTTCTCTGCAGGCGCTGCAGGACATCCCTGTGCAGCTTTTCCGGGGTATGGTGCCGACCTCCATCAATTCAGCGTAACCCTGCGCGGGGCGTGGGGGGGGCACGGCCACGGCAAAGAACGAGCGGTACCTGTGTTTCAGGTACGGCTCCGCGCGAAAGAAAGAGTCCATCTGCATCGCGGCCTGCCCTGCCGGGAGCAGGTCCTTCGGGAGACCAGCATGGTCAGGTCCGCTACCATGGATCTCTTCTGGACATCGAACCCGGAAACATGATCCTCTCATGATGAACACCCATCTCCGAAACCCTTTTCTAGCTAGTTCGACCATTAATAGTTGTATTGCGGCTACATCGAGGAAAAGGATTTGCTACAATAGTAACAGGTGGATCAAAAATGGAACTTTGTATATTTACCCTTTCAGTTCCGTCCCTCCGCGAATTTCGCCGTGAGTCGACGGCTGAAGCAAAGGAGGAGGCCATGAAGATCATCACACAGTTAATGTTGGCGATCGCTCTGTTACTGGCGGGTTTTGCAGCCGGCTTCCCGATCGGAAAGAACAGCGGTTTTGCAACAGGCAGCGAATGGGCTTTTGTGCAGGCGGATATCCTGGCGCGCGAGTCCGGTTTGAGCATGCCTGTGTCCTATGAGGAAGGACAGTTCCGCATAGTCGTAAAACAGCCGCGAAATCTTTATAAGCGGGCGTGGCAGCTTGCCGACAGGCAGGAAGACAGCATGCAGAGCGCGAACATGACGGAGAGGTCCTTGAGCGAGCGCATCAAGCTGGCACGAAATACCTATCCGACGCAGTAGCGGCAGGACGAGGTTGCCTGACCAAGGCCCGCGTTCCTGCCCGGCAGAACAGTGCAGAGAAGCACCGGGGTATGAAGCGTACCCGGGTGCCGTCGCGGAGTTGTGAAGGGGATCTATGAAATAGGATAAAAACATACGGTTCATACTTTAGTTGAAGCGCGTTAGCGCAGCGAATTTGACAGAGACACTTCGCTGCGCTAAACTTTTAAGAGGATACCGTTCATGTCCTGTTTTTCCCTGTGTGTTCTTCCAGATGACCGCTCACCACTTCTGCGAAAGGAGAATGAACGCATACCATGAAAGTCACTCGACGGCAGTTCCTGAAGTTTTCGTCAGGGGCTCTCGGCACGGCCGCCCTTGCAGACGCAGGTGTCCTGGGTGCGAATACGGCCCAGGGAAAAGAGCAGGCGCATACTGTCCCGATCAAGACGGGCAGACAGGTCCCGAGCCTCTGCCCCTACTGTTCGGTCGGCTGCGCACAGATCGTCATGGTCGATGACCAGGGCAAGATCATCGACATCCAGGGGCATCCCGATTCGCCGATCAACCAGGGGACCCTCTGCCCCAAGGGCGCGGCGACCTGGCAGTTCGTGAACAACGACCAGCGGTGGACCACGGTCAGGTACCGGGCGCCGGGCAGCGACCACTGGGAGGACAAGCCGCTTGACTGGGCCATGCGACGCATCGCCGAACTGACGAAGCAGACCCGCGACGCCCATTTCAACGAGTATCAGGATATGCCCGACGGCAAGGGCGGCACGATGAAGAAACGCGTGATGAACACCTACGCCATTGCCTCCCTGGGCGGCGCGACCATGGACAATGAATGGAACTACGCCCACCAGAAGTTGATGCATTCCCTGGGGGTGGTCTACCTGGAGAACCAGGCGCGGATCTGACACTCCTCCACGGTCCCCGGTCTGGGGGTCTCCTTCGGTCGCGGCGGCTCGACGACCTTCCCGCGCGATCTCGTTAACTCCGATGCGGTCATGATCATGGGCTCCAACATGGCAGAGTGCCATCCCGTGGCGTTCCGCTGGCCGCTGAAAGCGAAAACGGACCACGGCGCCGTGCTCATGCACGTTGACCCGCGCTTCACGCGCACCACGGCTATGTGCGACATTCACGCGCCCATCCGGGCAGGGTCGGACATCACCTTTCTCGGCGCGCTCATCAACTACGTAATCAACAGCAAGCGCTGGAACACCGACCCCTTCTTCAAGGAATATGTGGTCAATTACACGAACGCCGCGACGCTCGTGAACCCGGACTTCAAGGACACCGAAGACCTCAACGGGCTCTTCTCGGGCATGTCCGAGGACGGGAAGGCCTATTCCCCGGCAACGTGGACCTACCAGCGCTACCCGGCGCCTCAATCGTCCGTTGCCGAGCCGAAGACCTTCACCGATATGCTCCTGCAAAGAGTACCCGGCAGACCGAAAACGGACCCCACGCTCAAGGACCCGCACACGGTGTTCCAGATCCTGAAGCGGCACTACCGCCGGTATACGCCCGAAATGGTCGAAAAGGTCTGCGGCTGCCCGAAGGAGAAGTTCCTGAAGGTAGCCGAGACGTTGCTGAACAACTCCGGACGCGACAAGACCTCGAACATCACCTACGCCGTGGGCTGGACCCAGCATACCGTGGGCGTCCAGATCATCCGCTGCGCGGGCATGCTCCAGGAACTGCTGGGCAACATCGGTAGGCCCGGCGGCGGCGTGCTGGCGCTCCGCGGCCATGCCACGATCCAGGGTTCCACGGACATCGCGACCTTGTACCATTCGCTGCCGGGTTATCTCAACATGCCCGACGCGAGGAAGAACCACGACACGCTCAAGGATTTTATCCTGACCGAGTCGGTGCCGCTCATGACGAGCTATTGGGGCAACTATCCCAAGTTCGCAGTCTCCTACTTCAAGGCGCAGTGGGGCGACGCGGCAACCAAAGAAAATAACTACGGCTACGACTATCACCCCAAGATCACCGGCGACCATTCGCACCTGCCCATGTTCGTGGACATGATGAACGGAAAGATCAGGGGCTTCTTCGTCATGGGCCAGAACCCGGCAGTAGGCGGCCAGAACGCGAGGTTCCAGCGCAAGGCACTGGCCAAGCTCGACTGGATGGTCGTACGCGACTACTTCGAGACCGAGACCTCGTCCTTCTGGCGGAACTCTCCGGAGGTAAAGGAGGGAGAGGTCAAGCCCTCGGATATAAAGACCGAAGTCTTCTTCCTGCCTGCCGCCATGGTTTCCGAAATGGAAGGCTCCTTCACCAACACCCAACGGCTCCTGCAGCAGCACGACAAGGCGGCAGACCCGCCCGCTGACAGCCGCAGCGACATCTGGTTCACCTACCATCTGGGTAAGCAGCTCAAAAAGATGTATGCAGGGTCGGGCAAGGACCGGGATTGGGCGATCAAGAACCTGTTCTGGGATTACGAACCCGGGCCTGCCGAGGTGGCGAACTTCCGCATCAAGGACGAGCCGTCGGCCTACAAGCTCCTGAAGGAGATCAACGGCTACACCTGGAACGATGGGAAGCCGCTCGCCTCCTTCGCGCTCTTGAAAGAGGACGGGTCCACTGCCTGCGGCGCCTGGATCTACACCGGCGTCATCCCCGAGGAGGGAAAGAACTTCGCTGCGCGCAGGCAGGGAGACAACTGGATCTCACCGAACTGGGGATTCGCCTGGCCGGCAAACCGCCACATCATGTACAACCGCGCTTCAGCGGACCCGCAGGGACGGCCGTGGTCGGAAAAGAAGAAGCTCGTGTACTGGGACCCGGACAAGGAAGTGAAGGACCCGAGCGGCAAGACGCTTCGCGGATCCTGGGTCGCTCCATCGGGAGAAGGCATCGATTTCCAGCCTACGAAGGCCCCGTCCTTCCGCGGCAGGGACAGCGGCATCGGCTTCGACTGGCTTTCGGGCAATGACCCTTTCATCATGCGGCCTGACGGCAAGGCGTGGCTCTTCGCGCCCGCCGGCCTCGTGGACGGCCCGCTGCCGACGCACTACGAACCCTACGAGTCTCCCGTCGAGAACCCGGTGTACAAGCAGCAGTCGAACCCGGTGGCGAAGACCTGGAAGGTCCCCGGCAATCCATACCACAAGGTTGCTGATCCGGACTATCCCATCATCGTCTCGACCTACCGGTTGACGGAGCATCACCTATCCGGCGTCATGACACGCTGGCTGCCGTGGCTTGCGGAGCTCATGCCAGAGCTCTTCTGCGAGATATCCCCCGAACTCGCTGCGGAGAAGGGGATCAAGAACGCTGAATACATGACGATCGAAACGGCCCGTGGCAGGATCCAGGCGCGGGCCATGGTGACACGGCGCATGCGGCCCTTTATGATCAACAGCAAGATCGTGCATGAGATCGGCCTGCCCTGGCACTGGGGCTGGCAGGGACGGGCGCAGAGCGACGTGGTGAACAACCTGAGCGTTCTCGTGGCCGACCCGAATGTCTCGATCCATGAAGGCAAGGTCTTCACCTGCAGGGTCAGCGCTGGCAAGAGAGGAGGTGCTGCATAATGGCAAAGGGAATGTTCGTCGACACCTCCATCTGCACCGGCTGCAAGGCGTGCCAGGTGGCGTGCAAGGAATGGAACGGCCTTGAAGGCGAGCCGACGCATTTTCAGAAGCGGCCGGGCATCCCCTATACTGTCGCGTCGAACTTCACCGGCAACTCCTACGACAATACCGGGATCCTCTCTGCGACCGACTGGCGGCATGTCCGCTTCATCGAGCAGTTCAGTCCCGACCGGACCGAGGCGCGCTGGCTTTTTTCAAGCGATTCCTGCAAGCACTGCAATAATGCGGGCTGCCTGAACGCCTGCCCGGTGCAGGCCATCGTGCGGACCGACCTGGGAAACGTGGTCGTCAAGCAGGAGGTCTGCATAGGCTGCAAGTACTGCATCCCTTCGTGCCCCTACGGCGTGATCTCTTTCAGCGAGCGGACGGGCACGGTGCACAAATGCACGCTCTGCAATGACCGCATCCATAACGGACTGGGCACCGCCTGCGCAAAGGCCTGCCCCACGGGGTCCATCACTTTCGGCGTGGTCGAGGAGCTCAGGAAGAAGGCGGATGTCCGGCTTGCCCAGCTCAAAGGCCTGGGGTTCGACAAGGCGAACATCTACGGATACAGCGAAGCGGGTGGCCTGAACGTCTTCTACCTCTTCATGGACAGGCCGTCGGTCTACGGCCAGCCGGAGAAGCCCGTGGTCCCGCAGGACCGGCTGCATGTGAGCTCGGGCCTCACGGTCGCGACCGCCATCGCCGTGGGAGCGGCTGCGGTCTTTGCCTTCCGGGAACGGGGAGCGACAAAAGAAGAAAAGTAACCGAAGGCCTGCCACAGAGACACAGAGGCACAGAGAAAAACAAAGGATATCTTTCTCCCTGGCTTAAGGCAAAGCCTTTGAATTCCTCTGTGTCTCCGTGCCTCAGTGGTGAATGAAGTTCAGGAGGTGTAATCATGATGGCACTGGAATCGCAAGCACCCCATTGGGAGTGGTACTACATCGCAATGTACTTCTTCATCGGCGGCGTGTCCGCAGGAGCCTACTTCATCGGTTCGCTCGTCGAGCTGATGGGATTCGAGAAGCACCGCAACGTGAGCAGGATCGCATACTATATTGCCTTTCCGCTGATCTGCATCACCCCGGTCCTCCTGATCGCGGATCTTGGCAGGCCGTTGCGCTTCTGGCATCTCTTCTTCTCGCCTGGTGCAGGCATGCCCTACATAAACCACACATCTCCGCTGTCCGTGGGCACCTGGGCGCTGCTGATCTACAGCGGCATGGCCTTCCTGTCGTTCCTGAACACGCTCGTTGCCGACGGCAAGCTCATTTCACCGGTCCTCAAGAAGGCCCATAAGCTCTTCAGCCGCGTCCCACATAAGGTCTACGCGGCGATCGGTTCCTTCTTCGGATTCTTCGTGGCAGGATATACCGGCGTTCTCCTGAACACCACAGCGCGTCCGCTCTGGGCAGGCACCGACCCCTGGGTCGGCTCGCTCTTCATCGTATCCGGCGCGTCGACCGGAGCGGCAGCGATCGCCCTGGTGATGGCATGGCAGCAGATGGCATCGGGTGACGATGTGGCGCGCCTGAAGAGCCTGGACCGCATTGCCATGATCGCCGAAGGGGTCATCCTCATGCTCATGGTTGCCCTAGCCCGGCAGTATGCGGCGCCGCTCCTGCGCGGCTGGTATGGGGTCCTGTTCCTGGGTGGGGCTGTGGTGCTGGGCCTCCTTGTCCCCCTCGGCATGCAGTGGACCAGACGGCAGAAGGCTTCCGCCGACGGGGTGGTCCTGTCCTCGGCGCTCATTCTGTTCGGAAGCGCCGTGCTCAGGATCGCCCTGGTACAGGCGGGACAGGCTTAAGTATTTCCCTACGATCAAAGGAGGATGCCATGCATATGGATAGACGGGATTTTCGTTCTGGGGCCGCGCAGCGGAGCGGGCGCAGCGGAGATGGCTACGAGCAAGGATGATTTCTTGTACAGCCACGAAGGGATGTCAGGTACGATAATCGCCGAGTAATGATATTGCAGGTCCTGTACCGCCTGGGTCATGCGATGCAATCCCGGTATCGGGATAGGGAAAGACGCAATGCACACCGGAACCATCGATGGCGATGAAATACTTCGCGAACGTCTGAAGGCGATCGCAGATAGCTTTCCAGATATGGCGCAAACCGCTCGGCTGTACGGCGCCATCCTTCCGATTCTCCGCGGTGAAGAAATCCCTGTTCTTCCGACAGGTCTTTCTCAGGACGAGGTGAGAGCGCGGCTGGAAAAGGGCCTCCCGTACCTGGAAGGCCTCGAACTGGAGGGCTATATCCGGCGATTCGCCGGTCTTCTGACAAGGCTCGCAGCGGCTGCGGAAAAGGCTGGCGCCAGGGTGAGCGCCGAGAAGGTCAGCTTGTTGCTCGATGCAGAGCGTGACGACGATGCAAGCGCGGCACTCCAAACCATCCTGGCGCACGATGACGAACTGCTCGGGAACAGATTGGAACGGATGGGCCTGGACAGCGATCTGTTCGGGTTCCTGGCACAGACCGCACTGAGGCCGCTGCTGCGGGCGTGGTGCCGCCGCGTCGCTCCGCTGGTTGTGAACGTGAAATGGGACCGGGGGACCTGCTTCGTCTGCGGCTCGGCGCCTCTCTTTGCCGAGCTTCAGGGAAATAATCAGGAGCGGCATCTTCGCTGCGGCCTCTGCGGAGCTGACTGGCGGGTCGAGCGGCTGTCGTGCATTCACTGCGGGAATGAGGATCATCGCTCTCTCAAGGTGTTCTTCCAGAATGATCCAGCCGGGCCGCGCATCGAGGCCTGCGACCGGTGCATGACCTATGTGAAGGTCATCCCCGCCTTCTCCCCCACCCCGGTCGACCTGATGCCCGTGGAAGACCTGGCCACGCTTCGCCTCGACGCCG
>Ga0316628_100005253_pt1 | contig 10335 bp, 4 predicted proteins | sample OWC_Aug_M2_C1_D5_FD_207648 | JGI IMG/M metagenome (GOLD analysis project Ga0316628, IMG submission 207648) | Wetland soil microbial communities from Old Woman Creek delta, Ohio, United States - OWC_Aug_M2_C1_D5_C | ecosystem: Environmental > Terrestrial > Soil > Wetlands | place: USA: Ohio... | reverse complement strand
TCATGCATGAAGAAGGATTGGAGGTTTTGCCCGAGCTGCTGGAAGTTACAGGGATTCGCCAATGTATATTGATCGGGCACTCGGATGGGGCCTCTATTGCTGTGATCTATGCAGGTGGAACCGCAGCCAAATCCTTACTGGGTATAATCACGGAGGCCCCGCATGTGTTTTTCGAAAAACAGACCAGGCTGGGAATTCAAAATGCCAAAAAGGCTTACCAGAGTGGAGATTTACGAAAAAAACTGGAGAAATACCATGGAAGTAATATCGATTGCGCCTTTTGGGGTTGGAACGATACCTGGCTGCACCCGGATTTTGTCACCTGGGACATCCAGGAGTATTTGCCCGGTATCAAAGTACCGATGCTGGTGATTCAAGGGGAGGATGACGAATACGGGACCAGCGCCCAGGTAAAGGCAATCGAGCGGTATGCCGGGGCTGGAGCGGAAACTGTTATTTTGCCGGGCTGTGGACACGCTCCCCACCTGGAACAGGAAACCGTGACTTTTAAAGCAATGAAAGACTTTATCTTACGGATCTTGAATTCACAATCAATCGATGCCTCCGGCGGCCAGGGGGGCGCTTTTTGAAAAAACTGCCCCCCTGGACCCCCTGTAAAAACTTTTTATTAGGATGGTTTTTATTATCTATTTTTCTTTGTGTTCCTTTGTGTATCTTCGTGGCTAAAATTAGACGGTGGATTTAGGGAGTATCAAAGACCTTGAAATTTTGTCGAAAATAGATTAAAGTAAAGCTTTACTATTAAAAAAATGGAGGCAAAAATATGAAGAATCGCGCGTTATTGATGATCCCCGGACCGATCGAATTTGAACCGGCGGTATTGGCAGCACTGGGGGGCCCCACCACCAGCCATGTGGCAGCGGATTTTATCGAGGTCTTTGGCCAGGCCCTGGAAAGGATGAGAAAAGTATGGATGTGCCCTGCCGGACAGCCCTTTATCATGGCCGGATCAGGCACATTGGCCATGGATACCGCCGTTGTCAATCTTATCGAACCCGGGGATAAAGCGTTGGTCATATCTACCGGTTACTTCGGAGAACGCTATGCAGAACTGCTGAAACGTTACGGCGTCGAGGTCACACTCCTGGGTGCCCCGCCGGGAGATATAGTAGAACCGGATAAAATCGAAGCTGAATTGAAGAAAAAGTCTTATAAATTGATGACTTTTACCCACGTAGATACATCAACGGCGGTGCGGGTGGACCCGCGGCCCCTGGGGAAACTGGGCCGGAAGTACGGGGTGCTAACGGTCCTGGACGGCGTATGCTCCATTGCCGGTGAAGAAATGCGCCAGGATGAATGGGGCATCGATGTGGCTTTAACCGCTTCCCAGAAAGCCATCGGTGTCCCCCCCGGGCTGGCCCTGCTGGTGGCTGGACCTGGTGCAATGAAAACCTGGAAAGAAAGAAAAACACCGGTAAGTCATTATTATGGAGACTGGAACAACTGGCTGCCCATAATGGAGGCCTACGAAGCCAGGAAACCCGGCTATTTCGCGACACCCCCGGTAAATCACATTTGCGCACTTAATGTCAGCTTAGGGCAGATATTGGCTGAGGGGATGGAGCAGCGGTTTTCCCGTCACCAAAGAATCGGTTCGGCATTCCGGGCAGCAGTGGGGGCGTTGGGATTAAAACAGGTCCCAACAGACCCTGCTTATGCTGCTTCCACTATGACAGCGCCGTATTACCCGGCAGGGATTACCGGGCAGGAACTTCTTCCCAAAGTAACAGCAGCAGGAGCCATCCTGGCGGGTGGATTACACCCGGCTATCAAGGCCACTTATTTCCGTGTGGGTCATATGGGGGCGGTGAAACCCGGTGATATACTGGCCGCGGTAGGCGCTATCGAAACCGGGCTAGCCGGCTGTGGTTATCGATTTGAAAAAGGCACCGGTGTCGCCGCAGCCCAAAAAATACTGCTTGCTTAAAGAATAATCAAAAAAATTAGCCACAAAGATACACAAAGGGACACAAAGAAAAAGAGTTTTTTTTATATACTACTTCGTGTACCTTTGTGTAACTTTGTGGCTAAAATTTCAAAGGAGGACTTATGGAGATTAAAAATATCGGGTGGATTGGCACCGGTGTTATGGGCCAATCCATGTGCAGTCATATTTTAAAAGCCGATTACCGGGTCCTGGTGTTCAACCGGACAAAAGCAAAAGCTGACAGTTTAGTGGAAATGGGAGCTATTTGGTGTGACTCACCGGCAGCAGTGGCTGAGAAAGTGGATGTTGTCTTTACCATGGTGGGTTATCCTACAGATGTAGAAAGTCTTTACTTTGGCGATCAAGGAATAATCGAGGCTGCGAACCCGGGCTGCATATTGGTGGATATGACTACTTCCGAACCCTCCTTAGCAAAAAAAATCCATGAGTATGCCGCCAAAAAATCCGTGGCTGCGCTGGATGCGCCCGTTTCCGGCGGCGATGTCGGGGCCCGGGAAGGGAAATTGGCTATTATGGTGGGCGGGGAAAAAGAAACCTTTGAGAAAATCCTGCCTTTTTTCCAATTGCTGGGTGAGAATATCGCTTTCATGGGACCTGCTGGCTGTGGGCAGCATACCAAGATGAGCAACCAGATACTGATTGCCTCTACCATGATCGGTACGGTGGAGTGTTTGTTATATGGTTACAAAGCGGGAATGGATAGGGACAGTATTATCGATATTATCGGTAAAGGTTCCGCCGGCTCCTGGTCGATTAATAACCTGGGACGGCGCATGGTAAAAGGGAATTTTGCTCCCGGTTTTTTTATCAAGCATTTTGTTAAAGATATGGGGATTGCGCTCCGGGAGGCAGAGAAAATGAAACTCTCCCTCCCCGGCCTGGCACTTGCTCATCAGTTCTATGTCTCTGCCCTGGCCCTGGGTTATGAAAACCTCGGCACCCAGGCATTGTACAAAGTGTTTGAAAAACTGAATCGCATGAATGTGAACGAATGATCGGCGATTAAAAAATTGTCGATTGTCAATGATATCACGGGTTTACGGGCAGGGTGAAAGTAAAATCCGAACCTTTCCCGGGGGTGCTTACCACTTTGATGGAGCCATTATTTTTTTCAACAAATTCCTTACACAGGATTAATCCCAGACCGGTGCCCTTTTCCCTGGCGGTTCCCCTGGTTTTTTTTTGAACATCGATTCTAAAAAGCCCGGCAATATCTCCTGGATCGATTCCCACCCCATTATCGGAAACCGTGATTTCAATGAAACTATCCGTGGAAGAAGTCCTGGCTGTTATTTTCACCTTGCCGCCCGGGCTGGTGAACTTCACGGCATTGGAAACCAGGTTTCGCATCACTGTCCCGATCATATTTTTGTCTGCGAAAGCATAAGTATTGGCCTGGATCTGGCAAGACACGGTGATATTCTTTTTCATGGCATGTTCTTTTAATAAATCGATATTATCCGCAGCCAGGGCGGCAATGTCTATTTTTTCCCGGTATAATTCCATTGTCCCCCTTTGCACCCTTGACCAATCCAGCAGGGTTTCCAACAGGGAAGATATTTGATTGGCGCTGTTATTAAGGCTTTGAATATAATCCTTTCTTTCTGCTTCATCAAATGAATCATAACTGTAACGTAATAGATCGGTAGATAAAATTAAATTTTGCACCGGGTTTCTTAGATCATGAGCGATAATAGAGAAGAATTTGTCCCTGGCGGCAATTAGATCCTTTAATGTTTCCCGGGAAAATTTCAATTCCAGGTGAGTTTTTACCCGGACCTGCAGTTCTGCCGGGTTAAAGGGCTTGGTAACATAATCCACCGCCCCCAATTCAAATCCTTTGATTATATCTGTAGACTCAGTTTTTGCCGTAAGAAATATAATAGGGATATCCGCTGCTGCGGGATTTGTTTTCAATTGCCGGCAAACCTCGAAACCATCCATTCCCGGCATCATGACATCCAACAGTACCAGGTCCGGTCGGGCTGCCGGGATCATGTCCAGGGCTTGATGGCCATTACTGGCTGCCGCTATCCTATATTCTTCTTGTTTTAAAATATGCATCAAAACCTGTAAATTCCCGGGTACATCGTCTACGATAAAAATTAACGGCTTTGGGTTTCCGGCAGCATTTTTATCCCGCACTGGCTTTCTCCTCGATCTCTTTGATTAATGCCGGGAAATGGTCCAGGGTTTTGGCCACTTTTTGCATGTCGAAGGTTTGTAAATCATTAAACAGCAGTTTACCCCAATTTTTAAGTGTCTCTGAGTGATATTGAGCACCCAACTCCCGGATTTCCCTGGAAAACGCATCGATTTCATCGATAATATGGGTTTTGCTGATTTTTTCCCAACGTCGAGTTAAATCACCCTGTAAGATGCCCAACAGTACAGCGAGATGGGCTGTATTTTGGGAGATTCCCGTTCCCGGGGTATTGGTAGATGCCGCTGAGATCGATGTGTTTTCAAACCTAAGGTCCTCGGTAACCAGTTCTTCGACATTGGCAGGGTCTATTAATACACTTGATCCGGTTACATTTTTAAAGGTAAGAGAGAAGGTACTTCCTTTTCCCGGTTCCCCCCGGCTTTGAACCGAGATTTCTCCTCCCATTATCACTGCCAATCGCCGGGAGATGGTCAGGCCCAGTCCTGCGCCCCCGTATTTCCTGGTGGGCTGTCCTTGTCCTCCTACCTGGGTAAAGGCTTCAAATATGATTTGTTGTTGATCTGCCGGTATCCCGATTCCACTGTCTTGCACTGAAAAGATAACATCCACGGTTTCCCCACTGCTTATTTTGTGAACCGCAAGTTTGATAAACCCGGTGTCGGTATACTTAACGGCATTTCCCACCAGGTTAAAAAGGACCTGGCGGAGTCGCAAACCATCCAATAATAACGACTCCGGCAAGGTGGGGTCAACTTCCAATTGAAAATCCAGCGTTTTCTCTTTCACCTTATTGGAAAATATATATTTGATTTCAGTTAAGAGGGAATAAAGATTAACGGGTTCAAACTTCAATTCCATTTTCCCGGCTTCTATCCTGGAGAGGTCGAGAATATCGTTAATTAAGGCTAGCAGGATTTTGCCGCTGGATAATACCGATTTCAGGAACTTTTGGTGTCTTTTATCGGTGATTTCCTCTTCCAGTATCCCGGTAAAGCCCAGGATAACATTCATGGGGGTGCGGATTTCATGGCTCATGTTGGCCAGGAATTCACTTTTAGCCTGGTTGGCTTTTTCCGCTGTTTCTTTGGCCTTTTTAAGGTCTTTGGTCTGTTCTTCCACCAAATAGTGCAGCGTGTCCGCCCGGTGCTTCAACTGCCTAACCCGGACCCGGTAACCGGTGAAGGCCATTAAAAGCACAGCCAAAACACAGAGACTGTAAAACCAAAAGGTCTGGTGAAAATAGGGTTTTACATAAAAAGACAGGGAAGCACCGGTATTATTCCATACCCCATCATTGTTGCCGGCGATGACTTGAAACCGGTAATATCCTGGCGGCAGTTTGGTATAATAGGCGGTTCTCCGGTTGCCCACCTCCACCCAATCTTCGTCAAATCCCTCCAGCCGGTATTTGAATCTTACCCTGGCCGGCACCAGCAAACTCAGACCCGCATATTGGATTTCTAACCGCTCGATTCCCGCCGGGAAAATCACGATTTCCCTATTGGATAAAAATGGGGGCTGCAGGCTGCGATCGTCGGCGGTGATTTTCTCGATTACCACTGGCGGTGGATAAGGGTTGGTTTTGATACGGGAGGGATCGATCATCACTACCCCTTTCATGGTGGGGAACCAGAGTTTCCCATCCTGGGTCTTCCAACCGGCCGGCTGAGTGCCTCCATTACATTCCCTGCTTTTCATTCCATCATTTTCATTATAGGAAACGCATTGAAAGGAGTCGATCTTTCCCGCGGCGAATTGGTTAAGTTCCTGTTTACTTACCTTGAAAATACCTCTATTGCAGCTCATCCATAAATTGCCCTGGTGGTCTTCAAGAATTTGATAAACGATGTCATCAAAAAGGCCTTCTTTAACGGAATAATGGGTAAATTTTCCCTGTTTCAAGCGATTCAGCCCCCCACCGTGGGTACCAATCCATAAAGTTTCTTCCTCATCTTCATAGAGTGCCCATACCATATTATTGGACAATCCCTGGGCCGCGGCATAGACAGTAAATTTCCCATCTTTTAGACAATTCAACCCCCCGCCGTCGGTCCCTATCCACAGGTTTCCTTTTCTATCTTCCAGGATACACATGATCTTTTCATTGGATAGGCCTTGCTCCCGGGTATAAGTAGTGAAATTCCCATTCTCCAGGCAATTCAACCCGTTGTCCGTTCCTATCCAGAGGTTCCTGTTTCTATCTTCATAAATGCACCATACTTTGTTATTGGCCAGTCCCTGTTTGGTGGTAAAGCTGAAAAATTTTCCATCTTCCAGGCGGCTCAAACCATTGTCCGTCCCTACCCAGAGGTTGGCTTCTCGGTCTTGATAAATGCTTCTTACCAGGTTGTTTGCCAGACCCTGTTGGGTGGTATAGGTGGTAAATGTTCCCTGGCGCAATCGATTTAAACCTCCCCCGTAGGTCCCGATCCACAGGTTCCTTTCTCGATCTTCAAAGATAGAACTGATCACATGGTGAGATAAACCTTCGCTGGTGGTATAGGGAGTGAATTTTCCATCTTTCAGGCGGTTCAGTCCGCCGCCGCCGGTTCCAATCCACAGGCTTCCTTCCAGGTCTTCGCAGATCGATAGTACGAAGTCATCGGACAGTCCTTGTTTAGTGGTATAAGCGGTGACTGTTCCCTTTTCCAGGCGAAACAATCCGCCGCCGTAAGTTCCAATCCAGGGGCACCCTTCTTTATCTTCAAAAAGGGCGCTGATGCGGTTATTGGTTAATCCTTTCCCGGTGTTATATTTAGTGAATTTGCCGTTTTTGAGACGGTTGAGTCCGCTGTTTGTCCCGATCCACAGGCTTCCTTCTTTATCTTCAAGGATGGCCCAGATCATGTTGTCGGACAATCCTGCTTTGGTGGTATAAATGGTGAATCGATTATCTTTCCAGCGGTTCAATCCTCGATCCGTACCGATCCACAGTCCCCCCTCCCGGTCTTCACAGATTGAAATCACACTATCACCGGATAAACCTTGTTGGGTTGTATATGCGGTGAATTTGCCATTTTCCAGGCGATACAGTCCGCCGCCGTCAGTACCGATCCACAGGATTCCCTGTCGGTCTTCATAAATGCTCCTGGTTCGTTCGTTGGCCAGGCCTTGTTTTTTGTTATAGCATGTGAAGGTTTCGCCCTTTCGGCCCCCGCATTTATGGCAAATTAAACCGCCGCCGTCAGTGCCGATCCAGAGGTTCCCTTCCCGGTCCTGGCAGAGTGCCCTGATCCAACTGTTGGACAGTTGTTCCACGTTCTTTTTGTCGTAAACCTTAAAACGAAGCCCGTCAAAGCGAGCCAGGCCCTCTTGCGTTCCCAACCAGAGGTAACCATCCCTGGTCTGGATAATGGCATGCACCGTGTTTTGCGGCAAGCCCTGTTCGATCCCCCAGCTATCGTGCATATACTGGGTGATTTTCTTTTGCGGATCCAATGCCATTCCTAAAGGGGATATAGCAAAAAAAATCGACAAAAGTATAATAGAAATGCGGCTTTTGCTGCGATAAATATCTACCTGGATTGCCTGGATAAAATTAGCCATAAAAACTCCATAAAAGAAATATAATAAAATTTGGAGAAAAAGTCAACTCATTTTTAGAATTGCCAGGTTAAGGTTGAGGCTGAGGTTAAGGTTACCTAAATCCACCGCCTCATTTTGGTGAATTTATTGTTTAACATTCCATGTTCATCGTCTGCGGGCGAGGGAACCTCGCCCCTACTTTGACAAATATAAATAAGCCCCTAATCGTCTCGAATGCCCCGCAATCGCCAAATGTCAAGGTAGGGGCGGGGTTTCCCCGCCCGGCATCTTATTTTTCAAAACATCGCAAATTCAGACGGCGGATTTTTGCGGCAAAAAAATAGTTGCAAAATAGCTGCGTTTTAGTGTATACTGTTAGAGATGAGTGGAAAAAGAGAAATGATTCTTAAAACAATTATATTCACCCTGGCATTCCAGTTTTTTTGGCTTTTTTTTGTTATTTCCCAAAACCTGTACAGCCAGGAAACCGGGTTCAAATATTTTAAGAACTACAGTTACAAAGAGTATGACCATCAAGCCCAGAATTGGGGCATGGCCCAGGCTAAAAACGGGATCATTTATGTGGCTAACCAGGGCGGCGTACTGGAATTTGACGGTGTTTCCTGGCGGATCATCGGTATACCTGGTTACGATGCCGTCCATTCGATTGATATCGATAATTCCGGCATTGTTTTCATCGGCGGGAACAATAAAATCGGTTACCTGTCCCCGGATTCAAATGGCACTTTGAGATACAAATCTCTCCTGGACCTTCTAAATAATAATGTGAAAAATTTCTCTTATGTATGGAGAACCCATGCAACCAAAGACGGTGTTTATTCCAGGACCTCGAATTTTTTGTTTCGCTGGAATCCCGGGGAAATAAAAGTATGGAAGACAGACACTCTTTTCAGGGCTTCTTATGCATGTAAAGGGAATTTTTACGTCCAGCAACAAAAAAAAGGACTCATGCAAATGGTAAACGGTTCATTAAAATCGATCCCCGGGGGAGAAATCTTCGCAGAGGAAAAAATCTGGATGATGGTTCCATATGATAGTGATGAGAATTCTCAAAAACTTCTTATAGGAACTCGTTCAGAAGGACTTTTCCTATATGATGGGAAAACGGCCGAACCTTTCCCTACATCTACAGAGGTGAATGATTATTTGAAAAAAAACAAACTATATCATGGGATCCGACTGTCCTCCGGTGATTTTGCCCTGGCCACCAGTTTGGGAGGCATTGCCATCATGGACTGCCAGGGAGGTTTAAAATGTATTTTCGATAAAACCTCCGGGCTGCAGGATGACGATGTGCAATACGTTTTCCAGGATAACCAGGGGAACATATGGTTGTGCCTGGATAATGGAATATCGAAAATCGAATATGTATCACCAATTACTATCCATGATGAACGATCGAATCTACCCGGCCTGGTTTTATCGGTGGTCAAACACGATAAAGATTTATATGTGGGAACCACTAAAGGATTATATTATCTTGAATCTCCCTTAAAATTCAGTATTATACCCGGGATCACCAGCAGTTGCTGGAGCCTGCTCTCAGTAGGCGGTTCGATTTTAGCAGCCACCACCGATGGCGTTTTCCAGGTCAATGATAAGAACAAAATCAAACAAAAAGTTGTTAAGGACTTATCTTATATGTTATTGCCATCCAAAAGATACCCCGGAAGTACCTGGTGTGGAACCGATAAAGGATTAATCACCTTATCCCGGAAAAAGGGTCGATGGATGGAAGAAACCCGGTTTAAAAGCATCGATCAAGATATACTGTACATTGCGGAAGACCCAAAGGGATACCTCTGGTTGGTTACTTCCGCAGGGGGCGTTTTAAAACTGGATTTCCCTGTCGGCAGCGATCGACCGGTGGTCACAGGGTACGAAACCTCGCACGGCCTTCCCGCCGGCCGGGTTTATGCAACTGAGGCAGCAGGGCATGTCATGTTTGCCACGGAAAAAGGAATATTTCGCTTCGATGAGGAAAAAAATGTCTTTATCCCGGATCGAACCATGGGAGATGAATTCGCAGGTGGTCCACATGCCCATAGTGTTTTCTACATCGTAGAAGACAAAAATAAAAATACCTGGATTCATTCCCGATCCAGGAATTACCGGTTCATTCCCGGCCCGGACGAGACCTTTAAAAATTATTCGGAACCTTTCCGCAGGATACCTGTTATCCAGGTGAATGCCATCTATCCTGACCCCGATGGAAAAACCACCTGGTTTGCCAGTTTCGACGGTCTTATCCGTTACGATGCCGCGATAAAAAAGAATTACCGACAGCAGTACCGCACCCTGATCAGGCGGGTATCGATCAATGAAAAGCAAGAAAATGAGAATTTGATTTTTGGCGGCTGTATAATTAAAAGCAAAACCAGCCAGGCCGGCAAACCACTCTTTCCTGTGATTGAATACCGGGATCGAAACCTTTATTTCGAGTTTGCCGCGCCTTTTTTCGAGGTGGAAACCGAAACCCGGTATCGATGTTTCCTGGAAGGATACGACAGCGACTGGTCGGTGTGGAGTAAGGTCACCAAAAAGAATTATACCAACCTGGACCCGGGCATGTATTCCTTCCGGGTGAGGGCGAGAAATGTTTATCATTACCAGGGAGAGGAAGATGTCTTCAAATTTAAGATTTTGTCCC
>Ga0316628_100005252_pt1 | contig 10337 bp, 10 predicted proteins | sample OWC_Aug_M2_C1_D5_FD_207648 | JGI IMG/M metagenome (GOLD analysis project Ga0316628, IMG submission 207648) | Wetland soil microbial communities from Old Woman Creek delta, Ohio, United States - OWC_Aug_M2_C1_D5_C | ecosystem: Environmental > Terrestrial > Soil > Wetlands | place: USA: Ohio... | reverse complement strand
GAAAACTTCGCGCCGTTCGAGGCGATGGTGCCCTTCCTGCACGGCTTGGGTGTGCGCTCCTTCGCCGTCAACTCGGTGATCAACGCCGGCCGGTCCCGGCACCAATCCTTCGGATTCGCCGAAGCCGAACTGCTGCCGTTGCTGAACCGGCTGCGTGAAAAGGCTCTGGCGCTGGGCATGAAATTCACCTGGTACACTCCCACCCAGTACTGCCAGCTCAACCCGGTGGAGTCCGACCTCGGCGTTAAGCAGTGCACGGCCGGAAAATACAATTTGGCCGTCGAACCGGACGGAACGGTCATCCCTTGCCAGAGTTTTTACCGACCCTTGGGAAACATCCTCACCGACCGCTGGCAGGACATCTATGACAGCGAATTCCTGGTCTCGCTGCGCGGCCGCGAGTGGGTGATGGAGCGTTGCCGGGGCTGCGAATGGCTCTCCACCTGCGGCGGCGGCTGCCCGCTACAGGCGAAAGAGGACGCATTCTGCTGCCCCGACTTGGCGAGCAATCCATGAAGGCGATCCGCGAAGCTCTCGAACGCCGGGAAGAGCTGCTGCATCCGCGGGCCGCGCGCAGTGCGGCGAGCGTCCGCGAGCGCGAGGAGAAAAAATCGCCGGTGCGCACCGAATTTCAACGCGATCGCGACCGCATCCTCCATTCGAAGTCCTTTCGCCGCCTGAAGCACAAGACCCAGGTTTTTCTCGCTCCCGAAGGGGACCATTTCCGCACCCGCCTGACCCACACCCTGGAGGTAAGCCAGATCGCCCGCACGATCGCCCGGGCGTTGAACCTGAACGAAGACTTGACCGAAGCCGTCGCACTGGGCCACGATCTTGGCCACACCCCCTTCGGCCATATCGGCGAGGCGGTGCTCAACGAACTGTGCCCGGGCGGTTTCAGGCATTACGAGCAGAGCCTGCGCGTGGTCGAAAAACTCGAGTACGATGGCCGCGGGCTCAACCTGACTGCCGCGGTGCGCGAAGGCATCGCCAAGCACTCCAAGGGCATGGGGCCCGTCTTTCCGAAGGACCGCAGCCAGCTGTCGCTCGAAGGCCAGATCGTGCGCCTCTCCGACATCGTCGCCTACGTCAACCATGATATCGACGACGCCATTCGCGCCGGCATCCTCGGCGAAGGCGACATCCCCGAGTCGGCCAAGCGGGTATTGGGCCGCAAGTTTGCCAAGCGCATCGACACCATCGTCATCGACGTCATCCAATCCTCGCTGAAAACCGGGCTCGAGTTCATCTCCATTTCCGCGCCGGTTTACGCCGAAATTCTGGTGTTGCGCGATTTCTTGAATGAAAAGGTCTATTTCCGCGCCGAAAGAAACAGGGAGAAGGCGCAGATCAGGGAAATCCTCCGGCGCACCCACGACTTTGTGCGCGTCGATCCGCTGCGTTTCATCAATCCTTATCCCGCCGAAGATCCGGTCGAACGGCGGATCATCGACTTTATCGCCGGCATGACCGACCGCTACGCGTTGAACCTCTACCGTCGGCTCGTGTTTCCCGAATTCGATTTAACGGCGTTGTGAGGAACTCTCGCTCGCTTGCTCAGGGGCGTCTGCGGGCACCTTTTTAGGACAGCGGCTGTAAGCGGTCAGGCGGTCTTTGCCGGAGTGTTTGCCGGCGTAGAGCGCATGGTCGGCGCGGTCGATCAGTTTTTGCCTCTCGCGGGCGTCCTGGGGGCAGGCGGAGAGGCCGATGGTCACGGTGATCGACCCGAACGCCTCTCCGTCCGGCTTGCGAAAGGCGTGCTGGCGGATGGTCGTCAGAATTCGCTCGCCCACCTGGGCGGCCTCGGTCTCGGCGGTCTCCGGCAGAATGACCATGAATTCCTCGCCGCCGTAACGGGCCACGAAGTCGCAGCCGCGTATCGATTTCTGCAACAGCTGGGCGATCTCCTTCAGGGTTGCATCGCCGACCGAATGGCCGAAACGGTCGTTGACGTCCTTGAAATTGTCGATGTCGATCATCATCAGCGCCAGAGATCGGCGATAGCGCTTCTGGCGGCTGATCTCGGTCTGCAGCACCTGCATGAAATAGCGGTGATTGAAGATTCCGGTCAGGTCGTCCACGTTGGAGAGGTCCCGGTAATACTCCCGCTCGTGGGCGAGCCGGCGCAGGCGCTGCGTTTCCTGGAAGCGGCTGATGATGTGCAGGATGTGGTCGAAGGCGAGGGGCTTGGTGATGAAATCGGCGGCGCCGGCTTTCATCGATTCCACGGCACGCTCGATGGTCCCGTAGCCGGTCATGATGATGACGTGGATGTCGGGCTGGAGCGCCTTGGCGGCCCGCGTGAGGTCGATGCCGTCCATCTTGGGCATGACCAGGTCCGCGACCAGGATGTCCATGGGCGATCGCTCCAGCCAGCTGAGCGCCTGCGGGCCGCTCTCGACCGCGTGCACGGCGAAATTTTGATCTTCGAGGAACTCGCGCAACGACGAACGCGCCACCTCCTCGTCGTCGACGATCAGGATGCGCAGTTTCTCCCGGCTTGTTTCCGCGTCCAAGCTGCCCTTTTTCTCGATGCGACACCTCCCCGTGCCACCGGCAACCCTCCCGAAAATTCTACCCGATCTTTTCTGAAAATTCAATAGCGGCTTTTCGCAAACCTTGACTTTTTCCGGAGGCGGGGCTACCCTTTCGTCTGCCGGAATCGAGACATGAACGGACGTTGACAGATGCAGTCAAGGAGGTATGGTGAAGGGACTCGTCCTGTTTTGGCTTGGGCTCGCCGCCGCAGGGGCGTCATCGGCTTCTGGAGGGAGCATGGCCGGATCCGCTGAAGGCGCCGATTTTGTGCTGCTCGGGGGGCGCATCTTCACGGTAGACCACGAACACCCCTGGGCCGAGGCTTGCGCCATACGCGACGGCAAGTTTTTGGCCGTTGGCACAAATGAGGAGATCCGCCCGCTGGCCGGCACGCGCACGCGGATGATCGATTTGGACGGCCGGCTCGTGCTGCCGGGATTCAACGACGCCCACCTCCATTTTTCCCAGGGCGGATTTTCCCTGCTGGGTGTGGATTTGCGGCCGGCCCGGGACGAACAGGACTTTGTGTCGCGCATCCGGGGGGAAGTCGCCCGGCTGCCGGCGGGGGAGTGGATCGAGGGCGGCAACTGGGACCATGAAGCCTGGCCATCCCGGCGCCTGCCGCGCAAGGAATTGATCGACCCCGTATCGCCACGGAATCCCGTGTTCGTGGAACGCCTCGACGGCCACATCGCCGTGGCCAACAGCCTGGCCTTGAAGCTGGCCGGGATCACCCGCGACACGCCCGATCCTCAGGGCGGGGCGATCGAGCGCGATCCGGGCACGGGGGAAGCGACCGGCATCCTCAAGGACAACGCCATGGATTTGGTGCAGTGGGTCATTCCGCCCCCTTCGCCACAGAAGCGGGAGCGGGCGATCGTGACCGCTTTGGAACACGCCAACCGCTTGGGTGTGACCTCCATCCAGGACAACGCGGACTCCTCCGACATGGCCGTTTACCGGAAGCTGCTCCGGCAGCGGCGCTTGAGCGTGCGCATCCGGGCGTGGTACCCGGCCGATACTCTCGTCGATTTCGAAAAACTGGGCCTCGGCCCGGATTTCGGAGATCCCCTGCTGCGCATCGGCACGATAAAGCTTTTCGTCGACGGCTCGATGGGCGCCGGAACGGCTCTCTTTTTCGAACCGTATGCGGACAGCCCCGGCACCCGCGGCATTGCGATCCACCCGCAACAAGAGTTGGACGCCCTGGTGGCGGCCATCGACCGCGCCGGTTTGCAGATCGCCGCCCATGCCATCGGCGATCAGGCCAATCACTGGATCCTCGACGCCTTTGAGCGGGCGCAGCAGAGCAACGGCCGGCGGGAAGCCCGGCACCGCATCGAGCATGCCCAGGTGGTGAAAGAGGACGATGTGCGACGGTTTGCCGATTTGGGGGTCATCGCATCGATCGAACCGGTGCACTGCATCGACGACATGCACTGGGCGCAGAAGAGAATCGGCGAGCGCGTTCGCGACGCCTACCGCTTCCGCTCGTTTCTCCGCTCCGGAGTGCATGTGGCGTTCGGCACCGACTGGGATGTGGAACCGCTTAATCCGTTGCTCGGCCTGTACGCCGCGGTCACGCGCGAATTTATAGAGGGCGGACCTGTCGGGGGCTGGTTCCCCGACGAGAAGATCTCCCTGGAACAGGCAGTGGAATGCTATACTCTGGGAGCGGCCTTCGCCGAATTCCAGGAGCAGGTCAAAGGGTCCATCCAAAAAGGAAAATACGCCGACTTGGTCGTGCTCGATCGCGACATTTTCCGGCTGCCTGCCAGCGATATCCTCAAGGCGCAAGTGGATATGACCGTTGTCGGCGGCGAACTCGTTTTTTCACGCTGCAGGTCATGATGGAACAACCACTTCGGTTGCTTCGTATGCTGCGCATACTTTGCAACGGCGCGACGGCTTTGTTATTGCTCGGTTTGGCGCCGCTCATTTCGGCTTCGGGAAGCCCGGAAGGATTGAAAGAGCATCTCTTCGATATCAGCCAAAACGCCAGCCTGGTGCTGGCTGCCCCGGCAAACTGGAAAGTCGCGGCGCGACTGGACCCCAACAGCAACGCTCCGGTCTTTGTTTTCGCGCCGCCACAGGGTACCTCCTTCGCCGTCATGGTTACGCCGCTGCCCGACACGATTCTGGAGGCCGGATTCAACGAACCGGAGAAGATGCGCACTCAGCTAGAGTACAACCGGTCGAAGCTTCTTTCCCGGCCCGCTGGAGCGACCCTCCCCATTCGAGAGTTCACCGCCCCGAACGGAGCCGGATATTACTTCGAGCTTCAGAATTCAGTGCCCGATCAGGAAGGCTTCCGCTTTCTGATTCAGGGCATTCGCGGCCTGCCGCACATGTTGTTGCTCTTCACCGTGCTCACCCGCACGAAGGAAGCCGATGAGAAGCAAGCGGCTCTGGAGATGATCCGGGGGGCGAGGGAAACGCTGAAGGGTCCCGATTGAAATGAGAAGGCGACAGGGGGCGATGCGGCCGCGCCAACCGGTGCTTTTCATCGGCCACGGATCGCCCGTGAACGCCTTGGCGGACAATCCTTTCACCCGCAGTCTGCGTGCGCTGGGCCGCCGCTTGAGCAGGCCGCAGGCGATCCTGGTGGTGTCGGCGCACTGGCTGACCGAAGGGACTTGGGTGACCGGAGCCGAACGACCGGCCCAAATCTACGATTTTTTCGGATTTCCCGATGCGCTATACCGCGTCGCCTACCGGCCGGTCGGGTCTCCTGAAATTGCCCGGCGCCTGACCGAAAAGGTGAGCCAACGAACGGTGTCTGCATCGCCCGTACGCGGGCTCGACCATGCCGCCTGGGCGATTCTTCACCACCTGTTTCCCGCCGCCGACATCCCGGTCGTGGAAATGAGCCTCGACATCACCTTGAGTGAGGAGTTCCACCTGGAGGTGGCCTCCAGCCTCTCTTTTCTGCGCGATGAAAACGTGCTGGTCATCGGCAGCGGCAATATCGTGCACAACCTTCAACTCATGAGCCCGGAAGCGGAAGCGCCGGTTGCCGACTGGGCGGCGGCGGCCGACCGCAGGATTGCCGACCTGCTCGCGGCCGCGGACCTCCATTCCCTGGCCCGCTTCTCCCGCGGCGGCGACGCCAACCTGGCCGTGCCGGCTGCTGACCACTTCTTGCCGCTGCTGTATGCGGCTGCGTTGCGCCGCGACCGCGAGCCGCTGTCATTTGTTTACGAGGGCTTTCAATACGGAACCGTCTCCATGCGTTCCCTGCGCATTGGATAAATGCCGAATCCGCGCCGCGCCGATCATTGGATCAAGACATTGCGGCTGGAAAAGCACCCCGAAGGCGGGCATTTCCGCGAAGTCTATCGGGCGCTTGAATCGATCCCCCGCTCGGGGCTTCCGGCGCGATTTGCCGGACCGCGCTCGTTTTCCACGGCCATTCTTTTTCTCTTGCGCGCCGGGGATTTTTCGGCCTTTCACCGCTTGCGGGCCGATGAGGTATGGCATTACTACAGAGGCGCCGCCCTGACGGTGCATGAAATCACTCCCGCCGGTGAACTCCGCGAACACCGCTTGGGCCCCGATCCTGAAAAAGGAGATTCTTTTTTAGCCGTCGTCTCCGCCGGTTCATGGATCGCCGCCAGCCTGCAGCGCCGGAGCGGATACGTGTTGGTCGGGTGCACGGTGGCTCCCGGATTTGATTTCCTCGATTTCGAGTTGGCCCGGCGGCAACAGCTTATGCGGCTCTACCCGGCTCACAGAAGACTCATCGAAAAGTTGACCCGCTAATGAAGGGAGCGCAGTCAGAATTAAAAAAGGTTGAATATCTTGATGATGAAGAATTTCGAATTGGCCAGCGAGATGAGTCCCGCGATCAGGCTGAACGCGAATAGGAGCAGGGCGTCTTCGAAATATTCATGGGTCTCCGCCGCCCGCTCCCGTCGGCGGTTGCGAGCTGATGCGATCGGAAGATCCTTTGATTTTTCGGGGTTCATCTCCGTCTCCACCATATAAGACGTTTGAACGTGTCCGAAGGTTACAAACGGAGTGTTTTATTTCCCGCCTCAGTCGCTGCTGAATTTTTTCAGTTTCCGATAGAGCGACGCCCGTGAAATGCCGAGCAGGTTCGCCGCCCGGAGGCGGTTATGCCCGGCGCGCTCCAGCGTCTGCAGGATGTGCTGCTTTTCCATGTGAGCCAGGTCCGGGGTCGGGCCACGCTCCGGATAGGTTTGCCCTTGGTTGACGATTTTCAAGGGCAAATGCTCGGCGCGGATCTCGGTACCGGGAATGATGGCCGCGGTTTCGAGGATGGCGTTTTTCAATTCCCGGACGTTGCCCGGCCAGGAATAGGCCTGGAGCAACTCCAGGGCTCTGGGAACGATGCGCGCGATCCGTTTTCTCTGGGTGAGGCCGGTCATGTGCAAAAAGTGTTCGACCAGCGGCTCAATGTCGGCACGACGTTCCTGCAGCGGCGGGATGGCGATCCGACCCTGTTCGATGCGGTAGAACAAATCTTTGCGGAATTGGTTGAGACGCACTTTTTTTTCCAAGTCGCAGTTGGTGGCGGCGATGACCCGGACGTCGACTTTCTGCGCGGCCCGGCTTTTCAGCGGGACGACTTCTCCCGATTCCAGGACGCGCAGCAGCTTCACTTGCAGGGGCAGCGGCAGTTCTCCGATTTCGTCGAGGAAAATGGTCCCCCGTTCGGCGAGCACGAATTTTCCCGGGTACGCTTCGTGGGCGCCGGTGAATGCCCCCCGCTTGAATCCGAAGAGCTCCGATTCGGCCAACGTTTCCGGGATCGAGGCGCAGTTGATGGCGATGAAGGGATGGCCGCGGCGGGGAGAGAAGTTATGGATGGCGTGGGCCAGCAGCTCCTTGCCGGTGCCGGTCTCGCCCGTGATCAGGACCGTGCGGTCGCCAATGGCGAGCTTTTTGGCCCTTTCGATCACGGCGGCCATGGCTTGACTGCGGTGGATGATGGCTGAAAACGAGATCCCCGATCCGAGTCCGTCGGTCAGGCTTTCCAATTGTTCCAGCTTGCGTTTGATCTGCAGAGCCTTGTGTAGGGTGGCGAGCAGCAAATCGCGGTCGAAGGGTTTGACGATGAAGTCGAATGCCCCGCGCTTCATGGCCGCCACCGCATCGACGACGGAACCGGTTCCGGTGATGACAATGATGCGGTCTGGATAGGCGTTGGCTTGCCTCTCGAGCAGGCGCATGCCGTTGCCGTCGGGAAGCTTCAAGTCGAGCAGAATCAGGTCGAAGACGCGGCTGCGCAGCACCCGGAAAGCGTTTGCCAGGGTGGCGGCCTCGCTGACCGAGCAATCCTGGCGTTCCAACACTTTCTTCAACGCCTGGCGCAGGGAAGCGTCGTCTTCCACGACCAGAATTGTCGCTTTATTCATGCCGGGCTCCCGGGATAATGATGCTGGCAATGGTTCCCTTTTCGTTGCTGCTGATGCGCAGGTCTCCCCGCAGCGCTTGCATGACGTTGTAGGAATTAAAGAGTCCGAGACCGGTTCCGGCAGCTTTGGTGGAGTTAAACGGTTGAAAGAGCCGGCTCAGGACGGCGGCGGAGATGCCGGAGCCGTTGTCCGCGACGGTGATGACCGCATGTTTTCCCGCTTCGTCGGGGCGGAGCGTCACCGCAATGGCGCCGCCCGCTTTGTTACCAACGGCATCAAAGGCGTTGTTTAAAATGTTGAAAAAGACCTGCAGCAGGCGGCTGGCATCCGTCTCCACGGTCAGTTCCTGGCGGATGTCGACGGTTACGGCTGCTTTGGCTGGGAAGCGTTTGCGCGGAATGGTGGCCATGGCGTCGTGGATGAATTCGCCGAGGCGGAGGGTGGCGGGGGAAATTTCGTTGAATTTGGCGAAGCGCAGCAGGGAATCGGCAAAGCGGTTGACCCGGGCGACTTCCTGGCGAATGGCACGGACGGAATTGTCCGCTTCCGTTCCGGGTAGAACCTGGTCGAACCAATCTCCGCACTCGAGGAGGATGGTGCTCAGCGGCGTACGCAGTTCGTGGATAATCTCTGCCGTCATCTGGCCGATCTGAACCAGGTGGTCGAAGCGGAATAGGCGATGATAGTTGCGGTCGTTTTCCAGGCGCAAGGCGGCGGCTTCGACCGTCGGCGCGACGATGCGAATGGCGAGGTTGAGCCGCCCAAGGATTTCGTCAAGATATTTTTCCTCTGTTTTCGGCAAATCGGTCAATAAAAGCCCGCACAGCCTCTGCCGGTGGCGCAGAGGAATGATCAGGTTCACGGTCGTCTGGGGGAAGGTTTCTCTCAACGAGGAAAGGATGTACCCGCGGCTGGGAGAATGTTTTTTTTCCAGGTACAGGGATTCGCTGCGCTTGGCAAAAAAACCGATCAACCGGTTGTTTTCCTCGAGCACGGGCAGGGGCGACCGCTGGTTGGATGCTGAATAGGGAGCGAAGCGGCTGCCGCCCTCGTCGCGATAGTAGAGGATGGTTTTACGCAACGGAAAATGTTGTTCGATGAGGGCCGGCAAACGGCCGAGGAGGTAGGCGGACGTGGGCGCTTCTTCGGCCGCGGCCAAGGTTGTCTCCACCCATTTCAGGCGCTCGGAGGACTTTTCGTTCATGGCCTTGTACTCTTCACGGAATTTTTCACTATACGCCGGGGCTCCCGGGTTGTCAAGGCGGAGCGGCCCTGCCGGGGATTGACCGCCGGTCCTTTTTTTCATATTATTCAGCTACCATGTGTGTCCGTCAATCCCAATGGACTTGAAACTGTGCCGCGATGAAACGTCACCTGTGGCTACCCCTGTTGCTGGCGCCGGTGCTCTTCGGCGAGACGCTTTCGATTTGCGCCTCGTTCCGCGACGAGCAGGAGCGATTTCCGCGGGTACGAATGGCGCGCAGGCAGAACGGTTCGCGGATCGGGGCGCTTTTTGCTGCGGCGGGTATCTCGTACCCGCCGCGCCAAATTTTCATCCGTGTCTTCAAATACGAAGCGGAAGTGGAATTGTGGTCCTTGTCGCCGGCCGCCGGCTGTTTCCAGAAAATGAAAACGTATTCGATTTGCGCGTCTTCGGGGCGCTTGGGTCCCAAGCGGCGCCAGGGCGACGGCCAAGTGCCCGAGGGATTTTATTTCATCGACCGTTTCAATCCCTGGAGTCAGTTTCATCTGTCGCTGGGCATCAATTACCCCAATGCCTCGGACCGCCAGTTGGCCGAGAGTCGGGATCCGGGCGGTGACATTTTCATACACGGCAACTGTGTCACCATCGGCTGCATCCCCATCCGCGACGACCCGATCGAGGAGTTATACCTGATCGCTGTGGACACCCGTTCCGGAGGCCAGCGGCAGATTCCGATGCACATTTTTCCCTGCCGGATGGATGATAATGAAAAGATGCTCCGCAATCTTGCCGGCGGGAACGCCGAACGATGGCGTTTCTGGGAGAATATCAAACAGGGATATGACTACTTTGAAACGCATTTTCGTTTGCCCACCATAACCGTTGACCGCCGGGGCAGGTATGTGATTGACCGGGGCTCCAATTCCCCCGGCGGCGGCGAAACGGGGGGAAACAGTTGATTTTGACGGTTTTTTCGGTTAAAATTTAGCTTCCACGAGATTTCATCCCCTCAAATTTACACGTTGCTGGAGGTTTTGCATGAACGTTTACGTGTGTCTTAAACAGGTGCCGGACACGGAGGCGAGCATCCTCATCAAGGACGGCAAAAAAATCAATGAGACCGCCATCAAGTGGATCGTCAATCCCTACGACGAATACGCCATCGAGGAAGCCCTGAAGCTCAAGGAAAAGCAGCCGGGCGTTGCGGTCATCGC